>JAESFJ010000112.1_pt1 | contig 107871 bp, 111 predicted proteins | sample 9266161 | NCBI WGS metagenome assembly JAESFJ01 (sample SAMN14506165, study PRJNA617096) | algae metagenome | isolation source: Calothrix sp. FI2-JRJ7 and co-occurring heterotrophs from granitic desert soil | place: USA: Red Pass Lake area, Fort Irwin, California | collected 2000-06-01 | reverse complement strand
GCGCGCCGTCTTGTTGGCGAGAGCGACCGTCACCAGCATGCGTGGCTTCCGGGCCATCATCTGCTCAAGCCAAGAGCCAACAGGTGCCCCGCGCTTGCTCGCCTGCAGGACGACTGCGCTACAGCCATCTGTGGACGCCCCGTAAGACGCAAGCGGTTTCTTGAAGGTTTTAGCACGTGGTCGGATGCTGCCATCTGTCCGGCCTCTGATGCAGCATCAGAAGCTGCGGGCCCGTATGGGAGTTCGCGGACCGGATCCATATCACCCACAGCGTGCTCTGGGCACAGTGGAAAGCCCTGGTTTTCCGACCCCGTCTGACCGACTGTTGTGCCATACCTTCCTTGGACCGACTACGTCCCCGACGACCTCTGGCCCGCCTTGGCTTACGCCGCAGCTGCGACCGGAGCTTTGTATTCCTCTTGCTTCATGAGCAGCGCCCAGATGATGCGCGCCGTCTTGTTGGCGAGAGCGACCGTCACCAGCATGCGTGGCTTCCGGGCCATCATCTGCTCAAGCCAAGAGCCAACAGGTGCCCCGCGCTTGCTCGCCTGCAGGACGACTGCGCTACAGCCAATGATGATGAGACGCCTCAGCGTACGCTCGCCCATCTTGGTGATCGATCCCAGCTTTTGCTTGCCTGCGCTCGAGAGCTGGCGTGGCGCCAGACCTAACCAGGCGGCAAAGTCCCGTCCTTTGGTGAAGGTCTCGGGCGGTGGGGCGAGGGCGGCAATTGCCGTGGCGGTGATCGGACCGACGCCAGGTATGGTCATAAGCCGCCTTGCGATCACATCCTCACGGGCCCGCCGCGCAATCTCCTTGTCCAACTCGCTGATCTTGCTGTTCAGCACGTCAAGCAGATCAAGCATCGTTCGGAACATCGGCCTGGCGGCCTCCGGAAGTGATGATCCCATCTCCGCATCAAGCAAGTCGCTTAGCATGGCGACATGCGAGGGACCTTTGGGTGCCACCCAGCCATACTCGGTCAGGTGACCGCGGATGGCATTAATCAGCTGGGTTCGTTGCCGCACCAGCAGGTCTCGGGTTCGAAACACCAAAGCTGATGCCTGCTGCTCTTCGCTCTTGATCGCCACAAATCGCATATTTGGACGCTGCGCTGCCTCGCAGATCGCCTCGGCATCGATTGCATCGTTCTTGTTACGCTTTACGAAGGGCTTCACATAAGCGGGTGGGATCAACTTCACCTTGTGACCTAACAATGTCAGTTCGCGGGCCCAATGATGCGCACCGCCGCAGGCCTCCAGTGCCACCAGGCAATGTGGCTGCCGAGCGAAGAACTCCAGCAACTTCGTGCGGCTGATCTTCCGGCTGAACAGCGCTCGGCCGCTCGCAGCTGCGCCATGTACGTGGAATACGTTCTTCGCAATATCCAAACCGATTGTGGTAACTTCCGACATGGGCGCCTCCTCAAGTGGTGTGTTCAACACCTCCACTTTGGCACATCCATGCCGCCGGGGGGCGTCCACCCCATCACCCCGGCCCGGATCGCGTGCCGCACGACGCCGAGCAAGTCGACTAGGAGCAGGCCGCGCAGTATCCGGTCGAGTTCCTCCTCGCGGGTCGCGAACCGTCCCGTCAGGCGCTTGAGCGCGCCCGACTCGTAACCGCCGTAGTGGTAGACGTGGAGGTCGGGGTAGCGTTGCCAACGTTCCATGACGAAGTCGATGAAGCGTTCGAAGGCGAGTTTCTCCCCTTCGCGTGTCAGCCCCCAAAGTGCCGTGTACTCGAGCGTTCCTCCCGGGCCTTCGACCGCGTAGCCCAACAGGTATTCCTGGCCGTGCTCGCCCACGAAGCTGTCGCCCTCGAAGTCAAGGTAGATGTCGCCCGCGGAAGGTTCCGGAAGGGCCGCCAGCCCCAACCCGGGCTCCACCGGCAAGGTCTCGCAACGGAGTCCCCCGGCAACCCTCGACTCGACCTGCACCCGGGCCTGTTCCCGGACCCGTTCTAGACCGAGGCGCGATCCCCGGGCCGGTTGCCACTCGATGGGCAGGGGTGTTCCCGCCAGGGCCGCCACCGTGGAGATGCCGTGTGCGTTCAGCTCGGCCATCTGGAGCGAGGAGATACCGGCGACGAGGGACAGGTGGTCGTCTTCCCGCCGGCGCTTGTCGCAGGCGACGCGCCAGGAACAGACGTCGCAGTTCGCGTTCGGATGGGGGTATGTGGCGGTGGCGGGTGACTCGGCGAGGTATGCCGCAAGGCCGGACCGTACCTTGCGGTAGTACGATGAATACTCGGGTACGCGGTAGGAGACGGGCACGAAACCGGACCACGGCGCCACGACATGCATGTATTCGGGCGCCCTGCCCTGCATGGTCGCGAGCATGTCGGAGTATAGGCAAAGCTGCAGGATCGTGTCGGAATGCGTCCGGCGCGACAGCTTGGTGTCGTACACCTCGTATGTCCAGGTACCCGGCATGCCCTCGACCTCGGTGCGGAGCAACACGTCGGCCCTTCCTACCCACTCGCCGGAGCGGAGCGCCGCCTGCACGATCACGTCAACGCCGTCCTCGATGGCCTGGAGGGTTCCCGCCACTGAGGCATCGTCCACGTCCACGCCCTCGATGACCCTGACGTGCATGCCCCTGTCGGCTAGGGACTGCACGAAATCCCGTTCGTGCCTGAAACCGCGCTCCCAGAGCGCCTCCAGCCCGGGGTCCCATGGCTTGGGCCGCTTCGCGACGCCCCGGGCGACCTGCAGCTCGAGTTGCGTGAGGTGCCGGCAATTCACGTGGCCGGTAAGGTCGCGCGAACTCAGGCGCAGGCCGTCGCCGATCAATATCATCTAATTTTCCCCCCAAGGTCAGATTGCCAGCCACGGACCGGCTTGGCCATATCCCGGCCGATTTCGGCCTGAAAGTCGTTACCGGATCGCAAACCCCAAGTCGGCCGCGCTCGGATCCGCCTCCGGCCCCCCGGGCGTCCAGTCCGTCGACTTCGCCTTCCTGGCCTCGTCCGCAGAGGCTTCCCGGGCCGATATCCAGGCGGCGATGGCCTCGGGCCTGGCGCAGACCGTGGTCCCGATCTTGAAGACCGGGAGACCGTGGCACTCGGCGGCGTGGTGGACCTGCCGCCTGCCGATCCCGAGGAATTCCGCAATGCGCCCGGCGCCGTAGATCACCTGCATGCCCGTGTTCGACCGTGCGTCCATTGCCGTCTCCCCTTATCGAGCCACTATGATGCGTGCCGTCGGCGAGAGGCGCCGCCAGATCCCGCGGTTCGACTGGTGCGCGCCCGTCAGGACCTTCGCGGCCGTCAGCTCGCTGTTGCACATGAGATCGCGCATGAGGCGCCAGCGGTCCACCACGCCCGGGATCTCGCCCAACGCTCCCTCCCGTTGCAGGAACCTCCGCCTCTCGGACATCGGCCCGAGCAACGCAGAGTTCTCCCTGCGCCGCACGTCCGATCCCGCCCTTACCACCCAGCCGTCCCTATGCGGGAAGCCGCGGGCCCACAACCCGTCATAGGTAAGCTCGTGCTCATCGGCCATCGTTCCCTCGGTGTCGAAGTCGAGCCGGACCGCGCTGTCGGGCTCGGCGTCCTGGACGGACGCGGCGAGCGGCAGACCCTCGCAGTCCAATGCCCGGCAACCGGCGACGTGCAGGAGCGTCCGGGACTGCGCTATCAGCGACTCCAGTGTGTCGCGCTCGGCCGGGTTGCACGTGGCGACGGCCGGGATCTTGTCGACCTCGAGGACGATCCCCGGAACAGAGGCGGCGATCTCATGGAAGCGCGCCTCCAGGTACCGGATATCCGACTTGCCTAGCCTGCCGTCGACCGCGGTCACGACGAAGATCTCGTGGAAGCGGGACTTGGTCCCGTCCTGCGCATGCTCGAGCAGCCTACGCCGGATATCAAGGGCCTCCCCGGGCCGCACGGCAAGCTGCGCCGTCCCCCCGGCACAAGGACCGGTGAACAGGTATGCGGCCGGAGAGGCCGGCAGGCCTGCGGCGAACAATGCAGGGTGTTCGGCCCACCGGCCGGCATGTACCCGCAGCGGCGAGGTCCGGGACTCTGCGATCCTGGGGCCGTAGCTAGTCCCTCTCACGAGGTGGAGCGTCACGGCGGTTCCGTTGGTCTGGTTCATTCTCGTTTCCTTCGATCTGGAGTTCCCGGGGTCGCTCCGGTGGCCTGGCCGGCGGTCAGACTTGCTTGTCGTCAAGCCACCCGTCCTACGGGTGCCGGGGCATCGACGGTCCGCGCGACGATCCCCGCCACCTGCGCTGCGGAGAGCGTGCGCCGTTCCTCCAACGCGTCGGCGATGGCCTCGACGGTCACCCGGCGTGAACGGACCAGGGCTAGCGCCGCTTCCGCCAGCGCCGCCAGGTCCGCTTCGACCTCCGACCGCGCTTCACGGTCGTTGTCGAGGCGGCGCACCGCTTCTGAAGGATCGCAACGCCAGAGGAGACGCTTGCCCAATCCGTAGCTCAGGCTCGCGGCGGCCAACTCCCCGGTCGCGCGGGCGATATCGCTCTCCCCCGACCCTCCGGCGCCCGTGCTGGCATCGCCGAGCAGCACCTGCTCGGCCGCACGGCCCGCGAGCAGCATCTCCACCCGAGCCACCAGATCCCGCCTCGTCCTGATCTGCGATGCCGTCATTTCGAAGACCGTCGATCCCCCGGCGGAGGCAATTCCCCCGCCCAGTGTGACCGAGACGAACTCGCGGGGCATGTTCAGGTAGCCCACCAGTGCATGGCCCGCCTCGTGGACCGCGACGCGCCGCCTGTCCGGTCCGGAGAGCTGCGACGGCGGCAGCACGCGGTCCAGGAGGTCGCGAACTTCCATCGGCCGCTTCGCGCGGCGCGCATGGCGCTTGGCGGCCCTGACATGCTCCATCAGCACGGCGCCGGTGGTTTGCAGCCCGTGGCAGATGGCGGCGATCTCGGACAGGTCGGCCTTCGCCAGGTCCGGCCCGAGGTGATGCCTGAGGATGCGTACCACGCCTTCTGGTGAAGGAGGTCCCATGTAGACCGCGCGCTCGAGCCTGCCAGGCCGCAGGACGCTGGGACTGACGCCGGCGATCCTGTTGGTGGCACCCACCACGATGACGCCGTTGCGGTCGCTCGCCGCGCCGTCGAGCAGACCCAAAAAATCGTTTATGACCGGCGTCCACCAGTCCCGTCCGCGGGAGCCGAGCTCCTCCACGTTGGGGAGGGCGTCGATCTCGTCGATGAACAGCACGCTCGGGGCACAGGCGCGTGCCCGCTCGAACACGGCGCGTTGCGCCTTGATCACCGAGTCCAGGTAGCCGGGGCCTTCGGCGAAAAAATCCCCCATGCTGGCCAGCACCACCGGTACGCCGAGATACTCGCCGAGCGCCCTGGCCCAAACCGTCTTGCCCGTGCCGGGAGGACCATACAGGCAGATGCCCTTGTCCACGGCCTCCTCCCCGATCAGGCCGGACCCGAGGTCGGCGAGATCCTGCTTCAGTTCCATCGCGAACAGCCGCGCGTCGCCGAACTCGACCGCCTCGGCCATGTCAGGCAGAACCTCGCCGGGCCGCGACATGCGTGTCTTGGCGTGGACAGCCGCGGCGATGCGCGACGCGACGAGACCGGCATCGCTCCCGGCCACCACTAGTCCGGCCAGTTCCTCGAGATCCAGCACCCCGACGTCCACCTTCGAGAACGACGCGGGCAGCCGGCCCTTCCGCGCGACCTTCCGGACCGCCGCCGCGACCAGCGCCCGGTCCAGGGGAGCTACCGCGATCCGGTGCTCCCCGAGCGTGCTGAGGATGGGCGGGAGGTGACGCTCCGAGGTGGAGAGCCCCACAACGTCGACCCCTTCCCCGAGCTTGCGGCTGACGAGAAGGTTCGCGTCATCGTCCTTCTTCTTCTCGGCCGTCCTCGCGAGCACGAAGATCTCGGGATTGATGTCCTCGAGCGCCTCTTCCACCGGACGTACCCACTGGGCGGACGGAACCGTCACCAGGACGCAGCCTGCCTTTCCCGCAGCCAGCTTCCGCCGGAGGCGGGCGGGCATCGCCCGGCGCAGCGCACCCTCTACGAGCAACACCGATACGGACTTCTCCTCGTCCACCGCCTTCCACTCTCTCATAGGCATCGAAACGTCCTTTCCATGATTGCCGCCCAAGGTATGCAAGTCCACGTCTTCGGCATCCCACCCGCCGCTAGCCATCCTCGCCTCCGAACATTCCCGCGGGGCCCAGCGCGTAGAAGCGGCTCATCGTGCGCACCCATCGCCGTTCCCCGTCGATCGCGAAGAGCTCCGAGGTGGTGGCGAACTCCGTGTCGCCGATGACCGGGTGGCCGTAGATCCTGCCCTGCAGGCACGCCGCCGGCCGGCGGGAGAACCCCCACCGCCGTAGCAACGGCGCCTCGGCCAGCACCTGTGGCGAGGGGTGCCTGCCCTTGGCCAACTTCCGCAGGTCGGCGGCGAGCGCCTCGAGGGTTTCGGCCGTGGCGACGGGGTCGGCACCCAGGAACGAGATCGGCTTTTCCACGGCGCTCACCACACGGCCGACGCCAGGTGGACCTGGCTGGTTGGCAGGATCGGCGCGTCCAGGTCGATGTCGAGGGCCCCCACCGTCACCAAGTGGAGCACCGCCCCGACCGGATCGGGATGGCCGACGAGCGACGCGACCTCCGCCAGCGTGCCGCCGCCGTTCTCGAGGAGGAAGGCGAGTATCGACATGCGGTCGCTCGCATCGATGTCGATGTCCGCCGCCGCCGACACCATCATGGCGTTATCCAGGCGCGGCTGCCTCCGGATGAAGGACTCGGGGACGAGGACGGTCCGGTGCCCGCCTACGGTCGCGCCTTCCTTGAGCCGGAAGAAAGTGGCCATGGCATAGGGTTGGTGCCAGAGCCGCGTCGGGACGCAGACGATGGTTGCGCGCCGGTGCTCCAGCGCTAGCTCGACACACACGTAATCGTGCGCGCCCAGCCCGAGTTCCTCCGCCAACCCTGCCACCGCAGTGTTGTTCCCGAGGGACCGCACGCTGACCGAGGCGAGGACGAGGGCATCCACGCCTCGCGCGAGACGCCGGTGGTCTTCGGCGTCCCTGGTCCGGCGGACCGACTCGCGGGACCGGAAGGCTTGGGGACTGGTATAGCTGGGTTCGAGCATGGGTTCTCCTGGCGCGGCGATGGCGCAACGGTGATGGGAAATGGGGAGGATGGGGGTGCCCCGGCCGGGTCGCGGTGCCCGGCGCCGGAAGCGGGACGTCAGACCCCTGGCAGGCCTGTGTCCGTACGGGAAGGCTGTAACCCGCCCGCCAGCCGGGTCCCGGCACGAAGCACACGGGCGAGGACTCCGGGGGCATCCGGCTCGTCCGGGGCGAAGGCGGAGTGGGCGATCGGGATGCACAGCCTACCAAGCCGCCCGAGTCCCATCTGCGCCTCGCGGAACCGCTGCAACGCCGAAGGCTTCGAGAGGACCGCCTCGTGGAGACCAACAAGGGTGAACGGGACGTCGTCGACCAGCAGCTGCCGGATGACTAAGCCGGAGACCGGCAACCCGGCCTGCCCGAACACGTAGCGCGCCAGGGGGTCGTCGCCCAGGACACGGATACCGGGAAGACCCTGGAGCTGCGCCTCCAGCGACTTCTCGAGGGTGCGGCACTGCCGTCGTATGCGCCCGGCGCGGAACGAACTGTCGGTGGTTCCTTGCCTGCCGGCCTGCTGTGCTGGATACATGTACGGACTCCCTCGTGTGGATTGCCGGTTGTCAGGGGAATGGGTTGCCGTCATCCGCGGGGGATGCGAGGGAAGGGGTAGGGTCCGTCTCGGTCATTCCGGACAGTTCGTCTTCCGTGTAACAAGTCCTACAGAAAAAACGTGCGCAGATCAAGCAAATATGCGCATAATGAGCAAGTTTAGTTGTCTAAGGTTAATGGATGCTGAAGGGTCAGATGGGTGACATGCCGACAGCCGCGCAGCTGCGCGCCGCCAGGGGGATACTGGGTTGGTCGCAGGCAGAGCTTGCCGAGAAGGCCGCAGTGGCGAGGCGTACAGTCACGACCGCGGAAGCGGGAGGGTCGGTCCACTTGAACAGCATCCGCTCGATGGTGGATGCGATGCGGCAAGCGGGTGTCACCTTTACCGGCGACGATGAGATGGTGGGTGTCGCCTTTCGCCGCGCCCGGCAGGTCGGCGAAGACCCCACGTGATGCTGGTCGGCTGCCGATGTGCCCGATGAAAGGCGACGGGAACACGAACCGTCCTGGACCATCCTGAAGATGGACATGGGAGGTGCCGGTGAACCTTTGCCAAGACTTAGATTTGCGCATCATATCGGCAGAAGCTGTCGGCGGGTGCGAGGTTGGTGGGCACAAACCATTACTGCAGCCACATAGCCTGGAGCGGGAGATCGACATCGGCCTCCGCGTACGGGTGCAGTTGCGACTGACGGTATCACAGGCCTTTCTCCTGCGGCCCCTCGGTCAAAAGTTGGAGTCAGTGTGCTCGTGGGTCCTGATGTCTGCAATGCGCCCGAGGCCGTGTGAGAACTCGCGGCCGCGTCTCGCCTGGGCGGATGCGCTGGCATAAGCGGTTCGCTTTATGCCGCTATCGCCTTGAGGACTTGGCCGACGCCGGCGACCGCGATGGCGCGCTTGATGTTATAGGCCAGGATTGTCAGGCTGGTCTCGGTGGCGACGTGCTTGAGGCCGCGCGTTCGGAAGTGGGTGGCGCCCATCCATCCCTTGATGGTGCCAAAAACGTGCTCAACAGTGCATCGCCTGACCGCCATCGCCTCGGGCATCGCTTCGAACCTGCGCTCCATGGCATCGAGCACATAGGTTCATCGCGGCGTCGCGTTTGAAGCTGATCGCAAGAATGCGCCTTGGCGCAGGTGAAGTGCCCGTCTGGAGGAGATATGCGGCGCGCTGCGCCAGCAATTCCGTCTTGCCCGCGCCCGGACCGGCAATGACGGATCGGTTGACTGCCGATCGCACGACCTTCAACGCATTCGCTTCAAGCGCGTCGACGCCCACCGACTTCCAATCATCCGGGCGGACCCGCCGCGATAGCACCGCCATGGCTAATTCCGCCGCAACGACTTGGCGATATGCTTGAGCACCTCGGCCAGAACCGGAGGCATGTCCTCCGCCAAGTCCTTTTTCTTGATGTGGGTCAGGGCCGCGAGGTGCGTCGCCGGCTTGCTGTTGGTCAGGAAGCGATATCGGTAGGCCGGTAGAAGCGCCGGAAAGTCCTCGAACGGACCCGTGTAGAGCGCGAGCCCCGATCCTGCTTTCCCCAACACCACTTCCGCCGCTCTGTCGGCAGCCATCTTGGGACCGCCGCCTTTAGGGATGATCGCCTTATAGGCGTCCGGGAACAGGAGATCGCGCGTTGTCACCAAGCTCCGGCCATCGGGCGCGGGCACCAAAAGACCGCTGTGAAGCCAGGCGGCGCGGAGATACCCGACGCTGCGGTTGGCGCTGGCTACACTTTCGACGACCTCCTTTCTGTAGTGCCAACCCGCGTCGCCCAGTCACGGCGGCGACTGGAAAGTGAGACCCTGAAGGCCCAAGCCTATCAGGAGAGCGATATCCTCTTCAGGGACCGACGCTGGATAGTGGTGCGGCTCAAAGGCTTTGTCGCATCACGGTTCTGGGGATTGGGGACGCGCTGGCGCACGACCACGGCCGAGCACACCTATCGGAGCTATGCAGCAAAGGGCGAGATGCAGGTCTTCCTGACGCCCCACGGGAAGTACCAACTGGCGACATTTAGCCAGATGCTCCGGGACGAGCGCGACGATCCGGTCGACATGAAAGTTTTCCGCGCAGCACCGAGGGGGTTTGCTGAACCGCTTCAACATTATCGTCGGAACTGAGCTTGGAGTTCAGCAAGCGCTTTGCCTGGCTACCGATGCGTCCATAGCTGATCGTGATGTTTGCAGGAACAATCTGGGCGCTCTGTTCGTGCTCGGATCCAACAATTCCTTTGAGTTCACCTTTTCTGAACGCCGTAGCAGTAGCCGCACCCGCAGCTGAGATGTTGGTCCGCTCTGACAATCTTATCGCATCTTGCCTCCGCAATGCATCGTCCTAGGAAGCGTCTACACTGCAAGGTCGATCTGTCCGGAGGCGGACGCGCGCATCAATATCGATCAGCCACTGGCCGCCAACCCGGGGGTGAATCTGCCATGTGAAGTATCGAAATCCGCATATCCGCAACCCTCATGAAGTATGCGCTCAAGCCAACCGGCGTAGGCCCTCAGCAACATCATATGCACATTGATCGAGCGGCCGGCGCCAGGGTCCCCCGCGTGGACCCGTGGACCCGTGGACCCGTGGACCCGTGGACCCGTGGACCCGTGGACCCGTGGACCCGTGGACCCGTGGACCCGTGGACCCGTGGACGAGGCTCTGTCAGAATCCCGGCAGGTCAAGCTTGCTCCGACGTCACGTAAAGTCTTCCACTTGGTCGGTCGGGTCAGCCGCGCCGCTGTCGCGGCCACCCTTGCGGCGAAGATAGTCCTTGAACCAGACCGCCAGCTCGAACACGCCCGGACGGCCGTCGGATTTCAAGCCAATGTCGATGTAACGGGCGATGAGGGCGTTCATGGTCGTGCCGTCCAAGTCGGCCATGCGCTTGAGTTCGGATATCGCGGCCCTTGGAAGCCGGATCCGGACCTCGCGCGCGGCCTGGGATTGGGGGGAGGAACGAGCGCCCTTGCTTTCCAGACCCTCGCTGGTCGCTGGCTCCGTCATCACGCCACCTTCCGTTTCTGGGCTTCGGCGAAAATGGCGTTCAGCAGCTTGCGCATCTCCCGGTCACCGATATTGCCGGGCAAATATTCGGAGACCCCAAGCCCCCGCTCCATCGCGTCGATATATTGAACACGCCGCCCGACGACCGCGGGCAAGACGGCACCTTGTTCGGAATATCGATCCACATAGGCCTGCGTACGTCGCAGGTTTTCGCGGACAACCATGTTCAGCACGATGCTGCAGGGCGTCCTGGATACGCCCCACAATCTGCGGATCGGCGCCGTTGCCTTCAGGTCTAATGGTGAGGGTTGGCTGGGCGTCAGCATGAAGTCGGCCAGATCCAGGGCATGCTTCATGCCGATCATGTCACGGCCCGGTGTATCGATGATAATGAACTCGAACCCGTTCCTTTCCGCCCAAGTGACGGCATCGCCAATTTTGGCCAGGCTGGCCCGGCGCACGAGCGGACCGGCAGCATGGGGATCCCGGGCCCGTGCCCAATGCACGCAAGACTCCTGACCAATGTCGCCATCTATGTCGGTGTCGAAAATGATCGTCTTGAGCCCACCCCGATCGGTAACGGTCGCCAGGTTGCAGCCCAACGTACTTTTCCCAGTGCCGCCCTTGCTGGCGCCCATGAGCAGCACGAAGCGCTTGAAAGTCGGCGGCAGAGCGATGGTCTCAAATGCCTGTGGATCACGCATGACGGGATTTCCTCGTTAACGAATCGCATGATATACGATTGGTTGCGACTCACCAAGAGCGGCGCCATGGACCTGCTTGCCTCCCTCAAAGATGCACGAGAACAGGCGGTCTCGTGGCATACCATAGCGCTCAGCCTGCGGCGGCTGGAGGCCAGTGCTGCCCTAGCGCCGGATGGCCAGCCCTGGATTCGTGCCGTGGAAGCCACCTCGGGTTATTCGGCCAATCATCTGCGCCGAATGGCCAAGGCCTTTTCCCTTGTGGACGCCATGCAGCAGCGCTGGCCCGACCATCGCGGTCTCCTGGCAACCTTGTCCTTTACCCACGCCGAAATCCTCGGTCGCCTCTGGGAAACCGATTCGCTTCAGGTGGAACAGCTCCTCAAGGCGGAGCGCTGGCCCAGCTATGCGGAACTGCTGGCCCAATACGAAAAATCGCGATCCAGGCGTTCGGCACCCAAAGCTGCTGGCAAGCTGGCCGTCGGCCACTTCCGTTCACGCGTTCGGACCTTTCTCCAGCATCAGTTCGGTCCCGCCCTTTGCGATGGGGTGCCGTACCACCCTTTTCTCAAACCCGATTTCCTTGTTGTGCTGCCCCGCCGCCAGGTTATGGCCTGGGACTGTGTTCTGCTTCCCGAGAAGATCGATGCGGAAGCCCTGCATCGGCGGTTCGTTGCCTGGGCCACGGAATCGACCTTCGTCGCCGAGTTCTGGATCGTGGTTCAGAATGACCGCGGCATGGATCTCGTGCGCCGCTGCGTCTCCGATCTGGAACTGGCCAATATCGGCGTGATGGCATTGGGTGGATCAGGTCCCACCATACATCCGCATGGCCCACCTGTCCCCGATCGCCGGAATGCGGCCAGCACAATTGCCTTCGATATCTCTCAGCCATCGTAGGTTCCTGCGCGGGACTGACAGGTGCGGGATTCTTGCTGGGACTCCGGTTACAGTCGCATCAACTGTAACATAGCCGGCGAGCCAAATGACCGATAACGACACCTACCCTCCATGCCTGCGTCGCACCGATGCCGGCGGCCATGTGCAGACACGGACAACGCAGACCGACGACGGCTATCGCAAGCGCTATGACGGGATGGCGAGGACCTGGTGCCGAACGCATGGTCAGGATGTGGTCACGCCGTTCGACCTTGCTACCGACCTTGGCTATCGCGCATCCGGCTTGAGCGAAAATGCGCTCAAGCAATATCACGCTGTCATGCGCCAGCACCTGCGCGACCTGTGGGATGATGGCGCGATCTCGCTCGGCCTGATCGAGCGCATCGACGCCCTGCTGCGCCAGCAAACGCCCCTGCCGAAGCCGACCAAGGGTAAGGCCGGCAACAAAACCTCGGCGGGTCGCGCCAAGTCAATCAAGCCGGAAGCTCTGTCCGTGCTGGTGACCGAACTGCTGCACCGCCCGACGCCCATCCGCCAGATTGCCGCCGCCCAACTCGAGCATGGGGTCAATCTGCTCACGCGGCCGGCCGAGTTCCTCGCGATGGCGGAAACCGAACCTGGCCTGTTCCGTGTGCCCTCCGCCAAATATTCCCAATCCAATCGCCGTGGGCTGGAACCCTATCGCACCCTGCCCACGGGCGACTATTCCGCGTTCGAGCACGACGACCTCCGTACCGTCATTGTCCTGATTGCTCAGGAACTGGCCGATGGCGCCACGCTGTTCAGCATCCAGCGCCGCTGCCAGAACGCGATCCGTGAAGCCCGGAAGGCGCTGCCCGGCAGGCGAAAGATCGTGGCCTACACGGCTCGCCACCAAGGACGGGCCAATCTGGCGGCAATGGGAATGCCTCCCGAGGAGGTCGCCGCCATCATGGGTCATGCCAGCGCCACGACGGCACAGTCCCATTATGCGCCGGCGCGCCGGGCGTGGAAGGGCATGGCGGACGCCGAGCCGCCAGCCGTCGATCCGGACCTGGTCGCCAATGTCCGCCCCGGCAACAGCTCACGGGGCTGGGGAGTCCAGCCGCAGGAGCAGCCTGAACCGAAGCCGCGGTGACAAACATGGTGAATGCGAAGCGGCAACAAAGTGTTAATGACGGCGCCGGCCTTCGCTTGCGCTGGATCCGGTGACCGCTATGGTGTGCATGCCGATCTCCATCAAAGGTCGGCGGACATGGTTGGCGTCCGCATAGGGCGGCCGCCACCGGGACGGCAATCCCGGCAGCGACCTGGCCGTGGTCCACTTCTGCGTAAACAGAGGCTTTGCATGGTTATCCACCTTTTGGATGCGCGCCTGCGCGTCGTCAATGACGTGTCTGGCACGTCGATCTCCCAGTCCAGCACCGACGTCACTGGTGCCCCCGTGTGTGGTAATCATCTCTACGGTCGGGGGTGATATCATGAAGATCGTTGCTCTCATCGAGGATGGCCTCGGCCATCGTTATCTCCTCGCCTCCCGCTCCCCGGACCTCGTCCGCCGGGAACTGTCCGCCCGGACCGGAACCGCCGTGCTGCTCTGGTGCGCCTTGCCACCCGAACACGTCGGCGCTGGCGCCATTGTAGCGGCGGCCCTGGACCGTCTCAATGCCATGGACTGGACGCGTTGACCGCGCTGCCGATCGACCGCATCCTCAAGGTTCTAGTGGCCTTGTGCATCACCGAACCGCGGCGCGCCGAACACTGGCGCAGGCTTGAGCGTATGGGACGCAGGATCACTGGATGGCTTCCCCTGATCAGACGACGCTCAGCCATAGTCGGGGATCGGCGTAACCTGAGGACCTGAGCATAGGGTAACCGTGGGTCTGGACCCACGGACCCACGGACCCACGGACCCACGGAAACCGATCCGTAACGTCCTGATTTATTCTACAAAAATACGTTTGCCATCAGGGTGGATCCGAGCGAGCGTTGAAACGTGCCTGCTTTACCTGAGCCTGTCTCAGTCCCAGCAGGCGCCGCTCAGGGGCAGGTGCCGAAAACTTCCCGCATCGACCCGCAGTCGATCCCTGATGCGTAGACCGCGGGTTGGTGCGGGACACCAGGCTTTCCGTGGCGTCGAAACTTCCGGGCCCACCGGCGCCAGGCGCATCGTGCGCACAAAGGCCGGCAGAGAAGACTATGCGCCTGTGCACCGGCGCAAAATCGATGACCGGCATGGACATGGCGGTCATCACCGACTTCGCCATCGGACTTAAAGTGTCCGTGGCTGAAGCCGACCTGTATCTGCACTGGGTCAGCGATCTGCTGACCCACGCGAAGGATGAAGACGATGGCAATGGCTGAACAGATTGGATCGCAGGCGCAGCCGCGTCGGCTGCGCGCTGTCGGCTATTGCCGCGTAAGCACCAAGAGGCAGGCCGATCACCAGATTTCGCTTGAAGAGCAGCAGAGGAAGGTCGACGCCACCTGCATCCTGCGCGACGCCGATCTCGTCGAAACGTTCATCGAGCCTGGACTGACCGCCCGAGCGGACCGCCGGCCTGAACTCAAGCGCATGCTTGAATTTGCCTGCAATTCGTCCAATGGCATCGATCTCGTCATCGTTTATGCTTTCAGCCGCTTCTTCCGCAACGTCACCCAATATCTCCAGTACAAAGAGCAGCTCAAGCAAGCAGGCGTGCGCCTGATCTCGGCGACCCAGGACATTCCCGAAGGTCCTCATGGTGAGTTGATGGAAACCATCCTGGCCGCCTTCGATGGGCACCAGTCCGAAGTCAATGCCGGTCTTGTCCGCGACATGATGATCGCCAACGCCGAAGAAGGTTATTGGAATGGCGCGGCGCCACCCTTCGGTTACAAGACGAAAGTAGCATTGGTGCTGCGGCGCAAGGAAAAGAAGATCCTCGAGATCAACGAGGAAGAAGCTGCCCTCGTCAACACGATCTTCCGCTTGTATCTGCAGGGTCACCGGGGCGGTAGTCCTATGGGCATCAAGGCGATCACCACCCATCTCAACACCAAAGGCTACCGGTATCGAGGCAAGGCCTTCTATACTGCCTCGGTGGAACGGGTCCTCAAGAACGAGGCCTATATCGGCACTCACTACTATAACCGCATCGACAGCCGCAGCCGGAAAGAACGCCCACCCTCGGAATGGGTTCGAATGGATGTCCCGGTCATCGTGGACAAGGAGAAGTTCGACGCCGTTCAGCGCACCTTGCAGGCGCGCAATCCTAGGACGACGGCGCCTCGGGTCGTCACCGGCGCGACCTTGCTCACCGGTATCGCCGTCTGTGAAAAATGCGGGCGCGGCATGATGCTACGCACCGGCAAGGGCGGGCAATATCGCTATCTCACCTGCGCCAAGAGCGCCACCGAAGGAACGGGCTGCAGTCATTCTGTCAGGATGGACGAGATCGATGCGTTGGTGATCGAGGCGGTCGAGGAGCAGGTCTTCTCGCCCCAACGCCTCACCGCCATCCTCCAAGCCATGACCGACCGCGGCGATGAGACGCATCAGAAGCTCAAAACAGAAATCGACCGCCAGCGTGTCGCTGTGGCCGAAGCCCAGACCCGGCTCGACCGTCTTTACGACGCCATCGAGGCGGGTTTAGTAGAACTTCACGATACTCGTTTCAAAACGCGGGTGGACTTGGCCAAACTACAGATTCGAGAGGGTACGGCTATGCTCGATGCTCTACGCCAGCGCGGCACCGCCCTGAGAGAACTGTCGCCCGACATGGTACAACGCTTTTCCTCAGGGATCCGCCGCCGGCTTCGCGATGCCGACCCGGCCTTCCGCCGCACCTGGCTGCACATGTTCGTCAGCAAGGTCACTATCGGCAAGGATCGCGTCCGCATCTGCGGACCGAAGGACCAGCTTTTGAAAGCAGTTTCTGCCGATGAGGATTCCGTGCGGACAATGGTGCCCACTTTTGCACGAGAATGGCGCGCCCTAAGAGATTCGAACTCCTGACCCCCAGATTCGTAGTCTGGTGCTCTATCCAGCTGAGCTAAGGGCGCGCAGTGCCGTTGCGGCGGTTCAGGTGAAGCGATGCGCTTGACTGCCTGAAGCGGCGCAACCCATACATGGGCGTATCCTGCTTGGCAAGCGCGCAGATGACAGATTTTTGGCGGCCGCTAGGTAGATACCTTAAGTACTGCAGGCAGCACGATATCAAAGCGGGTGCCAGTTGGCTGATCGATGAAAACCAGTTGACCTCCATGCGCTTCGGTGATTTCGCGAGCAATGGCAAGGCCGAGCCCCGTTCCTCCAGCGCGGGCGGAGCCCTGGAAGGCGATAAAAAGATTTTCACGCGCCTTAGGCGGCAGCCCCGGGCCGTTGTCGGTCACGGAGAGGGTAGTTTGCCCTTCGGTCTTCGTGAGGCTGACGCTGACCTGGGGCGCTGCTATATTTTGCCCGGCTGCTTCAAGCGCCTCGCGGGCGTTCTTGAGCAAATTAAGCATGGCACGGCCCATTTGCCCGGCGTCGACGTTCAACAAAAAGCCTTGCGGCACGCCGTTGCTGAAGGCGATAGCCGGATGGCCAGCCAAGCGAGCGTCGAACGCGGCGTCTTCCACCAGCGCATGTATATCGGTCGGGGCTTGCACAGGCGGTACGGCAGTTTGGCGGCCATATTCGAGCACGGATTGGGCAAAACCGATGGCACGGTCGAGCGTAGTCACCAGGCGAGGCGCAAGACGCTGCACCTTGGGGTCGTCCAGCGTCGCTACCTGGTCGGATAGCAATTGCGCCGATGTCAGCGTGTTGCGCAGATCATGGTTGATCTTGGCCACCGCTAGGCCCAGTTCAGCCAAGTGCCGGCGCTGCCGCAGCATGGAAAACAGGTCCTGTTCCATGGCGCCAAGCTCGCGTTCAGCCACGCCAATTTCGTCGCGACGCGGGGACGGGGTGATGATGAGATTGCCGTTTTCCGGCGCCTGGCGGAAGGCCAGCATGTTCTCGGTAAGCCGGCGGACGGGGTGGATGAATAAAAAGCTTGCGAGCAGATAAAGCGCCAGCGCTGTGGCGGCGGCGATTGCCAGGGACAACACACCGATCTGGCGGGAATAGTCGAGCATGTCCTGACGCAAGGGCTGCTCGGGCATGAGCAGTTCGACAAGGCTTTGGTCGAGATCCCCCTCGCCGACAATGCGCAATGTGCGTCCGGGGCTGGCAAAGAGCGTATCAAACGCACCCAGCATGAGGGTCATAATGTCGGTCTGGCGCATATCGGCAGTCACGACCACTTCGGGCGTTACCGGGTCCGCCAATTCGATCAGTTGGCTCTGGCCTTCGCGGCGGTAGACGATCGCGTTGGCGCCGGCTGAAGTCAGCAGGCGATCGGTTAGATTGCGCGGCAGGGCCATGACGTCCGGCACGGCGTCGAGCACGCGCGCTGCAACGACCCCGACGCGCAGCCGGTCATTGAGCCAATTGGCCCGGAATGTTGCCAGCGAAGGCACATAGAAGACGATTTCCACAAGAAGGATCACCGCGATGATGGTCGCGATGAGCTTGTTGGAAAGTCCCCAGAACCGGGCGGGCAAAAATCGGCGTTTGGCTGTCATTTCAAGCCATTATAGTCAAAGCCACGGCGGGCGTAAGCCCCGCAAGATCGAGCTTAGGGCAAGAAACGATGCAAAGAGGCGCGACGTTTTGACCAGTCCGAGACCCGCTGCTGACTGGCAAACTGATTGCCCAGATCAACAAGGATTGCGAGCGCACTCGTGCCTGTCAGCGGCAAGCTGGCGAGTTCTCCTGCCGTAACGCCCTTTTGCATGGCCAACGCCAAACTAGCGATCACCTCGCCCGGTCCTTCGCCCACCATGGCGCCGGCCAGGATCATACCATTGCGGTCGATCAAGATCTTGGCGCTACCTTGGGCCAGGCCTATGGCGCGGGCGGCTTCGTTTTCTCCCAGATTGGCGCGCAAAATGGTTTGGCCAGCCTTGAGGCTTTCGCCCGTGCCGAACGAGCCGATTTGCGCCATGGCTGGTTGGGTGGCAAGTTGCGCCGGTAGAGCTAGACGGCTGGCTGTGGCGGGCCGTCCAGCGAGCCGGTTCAGCAAGCGCTCGCCCTTGCGCAAGGCTACATGAAGATTGTCCTCGCCCGCTGCACCGCCGAAGGCACTGATGCGGAATGAACTCGTCCGGCCGTGTTCATTAAGGTGCAGCCGATCGGGTTGATTGGCCTGCCGCTTGATCTTGAGCTTATCGAGCCAGGCCCAATCGAGCACCGGTACCCGTCCGCTCGCCACCAGCACGTGGGAGATGTCGAGCGAAGAGACATGCCCGTCCGTATTGTCGAGGGTTACGCCGATCCCCTGGCTGCGCGGCAGGAAAGCCTTGACCCGGGCGCCTTCAACAATCGCCACGCCCTCCTCGCGCAAATGACGCAAAAGGATAGCGGTCATCTCTGCATCATAGCCAGCCAATAACGGGCCTTGTGGGACGAGCGTCACGTCCGATCCGAGCCGGCGATAGATCTGCGCCAGTTCGACGGCGGTCTCGTTGCCACCTGTCACCAGCAGATGGGTCAGCTTGCGCGTGTTGTCGAGGATGGTGTCAGGCGTGAAATAGTCGATATCGGCAAGGCCAGGCAGGTCGGGCACCAAGGGAGACGAACCCGTAGCGAGAATATAGTGCCCCGGCCGGATCGTTGTTTCGCCAACACGGAACACGTTCTTTTCGCCCAGCCTAGGCTCGCCCTTGAGCATGACAACGCCCAGAGCGCTCAGCCGCTCGGGACTGGTTGCGGGCGCAGAGGCGGCTGCCAAATTGCGGGCGTGCTCGGCAATACCCTTGTAGTTAAGCTTGGGAGGGGCGTTGTCGAGCCCGAGGCGCGCTCCGGTGCGGATGGCCTGGGCCTGGGCCGTGCTGGCGCTTAGGGCAGCGCGATGCAGGCTCCCATGGAGCGGATCGCCCGCTTCGCCGTCGCCGCGCTCGACCAGCACCGTTGCAAGTCCACGTTGGCGCGCGGAAATGGCAAGGTTTACGCCCAATGCGCCGGCGCCGATGATGCAAACATCTGGTTTGAGAATTTCGGCCATGACCGCCAGCATGCTTAAAGAAAACTGGCAGGACTTATGCGGCGAGACGCGCCTGAAAACAACCGCCATCGCACGGCAAGGAAGTGCGCCTGCCCGCGTTGACTTGAGCCCGAGTTTTCCCTATAGACGCCACCAACATGCACCGTGGGCGCCTGGCGTAACATGTGTGCTTCCTAGTCTTGCGATAGCAGCCAAACAAGAGGAACCGTGCCCGAGCGCGGTTTAATGTCATGAAGCGTACTTACCAGCCGTCCAAGCTCGTGCGTGCTCGCCGTCACGGTTTCCGCGCCCGCATGGCGACCAAGGATGGTCGCATCATTCTGAACCGCCGCCGTAACCAGGGCCGCAAGAAGCTCTCGGCTTAAGGCTTCCGGGCCGGATGACGGCCATGGAGCAGCCGAGCAAGACCTTGCGCCGGCTCACCAAGCGTTCACAGTTTCAGAGAGCCGCCCGGGGCAATCGCACCGGGCGCTCTGCGTTTGGGCTGCAGGCTATCGCCGCGCCTGAACCGGAGCCCGGAGTTGGCTTCACCGTCACCAAAAAGACGGGCAATTCTCCACAGCGCAACCGCATCAAACGCCGTCTTCGCGCGGCTGTGACAGCATGCGCGCGTGACTTTCTGCCCCAGCATGACTATGTGCTGGTCGGCAGGCGAGAAGCGTTGAGCGAACCCTTCAGCAAGCTGGTTGCCGATCTGGGCACTGCAATCGTGCGCGTGCATGCTCCCAAATCGCCAGATCAACACAAACCTTCCGGCCGCGGCCTACGGAAACCGAGATAATGACTGACAATCGCAACATAATCCTGGCCATTGTGCTCAGCATGATCGTGCTGTTCGGCTGGCAGTTCTTCGTTGCCGGACCGCAGATGGAACGGGCGCAGCAGCAGGCACAGATTGCCGCCGAGCAGGCACAGGCTCAGTCCGAAGCGGCCTTGGCAACGCCCACGACGACAGCACCTGGTACTGCCGCCGGAACGCCAGGCACTGTTGCGGCTGATGGCAGTGTGACCTTTCCCGACCGCGCAACCGCGATTGCCGCCAGCCAGCGCATCACGATCGACACCGCCGATCTGGCAGGCTCAATTAATCTCACCGGCGCACGGCTCGATGACCTTGAGCTGAAGCAGTACCGCGAGACGGTCGACCCCGACTCCCCCATCATCACCCTTTTAACCCCAGCCGGCGCGCCGAACGCCTATTTTGCCGAGCAGGGCTGGGTTCCAGCTGCTGGGGCCAACGTTGCCGTGCCCAATGGGCAGACCGTTTGGGCTATTGAAGGCGCCAACACGACGTTGACAGCAGCAACGCCCATTACCCTGGCCTGGGATAATGGCGCGGGTCTTATCTTCCGCCGCACCTTTGCGGTGGACGAGCATTATCTGTTCACCGTCACCCAATCTGTCCAGAACGCCGGCGCGGGCGACGTTGCGCTGTTCCCCTATGCCCGCGTTGCGCGCCACGGCACGCCCAAGGTCGCCAATTTCTTCATCCAGCATGAAGGCCCCCATGGCGTTCTAGGCTCCAACAATCTGATCTCCAAAAAATACACCGACCTGCAGAACGATCAGCAGGTGCGGTTCGACAACACCACTGGCTGGCTGGGCTTCTCGGATAAATACTGGGCCACAGCCGCCCTGCCCAAGGCCGGCACGTCGATCAATGCTCTGTTCTCCTGGAAGAACACCGGCGCTTATGACGACTACCAGTCGAGTTTTGTTGAAACGACGCCTGTCGTGGTTGCGGCGGGCCAGACTGCAACCCACGAAAGCTATCTGTTTGCTGGAGCTAAAGAAGAGTCGGTCATTTCTTCTTACGAGCAGCAATATGGTTTCGACCGGCTTGAATTGCTGATCGATTGGGGCTGGCTGCACTTCATCACCAAGCCCATGTATTACCTGCTGACCTTCCTTTTTGGCATATTGGGTAATTTCGGCCTCGCGATCTTGGCGGTAACCGTTATCGTCAAGGCAATCTTCTTCCCGCTGGCGAGCCGGTCTTATGCCTCCATGGCTGCCATGCGCCGCGTGCAGCCGGAAATGAAATCCATTCAGGAGCGTCTCAAGGACGATCGTCCGGCCCAGCAGCAGGCCATGATGGAGCTCTACAAAAAGGAAAAGATCAATCCTCTGAGCGGGTGCTGGCCGATCCTGATCCAGATTCCGGTGTTCTTTGCCCTTTACACCGTTATCTTCATCAGCCTCGACATGCGCCATGCGCCGTTCTTTGGCTGGGTTCAGGATTTAGCGGCGCCCGATCCGACTAACATCTTTACCCTGTTTGGGCTGATCCCCTGGACCCCGACGGCGGTGCCGATCATCGGCAGCTTCCTTCATCTTGGCATTTGGCCGGTGATCATGGGCATCACGATGTGGGTTCAGATGAAGCTCAATCCGCCGCCGCCCGATCCAACCCAGGCGATGATCTTCAACTGGATGCCGGTGATCTTCACCTTCATGCTGGGCACCTTCCCAGCGGGTCTCGTGATCTATTGGGCTTGGAACAATGCTCTTTCGGTGACTCAGCAATGGTTTATCATGAAGCGTCATGGCGCCGAGGTGAATTTGCTGGGCAATATCCTCGATAGCTTCAAGCGCAAGCCCAAACCGGTCGAGACCACCAAGTCCTGATCGCCACACGCGATGGGAAATGCTAGAGCCCGCTGGACCCATCCAGCGGGCTAATGCTTTAAAAGGCGAGCGAACAATGAGCGACATCGACTATTCGCCCGACAGCATCGAAAGAGGTCGCTTGCTGTTTGCCCGGCCGTTCCTGTTCACCAAGGGCTGCGTGCGCATCGCCGATCTGCCACCCATGGACCGGGTCGAGATTGCCTTTGCCGGCCGCTCCAATGTGGGTAAGTCGAGCCTGATCAATGCTCTATGCGGCACCTCGAGCCTAGCGCGCACGTCCAACACGCCGGGCCGTACGCAGGAGCTCAACATCTTTGAGAGCCAGAGCGAAAATCTACGCATCGTGGACATGCCGGGCTATGGCTATGCCAAGGCGCCCGAAGACAAGGTGCGTGCCTGGACCAAGCTGATCCACCAATATCTGACCGGCCGGGCAACGCTGCGGCGTGTCTATGTGCTGGTTGATGGGCGCCATGGTCCCAAGGACAATGACCTCACAGTGATGAACGAGCTCGATAAGGCTGCCGTCAGCTACCAGATCGTCTTGACCAAAGCCGACAAGCCGCTGGCCAAAGAGCTCGAGAAGGTCATTGCCACAACGAAAGCTGCAATCGCCAAGCGCCCTGCCGCCCACCCGCATGTGGTCCTCACCTCCTCGGCCAAGGGCGATGGTCTGAAGGAATTGCGGACAGAGGTCGCTATGCTGCTCGAGAGCTGAGACTTAGCGGGTGGTCATCGCCACCCAGCGCCGGAAGATTTCACTCATCGCTGCGGCCTTGGTTGCTAAATCCGCCGCATCCTTGATGGTGATAACGCCGCGGTCGGGCGCTGCCCAGCTAATCAGCTTGTCTGGGTCCTCGAAGCGGAACAGATCGTCCACTCCAGCCTTGGCGCCACGGTGCAAGATTAACTGCAAGCGGTTGCCGGGATGGAGCCGCATGGTGATCCGGTCGGCATCGCCACGTCCATAATTAGGCGCATTCCATTTTACCGTCTCGGTCAGCCCGGGCACGGCGTTCAGGATCAAATCGCGCAAGGCGAGGACTTCGGCTTTGCGCGTGTGGTCGAGCGTATCGAGATAGATGTCGACTTCAGAGAGCTTTTCCGCCACAGCCATTTCAGCCTGCCTTAAAGAACTGTCCGATGTAGCCCGCAACATCGCTACTATTGGACGGTTTGGCAATCGAGGCGAGTGCCTTGTCCACCACCTCGTCGGCGATCTTGCCGCGCCGCAGCTCTGCCAAGGCAACGGTGTAGTCGTCATCAAACTCCGGGTGCGGTTGGAAGCTCAGCGCCCGGCCGTTGCGATAAAAAAGCCCGGCATTGGGGGTGAACTCGGACGCCAGGATTGCATCGGCTTCTCCGGGCGGGGTGATCACCTGGTCCTGATGCGAACAAGCCACTGCCAGCGTATCGGGCGCAGCCTGCATGAAGCCGGGCTGCTGGCGTACCGCGTATGTATGCCGCCCCAAGCCCCAGCCCTTTTCGGATTTACGCACATCCCCGCCCAGCGCATCGGCCATGATCTGATGGCCAAAACACACCCCCAGCATGGGCGTACGGCTGCTATAAGCATTGCGGATGAATCCGCGCAGAGGCGCAAGCCAAGGCAGATCGTCATACACACCGGCTGGAGAGCCGGTAATCACAATCGCCTCTAGCGAGCTAGGCTCCGGAAATGGCTCGCCATCGGACACTGCGACCATCTCATAGCTAAAGCCCTGCCCCGTGCCATCGAACATCTTTTCGAACATGGCACGATAGGGACCAAACCGCGCCCGTAAAGCCACAGGCACGTCCCCGGTCTGGATGATGGTGAGTTTCATGCGATGGTCCAGCTTGCCCAAGCGTCGATAGCTGGAAATCTCGGGCCGAAGCAAGGCTCAAGAGCATCGGCCGCTAAACAAAATCCCCGCTTTCGCGGGGACTCTAAAACAAGCCAGCAGAACGCCTCAGGCGGCCTGGAACTTCAGGGAGACACCGTTGATGCAATAGCGCAGGCCGGTTGGCTCCGGTCCGTCTTCGAACACATGGCCCTGGTGGCCGCCGCAATTAGAGCAGTGGACCTCTACGCGCGTCATAAAGAGCGAACTGTCTTCCGATGTGCCGAGAGCACCGTCGATATAGGTATAAAAGCTCGGCCAGCCGGTGCCGCTATTGTATTTCGTGTTCGAGGCAAAAAGCGCTTGGTCGCAGCCAGCGCAGAGGAACGTGCCGGCACCTTTCTCGTCATTGAGCGGCGAGGTGAACGGGCGCTCGGTGCCTTCGTGACGCAGCACGTCATAGGCAAGAGGGTCGAGCTTGGCCTTCCATTCCGCATCGGTGAGCTTGAACGGAAAATCGCCTTCTGCTGCCTCGACCGCTTCCATGGGACGCAGGAAGCTGAAGGCACCGATGGCTGCAAGGCCTGTGCCACCAAGAAGAATAGCGCGACGATTGATGGCCATGTTCATTCCCTTTGCAAATTACCCCGCGCCAGCGAACCGCGGGAGGGACGCGGCGCCATGCGCGGGGCTGAATTGACGGCCATTATATCCTTGGGCAAGGCGATGGCACGTCAAGTTATGGTGAGAGGCGGATGCTCCGCCTCCCGATATGTAAAGCCGCGCCGCACTAGGCGGCGGGACAGCTTACGAGGATGGCAGCAGGACTGCGTCGATGACGTGGATCACGCCGTTCGACTGGTCGACGTCAGCGATAGTCACGGTGGAAGTGCCGCCTGCTGCGTCGGTGATCACAACGCTTTCGCCTTCAACCGAGAAGGTCAGCTCAGCACCCTGAACGGTTGCAGCCGAGTAGGAGCCGCCGTTTTCTTCAATCATCGAGATCAGGTCGGCAGACTTAATGTCGCCAGCGATCACGTGATAGGTCAGGACAGCGGTCAGCTGGTCCTTGTTTTCTGGGAGCAGGAGCGTGTCGACAGTGCCTTCTGGCAGAGCTGCGAAAGCGTCATTGGTCGGTGCGAAAACGGTGAACGGACCTTCGCCAGACAGCGTCTCGACCAGGCCGGCAGCCTGAACGGCAGCAACGAGCGTGGTGTGGTCAGCCGAGTTCACGGCGTTCTCGATGATGTTGTTGGTTGCTGGCATTGCAGCGCCGCCAACCATCGGGTTCTCCTGGGCGTAAACGGCAGCGCCAGAGAGCGAGGCAACCGAGAGCATGGCGGCAAGGGTAAGAGCGCGGAGTTTCATTAGTCGTTCCTTCCTGTGTTTCGTTCCCATTGTTCGGCTGGGACGTGCGAAGGAACGGGATGAGGAGTTGAAAGTTTCACAAGCGACAAAATAGGCGGAAAATAAAAAACGAGCGCCTTACCAGGACCAGTTTTCTCAAGTACGGCAAACATTTAAACAGAACTGCCACAGCCTTTTTGAGGACTGTGGCAGCGTTTAAGACAACTTGAAATCGAGAAATTATTCAGTGATCCAAGCGCGCTATATTTCCGTAACGGCGCCCTTCGCGATGATGGGTCCGGTGGGAATTCCTTGAGGAGCGCCGCCGGGCGGCTCTAGCGTAATGGCCAGCACCGATCCCTCACCCCAGCCAGCCATCACCTCGGGCGAGATAGTGACCGCGCTGCGCTCGGCCGCCGGGATGACACCCATGGACACCGGCGCATTGTCACCCTGGATTGCCCAAAGCTCGAAATCCTTGTCCGGCACCGCAGCGCCCGAAAGAGCCGTCAGCCGTACATTGCCGCTGCCATCATAAAGCGCGACGAATTTTACATCGCTGCCTTCTTCCTCGAGCGCGGCAACCAATTGGGTGGTCAACGCGCCAACACCAGGCGCCGGTTGCATAAGATTGAAGCCTACGGCCGCTACAGCAACGGCCAGGGCGCCGGCCGCGATGCCGCGCCACACCAACAGGGAATCCCACCAATGGCTCACGGAAGGCTTGGCAGTCTCGCCAAACACGCGCCGCTCGATGGATGAGAGAACGTGATCCGGAACCGGGGCCTCGGCGTATTGCTCGTTGAATGCTGCAAAATGCGCGATCCAGAAATCGCGCTCTGCCTGAAGACCGCGATCGTTCTCGATCAGGCGGCCAACGCGATCATGTTCCTGTGCTGAAAGTACGCCGAGTACATACTCGGCAATAAGGGCGTTGCGGCCCTCGAAATCTCCGCCGATGTCATCACTCGTACTCATACCGCCAGACAATCTTTCAGTTTGATGAGGCTCCGGCGTAGCCAGGTCCGCATTGTGTTCAAAGGCACGGCATAGCGTGACGCCAGTTCCTCGTAGCTATAGCCATCGAGGTAGGCGGCGCGCACCGCGTCGGCACGATCGGGTTCGAGCATGCCCAGGCAACGATTGATCTGGGCCTTTTCCTCGTTGACCTGGGCGGCCCGTTCGGGGGAAGGACCAGAGTCAGGAATCTCAAGCGCCACATCAATATCGTCCGAAGGCGGGCGGCGAGCCCTCAGAATGTCAAGCGAATGGTTCCGCGCCACCGCAACGAGCCAGCTTATCGGGCTCGTATTGCCGGCCACGTAACGATCGGCGCGCTGCCAGATCTTCACATAGACTTCCTGAATGGCCTCTTCGGCCTCTGAACGGTCCTTCAAGATACGCAGCGTTACGCCAAAGAGTTTCGCGCTGGTACGTTCGTACAGTTTGCGGAACGCCAAGCGGTCGCGCAAGGCGCAACGGGCGATCAAATCCGCGATCTCCTGGGACGGAGTCATCTGCATGGACATCAATATAGCTTGCCTCCCAGCGCATGCCGATACCTCGCCCTTGCCCGGTACGATGTCTGGCCCCTACACAACGCAACAAAAACGCGTACGGATCAATGGCGCAATTGCCCCATTAGCGTCTTTTCCTTTGTCTAGCGATGCTCTATGCCCGTGGCGGACTTTTTCCCGCCCATCGACAACCGACAGGTCTTACCATGTCCGAACAAATTTCAATGACCGACCGGTTCACCCACGAGGCGGGCATTTTGGCCCAGGCCTTGCCCTATATGCAGCGCTACGAGGGGAAGACGGTTGTCGTCAAATATGGTGGCCACGCCATGGGCGATGCCAAGCTCGGCTCGGCCTTTGCGCGCGACATTGCCCTTTTGAAGCAATCCAAGGTCAATCCAATCGTGGTGCATGGCGGCGGGCCGCAGATCGCCTCCATGCTCAAGAACCTCGGCATCGAATCAAAGTTCGAAGGGGGCCTGCGTGTCACCGACGAGCGCACCATGCAGGTGGTCGAAATGGTTCTGGCCGGTTCGATCAACAAGGAGATTGTGGCCCTGATCAATGCGGAGGGCGAATGGGCGATTGGTCTTTGCGGCAAGGACGGCAACATGGTCTTTGCCAAAAAGGCCGTCAAAACCGTCAAGGATCCACTGTCCAATATTGAAACCGTGCTCGATCTCGGTTTTGTCGGCGAGCCGGTGGAGGTGGATCGCACGCTGCTCGATCTGCTGGCGCGCTCGGAAATGATCCCGGTCATCGCCCCCGTCGCCCCGGGGCGCGACGGCAATACCTACAACATCAATGCCGACACTTTTGCCGGCGCTATTGCCGGATCGCTCGGCGCCAAGCGCCTGCTGTTCCTGACCGACGTGCCCGGCGTTCTGGACAAGAGTGGCGCGCTGATCCCTGAGCTTTCGGTGCGCGAAGCCAAGGAATTGATCGCCGACGGCACTATCTCGGGCGGCATGATCCCAAAGGTCGAGACTTGCCTTGAGGCACTCGAAAACGGCGTCGAGGGCGTGGTGATCCTGAATGGCAAGCAGCCGCATGTGGTGCTGGTTGAGCTCTTTACCGAGTTCGGTGCCGGCACGCTGATCGTGCGCTGAGTTGCCGCTTTCCAGATAAGGGCCGCCCGGAGGCGGCCCTTCTTGTTTGCCGCTAGGCTTCGGCCAGCACCGGCTGACCCGGAGTCTGCCCTTGTGTTGGTGCCGGGCGCCGGAAGAACCGGGCAGCCAGGAACACCAGTGCAAAACTTCCCACGACATACCAAAGTGCAAGGCTTGCGGCCGAGGCAAACGCAGCGTGCTGCGGCGCGCCTGCGGCAAGTGCCCGCCCCAAATTGCCAAAGAAGATTTCCCCGATAAACGCCACACCCAGGGCGCCACCAACCTGCTGGAACGCCTGCAACGCCCCCGATCCGGCGCCTGCATCTCGCGGCGGCACATTCGCCAACACCAGTTGGAACAGGGATGAAAAGCCCAGGCCCAGCCCGATGCCTGCGATCAGCAGGGGCATGAGGAACGCCCAATGATCGATGCTGTCGGTCACACCGGCAATATAGAAATGCAGCCAGCCGATACCCAGAACCAGCAGCGCCCCGGATGTGGCAAGGCGCGCCCGGAGGAACCGCGAGCCGAACCGCCCGGCGATCACCGATGCGATCAGCACGCCCACGGAAAACGGCGTGTTGGTCAGCCCCGATTCAAGCGGGGTGAAGCCAAAGCCGCCCTGCAGCAGCAAGGAGATAACCATGAACATGCCCGGAATACCCGAGGCGAAGATGGTAGTGACGAAAGCGCCAAACATGAACTGGCGGTTAGTGATCAGGTCATAGTTGAGCAATTGCGGTTCGCCTGCCTTGGCCCGGCCGCGCGTCCAGACAACGAATGCCGCCATCAGGACCAGACCGCCCAGCATCATGCCAAAGACCCAGAGCGGCCAGCCATAGGCTCGCCCTTCAATGATGGGAAACACTACAGCAAGGATCGCCAAGCCAAAGAGCGCAATACCGACGAAATCGTTCTTGAGCCCGGCATGACCCGGCAAGCGGGGAATCAGGAACCAGCCGACAATAACAGCACCGATGCCAATGGGGATATTGACCAGAAAGATCGGCTGCCACTCCATGCCGAAGAGATTAGCCGACACCAGGATACCGCCCAGAATTGGGCCACAGACCGAAGCCAGCCCGGCCGAAAGCCCGAACAGGGAAAAGGCCTGGCCCCGTTCATGGGGCGGGAAAGTGACCGTAGCGATAGCCAGCACTTGTGGCGTCATCATCGCGCCTGCCAGGCCTTGAATGACGCGGGCAAGGATCAGGAACTCGATATTGGGCGCCAGACCGCAGAGCGCCGAGGCCGCCGTAAAGCTCGCGACGCCGATCAGGAACATCCTGGTGCGCCCAAAGATGTCGCCGAGCCGCCCAAACGGCAGCAAGCCAAGCGCAAACGCTAAGATAAAAGCGGCAACGACCCACTCGATCTGGCTGTCCGTTGCGCCTAGGCTCTCGCGCATGGAAGGCAGCGCGACATTGACGATGGTAACGTCAATCAGATTCATGAAGTTGGCGATGAGCAGCACAAAGAGCGCTGGCCAGCGGCGTGGATCGGGCGCAGCCAGCGCCTCTTGGTTTTGATGGTCCGCCATCGTTCTGTCCTCAGATGTCCTTTGAAATGGGTGTGAAGCAGCGCTCCAACTCGGCCAGCAAGGGCGCAAGCGGCACGCTGAAGGAAGTCCATCGCCGCCAGCAATCCACCAGCGCTCCGGTGGTGATGAAGGCTGCGGCAGGGGGGTCGAGATTGGGCCGGAACGAGCCGTCCTTGATCCCGAGCTGAAAAATCTCGACAAATTGCTGGCGCCAGAAATCGTGCAAGGGCGCCATGATGGCAGAAATCGCCGGATCGCGCCGCGCCCGCTCCATCATCTCGGTCATGACAATGATAAGTTCGGGCATGTCTTCCACCACCTCGCGAAAGTCCTCGAACTCCAGCCGCAGCAAGCCCAAGGCCGTTTTGCCCTCCCGGTTCTGCCGCAAGGCCTGCTCGCGAAAATCCCTGCGAATACTCTCCGCCACTAGCGCGATCAGCGCTTCCTTGGAGGGCACATGATAATGCAGGGTCGCGATGTTGATGCCGACACGCTGCGCAATGTCGCGCGTGCGAAGACCTTCCAGCCCTTTTTCAACTATAATTCCCCGCGCCGCCGCAGCAATCGCCGTGCGCCGTTCATCACCGCTTTCGCGCCTGAGATTGGATTGTTCCAGTGTCATCTCGCCTCGCCGTAGGGGCAGCTATAGCGTTGATGGGCTGGTCAATCAATCGTTTGATTGAGGAAGAGCAGCCATGCAGTTGTGTCAAGGTTGCACGGACAAGTGAGATGGTAATTAAAGAACAGGATGTTGGCGTTCAAACAAGGCTAGCCACACCCCCGATGTGACCCCGGCGTTGAACGGGGTCCATCCCGAGATCACGCCACAACCGCAAGGTGGCTCTTGTGGCACCTCTCACCCTGGCCCTTTTCCCGTTTAGGGAGGAGCAGATCGCGTTTGCTGCACCGTCTCTGTTTACCTTCGATCCATCCCTCCCCCTTCTAAGGGGGCTAGGTGGGATCGCTCGTGTCCTTACAAACTTATCCATCTTCTCCCCTCACCTTTCACCTCCACTATTCTCCACCCCATCGCCCACGCAGAGCCCAGTCATGACGAGTGATGCGCGCGGGGACAGCCGGAGAAGCAGGGGTCGCCCTGCTTGTGCGGGATATCGGCAGCCGCGCCTGAAATAATGGTGGTGCCTGAACCGACCCTGCGAAAAGACCCGGTTTGGTGGCGAGGCAACTGCCTCAATACTACAAAACCCATCGAGGCAGCGGCCTCGCCACCATCGCTCACCTCATCACCGCACCCGGGGCGGCGCTTGCGCACGTCCTGTGGTTGACAAAAATGCTGGAGCGGCGTCCATCCCGGCCAACACCGGAGTGCCCCCATGCAGGATTATGTCCGCCGCATTCTTACATCATCGGTCTATGAGGCTGCCGAGGAAACGCCACTCGAAAAGATGGAGCTGCTATCAGCCCGTCTGGGCGCCGAGATCCTGCTCAAGCGCGAAGACATGCAGCCGGTGTTTTCCTTTAAGATCCGGGGCGCGCACAATCGCATTGCCCAACTTTCGCTCGATGAGCGCGCGCGCGGCGTGATTTGCGCATCGGCCGGCAATCACGCGCAGGGCGTCGCGCTTTCAGCCACGCGGCTCGGTATCCGCGCCGTTATCGTCATACCGACTACGACCCCCATCATAAAGATTGGGGCAGTCCGCCGGCTGGGCGGGGAGGTCGTGCTGTTTGGCGACGGGTTCGACGCAGCTCGCGCTCATGCCGCCGAATTGGCCGAAAAACACGGCTATGTCGTTGTGCATCCGTTCGACGATCCCGACGTCATCGCCGGCCAAGGTACGATCGGCATGGAATTGCTGCGCCAGCATCCCGGCGATATCGGCGCAATCTATATTCCCGTAGGCGGCGGCGGGCTCGCCGCCGGCATCGCGGCGTTCGTCAAATTCCTGCGTCCCGATATTCGCATCATCGGCGTTGAACCCGAGGAAGCGGCGAGCATGAAGGCTGCGATTGCCGCCGGGCACCCGGTGGCGCTGGACCAAGTCGGGCTCTTTGCCGACGGCGTCGCCGTACGCCAGGTGGGCACCGAAACATTCCGGCTTTGCCGCGAATTGCTCGACGACATTGTCACCGTCACAGCCGACGAGATTTGCGCCGCGATCAAGGACATCTTCGACGACATGCGCGCCATCGCCGAACCCGCCGGCGCCCTGGCCTTGGCCGGACTGCGGCGGCAGGTCGAACGAGGCGAAGCCCCGCGCGGCGCCTTGATCGCCATCAATTCAGGCGCCAACGTCAATTTCGACCGCTTACGCTATGTCGCCGAAAGGGCCGAGATTGGTGAACGGGCCGAAGCCCTGCTGGCTGTGGAGATCCCCGAGCGGCCCGGCAGCTACCGCGCTTTCATCCGCCTTTTGGGCCAGCGCTCGATCACCGAATTCAACTATCGCTTCGCCCACGGCACCACTGCCAGGATTTTCGTGGGCGTCAAGCTGACACGCGGCGATGCGGAAAAGCGCGAGATCATCGCGCAATTGCAAAATCATGGTCTTACCGTCACCGATATGACGGACAGTGAAGTCGCCAAGCTGCATGTACGCCACATGGTGGGCGGCCGTGTCGCGGATTTGCAGGACGAAGTGCTGTATCGCTTTCAATTTCCGGAGCGTCCCGGTGCTCTGCTCAAATTTCTTGAAGGGCTCAACGACGAATGGAACATATCCCTGTTCCATTATCGCAATCACGGCGCCGACTACGGCCGAGTGCTCGTCGGCATCCAGGTGCCACCCGGGACAAGGCCCGATTTCATTGCCCATATTGAAGCCATCGGTTTTCCCTATTGGGAAGAAACCGAGAACCCGGCCTATAAGCAGTTCCTCGACAATAGATGAGTTACCCAAAGCTTGCTCGAATAGGCCGCCTTAGCTTCACAGCAGCGTCTTATCTTTTGGTCATCAATACACTATCGACTGAAGGAGCGTTTTTCTGCCGCATTGCATTGCAATCGGCTAATGGCAGGTCGACCCAACGCCCGTGACCCGCCTCTCGATCGCCTGACGACCAGACAAAACCAGACCGGAGACGAATTGATGCTGACGCCTAATCGCAAATTCCTGCTGCTCGCCACTGCCGCGACCGCCATCATGATGCAGCCTGCTTCGGCTCTCGAAGCGCAAGCATTTGTGGACCGGGTTGCCGCAGTATACGAAAACATCGGCTATGGCTTTGAGTTCGGCCCGGCCACGCTGGACGGCGACACCATCACAGTCGAAGGTGTGACAGTGAACATGGCTGGGATGGAAAACGAACCCACCAGCTTTACCACCGATACTGTGATTACCTTCACCGGTGTCACGGAACGCGAAGACGGCAGCTATCTGGCCGAGTCAGTCACGATCCCCGACATCGACGCCGATTTCGCCGAAGAGCCGACTGGCCACATCACGCTGAGCGACATCCGCATTGACGGGCTGTTCGTTCCGGCTGGCGAAACCGTCCCTGCAACCGATCTGCTGCAACTAGTCGGCTCGATCAGCACCGGCCCACTCTCGATCGAGCGCGAAGGCGAAGTCGTGTTCAGTTATGAAAGCGCTGAAGCCGCCAACACCTTCAATCCCGAGCAAGGCACAGACGCCTTGGTTGACCTGACATCCGCCTTCGATATTACGGGCATCAATGTCGACCTATCCAGCGTTCAAGAAGAAGATCCTGCCGCCGCTGCGACGATCGAGCAGCTTGGCCTCACCAATGTTGCGGGTGATATTACGCAGAACTTCACCTGGTCCATGGCCGATGGGCACATGGTAATGGACGAGTTCCTGCTCGATTTCGCCGATGTCGGTGCGCTCAATCTGACGTTCGACGCGACCGGCCTCACCCCTGCCGTGCTTGATCAGATCTATGCCATGCAGGCGCAGATGAGCGAAACCGGCGAAGCGCCGACGGAAGAAGAAGCGCAGGCCCAGATGATGCAGACCATGGCTCTGATGCAGGGCGTGTCCATCGTCGGCGCGTCTATACGCTATGACGATGCATCCATTGCGGGGCGCCTGCTCGATTTCTTTGCCGAGCAGTCCGGCGCCGATCGCGCAAGCTTTGTGGAAGGCCTAAAGGCCACCCTTCCGAGCCTGGTTGCCCAGTCTGGCATTCCCGAGCTCAACGATGTCGTCGTGCCGCCAGTGTCCGAGTTCCTTGACGATCCGCAGAGCTTGGAAGTCGTCGTGGCTCCGCCCTCGCCCACGTCGATCTTGGTGCTTGCCGCCGCGGCTGCCAACCCCGCTGGGCTGATCACCGCCCTTGGGTTGGCCGTCCAAGCTAATCAAGCTGCCGAATAACCGACTTGGGAGCGGCGCCTCGCGCGCCGTTCCCGTACTCTTTAGGTGAAAATTATACGGGTTGGGCGCATATTAACCGCATGAACGATCTGACCGTACCGACGCGCGCCAGCCTTAGCCATGTCACAGACTGGGTGTTCGACCTCGACAACACCCTCTATCCGCGCACCTGCAACCTCTTCGCGCAGATCGATGTTCGCATCACCAACTACGTGATGGATTTGACCAAGCTCGATTTCGAGGCCGCGCGTGACCTGCAGAAATCCTATTATCGCGAGTTCGGCACGACGCTGAACGGGCTCATGCACCAGCACAAGGTCGATGCCGAGCACTTCCTCGATAGCGTCCACGCGATCGATTATTCGCCGGTTGACCCGCACCCTGAACTGGTCGAGGTGATCCGCGCCCTGCCCGGCCGCAAGTTCATCCTCACCAATGGCGACACCAAGCATGCCCGTTCCGTGCTTGCCAAGCTGGGCGGCGGCGAACTGTTCGAACATGTCCATGACATCCGCGCCATGACCTATGTGCCCAAGCCGCATCGCCAAGCTTACGAAGGCTTTTTCGCCCTCCACGGGATCGACCCCACGCGCGCCGCCATGTTCGACGATCTGGAGAAGAACCTGCTTGTGCCTCATGAGGTCGGCATGGCGACCATCCAGGTCGTTGCCGCACCCGACTTCGCCCATGAGCAAGTCGAAGCTTGGGAACTCGGACGCGCCGCCGGGCCGCACGTCCACCATGTCACCGACAACCTCGCGGCATTCCTGCGCGCTCTGCCCTAGTTGCCGCTGTTGAGATGCAGGATATTGCCGTCCGGGTCCTTGAACCAGACCATGCGGAAGTCGCCGGCACGATGGATATTCCCCTCCCGGTCCATGCCTTCATAATTCTCGAACGCAACACTTTTTGCCTGAAGGTCTGAAACAATCTGCTCAATCTCCTCACCCACGCCCCAGACTACGGCATTGGCCTTGTTGGTACCGGCAAACTCGGAACGGTAAACCACCAGCGAGGTTTCGCCGGTTTCAAATTCGAGCACATGCTCGTCGCCCCGGATCAGGCGCAAACCTAACGTCTGCTCATAGAAGTGGCGGGCTCTTGCAATATCGGTCACAGCAACGATCGCTGCCGAGTTCATGTCTTTGAGCATTTCTGGCGTCCTCTTTTCCACGGTGATCCCGAACGGGCCAGCACCGCACATGGTTCAAGGACGTCGGCTGCCTGTCTTTACAGACACGCAGCCAAAGACGTAAGACCGCCTAGATCTATCGGCATGTAACGATAAAACAAACCAGGAGAGCAGCCATGGAATATCGTCGCTTGGGCAAATCGGGTCTCAAGGTCAGTGAATTGTCGCTAGGGTCTTGGGTCACCTTCAGCAAGCAGGTCGACCACAAGGAAGCGCTCGCCCTGATGGGTCTTGCCTATGACGAGGGCATAAGTTTCTTCGACAATGCCGAGGGGTATGAAGCCGGTGAGTCCGAGACGCTGATGGGCGCTGCACTCAAGGATCTGGGTTGGAGCCGCGACAGCTACTCGGTCTCATCCAAAGTGTTCTGGGGCGGCAGCAAGCCGACGCAAAAGGGCTTGTCACGCAAGCACGTGACCGAGGCTTGCCATGCCGCGCTGAAGCGCCTGCAGGTGGACTACCTTGATCTTTATTTCTGCCATCGCCCCGACATCGATACCCCGATCGAGGAAACCGTCTGGGCCATGCACAACCTCATCACGCAGGGCAAGGTGCTGTATTGGGGCACGTCTGAGTGGAACGCGCAGCAACTGACCGAAGCCTGGGCTTTCGCCCGCGCCAACAATCTCATTGGCCCCACCATGGAGCAGCCGCAGTACAATCTCTTCGTGCGCGAAAAGATCGAAAAGGACTATCTACCGCTTTATGACCTCATGGGCCTGGGCACCACCATCTGGTCCCCGCTCGCCTCGGGCGCCCTCACCGGCAAATACAATGACGGCATTCCTTCTGACAGCCGCATGAATTTGCCCGGCTACGAGTGGCTCAAGAAGGAATGGACCAGCGAAGCGGGCAAGGCCAAGCTCGAGCAAATCCGCCAGCTTGCAGGGCTAGGCAGCGAGATCGGCCTGCCAGTGCACCACCTTGCCCTGCTCTGGTGCCTCCAGAACCCGCATGTTTCGACAGTTATCCTTGGCGCGTCCAAGCTATCGCAGCTTGAGGACAACCTTTCGGCGCTGCAGTCCAAGGATAAGCTCACCCCCGACGTCATCGAGCGCATCGAAACAATCGTTGGAAACAAGCCTGAACCAGCCCAGCGCTTCTAAGGCCTGAGTCTCCCTCTTCTCGGAGGGAGGCGTCGCCAACGCTTTTTTGCAGCAAACTAAGTTCTCCCGGCGCTCGCCGACAGTTACACTGGCACCATGACCATGCCTTCCGGGCGCCGCCCGCTTCCCACGCCAGACCAACGCCCCAGCTTTCGCGAACGCCTGCAAAACCTCCGCCATCTCGGCCGTCTGGTGGCTCAGATCTGGCGCACCAGCCCGCCCCTAACCGCCGCCAGCATGGGCCTGCGGCTCCTTGCATCGCTGCAGCCGATCGCCATGCTTTATGTGGGAAAGCTAATCATCGACGAGGTCGTGCGGCTCACTACGACTGCGACACCCGGGCCCAGTTTTGCCGATTGGTGGACCAGCGGTGCTCTTTCCACCATAGTTACGCTTCTGGCGCTCGAACTTGCCTTAGTAGTCGGCTCTGACCTTCTGTCGCGTGCCACAGGATTGGTCGACTCAGTCCTCTCGGAGTTGCATTCGAATACGGTCAGTGTCGAGCTCATGAGCCACGCGGCCAAACTCGACCTCATGCATTTCGAATCCGCCGAGTACCAGGACCGCCTCGAGCGCGCCCGCCGCCAAGCCGCTGGTCGGAACGCGCTACTCAGCCAGATGTTCGGGCAAGCGCAGGATATCATAACGGTCTTGACGCTCGCAGCGGGTCTTTTCGCCTATGCGCCGTGGCTGATCCTGCTGCTGCCCCTCAGCTTCGTGCCCGCTATTTGGGGCGAAACGCGGTTCAATAGCCTTGCCTACAATATGAGCCGCTGGCGCACGCCCGAACGGCGCGAGCTCGAATATATCCGCTATATCGGCGCCAGTGCCGAAACGGCCAAGGAGCTCAAGCTCTTTGGCCTTGGCGGGTTTCTAATCACCCGGTTCAAGCAACTGGCCCATACCATTTTTCTCGAGAACCGCTCGCTCTCCACTCAGCGGGCAGCATGGGGCGCGCTGTTCTCCTCAATCTCGACCCTCACCTATTATGGCGCTTATGCCTTTATTGTTTGGCGCACCATTACCGGCGACTTTTCCATCGGCGATCTGGCATTCCTGTCCGGCTCGTTCCTGCGCCTTAATGGCTTGTTCCAGAAGATCCTGCTCGGCTTCACCCAGATCGCCGGGCAATCCATGTATCTGGATGATCTGTTCTCGTTCTTCGAGATCGAGCCAACCATTCTGTCGCCTGCGGGCCCCAAGCCGTTTCCGCAGTCGATCCAGCAAGGCATCGTGTTCGACAATGTAGGTTTTCGCTACCCGGACACCGAGGGCTGGGCCATCCGGCACCTGAGCTTTACCTTAGCTGCCGGTGAAACCCTGGCGCTGGTAGGCGAAAATGGCGCGGGCAAGACCACGATCGTCAAGCTCCTGACGCGCCTTTACGATCCCGACGAAGGATGCATCACACTTGACGGTGTCGACCTCAAGGATTTTGCCGTCGAAGACATTCACGCCCATATCGGCGTCATCTTTCAGGATTTCATCCGCTATAGCCTTACAGCACGCGAAAACATCGGCGTCGGACGGATTGCCGACCAGGACGACATGGCACGCATCCAAGATGCTGCCGAGCGCAGCCTTGCCGATGCGGTCATCCGCAAACTGCCGCAGGGGTACGATCAGCAATTGGGGCGCTTGTTTAAGAAGGGGCGCGATCTCAGCGGTGGCGAATGGCAGAAGGTCGCCATCGCCCGCGCTTATATGCGCGACGCCGACCTCATCATCCTCGACGAACCCACCGCCGCGCTCGATGCCAAGGCGGAAGCCGATGTGTTCTCGCGCTTCAAGAGCCTTGCTGCAGGCAAAACTGCAGTCATCATCTCGCACCGGTTCTCAACCGTTCGCATGGCGGACCGCATCCTCGTGTTGGAAAACGGTCGCATCCTTGAATCCGGCTCGCACGAAGACCTCGTCGCCTTGCGCGGTCATTATGCCGAGCTGTTCGAGCTACAGGCTGCGGGCTACCGGTAGATGCTCGATTCAACGCGGCCGCACCAAAACCCTGCCCTTGACCTCACCGGCGAGGATTTCGCGCGCGGCATCGGGCAAATCCTCCAAGCCTATCTCTCGCACCATGCTGCCATAGGCTTGCACGTCGAAGATTTGGGCAATGCGCCGCCAAGCCGCGACCCGCGTCTCGAACGGTTGCATGACGCTGTCGATGCCGATCAGGGTCACGCCACGGAGGATGAACGGCAGGACATTGGTGGCAAGCTCCACACCGGCTGCATTGCCGATGCTGGCAACCGCACCCCCATACTTTACCTGTTTGAGCAGTTTGCCGAGTACAGTTCCGCCCACATTGTCGATCGCCGCCGCCCAGCGTGCGGATTCGAGCGGCTTGTCGGGTTGGGCCAGAAACTCCGCCCGATCCACAAGGGTAGACGCGCCCAGTCCCTTGAGCGCGTCCCCATGCTGCGCCCGACCGGACAGTGCCGCAATCTGGTAGCCGAGCCGGGCCAGCATCGAAATGGCGATCGACCCCACACCGCCCCCAGCGCCCGTTACAAGAACCTCGCCCGCATCCGGCTGCAGTCCCGCGGCTTCAAGCCGGTTGATGGAAAGCATCGCCGTCAGCCCGGCCGTACCCACCACCATCGCATCGCGCGTCGAGAAACCGTCCGGCAGCGGCACCAGCCAATCGGCATTGACCCGCGCGCGCTCGGCATAGCCGCCCCAATGAGACTCGCCCACGCGCCAGCCGGTCAACACCACTTCCTGTCCCGGTGCATAGCGCCCATCGCTGCTTTCTCGCACCGTTCCAGCAAAGTCGATGCCGGCTACATGGGGGTAGTTCCGCACCAATCCACCAACACCGGTCAGGCACAGCCCGTCCTTGTAGTTGAGCCCGGCCCATTCGATATCAACCGTCACATTACCTTCAGGCAGGCGGCTATCATCCAGTATCTGCACGGACGAGGACATTTTCCCCGCTTCGTTCCTATCTATGACCAGTGCCCGAAAGCCCATGTTTCTCCCCTTCGCCCAAGCTTGGCATAGACTACCGCGACTTGTCAGCCTCTGGCTCGTTGGATCAAACCAGTTTCGTGAGTTGGCAAAGATTGGGCGGACACCTGCATGAATGAAGAAAATACTCCGGGCGCAGCACTCCTGGGGCTGTTGCTCGATCGCTCGTTCTTCAATCGTCCGGTTGTAGACGTTGCACGCGATCTGATCGGCGTGACACTGCTTGTGGACGGCGTCGGTGGCCGCCTCGTCGAGGTCGAAGCCTATGACCAGACCGATCCAGCCTCTCACAGCTTCCGCGGTCCGACCCCGCGTAATGCTGCCATGTTCGGTCCACCTGGCCATGCCTATGTCTACAAAAGTTATGGCATCCACTGGTGCCTCAACTTCGTTTGTCAGCCGGGCAGCGCCGTACTGGTGCGAGCGCTCGAACCGGCACAGGACCTGCCAACGATGCAGCAGCGCCGCGCCGGTCTAAGCACACCTCAACTCTGCTCAGGTCCTGGGAAGCTATGCCAAGCCCTTGGCGTGGACCTTCGCCACAACGGCTTGCCGCTGGATCAAGCACCTTTTCAACTGCGCGCCCGCGAGATGGACCATGAAATTCTCACCGGACCCCGGATCGGCATCACCAAAGGTGCCGAAACACCATGGCGCTTTGTCCTGCGCGGCTCGCCTTTCCTGAGCAAACCGCTGGCATCTCCTTGAGCCATGAAATTTTGCTTAGTCCAAGAAGAACCGATCACAGGCTTTTGCGGCCTTGCGACACATGGGGCCGTATGATTCAACAGCTCTCGTGAGCATTCTTGAATCGCGCTTCGACCTCTTCAGCTTTGCGGCCGCCATGCCGCGCGACCCACTTTTGGTGCTGCGCGATGTGTTCGGCCACAAGAGCTTTCGCGGCCAGCAGGCCGACGTCGTCAACCATTTGGTCGATGGCGGCGACGCCGTAGTCCTGTTCCCGACCGGTGCAGGCAAGTCGATGTGCTACCAAATTCCGGCGATCTGCCGTCCTGGTGTCGGCATTGTCATCTCCCCCCTTATTGCCCTCATGCGCGATCAGGTCGAGGCCTTGCGCCAGGCCGGCGTCGCCGCTGCGGCCCTGAACTCATCCCTGACGCCGGAAGAATCCGCTGCTGTCCGCAGGCAGTTGCGCGCTGGTGAGCTGGACCTGCTTTACGTTGCTCCCGAGCGGGTCGCGACACCGGGCTTTGCCAGCATGCTATCGGGCATCGAGATTGCACTATTTGCTATTGATGAAGCTCACTGCGTTTCGCAATGGGGCCATGACTTCCGCCCGGAGTATCGCGAACTCAGCCGCCTTACCGAGCTCTTCCCCGGCGTTCCGCGCATTGCGCTCACCGCTACTGCCGATCCGACCACGCGCGAAGACATCATCGAGCGCTTGGGGCTCGAACAGGCCCGCGTCTTCACTACCAGTTTCGACCGGCCGAATATCTTCTATTCCATCGTCGAGCGAGACAAGGCGCGCGAGCAATTGCTGGCCTTTCTTGCCGCGCACAAAGGCAGCTCGGGCATCGTTTATTGCCTGTCGCGGGCCAAGGTCGAGGACACGGCTGAATGGCTTTGTGCCAAGGGTATCCCGGCCCTGCCCTATCACGCGGGGCTGCCGCCAGAGCGCCGCAGCGCCAACCAAGATGCTTTCCTTAAGGAAGAAAACATCTGCATGGTGGCGACGGTCGCCTTCGGCATGGGCATCGACAAGCCAGATGTGCGCTATGTCGCGCATATGGATTTGCCGGCCTCGATTGAGGCTTATTACCAGGAGACCGGCCGCGCCGGCCGCGACGGACAGCCCGCCGATGCCTGGATGAGCTATGGCATGGCCGACGTGGTGCAGCGCCGCCGCATGGTCGACGAGGGTAACGCGCCAGATGAAATCAAGCGGCTCGAACACGGTAAGCTCAATGCATTGCTGGGCGTCTGCGAAACGCCGGAATGCCGGCGGAAGGCCATCCTCAACCATTTCGGGGAGGCCCATCCCGGCCAATGCGGCAATTGCGACACCTGCCGCTCGCCGGTAGAATCCTGGGACGGCACGGAGGCCGCCATCAAGGCCCTCGCCGCGATATACCGCACCGGCCAGCGGTTCGGCGCGGCACACGTCATCGACGTGTTGACCGGTAAGGCGACTGAAAAGGTCGAGCGCTTCGGTCATCACAATCAGGCAGTGTTCGGACAGGGCTCCGACCTGGACAGCAAGGCCTGGCAGTCGGTAATCCGGCAGTTGACCGCTGCCGGCCTGATTGTGGTCGATCATGGGGCCCATGGTGCCTTGACCTTGGGCGAAGGCGCCCGCGCTGTGTTCAAGCACGAACGTCAGGTGATCCTGCGCAAGGACCGGCCCAAGAAATCCATCGAAGTACGTCGTGCCCTGGCTCGGGCGGCGACGGTACCGGAGCACGCGCTACCGGCGTTCGAGGCACTGCGTGACGAGCGGACCCGCATCGCCAAGGCGCAGGGTGTGCCGCCCTATGTAATCTTCCACGACGCGACACTGCGCGCCATGGCGCTGGCCATGCCCAAACATCCGCACGACATGCTCAATCTTCCCGGCGTCGGCCAGGCAAAGCTCGACCGCTATGGCGAGTCTTTCCTAGCCGTCCTAGCGCAAATCGCCTGATGAGCGTCATTACCGGATCACGTCCGCGCTTCGCCGTTGTCGATCTTGCTCGCGGTGTCGCGATCATAGCCATGATCGCCTACCATCTGTGCTGGGATCTGAGCTACTTGCGCTTCATCTCGGCCGACGTCGGCTACGATCCGCAATGGGTAGTCATCGCCCGCACCATATTGAGCGCATTCTTGTTCCTGGTTGGCGTTGGCCTGGTGCTAGGACATGGGCGCGGCATACGCTGGCGCGCCTTCTGGAAGCGCTGGGTGTTCGTGCTTGTGGGCGCGTTGCTGATCACGTTGGGCACATACATCGCCTTCCCGGACACCTTTGTGTATTTTGGCGTGCTCCACGCCATTGCCTTGTTCAGTGTCCTGGCCATGCCCTTCATCTTGGCCCCGCTCCGGCTGTTGATCGCCGTTACTGTCCCGGTCCTTGCCCTGCCCTGGTTTTACGCGAACCCCCTTTTCAACGAAAAACCATGGTCCTGGATCGGCTTTTGGCAAGTGCCACCGCCAGCCAACGATCTCGTGCCGATCTTTCCTTGGTTCGGCGTTGTTCTGCTGGGTATCGCAGCCACCCGCCTTGTTCTGCGCTCAACCTTTTCCGAACGCATCGCCCGCATCAACCCGCAGGGCCGCCTCTCGCGCGTGCTTCAGTTCCTCGGCCGCTGGAGCCTGCTTATCTATCTCCTGCATCAGCCCCTTCTGCTTGCGGTGATCTATCCAGCGGCAGCCCTGCTCCAGCCGCAGATCGCCATGCGCCAGTCGGACTTTCTCGGCTCTTGCCAAAGCACCTGCGAAGCCGGCGGCACGGCTCCAGGGCTCTGCACCACCTATTGCCTGTGTGGGCTCAAGACCGTCGAAGACAATGATCTTTGGGACGCTGTTTACTCAGGCCTGCTCACAGCGCAGGAGCAAACCGTTCTAGACGCCAGCAACAGGCAGTGCTCGGCGCTGATCTATCCTGATCTTGCCACCGAACCTGTTAGTCAGCCACAGTAGTAACTGAGGCCAACCAGCCGCTGCTCGCGAAGTTCCCGGCCTAATTTGCATTTTTTGCTCAGATTTCGTCTTGAATGGTAGATCGAATGGGCATTTTATAGTCAACGCGAGTGATTTTTCTGTTCGAGTTGCGGCTAACGGTTTGCTCCGCCCCCGCTCGGGCCTCAAAATTTTGAAGTCTGGATATTTCCTTGACCACCGACAAGGCTGGCCGCGTCCATTCACGCGGCGACGCACAGGCCCACGTTGCTGCCGCTCATGCGGGTAAGGGTCAAAGTCCACTGGTGCGAATCACGCTGTACTCGCTGCGCCATCCCTGGCAGGCAGCCGCCGCTATTGGCGCTACCGTTATTGCTTCGGTACTACAATTGTTGATCCCGCGCTTGCTGGGCCAAGCAGTGGATCAAGCACAAGGCATTCTCAGCGCGGGAGCCGCAGGCGCGGAACAGGCGCTGTTCTGGAGCGCCATCACCTTGCTTGGCGTCTCGGTTGCTCGAGGCTTCTTTACCCTGTGCCAGAACTTTTATTCGGAGTCGGTCGGCCATCATGTCGGGTACGAATTGCGCCTCGCCTTCTACGACAAAGTGCAGCGCCTCTCTTATGCCTACCATGACCGGGTGCACACTGGTGATCTGATCACCATGGGGCTGCTTGATCTCGATGGCGTGCGCATGTTCTTCGCCACCGGCTTGGTGCGCGTGGTCCTTCTCTCCGTATTAATCGGCGTCGGCGCCTATATGCTCTTGTCCACCGATCTGCTCCTGGGCTTCTTGGCGTTAAGCTTCGTGCCTTTCGTGGCCTGGCGCTCATCGGCGGCGCAGCTTACCCTGCGCGCCACTTGGATCACCCTGCAAGACAAGCTTTCGGCCCTTACCCGGGTGATGGAAGAAAATCTTGGCGGCATTCGTGTGGTCCGGGCCTTTTCCGGGCAGAGGTTCGAACTCGACAAGTTCGATCACGCTTCTAAAGAAGCACTGGCGCTCTCGCATGATCGCGTCCTCATCCGCGTGCGCAACACCTCCGCCATGACCTTCTCGTTCTTTGCCGCCATGGGCCTGGTGCTCTGGTTCGGCGGCAACAAGGTCATTGCTGGCGAGATGAGCGTCGGCACCCTTGCCTCGTTCCTTACCTTTATGACTATCCTGCAGATGCCGGTTCGCCAACTCGGCCTGATGGTCAATTCGTTTGCCCGCGCTTCCATCTGTGGCGACCGGCTGTTCAGCTTTTTTGACGAGCCACTAACCATTGCCGACAAGCCTGGCGTGCCCGACCTAATAGTCTCCAAAGGTGTTCTCAAGTTCGAGGATGTCCGTTTCACCTACCCAGGCGCCAACTATCCAACGCTGGACGGCGTTTCCTTTGAGGCTTACCCCGGTCAGACCATCGGTATCGTTGGTGCGCCTGGAAGTGGGAAGTCCACGCTCGCCCACCTCATCCCCCGCTTTTATGACGCCATAGGCGGCAAGATTACCATTGACGGGCAGGACGTCAGCCAGGTGTCGCTTCAGTCGCTGCGGCGCACCGTTGCCGTGGTGCAGCAAGACTCGTTCCTTTTCACCACGACGATTGAAAACAACATTGCTTATGGCGATCCTTGGTCCAAGGAGACCAAGATCGAGAAGGCAGCCGAGAGTGCACAGTTGCACAATTACATTCTAGGCTTGCCTGCAGGCTATGACACTGTCGTGGGCGAACGTGGCGTGTCCCTGTCGGGAGGCCAGCGGCAGCGCTTGTCGATCGCCCGCAGCCTGGTGCTCAAACCTGCCGTCATGGTGTTCGATGATTCAACCGCAGCAATCGACGCAGGCACCGAGCATCGTATCCGCAGCGCCATCCGGCGCTATGCCAAGGACCGTGTGACGCTCGTCATCTCGCATCGGCTGAGCTCGCTTCTCCATGCCGACATCATCCTGTTTCTTGAAGACGGTAAGATTGTCGAGCGCGGCAGCCACGAAGAGCTGCTCTCCAAAGGTGGCCGGTACCGCGCTCTTTACGATCTGCAGACCCGTCCAGACAATGACGTTCATTTCGGGAGTGCCGCCGAATGACCGCGATCGATGACGAAGAAGAACGCGAAACCGCGCGCTTTCCCGGGCAACGCCCGCCGCGGGCAAGTGTCGGTTCGCACCGCATTGAAGAAGAAGTGTTCGGCAAGGCCTATGACCCCCGGACGGTCCGTCGCATTTGGGCTTTCGTCAAACCCTACCGCAGCAAGATCTACCTTTCGGTTGTGGCTGTTCTGGTGTTCACCGCGACCCAGCTCGCCATTCCGCTCATTATTGGTCGCGCTATCGACAGCGGCATGACAGAGGGTGGCAACACCACCAATCTGCTTTGGTCCGTCGGCATCTTCGCTGTAGTCGTCCTGCTCAACTACGGCGCATCCTACATCCAGGAAACGCAAGTCGGCCAAGTTGCCGAGCACGTGCTGTTCGACATGCGCCGCGCCATGTTCGCCCAATTGCAGCGCGTCTCGCTGAGCTTCATGGACAACACCGAAGTCGGCCGCCTGATGAGCCGGCTGCAGGGTGATGTTAATTCGATGCTGGAGTTCTTGGAAACCTCCGTCATCTCGGTAGGCGACATGGTGCTGCTGGTTGGCATCATCGTCGTGCTTTTGACGCTCGACTTCCGCCTTGGCCTTCTGACGCTCTCGACCATGCCGGTCCTGTTTATCGTGCGTATTTTCTGGCTGCCTCGTGCCAAGCGTGCCTTCTGGGCTGCGCACGAGACCAATTCCATTACTGCGGGCGCCATGGCAGAGGGCATAAATGGCGTACGCACCGTGCAGAACCTCGACCGGCAAAAGGTCAATTTCGACCTCTTTGACGACAAGGCCTACAATAACCTCCAAACCCAACTGACCGGTTCGCGCTATGCGCAGGTCATGGTGCCGATCGTTGATAGCCTTACTGGCATCGCCATGGCCATTGTCATCGTGGTGGGTGGTTCGCTGGTGCTCAACGGTGGGCTGGAGATCGGCGTCATCGTGGCGTTCTTGTTCTACATCCAACGCTTTTTCGATCCGATCCGCTCGCTGACCATGCAATATTCCATCATGCAGCGCGCCATGACCTCGGGCCGCCGGATCACCGAAGTGCTCGATGTTCCCGCCTCTATCAACGACAAGCCCAGCGCCGTCACGCTGACGCGCGACATGGATGGCTCGGTTGAATTCCGCAACGTGGTATTCGGCTACAGTGCCGACCGGCCGGTACTCAAGAATGTCAGCTTCAAGGTCAACCCGGGTGAAACGGTCGCACTGGTTGGTCCGACCGGTTCTGGCAAGACCTCGGCCATGTCGCTGGTGCACCGCTTCTACGAGGTGCAGTCTGGCGCTGTTCTCGTCGGGGGACACGATGTGCGCGATGTCACCCAAGAATCGTTGGGTGAGCAGGTCGCCATGGTGCTACAGGAACCATTCCTGTTTACCGGCAGTGTGTTCGACAACATCCGATACAACAAGGCTTCAGCCACGCTGGATGACGTGATCGCCGCCTGTCACGCCGTCGGTGCGCACGAGTTTATCATGCGCCTGCCTGGCGGCTATGACAGCATTCTTGAACAGCGCGGCTCCAATCTGTCGCTGGGTCAGCGGCAATTGCTGAGCTTCGCCCGGGCCCTAGTTGCCGACGCCAAGATCCTGGTGCTGGACGAAGCCACCGCGAACATCGACAGCTATACCGAACGGCAAATACAGAAGGCTCTGGTGACTTTGCTCAAGGGCCGCACCGGCATGGTCATTGCGCATCGTCTCGCGACCATCCGTGGTGCCGACCGCATCATCGTGCTGCAAAACGGCGAGCTGATTGAGAGCGGCAATCACGACGAACTCATGAAAAAGAGCGGGCTTTATGCCAAGCTCTACAATATGAACTATGCAAGCTTTGACGATATTCCTGACGAGCTTGTGGCCAAGGTCAACGCAAGTGCCGCTAGTACTTAAGGGCATGTATCAGTTGATTGCTGCCGCCCTTGAGGTGCTAATCAGACGATTTTGGCGCTACGCCTTGCTATTATCGCAATATTCTCTATATTGGCGGCATACGTTTCAGCTCAAGACAGCTGTCTGAATGCCGGTATACCGGTTTTGGCCTCTTCCTGATTTTTGCGAGCGTGTAGACCTGATTAGCATGTTGCTGGTTGGGAGCGACGCTATTGGTTTACCTTGGCGTCAGTCAAAACTAAGGACTAAAGCCATGATCAACGGCACCGTTAAATTTTTTAATACCACTAAAGGCTTCGGCTTCATCTCGCCAGAAGGCGGCGACAAGGACGCGTTCGTCCATATCTCCGCTGTCGAGCGTTCGGGCCTTGCTGGCCTCTATGAAGGCGACAAGGTGACCTATGAGCTCGAGACTGGCCGCGATGGCAAGATGTCGGCGACCAATCTGACGCTGCTCTAGTATCTTCCAGGGTTGGGGTGTTTCGACATCCCTACCCTGCCTCCTGCGGGAGCAGTCGAGGCCATAAACAAAAGAAGGGTCCAAGCCCAAAGGGTAGGACCACATGAGAAAACTTAATGAAATCAATTGACTACAATGCTCGTGCCGAGCTTTTCCTCGGCAGCGACCGCGCCACTGCGCTGGCACAGGGACCTCGGAGTTTCCGCACAGCAGCCCAAGCTCTTTGCTTTGCCTTTGAACAAGCCGCTCCTGTAAGCTTGCGCGGCGCAAGCCTTCGTGTCGGCAAGCAGAGCTTTATCGGCGACGAACTAAGCCAGCTTTATCGCAACCCTGATTATCCCCTCTCCCGTCCAGTGGCCCAAGAGCCTCGGCGCAAGCGGCGCATGCCGTTTTATGGAGCGCGCTTCGCCCAAGCAGCGTGATGGCAGTTTAATTCCGCACGAACCCGAGGGGGAAATCAAAAGTTTTGCTTTTGAACCCCGCGCCCGCCGGTATCGGTGGGAAGGGCGCGGCGCGGGAGACTGTCTCGAGCGCCGCCTGGTCCAGAACCGGATTTCCCGATGATCGCACCACCTGCATTCCCGACGCATCCCCTTGAGAGGCCACGGTAAATCGCACCACGACCTCGCCCCGCTCGCCATTGGCGGCGCGGGGGTAGCGTAGCGCGCTCGCGAGGCGACGGCTGACCTGACGCTCCCAGGAGGCGGTGTCGGCAGAGCCTCCGCCACCAACACTCCCATTTTGTCCAGCACTGGCTGCAGCGGCAGCGGCGTCGGCCTGATTCTGGCCGCCACTGCCGGCCTGGCTGGGCGGTTTCTGACGCGTCGGCGCGGGCTGCTGCTGTTGGGCGGTTTCGCGTCGGGGCTGGGCTGGCTCGCGAGCCGTGGGGGCAGAGGGGCGCTCGAAACTAAGTGTTTGCGGGACGGGCGCCACCTTGGCGTCGGTGACAGATTCTGCAGCGATTACAGAGCTTTGCTCCATTGGTCGAACGGGCTCGATCGCTGTTGGGGCGATGGTATCGCCAAGTTCCGCCTGGAGCATCGCGGTGGGCAAAATTTCGGTTTGAGCAGAGGGTTTGGCGGGCTCAATACTGGGTGCCGCCTGCGCCTCTACGCGCTCAGGCTCTTTTGGCGGCAATGGGTCGGTGGTCGCCTGAACTTGTTCCGGTTCGATCAATTTTTCTACAGTTTCCGCTGGCTTTTCCAGCGTTTCGGGCTTGATAGGCTCAAGCACTAGCGGGGAGGCTTCGGTGCCGGCGGACACCATGTTTTGAGGTGCGCTGCTGGTTAGCGTTTGGGTCGAATTGGTTGACACACTGCTAACGTTGACGATGTCAACGGTGACTGCGCCGGGGGCCGGCGCGTCGTCGGCTTGCGGCCAGGCGAAGCCGATCAGTGCCGTGCCGAAAATGGCGGCATGGACCAGCGCCGATCCGGACAGGGCATAACGCATGGCTCAGGGATTTCCGCGCGGGTCGGTGACGAGCCCGATCCGGCCATAGCCGGCGGCTGACAGTACGCCCATGACTTCCATGATAGCGCCATAGGCGGTGGCGGTGTCCCCGCGCACATAGAGGCGCTCGTCCGTTCCCTCGGTTGCCAGAGCCTGGACGGCTGCGACCAGCGTTTCCAGTGTCGTTGGCTCGCCATCGATGGACAAGGCACCGTCGGGCTCGACGCTAACGGTGATGGGCTTGGCCTTGAGTGGCATGGCCTGGGCACTGGTTTGCGGCAGATCGATTGGCACGCCCGTGGTCATCAAAGGGGCTGCGGCCATGAAGACGATCAGCAGGACCAGCATGACGTCCACCATGGGCGTGATGTTGATGTCGCTGATGGCGCGGCGCCCGCGCTGGCCCTTCCCTTTCTTGCCCAATGCCATTGCCATCAGAGGGCCTTTCCGGCGTCGAGCTGGCGCGACAGCAGCGCAACGAGGCGATTGGCAAAGCCATCGATGCGGGCGATCAGCTTATCGGCGTCGGCGCTGAGCTTGTTGTAGGCGATCACGGCGGGAATGGCGGCGAGCAGGCCGAGGGCCGTGGCCAGCAGTGCCTCGGCAATGCCAGGTGCTACCACGGCCAGGCTGGTGTTTTCAGCAGAGGCAATGGCGGTAAAGGCATTCATGATGCCCCAGACGGTGCCGAACAGCCCGACAAAGGGTCCGGCGCTGCCGATGGTCGCGAGGAAGCCGAGCCACTTTTCGAGCATGGCGCTTTGCTCGCTGACCGCCAGGTCGAGCGCGATCTCGAGCCGGCTCTGCAAGCCAACGCTGCTCGCGGCCTGGGCGGCGTGGCTCTTGTCCCATTCATCCATGGCCGCGATGAAAACTGCGGAGAGGCCGATTTGCCCATCGGCATACTCGCGGCGCAGTTCGGCCAGGGGACGGCCAGAGGCAAAGGCGCGATCGAAGGCGGCCATGTCGCGCTTGGCCTTCCCATAGGCCGCCAGGCGATTGGCGATGATCGCCCAGACCCAAACCGAAGCAATGACCAGCCCGATCATGACGGATTTGACGACCCAATCGGCCTGCATGAACAGGGCGATGATAGAAAAATCGTGGGCGACTGTGGTTTCCATCTGGGCCTCAGACGCCGAATGGCACTGGTGGGCGGGCCGTAGTCACCAGCCCCTTGAGGCAAGCATCAGGCGCAAGCCCAGCGCCTTCGCAGGCGGCGATGTCGTTGACCAGAAGTCGGCCGATGTTTTCGCACGGCAGGTCGCTGAGTTCGAACTGCAGGACCTTGGTCTTGCCTTCGGTCAGCCCGGTAAAATCCAAAGTCACGATCCGATCGATGCCGCCATCGGCGGTAAAGAACGCCATCTCGATACCGGCGCGGTCGACCGAGGCGCCAAGCGTGTTGGTGGCCAGGAACGTCACGCGGCATCCTCCCTCCACGGGCTGGACGGCATTGAGCTCCAACGCCAGCGCCGGCGCCGGTGTGGTCTCCTGGGCCAGGGCGCATGACAGGGTGAGCGTTAAAGCAAGCATGGCAAGGGCAAAGCGGTTCATCAGGCGACCTTGGAGATGGGCCGGGCCGCGCTCTGGGCGGACTGCGGCAAGACAAAGGGAATGTGCGCGGCCGGGACCATGCCGACACGCATGGGGCAATCAAACACTTCGGCGATGAGCCGATCTGTGAGGATATCACTCGGCCTGCCGCAGCCCGCCACGCGACCATCCCGCAGGGCGACGATCTGGTCGGCATAGAGCGCGGCAAGGTTGAGATCATGGAGGATCGCGATGACCCCGCCGCCAGCCTGGGCATACTGGCGGGCAACATCCATGATCAGCAGCTGGTGCTTGATGTCGAGGCTCGACACCGGCTCATCGAGAAACAGGTAACGCGGCACGCCGTCGAGCACTGGGACCCAGACCTGGAGGAGGACGCGCGCCAATTGCACGCGCTGCTGCTCGCCGCCGGAGAGTTCGCCATAGAACCTGGCGCCGAAGCCGGCAAGGTCAACCCGCGCCAAGGCTTCATCGGGCAGGCGGTGGAGCGCGTTGGGCGCAAGCCCGGGCCCCCCAGCGGTAAGGCCGAGCGCCACCACTTCGCGCACGGTGAAGGGAAACGGCAATGTGCTGGCCTGGGGGAGTACAGCCCGCAGGCTCGCGGCCTTGACTGGGCTCAGGCTTGAGATGTCATGGCCATTGAGATGGATGCTGCCTGAAAAGGCATGGTCGCGGCAGAGCGCCTTGAGGAGGGTCGACTTGCCCGAGCCATTGGGGCCGATCACCGCAGTCAGCGTGCCCGGCTCGGCTGCGAAGCTGACGCCGTGGAGGATGCGGCGGCCGGAGATTTGGACAACGACATCTTTGGTTTCGATCATCGGCTCACCACGCAAACACGGCCCGCTTGCGCAGCAGGATCCAGAGGAAGAACGGACCGCCGACGGCCGACGTCACGATGCCGATGGGCAGCTCGGCCGGCGCGACGATGACCCGACTCACGGCATCGGCAAACAGCAGGAACGAAGCGCCCAGGAGCGCCGAGGCGGGCAGCAGGTAGCGATGGTCCGGGCCGATCACGAGGCGCAGCAGATGCGGCACCACGATGCCGACAAAGCCGATGCCGCCGCTGACCGCAACCGAAGCGCCAGTGGCAGCGGCCACAGACAGGATCACGACGTGCTTGAGACGCTGTACCGGCACGCCGAGATGGCTGGCCGTGGCTTCACCCAGGGTCAGGGCATTGAGCCCCTTGCCCAGAAATCCGGCGGTGATCAGCGCCAGGAGGATGATGGGGCCCGACGCCATGATCTTGGTCCAGTTGGCACCGGCCAGCGAGCCCATGCCCCAAAAGGTCAGATCGCGCAGCTGGCTGTCTGTTGCCAGATAAACCAGCACGCCGGTGACCGCGCCGGCGAGTGCGCCCAGCGCAATCCCCGCCAGGAGCATGGTCGCCATGGCGGTGTTGCCGCTGCGGGTGGCCACGCGATAAAGGATAAAGGTCGTGACCAGACCGCCTAGGAAGGAGGCGATCTGGAGCGCATAAATGCCGAGGAAGGCCGTGAGTGGCGCCAGGGCGGTGGTGCCCAGCACGATCATGCCGACGGCGCCCAGACCCGCCCCGGCCGATACGCCAACGAGGCCCGGATCAGCGAGCGGATTGCGGAACAGGCCCTGCATCAGGAGGCCCGACACGGCCAGCCCCGCTCCGATCAGCATGCCCAAAAGCATGCGTGGCAGGCGGATGTTGATGATGACGGCATGGTCGCGCAGACCTGCCGCATCGTCCTGCGGCAAGGCGCCAAGCCAGCTCTGGAGGAGCGTCCAAACTGAAGCACCCGACGCGCCCGTGGTCATCGAGACGGCCATGGCGAGGAAGAGCAGCAGCACCAGCACGGCAAGGGTGGCCTGGCCCAGGCCGCTGCGGTCGCCCTCGGCCCGCGCCATGCGGATCCTTCCCCCGGTGAGCACTTGGGCCATGAGGGTCACTTCCCGTAAAGGGCGTCGATGAGCTCGCCCACGGCCGATGCCGTACGCGGACCAAAGCCGAGGAGGTAGGACCCTTCGAGCCGGATGATGGCGTGGTTTTTTCCCGCTTCGGTCAAGGCGATCGCCGGATGGTTGATCAGTTCGGCGTCGGTGGCGGCATGATCCCCGCCACGATCCATCATCAGGATGACGTCGGGCGCGGCGGCGATAATGGCTTCTTCGGTCAGGGCCTTGTAGCCGGGATAGTCCTGGATAGCGTTGACGGCGCCGGCCAAAGCGATAATGCCATTGGCGGCGGTATCGGTGCCGGAGGCCTGGATCTTGCCGCCTTCGGTGGAGAGAACGAACAACACCCGTTTGCGCTCGGTGATGTCGGCCGTGCGGGCTTCGGCTGAATAGAGCGCACTGTCGATTTCCCTGGCGAGCGCTTCGGCCTTTTCCTCGACGCCAAGCGCTTGGCCAACCGCGCGCACCTTAACCAAGATGCCCTCGTGGCTATAGCTTTCGGGAATAGTCTGGAACTCGACGCCTGCGTCTCTGAGCACGTCAAGCGCCTCGGGCGGGCCGCTGCCTTCGATGACGAGGAGCGCCGTGGGATTGACCGACAGCACGCCCTCGGGCGTGAGGGCCCGCATATAGCCGACATCCGGAAGCTTGGTTGCGGCCTCGGGGTAGAGCGCGGTCTGGTCGCGGGCGACGAGCTTGTCCTCTTCGCCAAGCGCGTAGATAATTTCGGTGAGTGAGCCACCGATGGACACAAGGCGCGAGCTATCGGCAAAGGGATGGAGCTCCTGCGCGGAGGCGGGGAGCGCGAGAGCGCCGATGAGGGCGGCGGCCAGAGCTGTGGTGCGGATGGGGAACATGGGTGCCCTCACGCGGCGTTGGTTTGGGAAAAGAGCGGCAATTGCTCGACCAAGGCGCGCCAGGCGGTACGTTCATCCTGCCGTTCCTGGCGCTTGCCGAAAAACTGGATGATGAGCTGGCGCTGGGCGTCATAGACCTCCACCGAAGTGACGTGACCATCGCTGGTCGGCTTGCGCACGGCCCAGGCCGACGCGATTTGATCGAGCCGCAGATGCAGGTGGAAGGTTTCGTCCATGACATTGAGCCAGGGGCCCATGGTCTTGATATTGGTGACCGGACCCGAATGGATCTGGATGCAGCCGTGATTGCCGACAAAGGCCATGATCGGGAGCTGTTCGGCCGCTCCGTCGGTGAACATCTTTTCCACGGCGCCGTGGTCGAGTTGGAAGGCGTAGTCCTCGCCGACCATTTCCAGGGCATCGAGGCGCGGCAGGTTAAGGGTGTTAAGGATGCCGAAGAACTGGTGAGTGTCAGTCATGGCGGACCAGCGCTCGCGCAGCTGGCTGACGCTGGCAGGTTCGCCCTTGGGCTCAGACGCTTCAAGCGGGGTTACAGCCAGCGTATCGACCTGCTCGGGATGGCGGAGATCAGCGATCAGCTGCTCCCACGCGGCGAGATCGGTTGCAGGACGCGCATGAATTTTGTGAACGGCCATTCCCTGCGCATCAAAGAACTGCAGGGAGCGGCGAACCGCACCATCATCCGCGGTTTTTTCTACCGCATAACCAGACACCCAGCGGCTGGGGAAGATGCGCAAATCGATCTGCTCGCCCAAAACCATGGAGGCGCGCTGGCCGATCACCGCCTTCTCGTAGGGTCCGATCTTTTCGTGCACCGCGCTTTCATTGCGGGTGAGCGCCATGACTTCGCCGCAGGCCGGCAAGCCGTTGAGCAGCGCCGCTACGTCGGCCCTGAGGCGAACCACGTTGCGCCCTATATCGGCAGCAACCAGTTGCGCTTCGGAAATGGCGTGGATGCGGGCGAAATCGCGCTCGCGCATCTGGGGATGCAGGGCGCGGAGGGAACGGATTTCGGCTGGCGTCTTGCTTGCGGCAGGGGTCATCGATGGGCCTATTTAGTCAGAATGAGCTTGTTCTGGCGGGTGATGCGCAACCGATAGGCCGAGCCATTATGGAGCAGGACGACCTCGTCCTTGCCCGCAAAAAGCTCCTGTGTAGTCAAAGTGGGAGTGCTGGTGGGGACATGCCCCGACAGCGTGCCATCGCCTGGTTGCATCACGTAAATTCTCGTTAAATCAGTGGCTTGGCTGGTTTTGGGAACTTGGCTGGGCCGATGTCTATTAGTTGACTCTACTAATCATGTTATCTAGAAGACGCAATAGGTGATTTTCTTTGTCAGCTTTTTGACGCGATCACGACGCAGCCAGCCGACAGCCAGCCAGCGCATACCACTTACAGTTTTTGGAGTTTTCAAATGGGGCTGGTTAAGTCGCGGGCCGCTGCACTGATGTGCGGAGCGGCCTTGGGGGTTTTGAGCGCGCAGGTCGCGCAGGCGCAGAATGTGAACGCCACCAATATCACGGTGCTAGAACGTCTGGTGATCGGCGCGGGCGCGCCCAAGGTGGCCATCGACACGCCGCAGGCCGTGACGGTGGTGAACCAGGACGATATCGACGCGGCACAGGCTACCACGATCGGGGAAATCTTCGACACCGTGCCGGGCGTGACGATGATCGGATCGGACCGTGCGCTGGGCGAGTCGTTCAATATTCGCGGCATCGGCACGGCGGAAAGCTCGGGCGATGAATCGCGCATCGTGGTGAATGTGGACGGCGCCAAGAAGTTCTACGAGCAATATCGCATGGGTTCCTTCTTCTCGGACCCCGAGCTTTACAAGCAGGTGGAAGTGTTGCGTGGGCCGGCGTCATCGACGCTCTATGGCTCGGGTGCGCTTGGCGGGGTGATCAACTTCACCACCAAGGACGCTTCGGACTTTATCGATGAGGGTTATACCGGCGCAGCGCGGGTCAAGACGCAGTATAGCTCGAACGGCGACGGCACCCTCCTGTCGGGCGTTTTGGCCCAGCAGGTCAGCGATAGTTTTGACGTGCTAGCGGCGGGCAATTGGCGCCGGTCGGAGAATTTCGATCTCGCCAATGGTACGGAGCTGTCGGGGTCGGAGTTCGACGCGCTTTCGGGCCTGCTCAAGGGCACGGCGCGGTTTGGCGAAAGCAACGAGCAGGTGGTGCGCCTGTCCTACCAGCGTTGGAGCAGCGATGCGGAGGACCAAGACTATTCCCAGACTGGGACGCTGGCCGCTTTCGGGCTGGTCGACCGCAAGGTGCTGGACCAGACGGCGGTGCTGTCGTACGAGAACGAGGACAGCGACAATCCCTGGGTAGACCTCAAGGCGACGCTGTCGTTCTCCGATACGCAAGTTGAGCAGAGCGGCGCGAGCCCGGCCGCCGCTTCGTTCGGCAATGCCGAGTATGGCTATCGGACATGGCAGGCCAATATCGAGAACACATCGGAGTTTTCTGGCGAGAACTGGGAGAATTACCTCACCTACGGCGTCCAGTTCAGCCGGCAGAACCGTATCGCCGAGGCAGCGGCAGGAACAGGCGTGATCGGGACCCATCCCGAGGGCGAGGACACCCGGCTTGGGCTCTTTGTGCAGAACGAGTTTGTTTACGATGACAAGCTTACGCTGATCCCCGGCGTGCGCGGCGATCTCGTGTGGCAGGAGCCGGAGGTAAGCCGGCCCGAGCACCGGAGTGTCGAGGATTTCGCCCTGTCGCCAAAGCTGGCGGCGCTCTACGAGATCAACGACAATCTTTCGGTGTTCGGCTCGGTCGCCCATACCGAACGCCTGCCGTCGCTCGATGAGCTTTATCAATATGGCGATACGCGCACGCCCAGCCTGCAGCTCGAGAAGGAATCGTCCAACAATTACGAGGCGGGCTTTGCCGTTTCGGCGTTCGAGCTGTTCCAGGATGGGGACCAGGCATCGGTAAAGGTCACCGGGTTCTATAGCGACATCGAAGGGCTGATCGAGGCCAATCCGCGCGGTGTGCCGGGACCGTATTTCTCCAACATCTCCAACGCCACGATCTATGGCGTCGAGGTCGAAGGATCCTATGAATCGGGCAATGTGTTTGCGCGGCTCGCCTATACATCGGCGTTTGGCGAAAACTCCGATACCGGCGCGGCGCTAACCTCGATCCCGGCGCACAAGCTGGTGGCGACGCTCGGTGCCCGCAATGAGGAGTTTGGCCTTGAGTATGGCGTCAAGGGCATCTTTGCCGCATCAAGCGACAAGGGCGTTGCGCCATCCACCGGGACGGACCGGTCGACGGAGGGCTATGTGACGTTTGACGCCTATACTGCGTGGAAGCCATCATCTGGCGCCCTCAAGGGCACCGAAGTGCGGCTCTCGGTCGATAACATTTTCGATGCTGACTACCGCGACAACCAGTCATCGGACCGCTCGATCGGGCGCAGCTTCAAGCTGTCGCTATCGAAGCAGTTCGACTGGTAAATTCATAGAGGCTCCGGGGTATGGGCCGGGGCTCCAGCTCAGCGAACGATTTGTGAACAGCCAAAGCTGAAACGAAATCGCACGCGAAACCTTCTGCCTCAGGAGGTTATCATGTCGTTGTTTTATTTCGATGTCCTGCAGGACGGCGATCTTGAGATCGACCATGTCGGCATCGAATGCCGTGACCTTCGGCATGCCCAAGCCGAGGCGCAGCGCGCCGCCATCGAAATGGCCATGGACACCAACTCACCGCAGATGACGCTCAAGATTGTGGTCGCGGACCAAAACTACCGGCAGGTGTTGTGGCTGACCATCTCAATTGCTTCGGGCGAGATCCGGCCGGGGACCGAAACTCGCCACTGAAGCACTTAGTCTAGTGTAGCAGGATAAGCGAGCGTCCGCCCATGGTGATGGTTTCCCCAGCCGCCGCCTGCTTAATCCCGGTTTCGCCGGTATCGAGCTCAACCACCCAATCGGTACCGGTTTCGCGATCAGGCAACTTGAAGTCGATCTCGCCTTCATAGGGGTTAAACAACAAGAGCAGTTCCGGCCAGATGCCGTCCTGACCCTTGAGGTCATCGCGTGACAAGCGCAGGCCCAAGGTCGTCGCACCGGCGTCGTCCCAATGCTCAGGCAATTGATCGCCACCGCCGGGATTGAACCAGTGCACCCCCATCATGTCGCGCCAATTCTCACGGTGGATCAGCGGCTGGGCGTTGCGGAGGGCGATGACCTGGCGCACAAAATCGGTCAGTGCCTTGCCGCTCTCCCCGATGTTCCAATCGAGCCAGCTGATCTCGCTATCCTGAGCATAACCATTGTTGTTGCCGCCTTGCGTGCGGCCGAACTCGTCGCCGGCCAGCAGCATGGGCGTGCCGTGCGACAGGAATAGCGTCGCCAGGAAGTTGCGCTTCTGGCGATCGCGAATGGCGTTGATGGTTTCGTCGTCGGTCTCGCCCTCGGCTCCGTAGTTGAAGCTGCGGTTGTCGTTGTGACCGTCATTGTTGTCTTCCCCGTTCGCCTCGTTGTGCTTCTCGTTGTAGGAGACCACATCGTGCAGGGTGAAGCCGTCGTGCGCTGTCAGGAAATTGACGCTGGCCCATGGCCGGCGGCCGCGCAGATCGTACACATCGCCAGAGCCGGTGAAGCGCGCGGCAAAGTCGGTCGAAGTGCTGTCGGTGTCTTTCCAGTAATCGCGCATGGTGTCGCGATATTTGTCGTTCCACTCCGACCAGCCGGGTGGGAAGCCGCCCACCTGGTAGCCGCCCGGCCCGATATCCCAGGGCTCGCCCACGAGCTTGACCTTGGATAGGGCGGGATCCTGCCCCACCGCATCGAAGAACCCGCCGCGTTGGTCGAAGCCCTGTGGCTCGCGGCCAAGAATGGTGCCCAGATCGAAGCGGAAGCCATCCACGTGCATCTCTTCGGTCCAGTAGCGCAGTGAGTCCGTCACCATCTGGAGGACGCGCGGATGGCTGGTATTGACCGTATTACCAGTGCCAGTGTCGTTGATGTAGTAGCGCGGGTCCGGCATGGTGCGGTAATAGGAGAAATTGTCGATCCCCTTCCACGACAGCGTCGGCCCCAGCTCATTGCCTTCGGCGGTGTGGTTGTACACCACGTCAAGGATCACCTCGAGCCCGGCATCGTGAAAGGCCCGGATGGTGTTGCGCAGCCCGTTGATACCGTTTGGCCCATAATAGCGCGAGGCGGGAGCGAAAAAGCCCAGCGTGTTGTAGCCCCAATAATTGCGCAAGCCCTTGTCGAGCAGGAAGCCGTCATCGGGGAAATAATGGATCGGCAGCAGTTCAACAGACGTCACGCCGGTCGACTTGATGTAGTCGACGACCTCTCGCTGACCCAGACCTTCAAAAGTGCCGCGAAGATTTTCGGGGACGGCTGGGTGAAGCTGGGTAAAACCCTTGACATGGGTCTCGTAGAAGATGGTCTTGGCCCAGGCGATATCAGGTTTGCGATCATTGCCCCAGTCATAGGCTAGAGGATCGGTGACGAGGCATTTGGGCATAAATGGCGCGCTGTCTTCCTCGTTGAATGTGAGGTCCTTGTCTTCTTCGACATCAGGCAGATAGCCGAAATGGGCAGGCGACCATTGGACATCGCCGATGAGCTCTCGAGCGTAGGGATCTAGCAGCAGCTTGTTGGGGTTGTACCTGTGGCCGCTTTCCGGCTCGAATGGTCCGTGGACGCGATAGCCATAGAGCGTGCCCGGCCCTACACCTGGCAAATAGCAATGCCAAACTTCATTAGTGTATTCGGGCAGCGTGATACGCTCAATCTCCGCCCCGCTAGAAGCGTCGAAGAGGCAGAGTTCGACACGCGTGGCGTAAGCCGAAAACAGCGCGAAACTCGTGCCCTCTCCATCCCAGTGCGCACCCAAGCGCGTGTAATCCCCAGGCAGTATCTGGCGAGAGGACGAATATAAGGCTGACATGCAAGTCTTTCCCCAAATGGCATGTCACAACGGCCACATGAGCCAGAGAGTTGCTCAACAGTCTTGCAATTGCACCATGCAGCATTGTTCTGATCACGGCTTCGGGAACCGACAACATTGAAGCACGTTTGGCATCCATCAGCTTAGGAGAGCGTCATGGGTATTATCTGGACCATCATCATCGGCTTCATTGCAGGCCTTATTGCCAAGTTCATCATGCCGGGCAAGAACGAGCCGTCCGGCTTTATCCTAACCACTATCCTGGGCATCGTCGGCGCGTTCGTCGCGACCTTCCTCGGACAAGCACTGGGCTGGTATCAGCCTGGCGAAGGCGCAGGCCTGATCGGCGCTATCGTAGGTGCCATTATCGTCTTGTTCGTGTGGGGCCTGATCGCGCGCCGCCGCTAACATCTTGATCTACAACAGGAGGCCAGAATGGCCAGAGGAATGCCATCCATGGTGGCGCTGCTAGGAATGCTCGCCGTTGCCGGATATCAGAACCGCGACAAGCTAGGCTCAATGCTCGGCGGAATGGGCGGAAATGGCGCCAACGGGAACAATGGTCTGGGCGGCCAAAGCCAAGGTGGGCTGGGCGGTATGCTCGGCGGTGCCTTGGGTGGCGCTGGCGGCGGCATGGGTGGGGGCGGCTTCGGCTCCGTGCTCAGCGGCGGTCTTGGCGATCTGATGGACCGGTTCAATGGCTCCGGCCATGGCTCCAAGGCACAAAGCTGGGTAGGCTCAGGCCAGAACGAGCCAATCGAGCCCAATGATCTTGAACAGACCCTGGGCGCCGACACCATGCAGGAATTGCAGCAGAAAACCGGGCTTGACCGGCAGGAACTGCTCAACCGGCTGTCCAAGACCTTGCCCGATGCGGTCAACCATTTTACACCCGATGGACGTATCCCCTCGGAAAATGAAGCGAGCCGCTTCCTCTAAACGCGTTTTGGCGCGGCCGGTATCAGCAATCGGCCGCGTTTTACATTGCTGGCTCAAGGAGCGTCGCCTTGCCTGATCCACAGTTTGGCGCGCCAATCGTGCGGCCGGTCTATATCCGCCCAACTGAGCGAACCAATCCGCTGGTTACGGCAGGCATCCTCCTCGTCGCCATCGTCGTGCTTTATCTCGGCTCCGGCATTCTGGTGCCGCTGGTGCTGGCCGTGCTGCTGGCCTTTGCCCTTGCGCCGCTGATCCGCCGACTACGCCGGCTCCATATTCCCCACGTCCTTGCCGTTTTGATCGCAGTGCTCTTTGCCGCGGCCGTAGTGGCAACCATCGGCTATGTCGTTGCAACGCAGTTGGTGAAGCTGGCGTCGGACATCCCCACCTACCAAGCGACGGTCACCGCCAAGACGCAGGCGCTGCAAGAATCGTTGGGGAATGGCCAACTTGTCGAGCGATTGACGAGCGCGGTCGATCAACTGACTGGCGAGTTTCCTCCGCCCGAAGATGGCGGCCCGGTGTCGCCAACCCCAGTGACCATCACCAATGGCGGCGCCGGACCTCTTGATCTCATCCAAGGCGTGCTTGGATCGGTGCTCGGCCCTCTGGCTACGGGTGCTATCGTCTTTGTGTTTCTTATTTTCTTGCTACTCGAGCGCGAGGATTTGCGCGACCGCTTCCTTAAGCTCGTCAGCCGGGGCGACTTGCGTACCAGCACCAAGGTGATGAACGAAGCGGCGGCACGTGTCGGGCGGTATCTGCTGGTGCAGTTCGGCGTCAACTTCACCTATGGTATGGTTTTCGGTTCTGGCCTGTTCCTGATTGGGGTGCCCAATGCTGTCCTTTGGGGTATGTTGGCGGCCCTGTTCCGCTATATCCCCTTCGTCGGCACACTTATGGCGGCCAGCATTCCCTTCACCTTGGCGTTTGCCGTCGATCCGGGCTGGTTCATGCTGCTCGCATCAATCGCCCTTTTTGTTTCCCTCGAACTGACGGTCACCAATGCCATCGAGCCGCGCCTTTACGGCTCAAGCACCGGGCTGTCGCCTCTGGCGGTCCTGGTAGCGGCTATGTTCTGGGCTACGCTGTGGGGCCCTATCGGGCTGATCCTCTCTACCCCGATCACTGTGTGTCTGGTCGTGCTCGGGCGCTATGTACCGCAACTGGCGTTTTTCGAAACCGTGCTGGGCAGCGAACCAGTATTGAGCCAGCCGGAGCGGCTCTATCAGCGCCTCGTCTCGGGCAATGTCGAAGAAGCCGTGGAACTGGCAGAAGATTATATCGCCAACCATGACGTGGCTAAATTCTACCTCGATGTGGCCGTGCCGGCGCTGGTGTTGGCCGAGATCGACCTGTCGCTCGATGTTTCGGATTTGTCGCACCGCCGTAATGTGATGGACAGCATGCGCGCCGTGATTGGCGACATCGACGTCGAAATGGACGAGGAGACGGAAGCTAGCGAAAAGCCGCGTGTGCTGTGCATTGGTGGGCGCACGGAACTCGACGATGCCGCCGCGCAAATTCTGATGCGGTTGATCAACCCAGAGAACGGCCCAGTGCGCGCGCTGGCGCCGCTGGTGATCCGTCAGGAGAGCATCGGCCAGCTTGAGCTAGATAGCGTGGAAGTCGTGTGCATCTGCTATCTCGATGATAATCCACGCAGCCATGCCCGCCTTGTCGCGCGGCGCCTCGCTCGCCGCAAGCCTGGAGTCAAGGTCATCGCCGTTGTCGTCGGGACGGCACAGACGAGCAATGACCGGCAGCAGGATTGGGGCGTGGCGCAGATCGTGCCAGGGCTGTCCGAAGCGGTGGCTGCGGTGGATGAGTTGGTGCATGTGGAAAAGTTGGAGGCAGCGCCCATGCCGCCTGCTATGGACGAAGCGGCGCTGGAGCGCTTGCGGCGCCTTGCCCATTCCGAAGGCCCACTCGCCAAGGCCCTCAATGATATCGCCAGCTCAAGCGGCGTTCCCACGGCCATAATGGATGTGGTCGACACCAAGTTCAGCGCGCTTGGCGACAGCAATCCGGACACTGAAATCAACAGCGCCAGTCAGATGGTGGTGACATCGGGCTCTGCCGTCGTGGTGCCGGACGTTTCATCCAGCGAGAACTTCGCCAATGACCGGTTCTTTTTGGAGAACGGCGTACGCTTTTTCGCCGGTGTGCCGCTTTATGGCCCGGACGGCAGCACCATCGGCGCCTTGGCTTTGCTCGACCAGAAACCGCGCGACTTTACGACACCGGACATCGAGAACCTTGAACTCGAGGCGCTGCGCCTGATGGTGCGGCTGCACAAGATGGCCAAGATCGAAGCGGCTTGAGCCTCATGCCTGCCACCTGAAGCTTGATCTTGCAGAGTCGCACAACTTGACCGACAGTTCGGCCAAGGGCCACATGCTGTTGAACTGCTGCCCTTTGGCTAACAAAGAAGGGGCGGGGCATGGCAACGCGTGGATTTACCGGACGCCGGCAGGGCACCGACCAGACCGAGCGCATACCGCCAGGACAGCATCTGGTGGACTATTTTCCGGTGCTGACAGCAGGCCCGACGCCGCGTATCGAGCCGCTCAGTTGGTCGTTCACGCTCAAGGTTGGGCCGCGTCCGATCAAGAAATGGAGTTGGGCCGAGTTCAACGTCCTGCCCATGACCAAGATGGTCCGCGACATTCATTGCGTCACCACATGGTCCATGCTGGACACGCAGTGGGAGGGCGTGCTGGTCGACGATATCCTAGCCGATGCTTTCATCGAGCCGCCCACGCCGTTCGTTCTGGCGCACTCGTTCGATGGCTATTCCACCAATGTGCCAACGGCTGATTTGACCGTCGGCAAGGCAATGGTGGCGCTTAAATATGGCGGCAAGCCGCTGGAGCGCGATCATGGCGGCCCGGCGCGGCTGCTGGTGCCGCATCTTTACTTCTGGAAATCGGCCAAATGGATCAATGGCCTGCAGTTTACCGAGCGCGACGAGGCCGGCTTTTGGGAATTACGCGGCTACAACATGTATGGCGATCCATGGCGGGAACAGCGCTATACGGATGACTGAAATAGCCTGGCAGACGGCGCGTATTACCGCAATCGTGCAACAAACGGCTGCAATCAAGAGCTTCTTTTTCGCGCCGGAAAAGCCGTTCCGGCACCGGCCCGGGCAACATGTGGATGTGCGCCTGGTGGCGCCCGATGGCTACACGGCCATGCGGAGCTATTCGATTGCGTCTGCGCCCGGCCTTGATGGTGTGTTCGAACTCGCGATCGATCACCTGCCGGAGGGCGAGGTTTCAGCCTTTTTTCATGAGATTGCCGAAGCCGGAGACGAGATTGAAATACGCGGTCCCTTGGGCGGGCACTTCGTCTGGCAACCGGAGGATGGTGGACCCGTGCTGCTGATCGGTGGTGGTTCGGGTCTTGCGCCGCTCATGGCCATGATCCGGCATTGGCACGCCAAAGCATCCCAAGTGCCGGTTCTGCTGCTGTTGTCGAGCCGGACGCAGGCGGAGGCGCTGTTTCTTGATGAGCTATTGGCGCTCGAGACGGCGAGCCCCCAGTTTCACATGCGGCTCGCATTGACACGGGAGCATGCGGGGCGCGCGCAGGATTTCAGTCGTCGGGTGGACGCCCAGATGCTTGTGGATGTCCTGCCGCTGCTTGGCGAGGCGCCCCGGTCGGTGTTCATTTGCGGCTCGAACAGCTTCGTCAATGCTGCAGCCGATGCCGTAGTGGCAAGCGGAGTACCCGCGGCAGTCGTCTGGACTGAAAGATACGGCGGATAAAGAGCGACCCCGGCCGTGTGCATGAGCCGGGGTCATCCATGGGAGTTTGGAGGTCGCAGGGGCAAACCTGCACTATATTAATGGGTATTAAGACATTGCGTTCCAAGGGTCCCCACCTGAATGAAGGGGGTTTTCATTGCGGCTGGAGACGTTAATGTCGCCGCCATGACAGCGGCACCCATATCTGCGCCCGGAGCGCCCTTGATCCTGGTTGGCGCAGGCTTGGCGAGCGCCTTGATTGCGCAGCGCTTGTCGAAGATCGAACAGCCGCCGCAGATCCTGATTTTGGAGGGAAGTGGCCAGCCTTTTGGCGAGCATACCTGGTCATTTCACGCCAGTGACGTCATGGCGGCTGATATGGATTGGCTGCAAGCCCTTGTGGCGCATCGCTGGGCCGGGCAGTCTGTGCGCTTCGTGGATCTGTCACGGGATATTGAGAGCGGTTACGCGTCCCTGACATCGGCATCGGTCGCCGCAGCTATAACGACCCTTCCAGATGTTACCCTGCGACCCAATGCACTAGTCGCGAGCCTTGCTCGAGATGGCGTGACGTTGAAGGATGGCACACATATCGCAGCCAATTGCGTGATCGATGCTCGGGGCTATGAGCCCAGTTCCGCCCTTGCCCTGGGCTATCAAAAGTTCGTGGGGCTTGAGGTCGAGACCGAGAAGCCGCATGGCTTGAGAAACCCGATCATCATGGATGCATCGGTTGACCAGCGTGATGGCTACCGGTTTGTCTATACTTTGCCGTTCTCCCCGACGCGGCTCCTGATCGAGGATACCCGCTATTCCGATGGTGGCGAGCTCGACCTGCAGGAACTCGCAGCCGATGTATCGGCCTATGCGCAAGAGCAAGGCTGGGGCATTGCGCGGGTGGTGCGCGAAGAACATGGCGTCCTGCCTATTGCGCTGGCGCATGACATAGACCAGTTCTGGGCCGGGAGGCCAAAGGACATTCCGCAAGCCGGGATGCGGGCGGCGCTATTTCATCCGACCACCGGCTATAGCCTGCCTGAAGGCGTTCGCGTTGCCAATCTCATCGGCGACAACTGGCCCATCGGCAGCGCGGCTTTAGCGAGCAAAATCCGCGACCATGCCTTCGATCGCCATCGCCAGCAGCGCTTCTACCGGCTGCTCAACCGCATGCTTTTCCGGGCTGCACAGCCCAATCGGCGCCATCTGGTGCTGCAGCGGTTCTATAAATTGCCCCGGCCACTGATCGAAAGGTTCTATGCCGGACGTACAAGTGCTGGCGACATTGTTCGCATCCTCACCGGCAAGCCGCCGGTACCCGTCCATCGCGCTCTCGCTTGCCTGCGAGAAGCGCCGTTGCTGAGACCGGAGAAGAATTGACCATCAACAACAACACCGCCGCGGTGATCGGCGCGGGTTTCGGGGGCCTGGCCCTTGCGATCCGCTTGCAGAGCGCGGGCATCCAGACGAGCGTATTCGAAAAGCGCGACAAGCCGGGTGGGCGGGCATACGTCTACGCCGATGACGGCTTCACCTTCGACGCCGGTCCGACCGTCATCACCGATCCCGATTGCCTGGAGCAGCTTTGGACATTGTCTGGCCGCCAAATGGCCGACTACGTCACGCTCCTGCCGGTGACGCCGTTCTACCAGCTTTGCTGGGAAGACGGATACCGGTTTGACTATGCCAACGACCAGGCTGCGATCGACCGGCAGATTGCCGCCAAGTCGCTGCAAGACGTGGAAGGCTATCGCAAGTTCCTGGCCTATTCGGAGGATCTCTTCCGCGAAGGCTATGAGAAACTCGGCACCGTGCCGTTCCTCAATTTCTGGTCGATGATCAAGGCTGCCCCGCAATTGGTGCGGCTCGAAAGTCATCGCAGCGTTTATTCCAAGGTCAGCCAATTCATTAAGGATGACCAGTTGCGGCAGGCCTTCAGCTTTCATTCGCTACTGGTGGGCGGCAACCCATTCGAGACCTCATCCATCTATGCGCTGATCCATGCCTTGGAGCGCAAAGGCGGCGTCTGGTTCGCCAAGGGCGGCACGGGCGCGCTGATTGCCGGTATGGTGAAGCTGTTCGAGGATTTGGGCGGACGGGTTCATCTCAATGCCGAGATCGACCGGATCGAAATGGAAGGCGAGCGCGCCAGTGCCCTCATTCTCAAAGATGGAACGCGCCATGGCTTCGGGCAGATCGCGTCCAACGCCGATGTGGTTCACACCTACAAGCACATGCTGCGCGGCACGCAACGCGGCGAGAGCCACGGCAAGGCGCTTGAGAAAAAGCGCTATTCCATGTCGCTGTTCGTGATCTATTTCGGCCTCAGAACCAAGCATCCCGAACTCAAACACCACATGGTGCTGTTTGGGCCGCGCTACCGCGAGTTGATCGCCGACATCTTCAAGGCCGACGGCTTGGCCGATGATTTCTCGCTTTATCTGCATGCGCCGTCCGTCACCGACGACAGCCTCGCGCCCGAGGGATCGAGTGCCTATTACGTGCTTTCGCCCGTACCGCATCTTGGAACGGCCGACATCGATTGGGCCGTTGAAGGCCCTAAATATCGCGACCGCATCCTCAAATATCTCAACGACCGCTACATTCCGGGCCTGCTGGATGATCTAGTTACCGTCCGGCATTTTACCCCGTTCGACTTCCGCGACGAGCTTAACGCCCATCTCGGCTCGGCTTTTTCGGTCGAGCCGGTTCTGACGCAAAGTGCCTGGTTCCGGCCCCACAACAGGGACGACGCAGTGTCAAACCTTTATATCGTTGGCGCGGGTACGCATCCCGGTGCCGGCATTCCCGGTGTTGTCGGTTCGGCCAAAGCAACGGCGGGGATCATGATCGAGGATGCACGCCGATGAGCGATGCCGTCGTCGCCAACAGCGAAGTCGCGATCGCGCAAGGCTCCAAGAGCTTTGCCGCCGCGGCCCGCCTGTTCGACCGGCAGACCCGGGACGACGCCGTCATGCTCTATGCCTGGTGCCGTCATTGCGATGACGTGATCGACGGGCAAACGCTTGGCCATGCTCAGGATGCTGCGTTCCGCGACGGCCAGCAGGAAAGGCTAAACCTGCTGCGTACGCAAACGGCTGCGGCATTAGCGGGCGAACGCACGGACGATCCGATTTTCGAAGCCTTGCGCAGGGTAGTGCACCAGCATCAAATCCCGCACCGACACCCGCAGGAATTGCTGGCAGGCTTTGAGATGGACGTTGCTGATCGCCGCTATGCAACGATCGGCGACACGCTTGACTATTGCTACCATGTCGCCGGTGTCGTCGGCGTGATGATGGCCATGATCATGGGAGCGCGCGATCCCAAGGTCTTGGACCGCGCTTCTGACCTTGGCCTTGCGTTCCAGCTTACCAATATTGCCCGCGATGTTGTTGACGATGCTCGCGTGGGTCGCGTCTATGTGCCAAGCGAAATCCTGCTGCGGCACGGCGTTAGGGAAGTAAAGCCGGACGATCCGGCGCAGCGCCCAGCGCTTCATGCGGCAGCGCTTGAACTGCTCGATCTGGCTGAAGCCTATTACGCCTCGGCGTATGCCGGGATGGCCGCCTTGCCGCCGCGCTCGGCTTGGGCCATTGCTGCTGCGCGGCGCGTTTACCGGGCAATCGGCAGCAAGCTGCGCCGCAACGGTCCGCAGGCATGGGACGAGCGCGTCTCGACGTCCAAGGGGCAAAAGCTTGCGCTGCTTGCCGTCTCGCTTAGCGACGTTGCGGCGACCCGGTTTGGCGCCAAGGACGCAGTCCGCACCGGGCTTTGGCAGCGTCCCTGATCAGGACGCTTGCGGGCGGTCTTCGTCCTTGAGCGCTTCGGGATCGAAGGTGCGCTTATTATCTTGTAGCTTCTGAACCAACTTGTCGACCGGCTCGGCATAAACAAAGCCAAATGACACGCAACCATCGCGCCCTTGCACCGCATGGTGCAGGCGGTGGGCCTGGTAGACGCGCTTCAGATAGCCCTTGCGGGGGATGTATTTGAACGGCCAGCGCTGGTGCACCAGCCCGTCATGCATGAAAAAGTAGAGCACGCCGTAAATGCTCACGCCGACAGCGATCCACCAGAACGGCCAAACATACCAGCCAAGAACGAAGAGCGCCAAGGCCAATGCGGCAAAGATCACGGCGTAAAGGTCGTTTTCCTCAAGCGCATCGTCATGGGGTTCATGATGGGATTTGTGCCAACCCCAGCCCCAGCCATGCATGATGTTTTCGTGCGACCAGGCGGCAAACCACTCCATAAATGCCACAGTGCCTAGGACCAGCGCTACCGGAACGAGAAAATGCAGAATACTGTCCATAGTTCAGGCCATACTTGTTGTGGTTGCCGGCTTGCGCTGCGCAGGCAGCTTCCACCACGGCACCCAGGGCGCATCGTGATGCTCGTGGTGATAGCCAAAGTGAAAGCAGGTGAGCAAAGACATGCCGTAGGAAAAATCATTGCTGCGCGCGCGGTGCCGGTCGGTAAAGGGTTCGTCGTCGATCCGGTGCGGCCGGTAGGTGCCGAAGTAGAAAAGCTGCACCGATGACAGGATTGCTGGCAGCGCCCAGAAAATGAGCATAAGCGGCGCCTTTTCCCGTAGGATCACGGCGTAGACAATGACCGCAACCAGCAGGACGCCGAATTCGCGCCAGCCGAAGTAGTGGCGGAAGAATTTGACGTACCATGGCCAGAAGCTCGATGAATGCTCCTCGTCGAAATCCGGATCACCCGCCGTGCCGGCATGACGATGATGCGCGTGGTGGTTCTCGTAGAGATTGTCATAGGAGAACCCGGCATAGATGAAGACGCAAAAGCGGCCGATAGCCTTGTTCAACAAGGGCATCTGGGGCGCGAGCGAGCCATGCATGCTGTCGTGAGCGACAATGAAAAGGCCCACGCTTAGCCAGCATTGGAGGGCAATGACCAGCGGCGCAGCAAGCCAGAGCCCATTCGCAGTCCAGTCGATCAGGAAAATGGCGCTCACATGCACGGCAAGCCAAGCGCTCATGATCAGTGCCGCCAGTGACAGCCCAATTGCGGTATCGCGGGGGCTCAGAACGATCTTGGACGATGCGGGAGCGGCACTCACTTGATCAAGTTCCTTGTCACATCCTGAGGCGAATACGCGATACGATCAACGCCAGACCAGTTGCCGCCAGCGCGGTAGCCCAGAGCCAGGCCAGTTCGGGCAGCAGATCCGCCAGTTCTTCACCGCGCCAGAGCACGCCATGGTAGGCGTCGATCGCCCAGGCATTGGGAGTGTACCAGCCTGCATCCTGCAGCCAAGGCGGCATCATGAAGCGGGGCACCATTGATCCGCCAATGGCTGAACAGACAAGCACCACGAATGTGGAGATTGTTTGTGCCTGCTGCTTACTGGTGCAAATTGCCGCCACGGCTAGCCCCAGACCAGACGCAGCGGCAGCGGCAGCCAGGCTCGCGAGGAGCCAGAGCCAAAGGTGCTCAAGCACAACCACATTGTAGACGAGCGCCGCCACGGTAAAGATCAGCGCTACCTGGACCATGCCCTGCAGGGTCAGGAAAAGCCATTTGCCGATTACCACCACGTCGGTCCCCGCTGGTCCGACGGCAATCCGGTCGACAATGCCCGAATGGCGTTCCTCGATCAGCGTCGCAGCGCTTTGCATGGCAGAAAACAGCAAGAACAGGATGGCGACGGCGCCGGCATAATAGGTCACCGTACCGCCGGAACTGCCCTGCGGCCCGACAATGGCGGTCGAGACGAGCGCTGCCGCCCCTTCGCTTTCGCTATTGGCGACTTGCTCAAGCGCTGCGGCGAAGCGCGCCGATTGTTCAGGCGTAAAACCGCCGACGAGGCTTTCCACAGCCGGTGCCGTGCGAGCCAGGCCAAGATCGGGCATATCCTGCACAATGACGCGCTGCACTTGCCCTGCCAGAATGCCGCCGGCCATGACCTTGCCCGGATCGACCAGAACTGTCACCGGCGTGCTTTCCGTATTTGCAAGGTCGCCGGTGACGACCAGGCCCACATCGGCCTGCCCGCTGACGACGGCGTCGGTTACGGCATCCTGGCCAGCCAGTGTTGCAGGGAGGAAACGCAGGGATGGCTCTTCCCGCAGGGCGTCCGTCAGCCGGTCGGCTGCAGCGGAAGGCTGCTCGACGCCCAGCGCTACTCGCAGGCGCATGGCATCGCCGCTGGCCCCCGAGAAAATCGCGGCAAAGATAACGAAGATGGTGGGTGGCAGCATGAACGCCATGGCCAGGGCGCCGCGGTCGCGCAGCAGGCTCAGCGTCATGACGCGCAGCATGGCCAGAATCATGCGACTGGCTCCGGCACCCGTGGGGCGGCCTTGCTCGATAGCGTCAGGAACAAGCTATCAAGGCCCGGCTCGCGAAAGCGGATCTCGCGCACCGCCATGCCGGCCCGCCCGAGCGCTGCGCCCAGTTCCGTAACGGTATTCTGTGACGCCGTCCCAACCATGATCCAGGTCAGATTGCCGTTTTCGGGGGTAAAGCCGGCGTCGCTGAGCAAAGCGCCCTGCTTGGGCAAAGGTGGCTGGCGCAACTCGAGGATGATTTCCTTGCCGCCATGAAACGCGGCTTCGATCAGCTTGCGCGGCTCGCCTTGTGGCGCCACGACGCCGTTGCGCAGAAAACCGACCGTCGAGCAGAGCGTTTCGGCCTGATCGAGGTCATGAGTGGCAAGGAGAACGCCCATGCCGGCGCGGCTCAACTGCAGGATAACCTCGTGCAGTCCGTTGCGCGCATCCACATCCACCCCAACAGTGGGCTCATCAAGGATCAGCAAGGCCGGATGGTGCAGGATTGCCGCCGCGATATTGGCCCGCCGCTTCCAGCCGCCGGAGAGGATCTCCACCCGATCCCCGAGGTGACCGCCTAGATTTGCCGCTTCCGTGGCCCAGTCGATCGCCGTCTTGGTTGCGGCCTTGGATAAACCCGACACGCGCCCGAGAACCTCGAGATTTTCCCGGATCGTCAGATGTGGATAAAGCGCGATCTCTTGTGGCACGAGCCCAATGCGCTGCAGGCTCTTGCGCGTTACTGGGCTGCCGGCAATTGCTATGCTGCCCGCCAGCGGGCGGACGCGGCCGCAAATGGTGCGGATCAGCGTCGTCTTGCCGGCGCCGTTGGGGCCCAACAGGCCATAGATCTCGCCGGCGCTGATATGCAGATCCAGCCCCTTGAGCACTTCGCGCGTGCCGTAGCGAACGCGCAGGCCCGATACGAGAAGTGCGTCGGGGCCTTGGGTCACGGAGCGGTGGCCTGCCTTGTTTCAAACAGCCGCGCCATCAGCCCGCGAATAGGAGCCGGGTTGATGCCGCTTTCCCCAAGCGCGATTTCGGCGCGCGCAAGATGCTCCTGGCAAGTCATCCGGGCGTGGCTCGCGCCGAAGAGGGAGACAAGGGTCGCCTTGTCGCCGTCTTTGCCCACGTCCTTGCCGATCTCTGCGGCCGAGGCATTGAGATCGAGCAGATCATCGGCCGTCTGGAAGGCAAGCCCAAAATGGCGGGCGAAGCGGCGGACGGCCTCGATCCGGGGTTCGCTTAGGCCACCAAGAATCGCGCCCATTTCGGCTGCGGCAACGAACAGCACACCGGTCTTGAGCCAGTTGAGTTGCTCCACCTGCTCGGCGCCCAGGAGGCTCACGCGGCCGTTGATGTCGATCTCCTGTCCCGCCACCAGCCCATCCCAGCCAACGGCATCAGACAGCACCTGCGCCAAACGGGTCCGCTGATCAGAGGAAATGGTGTCGAGCCCGGCGATGACGCCGAAGGCGCGGGTGAGTAGCGCGATGGCGCTCAGAATTGCCGTAGCCTGCCCAAAAGCGATGTGCGTCGTTGGCCGCTCGCGGCGCATCTGCGCATCATCCATGCAGGGAAGATCATCAAGAATTAGCGAGGCAGTGTGCACCATTTCAACAGCACAGCCCAGATCGAGCGCCGTTTCTTGCAGTTCCGAATCAGGATCAGCGATCAAAACGAGGAGCACAGGGCGGATGCGCTTGCTGGGTGCAAGCGAGGCATGCCGCACCGCACCAAGCAGATTGGCAGGTACGCTAGGCTGGCCAGCCAACAGTTCAGCGAGCCGATTTTCCACGGCAATCCGCACGGATGCTGGGTCATCTAGCCGCAAGCTGGAAGGGCGCCGCCCCAGGAGGGAGCCGGTAGAACTCATTGATGCGCCTCCCCCATCCGACCGTGGCCAATGCAGTGAACCAGAAACTGCGCTTGAGCGTAAGCACAGAAAAGCTGCATACATCGCATCTGCGGTTTGCCCGTGTATGTTAGAGTGGCCTTGGGTGCTTGCGCAAGCCGGGCGGGGGAAACCATCATTGCTGAACGACCGCAAGAACGAACATCTGGACGTTGTCCTGAGCGGCCGAGGCCGGTCGAGTGGACAAACAGGGTTCGATGAGATCGCTTTCGAACATGCGGCCCTCCCCGAGCTCGATATGGACGATATCGATCTGTCTACGACATTTGTTGGAAAACGGATCAACGCGCCCTTCCTTGTCAGTTCAATGACGGGAGGGCCGGCGCGGGCTCTGGCGATCAATCAAAATCTTGCGGAAGCCTGCAATGCACTGGGTCTTCCGCTCGCCATCGGCTCGCAACGTATTGCGATTGAAAGCCGGGAGAATGCAGGATTGGGGCAGGAGCTACGCCGCCTGGCGCCTGATATTCCTCTCCTTGCCAATTTCGGCGCTGCCCAGCTCAATCTGGGATTTGGCTTGGCCGAAGCCGAGCGCGCCGTCGAGATGATCGGAGCGGATGCACTCATCATTCATCTAAACCCCCTGCAGGAAGCCGTGCAGCCGGAAGGCAATCGAAATTGGCGTGGGCTATTGGGGCGCATCGAAACTATGGCGGGCGCCCTGCACGTGCCGATCATCGCCAAGGAGGTTGGGGCGGGTATTTCGGGAGCCCTCGCCCGGCGTCTGGTCGACGTCGGTGTACAGATAATCGATGTGGCCGGATCAGGCGGCACCAGTTGGGCGCTGGTTGAAGCCGAACGGGCCCAATCACCCGAACAGGCTGCCATCGCCCGCGCCTTCGCCGACTGGGGCGTCCCTACCGCCACAGCTATCGCCGATGTGCGACGCGCGTGTCCTGAAGCTGTTGTTATTGGCTCAGGCGGCGTGCGAGACGGGATCGATGCTGCCAAGGCCATTCGGCTGGGCGCCGACTTGGTCGGGCAAGCGGCCGGTGTGCTCGCTGCGGCTACACAGTCGGCAGAGGCCGTGACCAGCCACTTCAACGTATTAGTGCAACAACTCCGAATTGCTTGTTTTTGCACCGGCTCAGCCAATCTTGCCGCTCTTAAACAAGCATCCGTGCAAAACCGGAACGTACCTCTTCGCTAGTTTGGCGCCGGGCAAAGTTGCTCCAGGTTAGAACAGGAACGAGGATTCCCATCAATGATTGGAGGGGAACGCAAGTGTTTGGAAAGGACCAAAAATGCACAGGCGATCCCTTATTGGCGGCACCGCGGCCGCTCTTGCCATTCTGCCCGTTACTGGCGTTACGTTTGCCCAAAGTGGCAGTGTCGATGAAGCCAAGCTGCCAGCTCTTCAGGGTGGCGATTTTGCTACCGTCACCAGCCAGCTTGCGCTCGAGAAGGCATCAAACTCCTCGGTTCAGGCCTTTGCCCAGCTCGAGATTACCGAGCAAGCCGCTGTTGCGGAAGCCTTCGGTTCCGAGCCTGGTGCTGCGGGCCTGAGCGAAGATCATGCAGCCATGGTCGCTCAATTGGAAGAACTCGAAGGCGCCGAGTTCGACCAGATGTATATCGAAGGCCAGATTGCCGGCCACGAGGAACTCCTTGAAATTCATCAGGAATATGCCGAGAGCGGCGATGATCCGATGGCTCGCGGTGCTTCCATGGTCGGTGTCACCGGCATCCAGACGCATTTGGTGATGCTGCGCTCGATCCAGGCGTCGCTGAGTTCCTGATACTTACACTGATCTGTGAGTTTGAAGCCCCGCTATGTTGCGGGGCTTTTTCGTTTAAATGGCTCGCTTAACAGCAAATAAACTGCGTCCACTGGTCAAATTAGCACTGGTTAATTCAGATTAGCCATAGCAGCTATGCGGAACAATGCATTCTGCCCACTGTTATCTCGCCGCAACCGGCCCTCGTACGAGGCCTGGATTTAACACGCGGCAGAGGTGGAACTTGAGCAGGTCCGAACAATACGCGATACATCCCTTACCAGCGCATCGGCAGCCCGAAACCAGCTTTGATGGCCGTTATTCCTTTCAGGACGTCATAGAGCGCGAGAGCGAGCAAGAAAACATCCGCCCGGCCCTGGGCGCGCTCCGTCCCCTGGTTGTCGATCTCGACGGTACGCTTATCCGCTCGGACCTCCTGATCGAAGCAGCGTTCTCCGAACTCGGCCAGCGGCCGCATTCCATTGTGGGCATGCTGATGGCCATGCGGCAGGGCAAGTCGGCGCTCAAGGAGCATCTATCGCTCCCTGATGATTTCGATCCCGCTCTCCTGCCATACGATGAGGTCGTGCTCGGCTATATCCGCGAAGCACGCGATGCTGGCCGGCCGGTCTATCTTGCCTCGGCCAGTCATGAGCGGCTGGTGAGCGCAGTGGCGGATCATCTTGGTTTGTTTGAAGGGTGGTTCGCCACCAACAAGACATCCAACTGCTCGGGCCGGGTAAAGGCTCAGATCCTGGTCGATGCCTTTGGCGACAAGCAGTTCGATTATATCGGCAATGACAAGGCCGATTTGGAAGTGTGGCCATATGCCGCCAAGTGCCTTGCCATTCGTGCCAATGGCCGCGTTGGCAAGACCATGACCCGGCGCTTTGACGATGTGGAACATCTGCATTATGACCAGGCGACTTGGAAAGACTGGGCGCGCCTCATGCGCGTGCATCAATATGCCAAGAACGCCCTTGTCTTCGTGCCGCTGATCACCAGCCAGGTGTTCGAGCTCAACGCGCTCCTTACCGTCATCGTAGCGGCAATCGCGTTTTCGCTCTGTGCCTCTAGCGTCTATATTCTCAACGATCTGGTCGACATCAAGGACGATCGCGGCCACCCCAGCAAGCGCCTGCGTCCGCTGGCGAGTGGCGCTATTCCCTTGGCCGATGCCGTTATGGCCGTGCCGATCCTGTTCGGCATCTCCATTGCCATCGCATCGGCGATTTCTTTGCCTTTCCTAGGCGTGCTGCTGGGTTATTATGCCCTGACCACGGCCTATTCGTTTGCACTTAAGCGCATGATGCTGGCGGACGTACTGGCCTTGGCTTCGCTTTATACCATTCGTGTAGTGGGCGGCGGCGTTGCCTTGGGCGTATCGACCTCCTTTTACCTTCTGGCGTTCCTTGTCGCATGGTTCCTGTCGCTGGCGCTGATCAAGCGCTTTGTGGAACTGGGTGCCCGCAAGCGCGCCCGCCTTGGTGACAGCTCCAGCCGCGATTACCGCAACGAAGACATGTTCATGGTGGGTGCCCTCGCAGCCGCTGCGGGCCTGCAGGCGGTGACGCTCTTTATCCTTTATGGCACCAGCGAAGGCGCGCAGGACATGTATGCGCGTCCTGAGCTGCTCTGGCTGGTGGCGCCCGTGCTAACCTTCTGGCTGGGCCGCGCCTTGATCATTGCCCAGCGCGGTGAAATGCACGACGACCCGGTGGTCTTTGCGCTCAAGGACAAGATCAGCATGGTTACGCTGGCTTTGGCAGGCGCCTTGGTCGTCGGCGCAATGTAGCCAAGCGGAGGCATTTATCGTGTTAGACGTTTCAACTGCGCGTCCATCAGACGCGTCAAGCGCCACTGCGACTGCGGTCCGCTATGTGCTCTTTGCCGTCATTTCAACGCTGGTCAATTTCATGGCGCAGCATATGGTTGTCGTAACCCTGCCGATGGCACCGATCTTTTTGTCGATCCTGTTCGGCACAGGTGCGGGCTTTGCCGTAAAGTACCTGCTCGACAAGAAGTGGGTGTTTGAGGACGAGTACACGACGGGCCGGGACGAGATGCGCAAGGTGAGCCTTTATGCGCTGTTCAGCGTCGGCACGACCGTGGTCTTCTGGACTTTCGAGATCACCGCCTGGGCAATCTGGCAGACCGACGTCGCCAAATATACCGGCGGTGCCCTGGGACTCGCCATCGGCTATTATGCGAAATATGCTCTCGACAAGCGGTTCGTGTTCCGGACGGAGAGCGCCTGAATGCTGCTGGAAGGATGGGGACGTTACCCACGGTTCGAGAGCCAGGTGCTCACGGCCGTGGCGCCAGACCAGCTTGCCGAGCTTGTACAGAACAGGCATGGCCTGATCGCCCGGGGTAATGGCCGAGCCTATGGCGATGCAGCCATCGGCGCGCATTGGAGCCTGTCATCGGGCAAGCTCAACCGCTTTCGCTCGTTTGACCCAGCGACGCAGGTGCTGACGGCCGAAGCCGGAGTTCTGCTGTCCGATATCCTCCACAATCTCGTGCCGCGCGGCTTTTTTGTGCCCGTGGTGCCCGGCACCAAATACGTCACCCTGGGCGGCATGATCGCTTCGGATGTGCATGGCAAGAACCACCATCGAGATGGCGGGTTCGGCGGATGTTTGCAAAGTCTCAAGCTGGTGCTGCCCGATGGGCAGACGCTTCATTGCTCGCGCGAGGAAAACGGCGAACTCTTCCATGCCACGATCGGCGGCATGGGACTGACCGGAGTGATTGCCGAGGCTAGCTTCAAGCTGCGGCCGATCGAGACGGCTTACATCACGCAAAAGACGGTCGTTGCGCTCGACCTTGGTGCAGCTTTAAAGGCGCTGGATGAAGCTGACAGCGTCACCTATTCGGTGGCTTGGATTGATTGCCTTGCCAGTGGCGATGCCTTGGGACGTTCGCTGGTATATGCCGGCGAGCACGCGACCCGTGACGAGGTGGATGCGGCTCGCAGCGGCAGCGATGCGCTTCAAATTGCCAAGCCCTCAAAGCTTAGCGTACCGCTCGACCTGCCCGGCTGGACCCTCAACAAGGCGTCTGTCAAAGCCTTCAACGAGGTTTATTTCCGCCAGGGTGTGCGCAAGGGTGGTGAGCCGAGCCTGGTTCATTACAATCCCTATTTCTTCCCGCTCGATGGCGTCGACCGCTGGAACCGCATCTATGGCCAGCGCGGCTTTTTGCAGCACCAATGCGTCGTGCCACCAGACAATGCCCATGCGGTCTTGAGCGAAATTCTTGAACGCTTTGCCCGCTCGGGCCGCGCGTCCTTCCTTGCTGTTCTCAAGAAGCTCGGCGACGGCAACGGGCTTATGTCATTTCCTAGGCCGGGGTATACGCTGGCGCTCGATGTGCAAGTGCGCGACGATATTTTTGCGCTGCTCGACGAAATCGACGGGGTGGTGACACGCGCCGGTGGGCGGCTGTATTTGGCCAAGGATGCGCGCCAATCCCGCACGACCTTTGAGGCGGGATATCCTGCTTTAGGGCAGTTCCGCGAACTTCGGCGCAATATGGGCGTTGAAGGCAAGATAGCGTCACGACTTTCCGAAAGGCTGGGCATATGAGTACTGCAGGTCAAACCTTGCTGCTGATCGGAGCAACGTCCGATATTGGCCATGCCACCGCGCAAAGCTTTGCCGCGGCCGGGTGGAACGTGGTTCTGACCGCGCGCAACCCTGAGGCGGCGCAGCGCAACCGGGACGATATTGCCGCTCGCAACAGCACCGACGTTTCGGTTCAGCGGCTCGACATTCTCGATACCGCCAGCTTCACCACTTTCATTGACGCTCTGCCCGCCTTGCCTGATGCCGTAGTTTGCGTGGTCGGCGAAATGGGCGACCAGCAGCAGGCCCAAGGCGATATGGAGCATGCAGCAAAAGTCATCCGCACTAATTTCGAGGGTCCTGCCCTGTTGCTCGGCGCGTTGGCCGAGCGGTTCCTCGCGCGTGGCCACGGCGCTATCGTTGGCGTCAGCTCCGTTGCCGGGGATCGCGGGCGTGGCTCGAACTATGTTTACGGCGCTGCCAAGGCCGGTTTTTCCGCTTTTCTTTCGGGTTTGCGCAATCGGCTGAGCGCCAGTGGCGTGCAGGTCATTACCGTTAAACCAGGTTTTGTGCGCACCCGCATGACGAAAGGCATGAAGCTACCGCCACTTCTGACGGCTGAGCCGCAGGAGGTGGGTGCTGCCATCCTTGCCGCGGTCGCCAGCAAGAAGCGCGACGTGCTTTATGTGCGCAAGCTGTGGCGCCCCGTCATGATGGCGATTGGCGCGATCCCGGAACCTATTTTCAAGAAGATGCGACTCTAGCATGGAGCGTACGCTCGCCCTCTCGGCGCCTTATAATCCGCTTGCCCCTATCTGGCAGGCAATCGAGCGTGCGCCACGGCGCAGTCTTCTGGTCGTCAGCGTCTTTCTAGCGCTGCTGCTTGGCATTCCGGGCGCCACGGTGACGACCCGGTTGCTTGAAGAACTCTTTGCCATTCTCGACGGCGTGCATCGCCTCGCCTGGGGGCAGGTTCCCAATCTTGATTTCCACTCCGCGGTCGGCCCGCTTGCTTATTACGTGCCAGGCTTGGGCTATTGGCTGACAGGCAGTTTCGGGGCCGCCATGCCGCTGGGCATTGCGTTCCTCCTGCTGCCCATGGGCGCTATCCTTGCCTATATTTTACCATCGCGGCTTTCGCCGGCACTGGCCCTGCCGTTCGGCTGCTTCTTGCTACTGGTTCTCGCCGTACCAATGAATCTCGGCGATGCGGTCAACGCCCTTTCCTTCGGGCAATTCTATAATCGTGTCGGCTGGGTCGGGTTGAGCCTGCTGCTTGTGATGTTCCTGGCGCCGGCAGAAGACGCTCGCCATTCCTGGGCTCTCGACGCCTTATGCGCTGCGGCCCTTGTGCTGTTGCTGCTTTACTCGCGCGCGACCTATGGACTTGTTGCGCTAGGCTTCCTCCTGTTCATGCTCACGGACATGCGGCAGTGGCGCTGGGCTGGCACGGGACTGCTACTGGCCTGTGGTGTGGCCGCCCTGATCGAACTGATCTGGAACAGTTCGCTCGCCTATTGGCAGGATGTGCTCCTGAGCTTTTCCGCGGGTGGCTGGCTGCGCGGCGAGCCAGCGCAATGGCTTGAATTGTTCCTCGGCAATTTCGCCGATTATGTACTGCTCGGACTGCTCCTCGGCGTTTTCCTGTGGCGGCGTTTCGATCTGCGCATGCTCTTGTTCGTGGTGTTTTGCGGGGCAGCTGGGTTTTGGCTCCTGAACCAGAACGACCAGCGCTGGGGTATTCTTTCGATCCATGCCGCATCTGCCGTTCTTGCCGAAGCCATTCTGCGCGATATGCGGAGCGGCCGCGGCCAAGCCAGTGGGCCATTGATCAACCCAGCGGGCATCAAGCTTTATCTTCTCGGCTTTCTGTTCCCCACCATGGTGCACTGCACCATCGCCTTGACGCTCCATGCCGGAACGGCCCTGTTCAATGGCGGTCAGGCGCTGTCGTTGCCGCGGCTGGAATCGGTGCGTCTTGCCGATCTCTGGACCCCTGGCGATTTCGGCGGCAGCCGTTGGTATCTCGACTTGGTACAGGACGGGCTTACTGCCGTCGAAAGCCTTGGCACAGCGCCCGAGCCTCTCCTCGTCCTGGGCGGTCCTAATCCCTTTGCCCTGGCGCTCGACCTTGAGCCGCCGCGCGGCGACGTGGCGCTGCTGCGCTGGGGCTCAAGCCAGGACGAGGAATATCATACTCCACCCGAGCAATTGCTGGGGGGCGTCAAGACCGTGCTGGAACGGACCGCAGCAGGCGGCATCGGCAGCCTCGGCGCTGTTTACCTGCCCGCAGTGCTCGAAAATTTCGCTCCTATCGCCAACACCGCCAATTGGCGCATTTACCAGCGCACGGCCGATCCCGAGTGACACGGATTCTGGGTCTTCCCCGCTCCAGCGCCACGACCATCGGGGTGCTTGCGCTGCTTGCGGCTGCCTTGGTGGCACTGCCCGGCCGCACCATCACGACGGCCTATGTCAACGATGTGCTGATCTTCCTTGATGGCGCAAACCGGATTGCATTCGGACAGGTGCCCAATCGCGATTTCCATACCGCGCTGGGGCCGCTTGTCTACTATATCCCGGCCTTGGGTCTTCTGGTTTCCAGCCACATGGGCGGTGCGCTGCCTGTTGGCATGGGACTGCTGATCCTGATGCTGCTGCCGGTTTTCGTGCATGTGCTGGCATCAAGGCTGCGGCCAATCCTGTCGCTGCCGTTCGCCGCCTTCCTGCTGCTGATCCTGGCATTCCCAGCCAATCTTGGGGACGATCTCTCCTCGATTTCTTTTGCCATGTTCTACAATCGCATCGGCTGGGTTGCCGTGGCGCTGCTGGCGGTCATGTATCTTCGCCCGCGGGCAGATCTGGAGCCGCGCTGGTGGCAGGACGCAGCGTGCGCGGCCATTCTGGTGCTGGTGGCGCTTTATACCAAGATCACTTATGCCCCCGCGGCATTCGCCTTGCTCTTGTTGTTCGCCCTAGACAGCCGTCAGCGGCGCTGGGCTGGAGCCGCCCTGGGCATGGTCGGTTGCGGCATGCTGCTGATCGAGTTGGTCTGGCGCGGGTCTTTTGCCCATGTGCAGGATCTGCTCGACACTGCCCGCGTCAGCGGCGAGCGCGATGTCCAGGTGCTGGCGCGCGCCGTCCTGAACAATCTCACCGATGTGATCATCGCCGCGATCCTAAGCGCCATCGCACTGTTCTGGACACGCAGCCTGCTCGACTTCTGCTTTTATGGTCTTTGCATCGGTGCCGGCGTGCTCATCATTTCCCAGAACGCCCATGGCTGGGGCATCATCACGCTCTTTGCCGCTGGAGTGGTGGCAGCGGAGACAGCCCTGCGCGCCAAGGCCGACCTGCCTCGCCCACACCTTGCAACCAGCGGCGCGCCGCTCCTGTTCTGGCTCATGGTCTTGCCGCCTATTGCCAAGCACACTGTTGGTCTCGTGCTTTATTCGGGTCTGGCATTTTCCGGCTTCGGCGTGCCGCTTGGGCTGCCCAATTTCGCCGATGTGCGGTTTGGCCGGCTCTGGAGCCCGGGCGATAACGGTTTTACCGAGCTTTATGTGGGCAATTTCGCCCCAGGCGCGGCACTGCTGGCGGCCCAACCAGACCCCGGCCGTGTTCTGGTGCTCGACTTTGCCAATCCATTCTCGGCCGGTATGGGGCTGCAGCCGCCGCGCGGGGATATTTCCTGGATGCATTGGGGCCGTAACGTGAACACCGAGCATCATCTGCCAGCCGCGGAGCTTTTTCAGGACGTAGCCATTGTCATGATACCCAAGATCGGGATCAACAGCGGTCAGCTGGAAGAGCTTTATGGTCCCGACCTGCAGGATTTCACACTGGCTGATGAGACCGATGGCTGGAAGGTCTATCGATTGAAGGACGCGCCATGACCACCGCGCCCATTGCCCAAGGTCCTCAAGGCACTCGCCTGGGCCTGCAATCCCGAACATTTTCGCTCGGCTGGATTGTCGTGACGGTCGGTGCCGTTCTGGCATTGGTGCTGGCTCTGCCGGGTCAGACTGTCACGACAAAATACGTCAACGACCTCTTCATCTTCCTCGATGGCGCCTATCGCATCGTTCAGGGACAGGTACCCAATGTCGATTTCCAATCCTCGCTCGGGCCACTGGCGTTCTATGTCCCGGCTCTTGGATATTGGCTGACTGGAAGCCTAGGCGCAGCCATGCCGGTCGGCATGGGCCTGACCACCGTCGGGCTGGCAGTTCTGGGCGCTCATTTGATTGCCAGCCGGATGCGGGCAGTGACGGGCATTCCGCTGGCCATGTTCCTGCTCCTGATCGCAGCCGTTCCGCTCAACCCCGGCGAGGGTATCGCCGATCTCTCGTTTGCCATGTTCTACAATCGCCTCGGCTGGGCGGGCCTGGGACTGCTGCTCGTCATGTATCTGCCACCGCTGCAACCGCAACCGCGCCAGCCCCTGCTGGACGCAATTTGTGCCACGGCGCTCGTGCTGTTCCTCCTCTACATGAAGGCCAGCTATGGGCTTGTGGCTGCAGCCTTCGTGCTTTTCATGCTGAGCGACCGCCGGGCTCGCGGCTGGGCCGCGATGGCGCTTGTGGGCATTGTCGCCGGCATGGCTGCAATCGAACTGCTCTGGGGCGGCACGGTCAGCTATGTCGCCGATGTGCGGCTAGCGGCCGAGGTGAGCGGGGACCTGCCCGATCTGCAGCGGCTCGTTACGATCGCCTTGCTCAATCTGGCCGATGTCGCTGTTTACCTCGTCTTTGCCGCGCTCCTGCTTGTGCTGCGCCGCCGCTTTCGCGATTTCCTTTTCCTTGGATTTTGCGGGGCCACCGGCATCCTGATCATCGAGCAAAACTTCCAGATCGTCGGCATCCTGACGCTGGCGGCCGGTGCTGCTGTCGTGGCCGAGTTGCTGCATGGGCATTGGTCAAGCCGCGGCATGAACAAGGGCCTCCATATGGGCCTGCCGCTGCTGCTGGCCATCATGATGCTGCCGGTTGCCGTGCAGAACGGGCTGGCTCTGGCACTCCACACCGGGCTGGCAATGAGCGACAAGGGCGATCCGATCGCGCTGCCGAACTACCAAAGCGTGCGGCTCGTCGAGCTGACCAATGAAGGTCAGTACCGGAATTTTGCCCGTTATAACCGCTCGCTGGGAGATGGTGCCACCGCATTGGCCCAACTCGACACCAGTATCGAGCGGGTCGTGGTGTTCGACTTTGTCGGGCCGTTCACCGCGGGGATGGGCCTCGTTCCGGCACAAGGGGACAGCCCGTGGTTTCATTGGGGGCGCACGCTGGACGAGGATGTCTATCCTGCTGCCGAAGATATTCTGGCAGATGCCAAGATCATCATGGAAGCCAAATACCCGATCGAAGTGTGGACGGCAGGCGGCATGCGACGTGTCTATGGGCCATATCTGGACGAGAACTTCACCATGGAGCACGAGAGTGAAGACTGGCGGATCTATGTCCGCCGCCCATCCTCTTCGAGCGCGCGTCCGGATGCGAACAGCGCCACCAGGCAAAGCACCAGCGCCCAACCATAGGCCGAGCCTGTCGTGAGCTGGACGCTCGCCGGCGCGCCGAACTGGTTGATGATCATGGGCACCGGAATGCACAGCATGGCCGCCACGATCCACATCGGCCAGACCCGCCAATGGGCAACAATCACCGGCAGCAAAAACAGCGTGTAGTGGATCCAGCCCAAGGGCGAGGCGAGAACCGCCGCCAGCAGCGCAAGGCTGCTGACCCGCATGACCGACGGCTGCTTCCACAGGGCCCAAGCGGCCAGGGCCAGGAGGAGCGCGCCGCTGAGCAGCAGCCCTAGCACCGGTATGCCGGCACGTGCCGTGAAGCCGGAGATGGAGGCATTGGTCAGGAACATGGCCCGCTCGCCATCATTGATCACCAGTTCGATCCATTGCCGGTAAATCTCGGGGCCGAAAAAGAACAGGGGAATGATGCTGATCACGGCTGCCGTGGCAATGGAGGCCAGGCTTGCCTTGCGATACCCGGCCAGAAACAGCAGCACGGGCCAGACCAGGAAATTGGGCTTCAGGGCGATAACAAGGCCGATCAGCACCCCCGCCCAGAGCGCTTGCCCGCGCTCCAGCAACAGCCAGGCGCCCACTGTCGCCAACACCAGGGGAATATATATCTGCCCCAGGTAGAGCGTGTCCCAGAACCCGGCCAGCGCCAGCGCCCAGGCAATCAGCACCACGGCTCCCGGTCCCCAGGCATAGCGGCGCGCCAGCAGGAGAATGGTGAGGCCATAAAGCCCGGCCGAGATCCAGGACCAGACACGGAAGCTTACGTCTTGCGGAGCAAGATCGAAGAGCTGGAACAACAGGGCTGAAATCGGGGGGTTAAGATTGGGGTTCCAGGCCTCAAAGCCGGGAAACACCACATGCGGCGTCAGCGGCGGATATATGCCATAGGGGTTCAACCCTTCGGCTGCGGCGCGGCCGGAAGCGAGAAAAGCACCAAAGTCCCAGAGACCGTGGGGTGGGGTGACACGCGGCCACTCCACCCAGATGACCCAGCACGAGAAGATCGTCAGCAACGCAGCGGCGGTCCAGAACAAAAACCGGTCCGGCCTGTGGACACCATCATAGGTTGCTTTGATCTGGCTCATGAGGTCTCCCCGGAATGGCGCACATGGGTCAAAACCCCAAGGTTCGTTTGGGGCTAGTCATCTACAACGGCCAGATCGATGCTTTGCTCCAAGCTGCGGCCGCGATCGGTGCGAATGCGGTTCGATATCGTGTAGCAGGCCCCGTCGGTCCCGCCCGACAGCCATAGCCTTGTGGTGCGTTTTTCGATCGTTTCGCTGAGCTTGACGAGCCCGGGCGGCACGTCAAAGACCGAGAGGCGGATGGCTTCGCCCTTGAGCCTGGCAGACCAATCCACACTGTAGTCGAGGATTTCAGCCGGGCGTTTGGCGGGCCATCGCAAATTCATCGGCACACTCGAGCTTGCTGGTCCAGGCGTATGCCGCTGGAAGGGAGAAGGCATCCGCCAGATCCTGCCGGATGCCTTTGGCTGCTAGATGATGGGCTTGCCGCCCGTTACAGCGATTGTCGCGCCAGAGATATAGCTCGCTTCCGCCGTCGCCAGCATCACATAGGGCGCTGCCAACTCCTTTGGCTGTGCCGGGCGGCCCATCGGAACCTGCTTGCCGAAGTCCTTGACCTTTTCCGGCGGCATGGTGGACGGGATCAGCGGAGTCCAGACCGGGCCGGGCGCGATGGTGTTGGCGCGGATGCCCTTTTCAGCCAGCATCTGGGCAAGCCCGGCCGTGAAGTTCTGGATGGCGCCCTTGGTCGTGGCGTAGGCCAGCAATTGCGGGCTCGGATTGTCCGCATTGACCGACGAGGTGTTGATGATCGAGGAGCCCTCCGGCATGTGCGGCACGGCTGCCTTGGTGATGTAGAACATGGCCGAGATATTGGTGGCCATGGTCAGTTCCCACTCCTCGTCCGGAATTTCGGTGATATCTTCAAACGTCTGCTGGTGGGCGGCATTGTTGACCAGGATATCGATGCGGCCCATCTGCTGCACGGCCTGCCGCACCAGATCCTTGCACATTTGCGGCTTGGAAATGTCGCCCGCCAAGAGCCAGCATTGCCGCCCGGCGGCTTCCACCAGGCGCTTGGTTTCGGCGGCGTCCTCGTCCTCGCTCAAATAGGAGACGAAAACGTCCGCGCCTTCGCGCGCATAGGCCAGCGCCACCGCACGGCCGATGCCGGAATCGGCGCCGGTGATCAGCGCCTTCTTGCCTTCCAGCCTGCCGCTGCCCTTGTAGCTGTCCTCGCCGTAGTCGGGTACCGGGTCCATGGCTGCGCTCGAGCCGGGGATAGGTTGCTCCTGATCGGGGAACGGTGGCTTGGGTTCGTCGGTCATCGGCAATTCTCCATGTTGGGTGAAGTGCCAACGCCGGGAATGGCAGAGGGTTCTGCCCTTAACCTGGGAAGTTTGCCGCCCGTGGCGGCTACTTGCCGGCCCGCTCAGCGTCGATCTCGCCCGTTGTGTCATAACGGGTGGTCGCATCTTCATTGCCGTCGTATTGAGTTTGTGCCGCGGTCGAGCTGTTGCCGACGCTCGCGACGCTGGCTCCCGCCACCGGCTTGGAGCGGGTGGTCTCGAAATTGGGCAACACCGCCTCAAGCCGGTCCAGTGTCTCGCCAACCCGGCGCGCGACTTCCGGATCGAAGCGGTGATCGGGCGAGGTGCGTTCATATTCGCGCAATTGCTCGGTTGTCACCCCGGCTTCAGCGGCGAAGGCATCCGAATCGATCCCAAGGACGAGGCGGCGGTTATGGTCACCCTTGGGCTGGCGTTCGGTTGGAATTTCATTGGCCATTTGCGTGGATCCTCCAGAGGGCTTTAGCGTCATCGCCTGGCGGCGGCGTTGACAGGTGCAACGCGCCAGCGGAGCTCTGGCTCCGCTGGCACTGGCTGCACTCAGCCTTTTTCGCGCGGATTGTGCGTGTGGTGCGTGTCGCGCACGCCGCCACCGCTCGATACATCCGATTGCGGACCATTGGTCGGCTGGCCGGGCTGCGGCCCGCGCCCTTCGGTGGGATCAGGCAGGTCAGGCCGCTGGTGGCTACTGCCGGGACCGCCATGATGGCGGTTGGTTTCCTCGATTTTCTTGGAAGTAGACATGGTTCACCTATCCTGCTGCAGACCCTGGTTGGTGGTGTTCTGCTTGCTGTTGCCTTGGCGACCCTGCTGGTCATAATTGCGCTCGCCCTGGGGAGCCGATGCGCTGGCTTCCTTGGGATCGAGGTGATCGCTGCCGCCGGTTCCCTTGGGGCTGCGGTTCTGTGGTGGGATGGGTGGTAGGTGTTTTGACATGGTCGAACTCCTTCTAGCCGGTAAACCAAGGGGCACGCCGCACCGTTCCCATAATGTGATCGCCTGTCCTAAGTTAGAAAGCGGCAGACGATTTAATCCAGGTGCAAGATGGAACAACCAAAGCCCTGTGCGTCTTTGCTTTTCCAGATGCCCCTCAAGCGAGCACCGACATGGCTAAGCACCAGCAGGAAGCCTTCAACGAACCTTCGGACCCAAAGGTCAACCCGCCCGACAGCGCCACCAACCGCTTGGCAGGGCCGCTGCCCATCTTTGCTCTTTTTCTGGTTCTGCTGGTCGTGGTGGCCATCACAGCCTTCGTCATGATCTCCGGCGCTCAGCAATGAGGATTGTCATTGTCGGCTGTGGGTTCGGCGGGCTGGCCTGCGCCAAGGCGCTCGGTGGATCGGAGCACCAGGTGCTCGTCATCGACAAGAAGAACTACAATCTGTTCCAACCCCTGCTTTACCAGGTCGCAACCGGCGCACTGTCACCGGCCGACATTGCCGAGCCGATCCGTCGCGTGCTCAAGAAGTACCGCAATGTTTCGGTGGTCATGGCCGAAGTCGAGCGCATCGACACCGCCGACCGGCGCGTCTTGACCAATGATGGCACGCACTATCCGTTTGACGTCCTCGTCATGGCAACCGGCTCGCGCTACACCTATTTCGGGCATGAGGACTGGGCGCAGTTTGCGACGGGGCTAAAAACCATCGAGAACGCCCGTGATATCCGCACCCGCCTCCTCTCTGCTTTTGAGCGTGCCGAAAGAAGCACCAACCCGCAGGAACAGCGCAATCTCACCACCACGGTGGTGATCGGCGGTGGTCCAACCGGCGTGGAAATGGCTGGCGCCATTGCCGAGCTTGGCCGCTGGACCCTGCAGGGTGAGTTCCGCAATGTCGACCCGCAATCGGCTCGGGTGATCCTGGTGGAGGGCGGTGAACGCCTGCTGGGCCAGTTTCCGGAGGAACTCGCCAATTACGCGCAGCGCGAATTGGAAGAATTGGGCGTCGAAATCTGGCTCAAGCGCCGGGTGACGCAGATCGACGCCGACGGTGTCACGGTTGATGGCGAGCGTGTACCCACCGGGACCGTCGTCTGGGGCGCCGGCGTTGCCGCCACACCTGCTGCAGAGTGGCTAGGCGTTACTGCAGATCGCGCCGGGCGCATCACGGTGGACGCCGACATGTCCGTGCCCAATTTGCCGGGCGTTTATGTGATGGGCGATATCGCGGCTTTCACGCAGGATGGAAAGCTCCTGCCCGGACTAGCCCAAGTGGCCAAGCAACAGGGCCGGCATCTAGGCCGGGCCCTGCGCGGCGCCACTCATCCACAGCAAAAGCTTGCGCCTTTCCGCTTTCACGATCGGGGCAATACCGCTGTCATCGGCCGCCACGCCGCCATTTTCGACTTTGGCCGCCACCGTCTCAAGGGGGGCCTAGCATGGCTGCTTTGGGCCATTGTTCACGTCTATCTACTGGTCAATGTTGAGAAACGTGCGCTGGTGAGCCTGCAATGGTTGTGGCGCTACATCACCAAAGCGCGCGGGGTGCGGCTTATCTCCTGAAAGCTTCGGCAAGCCCGCATTTCCAGCTGTCACCCAAGCGTCACGCAAGCGCAAGCCAAGCGTCATGGATCCGTAACGCAAGCGTCAACTAAGCTGTCTAGATGTCCCCGCGCTTCAAGGCACCCACGGGAGACAGGGACAAATGAAACGCACTCAGCTGCTCGGCGCAGCAACTACACTCGCGGCGCTTGCGCTCGCATCCGCCCCCGCCATGGCACAAACCAAATTCGAGTTCTGGTATGGCTTGTCAGGCGACCTTTCGGAACGCGTCCAGGACATGTGCAAGGGCTTCAACGCGTCCCAGACCGATTACGAGATCGTCTGCGTCAGCCAGGAAAACTACGACAACACCCTGCAGAACACGATTGCCGCTTACCGTGCCAACAAGCAGCCCACCATCACCCAGATCTTTGACGCCGGCACGCTCGATTTGATGCTGTCCAAGGCCTATGTGCCGGTGCGCCAGTTGATGGAAGAGAACGGCTACCAGATCAACTGGGATGACTATTTCTCCGGCATCGCTTCCTATTTCTCGACTTCCCAGGGCGAAATGCTCTCCATGCCGTTCAATAACTCGACGGCGATGATGTATTACAACACCGATGCGCTGGAAAAAGTCGGCTTTGAAGGCCTGCCAGCCACTTGGGAAGAAGTGGAAGACGTTGCCCGCAAGATGAAGGCCGCTGGCTATGAATGCCCGATCGCCTTCGATCCAGCCGGCGCCTGGCAGTGGTTCGAGCAGTTCTCGGCCGTCCACAACCAGCCTATCGCTACCAATGGCAACGGCTTTTCCGGTCTTGACGCCGAAATGGCTGTCAGCAAGGGCCTGTTCGTCAAGCAACTGACTTGGCTCAAGGCGATGTATGACGAGGGCCTGATGGTCCACAAGAGCACGGCCGCCGGCGAAACGCCGAACGACTCCTTTGTCAATGCCCGCTGCCAGATCAGCTCGAGCTCGGTTGCCGACCATGGCACCATTGGCAAGCAGGCCATCGAAGGCATGAACTGGGCCAATACCATGATCCCCGTCTGGGCCGGCACCGAACGCACCAATTCGCTGGTGGGTGGCGCGTCGCTGTGGACACTGCAGGGCAAGTCCGAGGAAGAATACAAGGGCGCCGCCGCGTTCTTCAACTACCTCGCCCAGCCTGAGCAGGCCCAGACCTGGTCCACCATTACCGGCTATATTCCGGTCACCAACACCGGCTTTGAAGCCATGAAGGCCAATGGCTTCTACAACGAAGCTCCCTACAAGGGCCGCGAGATGGCGATCGAAAGCCTGACCGCCACCCCGCCGACCGAAAACTCCCGCGGCATTCGACTGGGCAATTACGCCTCGATCCGCGCCGAAATGGTCAAGACCATGCAGGACGTGATGTTTAACAACAAGCCGGTCGAGCAAGCCCTCCAGGAATTCGATGCCAAGGGCAATGAAATCCTGCGCCGCTTCGAAGCGACCTATGCCGGCCAGCAGCTCCCCTGATCTGTTCTGAACCTGCCAAGCACGGGCGGCCAAACCGTCCGTGCCTTTTTCCCTTGTTTGGAGGCCAGCGTGGAACGACGGGCTTTTTATCGCAGCGGCACCCTGCCCTGGCTGCTGATCGGACCGCAATTGCTGCTGGTTCTGGTGTTCTTTTATTGGCCTACCGCACAGGCTTTATTTTGGGCGTTCACCCTGGAACAGCCCTGGGGCGGTGGCAATAGCTGGGTGTGGTTCGACAACTTCCTCAATATCTTCCGTGACCGGGAATATTGGGCAACCGTGGCTCGCAGCGCGTTTTACGCCATGATGACCACAGGCATGTCGATGGCCGTGGCCCTGACGCTGGCCGTATTCGTCGACCGCGCCCTCAAAGGCACGCGGCTGTTCCAGTCGGTCTTCGTTTGGCCCTACGCCATTGCCGCGCCTGCCGCAGGCGTTGCCTTCCGCTTCATATTTGCGCCCGAGTCCGGGCTCATCGGCTCGATCAACGAGATCTGGCCCGGCGTCTGGAACCCTGCCATTAATGGCACCCATGCGCTGGTCATGGTTATTGTCTGCCATGCCTGGCTCGGCATCGGCTACAATTTCATCTTCTTCCTAGCCGCCCTCCAGATGATCCCCCGCTCGATCACTGAAGCAGGCGCAATGGATGGTGCCCGCCCGTTCCGCCGCATGATCGATCTGCAGCTGCCCCTGATCGCGCCGACCGTGTTCTTCCTTATCATCATGAACTTGATTTCGAGCTTCACCGACAGTTTCGGACTGATCGACGTGATGACCGAGGGTGGTCCAGTCGGTTCAACCGAAGTGATGGTCTACAAAATCTTTTTCGACGGCTTCAAAGGCTTCGATTACTCGGGCGCCGCCGCCCAGTCGATCGTCCTCATGCTGCTCGTTATCGCACTCACCTTCATCCAGTTCAGATGGGTGGAGAAGCGCGTCCACTATAATTGAGGCTGTCATGATCGAACGTTCGCCGGTTTTCGACTTCGTCACCTACGCCGCGATGATCCTGGGGCTCTTCCTGGTGCTGGTTCCATTTTGGATCACGCTGGTCGCTGGCTCGCAATCCCTGCAGGAAGTGAGCCGCGTGCCCCTCAATCTATGGCCGTCCAGCCATTTGCTCGAGAACCTGCAGGCCGCCTGGACCCGGGCGGATCTGGGCCCCAAGATGGTGAACAGCTTCATCGTTGCCATCGGCGTCACGGCGGGCAAGGTCACCCTAGCCGCCCTATCGGCCTTCTCGATCGTCTTTTTCAACTATCGCGCTCGCATGGTCTGCTTCTGGATGATCTTCATCACCCTGATGCTGCCGCTCGAAGTGCGTATCGTCCCCACCTACGCCATCGCTGCCAATGCGCTCCTCCCGTTCCAGGCAATCCTGGACAGCTTCGGCATTACCTGGCTGATCCAGACGCTTTCGGGTGTGCGCATCGGGCTTGAGTGGAATTTGCTCAATTCCTATACGGGCCTGATCCTGCCGCTTGTTGCCACCGCAACCGGCACTTTCCTGTACCGCCAATTCTTCATGACCATCCCGGACGAGTTGGTGGAAGCCTCAAAGATGGATGGCGCCGGACCCATGCGCTTTTTCTTTGATGTGCTGCTGCCACTGTCGCGCACCAACATGCTGGCGCTCGCCACCATCATGTTCGTGTCAAGCTGGAACCAATATCTCTGGCCCCTGCTCATCACCACGGACCGCGCCAATTACGGCACCGTCGTCATGCAGCTCAAGGCCCTGATCCCTGCCCAGAACGGCACGCCCGACTGGAACGTCACCATGGCCGGCGCCCTCATCATCATGCTGCCACCGCTGCTTGTCGTTGCTCTTATGCAGCGCTGGTTCGTGCGCGGCCTTATCACCAAGGACAAATAAACCATGGCTGCCATCACCCTTGCGGGCGTTAAAAAGCGCTATCTGAAAAACGACGTGATCCATGGCGTCGATGTCGCGATCGAGCCAGGCGAATTTGTCGTGATCCTGGGGCCTTCGGGCTGCGGAAAATCAACGCTCCTGCGCATGATTGCAGGGCTGGAGGACATTTCCGAAGGCACCATTTCGATTGCCGGGACGGTGGTCAACACACTCGAACCACGCGAGCGCGGTTGCGCGATGGTGTTCCAGAACTACGCGCTTTATCCCCATATGAGCGTGCGCCAGAACATCGGCTACTCGCTCAAGGTCGCAGGCATGCCGCGCGCCGAGCGTGAGGCCAAGGTGCTCAAGGTTGCCTGCTCGGTCAGCCTTGAACCTTATCTAGATCGCAAGCCCGGCGAGCTTTCAGGCGGCCAGCGCCAGCGTGTGGCCATGGCCCGCGCCATGGTACGCGAGCCCAAGGTGTTCCTCTTTGACGAGCCCTTTTCCAACCTCGATGCCAAGCTGCGCGTGGCCATGCGCGCCGAAGTGCGCAATCTGCACCGTAGCCTGGGCGTCACCTCCGTCTTCGTCACGCACGACCAGACAGAGGCGATGACCCTCGCAGACCGGCTAATCATCATGAATGCCGGTGTCGTGGAGCAGGTCGGCAAGCCTAGCGAGGTCTACCACAACCCCGAAAGCCTGTTCGTCGCCGATTTCATCGGCTCGCCGGCCATGAACCTCATCCGCGGCTTTTTCGGCGAAGACGGCAATTTCCACCACGGCAAGGGCGGTTTGCTGCATCTGCCGGTCGCGGCATCGGGCCTGGTGAGCCAGGAAGTTTCCATTGGAATCCGGCCAGAACTCGTGCGCCGCGTACCCGCCGGCAGCAAGGGCGCTATCGCGGCCGTCGTCGATTATGTCGAAGAGTTGGGCGCCGCGCGGCTAGTGTATGCCAGTGCCGATGGCAGCCGCATTGTCACCGTCGATAATGGCAGTGATCCCTTGGCAACCGGCATGCCGGTCCATCTGGGCTTCAACGAAAACGATCTGCACATCTTTAGCAACGACACCGGCCGCCGCATCGCGTTGGGCGCCAGCGCCCCGGCCGTCGCCGATCATCGCATCACCGCCTGAGCAAGGGAGCACCTAAATGGGCAACATCATCGCAACGGGATTCAACGCCGGTTCAGACGACGGGGAGATGGAAAGCCTCGAGATCGATCTGCGGCACCTCGCCGACATGGGCGTGGATACGGTCGAGTTGGGCATTACCAGCGTCGATCTGATTGCAGGCGGTCGCATCATCCCCGAACGGCTCGAACGGCTCCTTGCCGTCACCGCCCAGTTCCCTTTCCGCTATACCGTCCACGGCCTGGTCTCGTCCAATTTCATGGACCCCGACACGCTCCCATTCCAGATGCAGGCCGCCAAGGCGCTGGTCGAAGTGTGCGATCGGATCGACGCGCGCATCCTGGTGCAGCATGGCGGCAGCCTGCGTGCCGATCAATTGCACCAGCGTGCCGAAGCCGATATTCGCGAGCGTGAGGCTTTGCATGGACTGGCCGAGTTCGCCCGCCCCTATGGTGTGCGGATCGCGTTCGAAAACATCTTTACCACCGAGTTGGGTCAATACCGCCAGACCCCGGCGGAGATCGCCAAGACCGTCAAAGCCGTGAACCACCCCAACGTCGTAGCGCTGATCGATTTCAGCCACGCCTACATAGAGAGCACCTACAAGGGTCTGAACTTCCGCGAGCAGATTGCCGCCATGGCGCCGGTCGCGGGCCATTTGCATGTGCATGACAGCTTTGGCCGCCCCCAAGCCTTCTACAAGGCGTTTCACCCGCAGGAAAACACCGCCATGGGCATTGGCGATCTCCACATGCCGCTGGGCTGGGGCGATATCGACTGGGACTCGATTTTTGCCGAACTCAATTTTCTGCCCGACACTGTCATGATGATGGAAATCGGCCGGCGCTACCGCAGCGAGCAGCCTGCTAGCCTCGTTCGCGCCAAGCAATTGGCTGGCCTTGGCGACCACGCGCTGCGCGCCGCTGAATAAAGTCATTGTATCAATAAAGAAGCGGCGCGGGACTTAGATGATCCCGCGCCGCTTTCGCATTCAGTGGCCCGCCGCGCTAGCGACGGGCCGTTTCTCAACTAAACAGCGATCTTGCCGCCACCCTGCTTGGTGATCACCACGACCGATGGGCGCACCGGCAGGGCTGGATCGAAATCCGGCCAGCGGGTGGAGAGGTCCTCGTAGTAGGACACGCGGCCAAAGCCTTCCCAATCGTCGCCGCCGTCACCCGGATGCTGCACGGCAACGAACGCCGTCTCGTCATTGGGGGTAAACAGCGGGCCACACATCTCGGCGCCAACTGGGACGCGGAAGAACAGCTTGGAGGTGGCGCGGGCATCGCCCTCGGTATCCACGGCCCAAAGACCATCCGTACGCCCGGTGCCTGAAGGGCTGTTGCCGTCGGTCGAAACCCATAGCCGGCCAGCCGAGTCCACGGCGCAATTGTCGGGCATGCCGAACCAACCGTTGCGCGTCGTATCGGTTGAGAAGGTCGCGCCCACTTCTGCAATCGAAGGATCGCCGCATTTGAGCATCACTTCCCAGCGGCCGGTGGTTGCAGCGAAGTCGCTGTCGCCTTCAGCGATTTCAATGATGTGGCCAAAGGCATTTTCGGCGCGCGGATTGGCAGCATCGATCTGCTCGGCCGTGCGGCGGGTATTATTGGTCAGCATGACGAATACCTTGCCCGTCACGCCATTGGGTTGGATGTCTTCGGGGCGGTCCATCTTGGTGGCGCCCAGCAGATCGCCCGCGCGGCGCGTTTCGATGAGGACGTCGGCTTGGCTGCCAAAGCCGTTCTCTTTGGTCAGCGGGCCTTCGCCATGCACCAGCGGCAGCCAGGTCAGCGTGCCGTCTTCGGCGAACTTGGCGACATAGAGCGTGCCATTGTCCAGCAGATCCATGTTAGCGGCGCGGTCATCCGGGTTGAAGGTGCCGGCGGTCACGAACTTGTAGACGTAATCGAACCGCTCGTCGTCGCCGAGGTAGAAGACCACCCGGCCATCCTTGTTGACGATGGATTCGGCGCCCTCATGTTTGAACCGGCCAAGGGCCGTGCGCTTCTTGGGCACCGAATTGGGATCCATCACGTCAACTTCGACGATATAGCCGAAGCGGTTGGGCTCGTTTGGTTCCTTGGTGACATCGAACCGGTCATAGAAGTTGGCCCATTCATAGGAGCCTTCCGGAATGCCCAGGCGCTCGTAATTGGCAGCTTCAGGATGATCGGCCGGCAGTTCGCCCGAGAAATAGCCGTGGATGTTTTCCTCGGCCATGATGTAGGTGCCCCAGGGCGTCACGCCGCCGGCGCAATTGTTGAACGTGCCGAACACCTTGGTGCCGCTCGGATCGGCTACGGTCTGCAGGCGGGCGTGACCGGCGGCGGGGCCGGTCAACTGCATTTCAGTATTGACCGTGATGCGGCGGTTGAGCGCGCCGTCCTTGACCACGGCCCATTTGCCATCGGTCTTGCGGATTTCAACGATCGAGCCGCCATGGGCTGCCAGTTCGATGTCGACCTGCTCCTTGCTCAGGGGGTTGAGCGTCATCTCGCCTTCAAGGATGGTGACGAGGCCAGGGAACATCAGATGCGGGTTGGTGTATTCGTGGTTGACCACGAGCAGACCGTGCTCGGAGGAATTCTCAAAGGGAATATAGCCGACATAATCGTTGTTGTAGCCGAACTGTCTTTCCTGCGCGGCAGCCGTTTGCGCCGTCGGATTGAACTCTGGCGCATCGGCAAAGATGGCATCGCCCCAGCGGAGCAGGATATCGGCGTCATAGCCTTCGGCAACGTGGTGCTTGTCGTCGACACCGGCTTCCACTTCGGTGAAGGAGAAAGCCGAGCCGCCCTGCGCCTTGGCGTCTTGCGCCGTCAGGATCGCCAGCGGGCTCACGGTTGCGGCAATGGCCGAAACGGCAAGCGAACCCTGGAGGAACCCGCGGCGCGAAAAACGCGCGCTGATGAGTTCGCCCATGGTGGGATTGGCCGTCATGTTGCGCGGAGCCGCGTCAGCGGCTTCCAGCTGCGATGTTTTGAATATGGGGGTCTGGTCGTTCACGGGAAAAGCTCCTCAACAGCCTTCGGCGGGGCAAAGCTAAGGACCGCACATGACACTTGGGTGACAGTGGCTGCCTTCACTAAGCTGCGCGACGGCCTGCCGCAGTTCACGCCTCCGGCATCAGGGCATCACGCTTTTGCAGCAGATAAAGCCGCACACCATTGTCGGTGCTTAGCCCGATGGCGCGTTCGTAAGCCTGCCTCGCTGCGTCCATCTGGTCTCCTAAGCGGCGCAGCAGATCCGCTCGCAAGGCCCAAAAAGGTTGGTAATCACGCGTCAGCGCCTCGGGCAAATTGCGCAACTCGTCCAGCCCTGCCCGGGCCCCGTTCGCCTCCGCCGCTGCCGCAGCCAGGCCGACGAGATTGCTTATCGTGGGCGCATGGCGCGCGAGCAAAACATGCAGCGTCCAAATCGGGTGCCGCATGTCCGCCCCGCTCAGGCGTGACTGGACAATTGCCGATTGAATAGCTGCTTCGAGCTGAAACCCTCCCGGCTGTTTCAGCCGTCCAGCGCTATGCAGCAAGGCTTCTGCCTCACGTGCCATGGCGAGGTTCCATAAGGCAACATCCTGCTCGGCCAATGGAACATAGCACTGCCCCACACGCCGTGCGCCGGCTCGGCTCTGGCAAAACAGCATGAGCGCCAGGAGTCCCAGGGCTTCCGCATCGTTCGGGCGCAACTGCACCAGCACGCGTGCTAGCCAGATCGCTTCTTCCGCCAGCCCCTTCTGCCCTATATCGTCTGTGCCAGTGCCGTCCCAGCCCTGCCCATAGGCGGCATAGATAGCTTCAAGCACGAATTCCGTCCGCTCGAGAAGTTCGTCTTGCGCCGGCACCTCAAAGGCAATGCCGATGTCCCTGATGCGCTGCTTGGCCCGGCTCAACCGCCGCGCCATGGTATCGGGCGCAATCAGGAATGACGAGGCGATCCGCTGCGCCGTAAGACCCAGAACGGTTTGTAGCATCAGCGGGGTGCGCGCCGCCTCATCGATGGCCGGGTGGGCGCATACGAACAGCAATTCAAGCCGCTTGTCGGCGATGGTGGGCGGCGCCTCGTATTCGGTTTGGCTCAACAGGAGAACGCTTGGCGCAGCATTGGTGCGCACCTTGCCCGAGCGCGCCAGATCCTTGAGCCGATTGCGCGCTGCGACCAGCAACCAAGCTTCGGGGTTTTCCGGCACACCCCCGTGGGGCCACGTCTCGAGGGCATTGGCAAAGGCCTCGCCAAGGGCGTCTTCGGCGAGGGCCACATCACGCCAGGCACGCGCCAGATAGGCCAAAAGGCGTCCATAAGAATCGCGGGCAGCGCTTTCCGCCGCCCGCGTGCCCTGATTTACTGGTGCGTCCAGCATCTCAGCCGTTAGTGGGTGGCGGCAATACCGGCCGCACTTCAGTGGCGCCAACCGAAGCCGACGGGCTCCGCGCGGCCCAAGCCAGTGCCGCGTCGAGATCGGCGACCTCGACCACGACATAACCCGCAAGCTGCTCTTTGGTCGCTGCTACCGGCCCATCCTGCACCATGCGCTGGCCGTTCTGGAGACGAACGGTCGTCGCGGTCCGCGGCGGCATCAAGCCGTCTCCCCGGAGCACGATGCCCGCTTCGTAGAGCGCGCCGATATAGGCGTTCCAGGCGCCCCAGTAACCACCAGCTGCCGCCGGATCGTTGATCTTGGCAAATTCGGTTTCCGTCTCGTAGAACATGAGCATATATTGCATGTGCGTCTCCCGTGTCGCTAAATTGCGCATTATCGGGACTGGATATCCAGCCCGAATCTCAACAAGGCCGTGGCATCGCCGAACCCTTGTTTGCCGAGGCAGGACAATCCCCCTCTGCAACACCGACGCGCTTGCTCGACGCAAACGGACAAGAGCTCGAAAATAATTCGCAGGCGTCCCAGCGCCCTGTCACGGAGGGTTCATGTGCCCGCTCTAAGCACCGCTCGAAACTGGAGATGGATGAAGATGACACTCAAATTCGTGGTCATGAGCGATCTGCACCTGCTCGGCGAGGGCGAACTGTCACTGACGCTCGACACTGCTGCGCGCCTCGAACAAGCCATCGATGCGGTAATCGCACGCTTCGGCGATGCCGATTTCTGCATCCTGGCTGGCGACCTGGCCGACCTTGGCGAGGCAGTGGCCTATGAACGGCTCAAGTCTATCATCGCCCGCATGCCCATTCCCGTTCACATTACCCTGGGCAATCACGATGATCGCCCCACTTTCCTCTCCGTCTTCGGCGAGGATCATGCCGCCGAGACGGGCAAGATCGACAAGGTCATCGACCATGAGGGCTATCGCATTATCCTGCTTGATTCATCCGAGCCTGGCCGGGTCGATGGCGTGCTGGAGCCGGTGCAGATTGATTGGCTCAAGGCGCGCTTGGCCGAGGCGATGGACCGACCGGTCGTTGTCGTGCTGCACCACAACGCCAATGCTCTCCATATCCATTCGGACGATATCCGCATGCTGGAGCCCGATGCCTTCATCGATGCGCTCAAGACCCATCCCGACATCCGCCAGGTGATTGCGGGCCATGTGCACCTGACCTCAACCGCCTCCTGGCGCGGCCTCAACTTTACGACGCTTGCCGGCGGGCATTATTCGGTTGGTTTCACCATCGACCAGCCTGAAACCGATTTCCCCCGCCTTGCCGGTCCTGGCCAAATGGCCATCGTTGTCGGCACGCCCGATCGCACCACAATCCTCTTCGACGACTTCATCCACGGCAATGAAGAGATTGCGCTTGAAGCCGAGCGGGCGCTCGAGACCGCTTGAGAGTATCTGCGACAAAGAAAATCGCCTGGTTCGGGGGACAGTGAACCAGGCGACAGTGTGCACGGGATGTGCACCGCGGTTCCAACAGTGCCCACTAAGCCTAGCAGCCAAGCAGGATGAGGCAATAAACGCAGGTTAAGTAGTCTGGTTATCCGTTTTCCAAGAGCGAAACCTTAGCCGCGTTTACCAGCCTCCTTGCCAGCGCTTGACTTGAGCGTAGCAACATCGGCATCTCGGCTGTATTCGAGGGAAAGAAACACCATGTCTAACAATCTGATCATGAGCCTGCCGCGCGCCGCTTTTCTAGCGGCCTGCCTGTTTGCCGCCGCGCCATTTGCCGCCACTGCACAGGATGCTCTAGCAGTTGAGCCGTCCCGCGTTACCCTGCAGCTGGCAGACGGTACCGAAGTCGGCGAATACACCATCGCCGATGTTGGTGTTTATCTGTCCGAGACCATCGGCATGGAGGGCGAAGCTTCAACGACCGATCTCTCCATGTCGCTGAGCACCATCACCCCGCTCGATCCCGCTCTGCTCGAATGGGCCGCCCAGACCGGCGCCGAGGGTGAAAATTTGCGCACCCTGTCCATTGTGACCAGCGCCGGCGACGGCAGCACCAAGGGCAAGATGCGCTACGAAGTCACCGGCGCTCGCGTCACCTCGCTGTCGATCAGCCATTCGACTTACGCCGCTGCCAGCGTTTCGCTGCAAGTATTGGCCGAGACAGTGACGCTGGACGGCATCGCGCTCAACTGAGCGTAGACCTGCAATCTAAAGAGCCGCGACTAGCAACAATCGCGGCTCTTTCAAACAGGCTAAACTCGACAAGTAAAAACGGGCTTTTGCTGCATCACTCTTCCAAACAGAACTGAAGCGGGCTGCACCGGCGACTTGCATTAAAGCTGATTCCGGCACGGCGTAGCGATGCTAGGCCAGTTGGGCATGTCGCGAACCGCTCATCATCCTTCCAACTGTGTCGAGGAGTGCAACATCGCCTCGGCGCTGTTCAGCACTTTCGTCGTGTTCAACGCGGCCATTGGCAATGCCCTCGTACATGCCGAGCAACGCCTCCGCGACGATCAGGGGCACACCGCCTTGCGCAAGGATTGCCAACCGGTCCTCACGTGGAATGAACACGGGCTTGACGGGGCGGCCGAGCACCTGCGCAAAGGCAGCGGCCACATCATTGGAGCTCCAGTCCTGCGCCCCGCGTAGCTCGACGATCCGGTCTCCCGAGAACTTGTCACTCAGCAATTGGGCGGCAGCGCGCCCCACGTCTTGTGTGCTTACCATGGGGACCCTTTGCGTAAGCTCAAGAAAACTGGGAAGAACGCCTTCTGTGGTCACTGTTTCGGCCATTTCGCTCCATGTCTCGACGAAATAGCCGGGCCGTAGAAAAGTGGTTGAGGGTGCTGATCCTCGCAGATGCTTTTCCAGGGTATTTAGCGTTGCAATGACACCTGTGCCGGTTTCATGCTGAGCACCGATGGACGACAAAACGGCGATTTTTGGCACTTGCGCTTTGTGAACGGCGTTAGCAAGGGCACGACCCACCTCGTCCGCCCGCTTGTAAGGATCACCGCTTGATGGTGGAGGGCAGAGCAGGAACGCTCCAGTCGCATTGTTCAGCGCCCCGGTTAGGCGTGCCTCGTCGTCGATATCGGCAATGGCTAGTTCGGCACCGGATTGTCTCCACCTGTCGACATGCTCCTGCTTGCGAACAACCACCCGAACCGGCTTGCCCATGGCAATCAGCGCTGCCGCCGTTTCGCCCCCTGCTCTTCCATTTGCGCCTAATACAACAAACATCTGCGTTCTCCTTTGCCAATAGGCGGGAGGCTAAGCTGCAGTTTGCCATGCGTCCAATGCATGAACTATATTGATGTTATGCGTGAAGCAGATTTTAGAGCTGTCGACCTGAACCTTCTGGTCGTGCTTGTGGCGCTGCTGGAGGAGCGAAATGTCACGCGAGCGGCCATGCGCCTGGGCATGAGCCAACCCGCCACCAGCCGGGCATTGGCTCGCCTGCGCGTGCTGTTCGCCGATGCGCTCTTGGTAGACGGGCCTGGAGGCTATTTGCTGACCGCCCGCGCCGAAGAGATGCAGCCATTGCTGCACGGCACACTGGGAGGTGTACGCCAGTTGTTGGAAGGACGGGCATTCGACCCGCAAAAAGCAACCGGCCTGGTGCGGCTGCTGATGATTGATCTTGAAGCGGCCGTTCTTGCTCCACGCCTGATCAACATTCTCGCCGAACAGGCGCCCTTGCTCGATCTCGAAGTAGTGCCACCAGGAAGCCAACCTTTGGCGGCGCTCACCGCCAGCGAAGTGGATGCCATCATCGGGGTTGTCGAAGCTGCGCCTGCGGGCATCCAGAAGCGGACACTCTACCAGGATGAATTCGTCACCCTGATGCGCCATGCCCACCCAGCGGCCAGCCAGACCCTGACCTTGGATCGATATGTCAAGCTCGAGCACATCGTCGTCAGCATCACCGGAACGGGCCGCGCCTGGGTGGATGAAATGCTTGCGCGCGAGGGCTTGGCGCGCCGCGTCAAAGTGCGGGTGCCAAGCTTTTTCGCAGCCCTGGAGATTGCTGCCCGCGCCGACCTCATTATGACCCTGCCCGCAAGCCTCGCGCGCACAGCGGCCGGCATGGGGAGATTTGCCGTCGCGTCACCGCCTCTCAAGCTGGGCAGTTTTGCAATGAGCCTTGCCTGGCATGCCCGGCACCAAGATGATGCCCGGCACTCCTGGCTGCGGAAAACGATCGTTAGCGCCTTGGCAGAGCCCGATGCCCGCTGACCGGCTTCATCGCCAGCATGTTTGAATTGGCGCAAACCCAGGCAGTTCTGCTTGGAGCCGGGAAGTTCTTGGAGGGCGTGCCATTGGTTCAGGCTATATCGGCTAAAGAGCCTGCCATGGCTGCCTTCTGCAAGGCTTCGAAAACGGCGAAGCGCTGGCCATGTAGCTCAGTAATGCCGCCCTTGGTGGGTTCGAATATTTGCTGCACTCGGGTCATCTGCGACATTGCCTCAGGCATGTTCCGGTATATTCCGGCAGCCAAGGTGCCCAGGATCGCGGAGCCAAGCAGTACCGGCTCCTCCGCTTCGGTGACCACCACTGGCAGTTGCGAGATGTCGGCTAAAAGTTGCCGCACCAGGTCGCTCCGTCCGGCACCCCCGCTGATGACAATCCGACGAACGGGCGCTCCATGCTGCGCCTGAACCTCAAGGATTTGTCGCAGACCATAACCAATGCCGCTCAGTCCAGCGACATAGAGGGCAACCAAACTCGCTTCGGACTGGTCCATTCCTAGTCCTGCAATAATCGCGCGGGCATCCGGATTGGCAAAGGGGGCGCGATTGCCGAGGAATTCGGGCACGACGTGAACGCCATTGGCGATCCGTACGGTCTCCGATTCCGAGCCCGCTTGCCGAACCGCTTCCCGGGTGAGGTAGGCGAGAAGGGAAAGTCCCGCAGCAGCGGCCTTCCTGCCCACTTCCGCTTGCGCTGGGTGCAGTGCAACCAAGCGGTCGATTGCCGCTCCGGCGGCCGATTGCCCACCTTCGTTGAGCCAGAAACCAGGCAGCATAGCATCGAAATAAGGTCCCCAGACGCCCGAAACGAATTGTGGCTGACCGGTCGTGGTCATGGTGCACGAAGAGGTACCGAACACATAGGCCATGTTCTCGTGTGGCTCGCCAATGGCGCCAAGTGTCCCGACGCCACCGGCATGGGCGTCGATAAGCCCAGCGGCAATTGGCGTTCCCTCGGTAAGCCCCATTTCGCGTGCAGCTTGCGGCGTCAATCCACCAACATTGGTCCCGGGCGGCACGACATGGACGCCGATGCGGGAGAAGCCTTCTTCTGTCAGTTCCGCAAGGCCCACCGCTTTGAAATAGCGCTCGTCCCAACGCTTTTCATGGGCGAGATAGGTCCATTTGCATGTGACCGTACAAGACGAACGCGCCGTGCTGCCACTGGCGCGCCAGCTCAGATAATCGGCAAGGTCGAAAAAGTGTGCGGCTTGCGCGAAAACAGCCGGGCGGTTTTCTTTTAGCCACAGCAATTTAGGCGTTTCCATTTCTGGCGATATCGTGCCGCCGACATAGCGCAGAGCGTCGGGAGCAAGTTCGTTGATACGCTTTGCCTGACCGACTGCCCGATGGTCCATCCAAACTATAATGTTGCGTTCGGGGTCTTCCGAGGGGCCGACCGGGAGCGGCTCACCATCTTGCCCAATTACCATCAGCGAACACGTCGCATCGAATCCGATGCCACCAATGGTCGCGGGATCGACACCAGCCGTGGTCATGGCTTCCCTGACCGAAGCACAAATTGCTCGCCAAATGTCGTTGCCCGACTGCTCAACGATCTCACCGGCTTCATGAAAGAGGGCGATGTCTCGCTTGGCAGAAGCGAGCATGTTGCCGTTGGCTGTGAACACACCGGCGCGGGCGCTCCCGGTTCCAACATCGATACCGATAAAATGCCGAGTGCTCATGCCGTGCTCCTAGAGATCAACGGTGGTGGGCAGGATGACGAGGTCCCGCACCGTTACGCCCTTTGGACGCGTCACCATGAACAGCACCGCCTCGGCAACCTCCCGAGGTTGCATCAGGCTACCGTTGGCTAAGGCTTCTTCCATTTTCGCTTGCGGCCAATCCTTGAGCAGAGCCGTGACTACGGGACCCGGCGCAACAGCACCCACGCGCACGCCGTCATTGGCAATCTGGCGGCGTAGAGTGTGTACGAAAGCCTGCACGGCAAACTTGGACGCCGTGTAGATCGGCTCCCATACCACCGGCACCAGACCTGCAATCGAGCTGGTCACCACTACGTCGCCCGATTTCTGCGCAACCAGATGGGGCAGGACCGAGCGGATGGCGCGGAAGGTGGCGTTGATGTTGAGATCAAGCATACGCTCCCATTCATCCGGATCGCCATCCACGATCGGGCCGCCGACATAGGCACCAGCATTGGCATGAAAGATGTCGAGCCCGCCGGCGACGGCCAGGATGCTGTCCTTGAGGCTGTCCAATTGCGCCCGATCAAGCAAATCAGCCTTGACCGGAAAGGCACCCGCGCCAAGCTCGGCGACGAGTTCATCGAGCCGAGCGCCATCGCGATCGATGAGCACCACCTTGGCGCCTGCCGCATGCATCAGGCGGGCGCATTCAAGCCCAATACCCGAGGCAGCGCCGGTCACGGCGGCGACTTTGCCGCGTAGTTCGTCAGACATTGTATTCTCCTATAGTCAGCCGCGACCGTGCGAGACGCGACTGCGGCGTGCCAGCGAGTCCACGATGACTGCAATTGCGAGCACGGCGCCGGTAATCATGTAGCGCAGCGAGGACGAGAGATTGAGCAGCGTCAATCCGTTGGAAATTGCCTGAATAACGATAATGCCCAACACGGCCGACCAGGCGCTGCCCCGGCCACCAAATAGGCTCGTGCCTCCGATAACCGCCGCCGCGATGGCGTTCAGATTGACGTCGCCAGTGCCTGCCTGCTGACTTGATGATGCCAAGCGCGAAGCGCCCAGGATTCCGCCGGCGGCTGCAAGCGTCGAGCAGATGACAAAGGCCGACATATAGATGCGGTTGACGTTGATACCCGCGCGGCGGGCAGCTTCACGATTGCCGCCCACAGCGAACATGGAGCGGCCCCATTGTGTGCGGGTGAGACCGTAGTTGAGAACCACGGCGATCAAAACGAACAGCATGAACATCCATGGCATTCCGCGTCCCAGATTGAGGTACCAAGCGGCGATGCCGAGTGCCACTGTGAGTGCGATTGCCTTGGCAAGAACGAGACGCATGGCAAGTGGCGCCAGCCCAGCCTGAACCCGCCGTTGACTGGTGCGCCAACCTGACCCTGCCAAGAGAACACCGGGCAGAACTGCGAGAGAATAGGATAGCCAGTCCGGCATGATCAGCACTTGGCCGAAGCGAACGAGATCGGACTGAAATGGGAGGTTGATCGAGCCGGTGGACCCGAGCAGGTATAGCTGCATACCCAATAGAGCCAACAGGCCCGCAAGCGTTGCGACGAAGCTGGGCATGCCCAAGCGGGTGTAGAAGACCGCATAAACGACCCCGACGAGAGCACCGGTGCCCAGCGCCGCAATGATCGCCAACGGAAGGGGTATGCCTGAATTGACCCACAGAACACCAAGGATTGCGGAAGCCAGGCCACTCATTGAGCCAACGGATAGATCGATCTCGCCAAGCATCAGTACGCAGACAATTCCAAGGGAGATAACACCCACGGTGGCACAATCGAACAGCAGATTGACCAGATTGTTGGGAGCAAGGAAAACGGGATTGAGGGTCGTGAATACAACAGAGATGATGATCAAGCCGACGATCACCGGCAGCATGCCAAGATCACCAGATCGAACACGGTCGAGGAACCCCCGGATAGCGCCGGAGAAGCTCTCGTCATTGCGGACCCGGGTGTCGGCCCGGTCCAGAGTTGCGGAAGAATTCGGATCAGGGTTCGTCATAGTCCCAATTCCCTGCTGGCAGCCTGATCGGCGCGTGACTTCTGGCGGCGTGTTACGGAGTTCTCGGCAGCACCGGTAATGGCTGCAATAAGCTCATTATGGGATGTCTCGGCATTGAAGACGCCGTTGTTCTTGCCCAGCCGCAATACGACGATCCTGTCGGCAACGGCACGAACGTCCTCCATGTTGTGGCTGATGATGATCACGCCCAGACCGCGATCCCGCACGCGTTCGATGAGGTTGAGCACTTCGGCGGTTTGAGCGACACCCAAGGCTGCCGTAGGCTCATCAAGCATGATGATCTTGGGCTGCAGCAGCAGCGAACGGGCAATAGCGACGGTCTGGCGCTGGCCGCCGGAAAGGGATGCGATGGGTTGCCGGACTGACGGAATGCGCGCTGCAAGCTCTCGCAACAAAGACCAAGCGCGAAGTTCCATGCCCACTTCGTCGAGTTGCCAGGGCGAGACTTCGTGGCCAAGGAACAGATTGGCGACAACATCCAAGTTCTCGCACAGAGCAAGGTCCTGGAACACCGTCGCTATACCCAGCTCCAGCGCCTTGCCCGGACCGTTGAGTTCGACCCTCTGCCCCAAATACTCGATCGTTCCGGCGCTAGGCTGGAAAACACCGGCAAGTATCTTGACCAAGGTTGATTTGCCCGCACCATTGTCGCCGACCAGAGCGACGACTTCGCCGGCATGAACATCGAGATCAATTTCCGTCAGTGCGGAAACAGCCCCAAAGTTCTTTGATATGCCGCGCAGTTTGAGGATGGGCTCAGTTGCCGGTTGAATGGATGCGCTCATTTGACTGTTCCTCGAAATATTGGCTCCGCCAATCAAGGCGGAGCCTTGGGGATCGTGCCTACTGGATGCCCAGCTCGCTGCAGCCTGCTGCGTATTCTCCAGTGCAAACGTCAGCCGCGGTCTGAATACCGGCGTCGAATATCTCCGCCTTGATGTTTTCACGGGTAACCACAGCTGGCGTAAAGAGCTGTGAGGGCGTGTCGTAGAGGGTGTGCGTCGATTGCGGGACTTGCCCCTTCATCAAAGCCACTGCGACCTCGGCAGCAGCCGCCGCAACAATCTCCGAAGGCTTGGAGATCGTGTTGTACTGATCGCCAGCAATAATCAGCTGAAGTGCGGCAATGGTGGCGTCGTTGCCCGAGACTGGTGGCACCGGATCAACACCAGCAGCTTTGAGCGCCGCGATCGTACCGCCTGCGGTGCCATCATTGGCCGCCACCACGCCCACGATCTGGTCGCCAAAGCGCGTGATCTGGCCGGCCACCCATTCCTGCGCTGCTGGCGGCGCCCAGTCAGGCGTATCAAATTCGGCCAGCGTTTCGTAACCCGATGCATCAAGGGCCCGATCGATACCGTCTCGGATCAACCCGGCGGCTGCGTCAGTAGGCGAGCCGTTGACTTGCAGGACGCCTGAACCATCTGCCATGCCTTCAGCCTTCAGGTGATCGACGAGGGATTGCGCAATGGCAAACCCGATGCCCTCATTGTCGAACGACACGTAATAGTCGGCCGGCAGGGCCGGAATGGGCCGATCATAGGCGATGACCTTCACATCCTGGGAATGTGCGATCTCAACCAATGCGGCAGCAGCTGAAGAATCGACTGGATCAAGGACGACGATGGTCGCGCCTTGCGCGATCACGGAATTGAACTGCTGCTGCTGAAGAGAAGCATCAGCATTGGCATTCTGATAGATAAGGGTGCAGTCGGCGCAAAGCCGGTTCATAGCTGTTTGAAAGCCTGGCCAATCATGCTCCTCGTAACGGGTGGATGCCTGGTCAGGCATCAGGAATGCTACGGTGGTTTGGGCGTTCGCAACAGCTGCTCCGCTTAGGGAAATCGCCAGTACAGCTGCAGTTCTCATAGTGCTTTTGGTCATCATTGCTCCTCCAAGAGTCGTGGTTATCCCGACATCGTCGTCGGGGTTGACGCCAAACGCGGGGCGAACGCACCCTGTCGTGATCAAGACGTGAGGTCTTGATCCGGTGCATGTTCCGGCCGCGAGTGGATTTTAGTGCCTGGCTAGGGCGAGTTTGTCGTCACGCCAGAGCTGTTAGTCTGCCGTGGCGTTTAAGGGTACGAGCGTCAAGCCGCCTCCTCGAAGCTTTTGTTTTCCAACAGTAGACGCCTAAACTGCGTCGGGGTTACACCGCGCAAGGTCAGGAACTGCCGGTTGAAATTGGATACGTTGTTGAAACCCGATGCGAAGCAGACTTCAGTCACCGAGTTGAACTCGGACGACATCAACAATTGACACGCCAGGGTGACGCGCAAGCGGTTGACATATTTGGTCAGCGATTGGCCGGTGTGCCGGCGAAAGCTGCGCGAGAGTGTGGATGGTGTGACGCCAGCCAATCGAGCCAATGTTGCTTCGTCTAAGAGCTCGGTCAGATTGTTGTTGATATAGCTCAGCACCTCGTTGATGCCGGTCGACATGAACCCCGACGGGTCAGGCAGGTAATGCTGGCTGGTTAGCGTCTGCGAGCCGTGATCCCGGTCGAGCTCCGCGATGATGCCCAAGAACAGCGTGATCCGGTCGACACCCGAGGCATGAAGGAGGTTCTCCATGTTCTTGGCGATGCGTGAGGATGTTTGCTCGCTGAACAGCACCCCAGCGCGGCTGCGCTCAAACAGGCGCCGCGTAGCGGTCAGCTCAGGGAAGCAGTTGATGGTGCGAGTAATGAAGTCTTCGGTGAATTGCATTACCCGGCTGCGCAACGGGACGCTGTCGTTGTCGCCGATTTCGCTGATCCAATTGTGCGGCAAATTGGGTCCGACAAGCACAAGATTGCCAGGTTCGAACTGGCCGATGAAGTCGCCAATAAAGAAGCGGCCGGAAGTGGCGCAAACAAGGTGCAATTCATATTCAGGATGGAAGTGCCAACGCACGGTATGGAATGGATAGCCGTGCTCCCAGGCCTTGAAGGATTCCCGTTCGCCGATGCGGACCAGCTCAAGATCAGGTTGCATTATGCCCTCCCATAAACCGTCAGCGTCTTTGCCTCAGGTCCAGTGTGGGCTGGGTTGATCCCGGCTTCCACAGTTGAGACGCTACAATGATCCAAACCCTCACGCTACTACGGGCTTGTCATCCTGCTTGTACTATTTTGTCGTTCTCCGGATAATTTTGGTCATTATGTATTATGCCGATGTACGTAGCTCAAACGGCGCGGCACTTGTGCGAAAGGCCCGCTTCAAGAGCGGGCCTCTGCTTAGTCGCTGCGTGCTCCGGTTAGGGAACAACATTTAGGACGTGCCCTACGGCAACCGCGTCTGGAGACTAACTCCATCAGAACTCGCTCCAGTCCTGCTTGACCGCAGCATTGCCGTGGCTGAGGTAGGATTTGGCCGCTGACTTGACCTTATCCTGCAGGGCACGAATGCCAGTCTTTGCCATCTTGGCCTGAGGCGCTGTCACAATCTGCGCCTCGCTGCGGCCATCGATCTTGAACACATCGACGATCTTGTCCAGTTCCACCGCCTGGGCTTCGGTCTGCTCGATGGCAGCGTTTGTCTCTTCCACCAGTGCCGCGTTGTGCTGGGTCATCTCGTCCATCTGCCGCACGGCGGTGGTCACTTCGGCAATGGCGGAGGACTGCTCGCCGCTAGCCGACGAGATAGCTTGCATCAGCACGCTGTTCTCACGCACGGCAAGGAGGATAGCCTGCAGCTTTTGAGCGGCGTTGTCGACCAGCTTGGTGCCGCCGCTGACTTCCACCGAGCTTTGCTCGATCAGTGCCTTGACGTCGGACGAGGCTTGCGCAGCCGATTGAGCAAGCCGGCGCA
>JAESFJ010000106.1_pt1 | contig 108774 bp, 104 predicted proteins | sample 9266161 | NCBI WGS metagenome assembly JAESFJ01 (sample SAMN14506165, study PRJNA617096) | algae metagenome | isolation source: Calothrix sp. FI2-JRJ7 and co-occurring heterotrophs from granitic desert soil | place: USA: Red Pass Lake area, Fort Irwin, California | collected 2000-06-01 | reverse complement strand
CTGATTGTCATAAAGCAATACTATTCAGGCGCCTAGCATTATATAACTTGTACCGCTTTGGGTATTGATGGCGCGGCGAAGCCGTGCCGAGACTGATTGTGCCAGTTGCGTAAGTCCTGATTTTAATGCATTATTCAAATTACCAGCTTTGGCATGTTGATTATCTGGACGGGTTATATACTTACAACCTAGTTCACGAGCAAGTTCTTTAATATGCGGGCGCCGGGTATCGTCTAAAATATAAATTGTTTTATTGGGGTATTTCATCGCCTGACACCCAATTACAGTTCGACGCACTATATACTCAGGCTCTTTGTAAGTAGGAACAAAAACATCTACAGATGGTAAATAGGCGCCGCAGATTACATCTTGTTCGTATTTATCCGCTTGTTTATGACGTAGCTTGTCTGTTGTCCAAGTTGACTGAAATAGAAACAGCAAAGATGCCAACATCGAAATTGCTTCAAACAGCAGATAAACCACACTAAAAGTTAAACTCAACCCATCAAAAAAGTTTAACGTTGTTTGGCGCCAAAGCAAGTAGCGAATTGTTAGTACTGCTAAGATAGACCGTACAACTAAACGAGTTATATTTGTAGATGGAATCCAACGTAGCATAACACAAATTCCTAAAACACCAACAGTTGGAAGCCAGTGAATAACCTCATCCTGCGGTAGCGCTAAAAAATCTGGAAGAGTTCGCAAAACGTTTGGAACTGTTGACTCTAAAGGTATTATTGTCGGTCTTTCCAGAGATAAATAGAAAGCAAACAGCGAAAAAATGATGCTTGCGACTAAGAAAGCAAGAGCAAACGGAGATATTAATTTAGAAGAACTACTCATTATTTTGGGTGCAGGATTGACATTCAATAATTACTGACCATTAATGTGAAACGTAATGTAGTTGGGTTACGCAAAGCCTTCAACGCCACTTGCTTTAACGCGGGGAACCCGCGCAACGCAGTGGCTCCCCAACCTACAATAAGCGACATTGAATAATTACTAACCATTAATCTGAAACGTGACTTTACCCGTGTAGCCAACGTAGCAAAATTTCGAGTTTTCTTTTTTTGTGTTTGCATTTAGCTCAACACGCACCTGAGTATTACGTGCCAAATTCGCATTAATTGGTATAGCGACTTCTTCCCCTGCTGTCAGTCTTCCCACACCCGAACGAACCAAACTGATTTTACCGTGTAAAGTTTGTGAGTAACTGTTCTTTTGGGCGCCGTAAAGTTCAACGGTTGCTGGTGTACCGGGTTGAAGCTCACTCAAAGATTGCTCATCGACAAATACATCTATCCAACGTCTGCTACAGTCAAGTACTTGACCAACAGATTCTCCTTTTTCTAGAAGTTTACCGTTTTGGGCGTTCATTTTCCAAATCACCCCACCTGTTGGAACCTTGACTATTACACTTTTTTGACGCTGTAAATCTAAATTAGCTTGCTTTAATTCTGAACTAGTACTAGCTATACCCTCTTCTAACATCCGCACTTGATTTTGCTGATTTGTAATTTGCAGTTGTAATTCTTGCTGACGAATGCTGGGGTCGTAGTTGCTGCGAGTTTTATCTAGAGATAAACTCAAAGAAGCAGCATTAGAACGAGTACGTGATTCTAACAAACTCGCTTGTAAACTCTTTACCTGAGCTGCACGTTCTTGCATTTCCAACGTTGCAGTATCTAAATTCGCCATTGGTAAGGCGCCTTGAGTAGCTAGTAATTTTGTTCGATTATAATTTACTTCTGCCAAGCGATAACGAGATAGTGCTGCTTGTAAATCTGACTCAACTTGCTGTATAGACTGCTGCGACTGTTGATTTTCTAAACGCACTTGATTTACTTTATCTTGCTTAACTGTCCCCATTAAAGCAAGCAATGCATTTAAAGTAACGCGCGCATTTTTTAACTCGGACTGTTGCTGTTTTAACTTAGTCGTAATTTGCTCAATTTGGAGTTGACTAACTCGTTCATTTTTCAAGACAGCTATAACTTGGCTTTTGGATACAGCATTTCCCGTATCTGGAGATAATTGAGTAACCACACCTTCGGAAGGAGTTTTGACATCAATTAATACACCGTTTATCACCGCATCTCGACTAACTACAGAAGTGAATTTAGTCTTAATTAAATTAAAAGACCAAGCAAATAAACCAATCCCAACAGCCAAAACTGCTATATTTGATACCAAAGAACGTGGAACGAGTGAACGAGTAACTTTTTGACCCTGAAAACCTTGCATAAGTAGATACGTTGTAGTAATGTTTACAAACTTATTAATCAGTCTTTGCTTTCCTCACTACAGATATTACTCTTATAGCAGAAATTATGTGTAAAATATTACTCTGAACAAATAAAAATAAATTAGTAAAAAATTGTTAAATTATTACATATAGTATTCTTAAATAATACGTAATATTCAGTAGATATATTACATGTAAATGTAGCGTTTATACAACAATATTTTTACTTGTAGACAACATTGTTATATTAAATCATCGATTTATCAGTACATAAATTTATTATGTCTGTAAGTAAAAAAATATACACACTTCAGCATCTAAACATCTTAAATTAAATATCTGTAGGTAGGGTGGAGGAACGGAACCCAACATAATCAAAGCTCACTCTCGTTAATATAAAACTAACGCCAACGCGCGCAAATCAGCTTAAAAATCTCTATTGGAAGTCGATATCTTTCAAAATCCTCCAATCGGGTGAATGTGTTTAAGCCAATTTTCATGTAACATATTGTAGCTGTGTGGTACTACAGGGTACATTACGTTATGCGTTCATTTGAATATGGTAAGGTAAATGATTCAGGAGATGCTAGTAAGCTTATATCGATTCTTAGTCAGTGCTTTATGATGGCGCCGTCTGATGGTGAGGTTTACCTCCAGTCGGTTGGGATAGAGAATTTTCGTGTGATTCGTCAAAATGGGGAAATTGCTGGTGGATTAGCAATATTGTCACTTGCCCAGTGTTATGGTGGTGAGTTTGTACCAATGGCAGGTATTGCAGCAGTGGGTATTGCACCAGAATATCGAGGCAGCGGCGCCGCATTAGCACTAATGCAAAGTGCAGTTAAAGAAATTCATGTTAAGGGGGTGCCCCTGACAGCATTATTTCCCGCAGTGCAACGTTTGTACCGTACTGCTGGATATGAGCAAGCGGGTAGTTTCTGTAATTGGGAAATTACGACTGCTAGTATTCAAATGGGAAAACCTCAGTTACCGTTGACGTTAATTACTACCGAAAAAGATATTTTACGGTCACTAAATCAAAAACAAGCGCGTTTACATAATGGTAATTTAGATAGAAACGAATTTATTTGGGCTGATATTGGGCGTTCAAAAGATGCACAACAATACGCTTATTTGATTGGGAGTGCAGATAATCCTCAAGGATACGTTATATTTACACAGCATCGTGGTGACGATAACGATTATATTAATATACGAGACTGGGTACTCTTAACACCCGCAGCAATACAAAGTTTTTGGGCCTTTCTTGGTGGTCATCGGTCGCAAATTGATACGGTTCGTTACAGAAGTGCGCTTGTTGATGCACTAACTTTAATGTTGCCCGAACAAACAGCCAAGCTGAAATCATCAACACGCTGGATGTTACGTGCGGTAGATGTAAAGAAAGCTCTAGAGAAGCGTGGGTATCCTCAAAATGTCCAAGCTCAACTTCATATAGAAGTACAAGATGATTTATTAGAAAGTAATAATAGTAAATATATACTGTCTATTGCGAATGGACGTGCGGATGTGGCGCCAGGTGGAAAAGGTGATTTTAAGCTTGATATTCGTGCCTTTGCTCCGTTATATACTAGTCTATTCTCTCCGAGTCAATTAAAAATGACAGGAAAGTTGGAAGCAACAGAAAATGCTATTACTACTGCAACGCAAATATTTGCAGGCGCCGGAGCTTGGATGGCTGACTTTTTTTAGGGTAAAAAATGCATCATACTACTGGGAAATGGCGCCTTGGGTTGGGACTATCTTTATTAACGATTGTACTGTGGGGAGTGTTACCGATAGCGCTAACGGTCGCACTCTCTGTTCTCGATGTGTACACAGTCACTTGGTTTAGATTTTTATTATCATTCTCATTACTAACTATTTATTTAGCAGCAAGAGGAAAATTACCTACGCTTAAACAGCTACGTGCGACTTCTTGGAAGTTGCTAAGTGCCGCAATTATTTTTCTTGCTGCAAATTATATTCTGTTCTTAAAGGGTTTGGCGTTAACGTCTCCCGCTAACGCTCAAGTTATCATTCAACTAGCGCCTTTACTAATGAGTTTTGGTGGATTGTTAATTTTTCGTGAGCGTTATAGCTGGCGCCAATGGTGCGGGGTTGGTATTCTTACGATTGGACTTGCTTTATTTTTTCATGAAAAATTAAATAGTATAATCACCGTACAAATAAATTATCTACTTGGAACAGGCTTAGTTGTGCTAGGCGCAGTGGCTTGGGCTGTTTATGCTCTAGCACAAAAGCAATTATTAAGAACTTTATCTTCTATGCATATCATGGTAATTATTTATGGAGTATGTGCTTTTTTATTCTTACCATTTGCTACACCAAAGTTACTTTTTACACTTAATTATTTTCACTGGGGAACTCTAATTTTTTGTGGTTTAAATACGCTAATTGCTTATGGTGCTTTTGCTGAATCATTAGAGCATTGGGAGTCATCACGAGTAAGTGCGGTTGTGGCGGCTGCACCAATTGTTACTTTAATATCTGTTCATGCTGTGTGCGTTATTGCACCTAGTTTAATTGTTCCAGAAAATTTGTCAGTCACGGCAATTGTAGGCGCCGTCTTAGTCGTAGCTGGCTCAGTGGCTATGGCTCTGGGTAAATAATAGATATTATTTGAATGAAGTTTTGTGTTAAGTAATTTTACGGTATCTTTAATCAAAGATGCGGCTTCTTCATAGTTGTTTTTTGCATACTGAAGCGTATTATTTTATTATCTGTTATGATGGCATCGTTGGATAAATTATTTTTTCCAAATAGGTAAATCAACCTATATTGCCCGATATAGCCCAGTGTCACTACCACAGTTCTTTTTTACGATTTTATAGTTAGAAAATTTTCTACTATAATAAATACTTTTGAGGCGAAACCACAGAATCATTCAGGGCGAATCATTTAGGGTGTCCGCATAACTACCAGTTTGACAGAGCCTCATCAAATTACATCCGAAGTGCAGACGTTTTGCGATGAAAAGCTTTTTTGGTATCTGGACCAGCACCCTGCGAAGGAATATATTGTTGCTGGTACTCTCAATGCTGCTGCCTACTTTTGAAATGAGTTCGGCATATGCAGCACAGAGAGTTTATGCATCTTATTCGGCGTTGGAACGGTCAATTTCCGTGACTGCGTTAGAAGAATTTGTCAGGACAGGCGCCGTAGATGAAAGTCTAGCGGTTTATGCCGAGTATCTCAAACCAGCACAACTCCAAGAGTTGCGAAGAGTGCTACAAAGTCCGATAAAAGCTAACGCAGTAGCAGTATCACAGTTTCTCTATACTCCGCAAGGAGAATTTTTGTTGCGAAGGTTAGGAGAAGTAATTAAGACAAAATCACGTCAGGAAAAACCTGGCTTTCATGCTTTGCGGTCAGCTTTAATACTGGCAGCTGCGGATCCTGGAGGCTTAACTTTACTAGGTTTGTTACGTGAATATCCTGGTGCGAGCATTCATATAGATTTAGCGCGAACTCTAGGAATTGCGTCAGAACTAGAAAAAATGGTTAGCGATACCGAAAAAGGCATCACAGCAGTATCTCAAAAAGCTAAAACCGAGGCAGCAATAGAGCAACCTTCGTTTCAGAGTGCCAAGCTTCCTGATTTTCGTCGTAAAGGTAAATTTGCCACGTCCAAGCAAACGTATAAATTACTCGATGCTGTTCGTAATCGGTTTTTATTCACCGATGTTTATATACCTTCAGGAATTGAGAAAGTTCCAGTAATCGTCATTTCCCACGGTGTAGGTACAGACAGCAGCAATTTTGAGTATTTAGGTTCACACCTTGCTTCTCACGGATTTGCTGTGATAGTTCCCAACCATCCTGGTAGTGATACAAAGCAATTGAGTTCGTTAATGAAGGGTAGTGCGAATGAAGTTGCTGAACCAAGCGAATTCTACAATCGTCCTCTTGATATCAAATTTGTTCTAGACGAACTGCAACAGCGTAATAAATCTACGTTTCGTGGGCGCCTGAATTTTGATGAGGTAGGGGTATTCGGGCAATCGTTTGGTGGATACACTGGGTTAGCATTAGCAGGAGCGCAAATTAACTTTGGACAGTTAGAAAAAGACTGCAAACCAAAGGCACTCACAGAAACTTGGAATGTATCTTTACTACTGCAATGTCGTGCTTTGGAACTACGGAAATTTGGACCATTGATGAGTTATGACCTGCACGATAAACGTATCAAAGCGGTAATCGCAGTCAATCCCATCACCAGCAGTATTTTTGGTGAAACCGGATTGAACAATATAAAAATTCCCGTAATGATAGTTGCCAGTAGTGATGATACTGTTGCACCAGCATTGTACGAGCAGATATTACCTTTCTCGTGGATTGGAAATCAGCAAAAATACTTAGCTGTCATGCAAGGCGCCACCCACTTCTCAGCTATTGGTGAAGGTAAAAATGATGCAAACCAAATTGGACTACCTTCAGATATAGCAGGTGATGACCCTGCACAAGTACGTAAATACTTAAACTCGCTCTCGTTACCTTTCTTCCAATCTCATGTTGCAGGTATGACCAAATATGCGCCATATTTGAATGCAGCTTACGCCAAAGCTATTTCAACTCAGCCACTAGCATTAAACTTAATTCAGTCACTAACATCAACTGAACTAGCACAAGCATTTAATGGTGAGTTGAAACAAATTAAGCAACCCTAACTAACAAATCCTCACGGCGCCTCCTCTGACTGGGTTTCTATTGGATATACTATAGAAGCCCGGTTTACCCATGTTTAACATGTGGCTAACATATGACTCGTCCCCGTATACTTCAACCAGGACAAAGCTATACTTTTAGCCAGTACTTTGAGCTTTCGTTCGCAATCCAAGATATTCTAGCTGAGTTAGGTTGTTCTTATAATTTAGAGTCTTTAACCTTACCTAGTTCTGAAGTTGATGACAGCTTAATTAACAATTTGAAACAAAATATAGAAACTAATCTTCAATACGTCAAGCTTTCCAGCGAATCAGCACGCCAGCAAGTAATTATAGCCCCTATACTTCTAGAAGTCTGTAAAACGACTCAAACTCGATTGAATGTAGAGTATCCCGTAAGTGTTAGCGAACAATTAAAAGGAAGTTTTGATTACTATATAGATAAAGATAGAGGAATGTTGGTAGTTGAAGCAAAGCAAGCAGATTTAAACAGAGGGTTTACTCAGCTAGCTGTAGAACTCATTGCGCTTGACCAATGGACTAGTAAAGATACACCAATTCTATACGGCGCCGTTACCACAGGAGAAGACTGGCGATTTGGTATTTATAAGCGCGCAGAGAAAATAATTCTAGAAGATATTAAATTATATCGTGTACCAGAAGAGATTCATTTATTAGTTAAGACTTTGGTCGGGATTATAAATTATTAATTCCCGTATCAGGTGCCCAAACATTAAACTATGATATTCAAGTTAACCAATTAATCCCATCCTTTTAAATTGCAAGGCTTTTTGAATCTCAACAAACCATTTGGCTGGACTTCGCACGATTGTGTTGCGAAAGTACGTAAGCTACTGCGTCTCAAACGTGTTGGACATGCTGGAACTTTAGACCCTGCTGCAACTGGTGTGTTACCAATTGCGTTGGGTAAAGCTACACGTTTACTTCAATATCTACCTGGTGATAAAGCTTACAACGCTACGATTCGTTTTGGTATACAAACAACAACAGACGATTTGCAGGGTGAAGTTATTGCTTCGCGTGCTTGTCCTGAGTTGAAGTTGGAAGATATTAAAGATTTATTGCCGCAATTTCTAGGTAAAATTAACCAAATACCGCCTAGTTACAGTGCAATTCAAGTTGACGGGAAGCGACTTTATGATTTAGCGCGTCAAGGTATTGCTGTTGAGGCGCCTGTAAGAACAGTGGAGATATTTAGTATAGAGGTTTTAGATTGGCGCCCAGGTGAGTTTGCTGAGTTAGATGTTGCGATAGCTTGCGGTGCAGGAACTTATATAAGGTCAATTGCGCGTGATTTAGGAGCAGCTTTGGATGTAGGTGGTACACTAGCAGCACTACAACGCACCGTTAGTAGTGGTTTTAATTTGGCTAACAGTATTAGTATTGAAGCTTTGGAAGCGCAATTACAAACCTTTCAACCAATGAGTCCTGATGCACCTCTACAATATCTATCTGAGATTAATTTATTAGAGGAAGATGCTAAAAAATGGCGCCAGGGACAACGGATAGCTCAACAAATAAACGAATCTTCACAATATTTACGAGTTTATACTGATGGATTATTTATAGGCATCAGTGAATTCAAGGATGACTTATTAGTACCAGCTATGGTATTCGAGCCTGTAAATTAATTATACATTCATTCCTACAGTGTATTATGGACAACTCAAAAATCAGAAGTTAATGTAGTGATGTTACTAATATTATATTTACTGTTATGGATGCGTCTATATTACAAAATCGGGATTATACAATCATTTTAGGTAAAACTTCTGCAAGTGCAGCTAAAGAACCACCGGGATATGAACATCGTTGGCAAGATGCATACGAGTCAATAATCAGCCTTGTGCGTGCGTGTCAGAAATTTGATACTGATGGTGTGACGATGTATGTTTCGTGTCGAGACTGTAAGGAAAATAACTTTCAGCAGTATAAATATGTAATGCCTGAGAAACTTAGAGAAATTGTTGAGGCACATTATCCACCGTATGAATTAGATTTACTAGGGGTTTTGCAAAAAACTCTAGATGATTATTTCGCGCGCAAAGCTGCCAACCAAGCAAAACCCAATGGTGAAATTATTATCATATTAATAGATGGCGAACCATTGGACAGAATGCAAGTTGCCAAAGTAATTGTAGAAGCTACATCTAAATTAGATAATCATAGAGAATTGGGTATTGGCTTTGTACAAGTTGGTGAAGACTTACTTGCACGTGGTTTTCTAAAAGCTTTAGACGAAGATTTAACGCACGCAGGCGCCAAATTTGATATTATTGACACCAAAATGATAGGACAATTAGAAGCAAACTCAGTACTACAATTTTTGTTAGATACGCTTGATGATTAATTGTCATGCTGAACGCAGTGAAGCATCTATATAACCGTTAACTATAAGTTGAGTAAGCTTTTAATATTCGCTGTATGTGGTTTGACATTTGTAAAATTTTTACTTTCTATTCATTAAAATTTTATGGCTGTAATTCTTTCGTTATAGTCGGTGCGTGACGCTACAAGGCTTATAATTACTTTGAAGTTTTTTCGTGGCGTCACGCACCCTACTTTTATATGCAAATTGCGTGAGTCGTAAATTAATGTGGGTATCCTAAGTTTATAAATATTTCAGGTTAGGAGAACCATATAATATGAAAGGTGTGCGTAAGCTTTGGATTACAATTGTGGGTACCATTGTATTGACGGCGTTACCTACAGGGGTAAAAGCAGATTCTGGTATCTGTTATATGGTTACATCATCTGGTCAAACTGTTAGTTTAGGAAAACTATGCGGCGCCACACAGGATGATGGGGTTTTTCGTGTACCTATCAAGCGTCGTAGTGGTAAGACTCCTGTTATTGATGTCACGTTTAATGGTAATCAGGTGTATGAAATGATTCTTGATACTGGCGCCACTGGTACTTTGATTACACAAGAAATGGCTCTTGCTATGAATCTTAAGCCTTCAGGAACGATTAATGCCAGTATTGCTGATGGTAGTGAAGTTCAGTTTAAAACTAGTGTTGTTAATTCTATTGGTGTAGGTGGCGCCGTAGTTAGTAATGTTGAAGTTGCGATAGCACCAAAAGCTGAGATTGGGTTACTAGGTCATGACTTCTTTGAAAAGTACGATGTGAAAATTCTTGAAAAGCAAGTTGAGTTTCATCGTCGCTAGATGAAATAACCGGGTTTTAAGATTTACCCGGTTTTGAAAAGTTTTTTTCTGATGTATGATATGTGCTTTTGAAAATATTTGTAATCTTTTAGTCTAGTTTGCTTAAATCAAGAGGTTGCCACTCTCCTATATCAACTGCTGGGCGCCTTGTAGTTTCTTGTATCGTAGAATATTGTAAATCTATCTCACTAATGTCATTTTTTGTAGTATGTGTTGTATCTGTAATATAATGTGAAGGTGTTTGGTTAAACCCAGAAGACACCTTAGATATAAATAGAGGAATTCCTACACTAATACAACAACCCTCTCCAGGTTGTGAGTCAACACTAAAACGACCATTGAAAACAGTGACTCGCTCTTGCATTCCTTGAAGTCCATAACCACCACAGATTTTCTCAACGTCAAATCCACGACCGTTGTCTTTGACAATTAAATACGCTCCTGTTGAAGTTGTACAAATGTGTATTTGGACTGCTGTTGCTTTTGCGTATTTACGTATGTTATTAAGCGCTTCTTGGGTAATTCTATAAATTGGCGCCACTAAATGTAAAGGCAATTGAATAGATAAATCTATATGAACTTCTGGCAAAATCCCCGTAGTGCTTTCAAAATCTTTAACTAATGACTCAACAAGTTCTTCTATCGACTGAGTTTCAAGCGCATCGCTGCGTAATGCTTTTACTGATTCACGTACTTCTTTAGTAGCAATTTTTACTAGTTCATGCGCTTCAGTAAGAAGTTGAGCTTGGTTGGCATCAGCTTTGCATTTCATAGCAGTTTGTAACTGAAAATTGAGTGCAGTCAGCGCATGTCCTACAGAGTCGTGTAAATCACGCGCGATGCGGTTGCGTTCTTGTGCTGCTGAGACATTAGCAAACTGCAAAACGCACTGCCACAGCTCGGAATGCATTTGAGCAAGTTGTTCGGGTGTATAAAGCTCTTCAACCACAGTTATCGTCTCCCTATCCTTGTAATGTCTTATATTTCTAGAGGAAATAAACTTATGCAAAAACTGGAATCGCAAAAGATAATTTCCGTATCCGTAGCATAGGTGTCCCGCCTGTGCAAAGAGAAACCGGGCTTCTCGACAACACAAAGTACTTTAAATTTTAATAATAGCTCTCGCCTACCCTCCAAAGTTAGTAACTAGACCAACACTTACTAGAGCGTATAAACATCTGGTCAAATAATAATTATTGAAATATAACTGAAATACTACCTATGTGGGGCTATGCCTCACTTACATATACCTATTTTTTTCACTAACAACCTTTTAATAAACCTAAAACCACCTAAAAGTTTTAATCTGGGTAAATTCACACATACTATCAAGTCAGTATTACATCCTCAGTATTCCCAAATGCCATTTTTGCACGGAAATATTATTGAACAAGAAGTAACTTCATTTTGGGCGCCTGAAATAGTAGATACAGATTTTATAAAGAAGAGGTACTTCAAGAAATAGACGAGCTAAAATTACAAGTTCAAAAAATGCAGGAAGTTCTTGAAAAGCATAATCAGAAATTCCAGCAGTACGAGCAAGCGCTGGGGGAGTTTGCCGCCTAAGAGAAGAAAATGAGCATCTTAGGCAAATTCATAACTCTCTTTTGGAGACCCTAAAGAAAAAACCCGCCTAGTCATTGGCAGGTTCAGTTTTTTAAAACATATCTGTATTACAAATGTATTTAATTGTCAATACAGTTTGCGATGTTCGGAGTTAAGGTTTCCCTCTCCGAATATTACAGGTTGCTTATGTCAGTTGCCTTGCATCCATATTTTTCGTATTTAAAGCCAAGCAAATTTTTGTTACAAATACTTGATTTATCTAGCATGACATAATGTAAGCTCTACAAATTTTGTTGGCTCGGTAATATGAGGAAAATCGTTTGGATTTAGTAAAAATGGCGTATGTGTTAAACTACGTTGAAAAATTAATCTACTAAAGTTCCTTGTTCTTGAAGTATTAATTTACCGCTTTTGAAAACTTGTAGTTTATTATCTGCTGTCACTCTGTAAAGATATTGATTGTTGCGGAATTCGTAGCCAAGGAAGCGGCTTGGTGTAACACCATCTGCGCCTTTTGTGTGAATTGTTTTTCCAGTTAAACGAATGGACTTACCTGTCTTTAAATCTTTGCCGACATATGTTACATTGTTACAAGTGACATTTCCTTCGGCACAATTTCTGCTAATTTTGACGCTGAAATTTTTTGTCTTTAATGTTTCTGCATTTGCTAGTCCGGCGAATAAAGTTGCGCTAATAATTGGTAGTAAAACGAAATATTTGGCGTTATTTTTGAGGTTTAACATATTGTTTACTGTGTTTGTAAGATTATATTGATAGATACAAACCAGCTAATTCAATTTCGTAAAATTGCTTTTTGAAATTTTGAGACTCGTTCTACTTGTTTAGGCGCCTGCATTTGGGTAAATATGTCAATAGCAAGCTCGAAAGCTTGTTTACCCGCTGGCAATTGTAGCTTTTGGTACGTTAGACCTAGTTGGAAGTAAGCAACGGCTAAATCACACTTGGCGCCGATTTTTTCTAGTAGCTCTACTGCTTGCTCGTGATATTCAAGCGCAAGTTCAAATTGTGATTGGTGATGGTATATTTGTGCTAACCCACTTAGGGATTTTGCTTTGACTTGTGTGTAGTGGCTTTTTTCGGCAAAGTTTAATGCAGTGGTAAACATTTGGTTAGCTTGAGCATAATCACCTAAGTTTAGATATGTTTGACCAAGCATTTGAATAAAGTATGCGTGTCTACCTGTATTTTCGTTTAGTTCTTGGGTGATGATTTGAGATGCTGATATTGCTGCACGCGCTTTTTCGTAATATCCTGAGTATGAATTTACTAATGCTAGGCAAACTGATGCTTTTTCTGCCCAGCGATGATGGTCGGTGTTTTGCACTTTGTCTATAATTTGCTGGAATAGTTGTGATGATACTTCGAGTTCCCATAAGTCGAGTTGATATAACCCGATACTTAGTAGTGAGTCAACTTCTAGCATTCGTAGGTAATATGCTTTGTGTTTATTTTCTTGGTTGGGTATTAGTGTTTTGAGGTTTTGCGTTGCTAGTTGTATGGTTTTTTGTTGGCATGTAATTGCTAAGTTGATTTTTCCTGTAATCCAGTATAGGTCTCCTAGGATGTTGTAAAGTTCGCTTAAGTTGTAATCGTGAGTGATGTTAATAACTTGATTGATTAGGGAAATTAGGGGTTGTATGTAGCCGATTCTGTATAATGTGCTGCCTAGTGGTAAATATTGGCGCCATTGATTATTTCTGCTTTTGAGTATAACTTTGCCTGCTAGCTCAAATTGGTTGATTTCAATGTAATGATAATAAGCTTCTAGTGCTTGTATGGCGTCTTTGAATGCAGTTATTTGCTGTATGCTGTCTGTCCAAAATTCTGCTGCTTTTTGGTTGGTTATTTCCCAGTCTGCACTTGCACGTAAGCGTGAAATAGCTTCTGCACGAATTACTGGATGCAACCAATATTCTCCTTGATGACATTCTATTAATGAACGGTTTCGCAATGAGGTGATTACTTGACGGTGTTCTGTTGTTGGTATATCCCAGAGTAAACTGTAAAGTCCAGAGGTGGGAATTTTTGCTACATCTTGATAGCGGTAGCATCCTAAACGGCATAATAAACGATAAGCTGATAAATCAAGAGATTGTAAACGGTTGATTTGACTAACTGTTAAATTCTTTAAATCTATGACAGCAAGGGGGTCTGCGCGGTTTTCTTGCCAATATCTCGCCATGTTACCCGCAAAGTCTTCTTGAATTGTACCGCAGAGTATACCCATTGCTTTGGCATTTCCACCATAGGCGCGCTGCATGTCTTCTAAGGTTGGTAAGTCAATTTCTACTCCTCGGTTCTGAAAAAATTGTAGCCATGCAGATTTTTCTAAACCTGGAAGACGGTAATGTTCGACGTTTAAACTTGGTTCACATAACCTGTCACGACTCGTTACTAAAGTAATAGATTCTACGCGCGTATCACTCAATACTCTTAATAGCTCAACGTAATTTCTGTGTGCCTCAATAAATCTACCTTGTCCATCAAGCGCTGATTCTATGTTGTCAATTAATACACCAATTTTACGTCCGTGTAATTGACGCTTTAATCTTAGAAGTGATACGCCAAATTCTACACCCGGTTCTTCGTTAAAGTCTTGTTTGAGCCATTCTTCTACAACATGTTCTGCTGCTGTAATATTCTGTGTTTCCTTTGCCATCAAAAGTTCTAGCACCAAATCAAACTCTTGATGCAGGTACTCAGTAGCGAGAGTTGTTTTGCCTAAACCACCTTCACCTTGAATGACTATAACTTTTGCACCCTGATTTTTGAGCGTGTGTAAGTGCGTTATTGCTTCTCCCCTTCCTAAAAAGTTAATATTTCCAATATCTATGTTATTTTCTACAGGCGCCACAGCAACACAAACAGGTCGGAAACCAGATATAGTGGCAGCTTTACGACAACACCGTTCTAAAATTGAACGACAGTTAGCTTTGGTAATTTTTTGCTTGAGCGCTTTGGATAGCAACTTCCACAACCGCGAACCAACATCTTTAGCATGACCTTCTGTACATCCGTATTGATTAGCTATCTCTAAATACTTTCTACCTAACCAAACTTGCTGAAGAATTATTCTTTCCAGTTCGCTTAAAGTTTCTCCGGTGTGCGCTGGAACAAAAGTATCTAACCATGCTAAAACTGCTTCAGCGTTCATGGTCTCACAATGCCGACAATATAGATATGCTCATTAGTCCCAGTTTAAGCTGTAAATTCAGGAATTTTTAACAAGATTCTGTAAATCCTACTTTTTCCCCGACTTTTCTGACTTTCGTCAATATTAAAACTCCCGACTTTCGCCGACTGACAAAAATATCCGGCGCCAATTAAGCTGTGGAAACAGTCGCAGTAATTACTTTACCAAAATCGATCCCCCCTAGCCCCCCTTAATAAGGGGGGTTGGGGGGGATCAAAATCACATAAAACCATGCTTAACACCGTAAATTTATTACAAACTAATCAAAAGCTCAACCTCTGGCAAATTCAACGCCGAATTCGCACTTTACTCGACAATTATCTAACACTCGACCATTTACACGAACGGTTACAAGACTTACCAGCACAATTTGCCAATCCTCAACCACGTCCTTGGAAACAAATTGACTGGCAAGCAATAAACCGTGACCAAATAATAGATATAGATATTGACGTATTCTTAGCCATCCTTAAAGGTAGTCTAGATACCGAGGCGCCAATTCGAGGATACACACAAACAAGCCGTCAATACTTGCAAACTTTACATCCATCTCTAGCTAGATTTGTTGGAGGTACAGTTAACGAACACAACGAATTAATAGAACTTGGACTGTGGGAAAAAGAAGAACGTCAACACACCCCAGCACTACAAAAAATCTATCACCAACTTACAGGCGAAAAAATAACACCGACTTTACGAACGGTTCGAGGTTATCTACCAACCGACAACCCACACGAAGATTTATATCGTCACGGGTTACACCGAGTTGCAACAGAATACGGCGCCACCTGTTTATATATATGGATGATGGCACATACAACAGGCGCCTTATATACAGTACTTGAGCAGCTTGCCATAGACGAAATTAACCATATGACGAAGTTTTGGGGTTTTGGAGTTTGGGTATATCCCAACACATCTTTACTTAGAGTTCTCAGTATCTTCATCAAAACTCGTCGTCAAAGTGAAGTGCGTAACAATTTATTCCGCACCCTCACCCGTATGATGAAAGCGCTGAATTGGAGGGAATGGACGTTAAATAATCAAATAACTTTGGCTTTAGTCTTTTTTTACACAATAATGCGGCTATTGAAATGGAATAACACCCTGACACCGCAGTACTTGAACGAATTATTTGGAATGGACGCTCACTAATTACTAATTTGATTAAAATCTTATGAATAATACCATTACTCAATTACCTATTGACCTAGATTCACAGCGTTTACCGCAACATGTCGCATTAATCATGGATGGAAACGGTCGCTGGGCAAAAAAGCGTGGACTACCGCGTATTGCAGGACATCGTCAAGGTGTAAGGACGTTAAAAGATATACTGCGGTGCTGTAAAGATTGGGGAATTAAAGCGCTAACTGTATATGCTTTCTCTACAGAAAATTGGGGTAGACCGTTTGAAGAAGTTGAATTTTTGATGCGGTTGTTTGAGCGTGCATTGAAAAATGAGTTAGACGTAATGCACTTAGAGGGTGTGCAAATTAAATTTATCGGTGATTTATCAGCTTTACCTCAGTCACTGATTAAGCTTATTAACCTTGCCGTTGAAAAAACACGTTACAATCAAACGCTGCAATTTAATATCGCCGTTAACTATGGTGGGCGCCATGAAATAATTAACGCATGTCGTCAAATAGGAGAGCTTGTGCAAACAGGCAAACTTGACGCATCAGATATAAACGAACAGTTATTTTCGCAACAGCTATACACAGCAAATTCACTAGAACCCGATTTACTAATTCGTACTAGCGGTGAAATGCGGTTGAGTAACTTCTTACTCTGGCAAATGGCTTATACAGAAATGTATTTCACCGATGTACTCTTCCCCGACTTTGATAGAACAGCTTTTCATCAAGCTTTACTAAGTTACCAAAAACGTGACCGTAGATTCGGCACAATTAAAACATCTTTGTCCGCATGAGGATAAAATGCACTATGTAGAGTTCAGTTAAACAAAATTTATGCGTGTACTACTTGGTGGAATGATAATAAGTCTTGGACTATCTTCACTCCCAGTTCAAGCACAACAGCCAAAAGTCTCTGATTCTCAAGTTTCTGCAATGGTAGAAGCACTCCGACAATCGGCGCCAAAAAGTTCACCAAGCAAAGGATATTACAGTGATTGGCAAGTCAAGCCAGAAACAATCAAATTATGGGCAAAATATTGTTTGAAAAAAGAATTAACACCGACACAGTTTCAAAACGACCCAGCGACCGCGCGTCAAGTAGTATCATGCGTAATGAACCGTGAATTAACCAAACAGTTTCGCGCGATACCCAATAATGAAACTGCTGCTGTAGGCAGTGTAGCCTGCTGGTGGATGACTGGTAACTATACAGGTTGTAACAGTGGATTCACCGCTGATTTTGTTAAAAAAGTAACAAAACTCTATCAGCAACAGCGTTCCAAACCAAAACCACAGCCTTAGTACTTTCCTGTAGAACGGGCGTTCTCGCCCGTGTCCTCATATCACTAAGTATAAGTATTTACTCGTTTAAATGATGCTGTTAATTAAGAAGCAGCTAGAGTATTGATATTCTCTATTTTAGCTTGCCTTATGTCTATTAATTCCTTACTATAAAAATGATTCATCTGAGCCATGATGCTGATGTTTCTTATGGTATGCGAATTGCTAAGGGGTTGGGAATAAATATTGACCCTGCAATGTTTCAGGCGCCCGTTCAGCAACCAGTAGGTGTGTAAAAAGAAACCGGGTTTCTCACGAGAAGCTCGGTTTTATCTATCTTGTGGTTAAATTAACATTAACCCCTTGGCTAGTAGACAAGATAATTATTCCGATGGCATGATGAAAATTAATTATATCTGATTAGCTTTATTGTTCAATTGGCGAATATATTAATTTTTAACAATGTTTAGAAGAATCAAAATTGCTACAAAGATTGGCGCTGGATTCGGAGCAATATTAGCTGTTGTAAGTGTGATTGGCTTTATTACATATCAAACTACGAATAATTTAGTTTTAAATGCTAGGTGGCAAGCTCATAGCTATGAGGTGCTAGGTGAGTTGAAAAATTTAAATGTAAACTTACAATCAGCAGAAGCATCGCAGCGCGCTTTTATTGTTACAGGTGAACAGCGTTCATTAGAACCTTTTAATGGTGCCATTAAAGCTCTAGATAATAGTTTAATAAAGCTACGTAAATTGACAGCAGATAATCCTCAACAGCAAAGCCTTATTAGTAAGCTAGAATTTTTAATCCCCCAAAGAATAGATATCATTAGAAATCGAATTTTATTACGTCAACAAGAAGGATTTGAGCGGGCAAAAGAGGAAGTTATCTCTGATAGAAACACAGAGATAATAAATCAGATTACAAATGTCATATCTCAAATACAAAAAGATGAAACAAGTTTATTATATTTACGTACACAAAAAACAGAAAACTCTACCAAAAAAGCATTTCAAGTTATTTTACTAGGTTTACCTTTTACAATTTTACTATTAATTATAATTATTATCTATCTAAATCGAGAAATTTCTTATCCTTTGCGCGAACTTTCTATAAAAACAGCCGCACTTGCCGATGGAGATTTATCGGTAAGTATCCGTGAAAATAACCGTGGAGATGAAGTAGGGATGCTAGTCAAAGCATTCAACCGGATGGTTACCAATTTACGTCAAAATACAAAGTTGACCCAGCAACAAACTTGGTTAAAGTCTAATTTAGCTAAGTTTTCTCAAATGCTGCAAGGACAGCGCAATTTAGCAAATGTTGCTAAAATTATCCTTGGCGAACTGGCGCCGCTTGTAAATGCACAACAAGCTGTATTATATGTTAAAGATACTGATATTGAACCACCTGTAATGGTTTTACTTGGTAGCTATGCGTATCAGCAACGCAAGAATCTCTCAAATAGATACCAGTTAGGGGAAGGGTTGGTAGGGCAATGCGCTTTAGAAAAGCAAAAAATATTACTCACAAATGTTCCTGGTGATTACATTCAAATTAGTTCAGGGTTAGGAGAAGCAAAACCAAAAAATATTATAGTATTGCCTATATTATTTGAGTCAGAAGTAACGGCAGTAATTGAATTAGCATCGTTTCAGGAATTTGAAACAGTACACATAACACTATTAGATGAATTGTGCGAGACTTTAGGTGCAGTGCTAAATGCTATAGCATCAGATATTCGTACAGTCGAGTTGCTCAAACAATCGCAAGCATTAGCAGAATTACTGCAAAACCAACAAGGAGAACTTCAAGAAAGTAATGAAAGATTAGCAGAACAAGCAGAAACACTACAAGCATCTGAAGAACTTTTACAGCAACAGCAGCAAGAGTTACAGCAGTCAAATGAAGAATTACAGGAGCTTAATCAAGAGCTAGAGAAAAAAGCCGAATTGCTAGAATTGCAAAAGCAAGAAGTTGAAACAAAAAATAACCAAATTGAAGAAGCACGGCAATCATTAGAAACACAAGCTAGTGAGTTAAAGCTTTCTTCAAAATATAAATCTCAATTTCTTGCTAACATGTCGCATGAATTGCGAACCCCTCTTAATAGCTTACTAATTCTAGCTAAACTTTTATCTGAAAATAGCGAAGGTAATCTCACATCAAAACAAATAGAGTATAGTAGTACTATTTACGGTGCCGGAAAAGATTTATTAGGATTAATCAATGATATATTAGACTTGGCAAAAATCGAATCTGGCACAATGTCGTTCGATTATTACCCGTTACCATTAGTCGAACTCAAGCATTACTTAGAACGTACCTTTAAACAGCTTGCCTATAGTAAAGGTTTAAACTTTACCCTTGATTTTGCGGCAAATCTCCCATCAAGCATTGACACCGACGCAAAACGTTTACAACAAGTTCTCAAAAACTTACTAGCAAATGCCTTTAAATTTACAGAACAAGGAGAAGTGCGACTCACGGTAAACTTTGCTTCACATGGTTGGAGTCCTAACAACGAAACCTTAAATAAATCTAGCTCAGTTCTCGCTTTTAGCGTCAGTGATACAGGTATTGGAATAGCACCCGAAAAGCAAAAGATAATTTTTGAAGCATTTCAACAAGCTGATGGTAGCACTAATCGTAAACACGGAGGTACAGGTTTAGGTTTATCAATCAGTCGCGAAATTGCGCGCTTATTTGGTGGTGAAATTACATTATCTAGCCATGCCGGTGAAGGAAGCACATTTACACTGTATTTACCTTTAAATATTACAGAGTCAAAAAATAATCCTGAGCGTAGAGACGTGATTAATCCCTCCGGGAAAACCTCCAGTTTACACGTCTCTACCGTTGGCGCCAAATTCAACTCAGCACCCAGTACTCAGCACTCAGCACTCTTCGACGACAGAAAAAATATTCAACCTGGCGAATATGTATTATTAATAATTGAAGATGATATAACTTTTGCGCGTATTTTATACGACATGGCGCAACAGCAAGGTTTTAAAAGCGTTATTGCTCAAAATGGTAATAGCGGAATAACACAGGCACGTCAAATTAAACCTTCGGCAATTTTATTAGATATTGATTTACCAGGAATCGATGGTTGGATGGTATTGGATAGATTGAAGCACGATGTAAACACACGTCATATTCCTGTACATGTAATGACGGTGGAAGACGGGAAACAGCGGAGTTTACAGCAAGGTGCAATGGCATATTTACAAAAACCTGTTACCAGAGAAGAAATTAGCGATGCTTTAAATAGAATAAAAGTATTTGTAGAGCGACCACTGAAATATTTACTCGTTGCCGAAGACGACGTAACACAACGCCAAAGTATTATCGAACTTATTGGTGGTGATGATGGTGATGTTAATATTACTGGTGTAGGAACAGCCGAAGAAGCTTTAACAGCAATTCGTTCGCGACGCTTTGACTGCATGGTTCTCGATTTGGGACTGCCTGATATGGATGGCTTTGAGTTAATTGAACTAATTAAGAAGGAAAAAAATGGTGAATCTTTACCTGTTATTATTTATACAGGTAAGGAAATTACCAAAGCACAAGAATTTCAATTACGGCGAATAGCGGAAACAATCATTATTAAAGACGTAAATTCTCCTGAAAGACTGCTCGCCGAAACGTCATTATTCTTGCATAGAGTTCAAGCCGAACTACCTGTTACTCAGCAAAAAATACTTGAACAATTACAATCAAGCGACAGTATTCTTACAAATAAAAAAGTTTTAATTGTAGATGACGATGTTCGTAATATTTTTGCGTTAACTGGTTTGCTCGAAAAATACAGTATGCAAGTAATATACGCTGAAAATGGTAAAGAAGGTATCGAAGTTTTACAACAGAATCCCGATATCAATGTCATACTTATGGATATAATGATGCCTGAAATGGATGGTTACGAAACTACCCGTCAAATTCGTCAAAATTATCAATTCAAATCTTTGCCCATTATTGCCCTTACTGCTAAAGCCATGCAAGGCGACCGTGAAAAATGCATCGAAGCAGGCGCCTCAGATTACATTACCAAACCTGTTGACACTGAACAGCTACTTTCGCTATTAAGAGTATGGTTGTACGATTAACTGTAGGGTGGGCAGTGCCAGCCCTTTCAATGCGTACAAATGGACTAACACAAAAAGGCAGATGGCAGAGGGCAGAAGTAAAAAGCCTTAATATACAAGCTTTTTTACTTTTTCAACGCTCACAATTATTATACTTGGGCTGCATTAATAAGATAAGTATTAATAAATTAAGTAATTAATTGGTAAGAAATATGTTTTTCCTTACCATTTTTTTATATGCAAACTATCAAGGCGTGTACGTAGCTATATAATTTGCACAAATATGATTTATTTGTTCTACATCAAGAACGTTAAAATATTATATCTAATAAATATTGAGCATAAACTTAACAGTTGCATTAGAATTCTTGCAGGCAGTAGGCAATGAGGAACAAAGAAAAATGTTTATTGTTTACAAACTAACTTTTTTTCTGTTTTTTACTAGTTTGATGTGCTTCTAAAAGTCGCGCGGTAAGCCAGTCCTGAAGGCGGGTTTCCCACCGTAGGGAACTGGCGCACCCGGAGGGTGGAAACATGGCGATGTTTCCTATCAACAATTAAATCTCCTCGCTTTTTCTTTTGACCTCTTGTTGCTTTCAAAAAACGTTTAAGATTTACACCTCCTGCAAGCCTTTGTAAAAGCTCTGCTATTTGGTCAAGAGAAAATGTACTAAATTCTTCCCATTGTGTTGCAGGAATCGCAATCATCATCCCTCTATATATTCCTTGAATTTCATCAACTAAGTAAAAATCTGACAATCCTACTTCTATTTTAGTGACTCCATGTACACTTCCTAATGCGCCTCGTAAAGTCGCAAGTATATTATATGCGACTAATGCCATCGAAAATGAAAACAATGCAGCTTTTGGATAAGCTAAAGTTTGAATTTCCCCATTAAAATTTTCAGTTACAGTTTGAAAAAGATTTTCTATTTTCCAGCGATTGCGATATAATTCAGCAATTTCCGCTGCGCTGACTGCTTTTGGTAAGTTTGTGAAAATTGCTATTTCCCATTCGTTATCTCGTGTTGGTGTATTCAGCTTTAGTAAAACTCGTCTCAACTGTAGAGCTTCTTCTTCATAAGATATTTCTATCTTCTGCTCAAAGAATTTTCCTGTTTCAGTTTCTCCTAGTGGCTGTAATTCTGTTAATTCTTTAAATCCTAAAGAACCGTGCTGACGAATTACAAAAAATGCTTCTTTCAAGATGAGCGTATATAAAAATTTTCCTGTACAGAAGTTACGGTCTCCACACCATAGTTCTTGTGGTTTAACTAGAGAAAGTACTTCATCAAAGTGCGCGCGCTCTTGGGCATGACCGTCAGCATCAAGAAAAATATCTGTTACTAACTTTGATGAAGAGTCTAATATTGCTATTGCCTTACCTGGTAAGGCTTTTGCTGCATAATTACGTTAACGAAGTTATCCGAAGGAAATTACATTTAATCTATGGTCTGTTGCCGCAAGACATGTCCCATCTACAAATTTAACCTGATACCCCGACAACAAGCTTGGTTGTTCCCCACTCATTGCTTTAACTAGATAATTTAAATCGCTTGCTGTTTCTTTTAACAATGCTTGACTTACATTTAATTCAATTCCAGAGAGCTTGTTATACAATGCTGTTGTACTCACTATTTTTTCTATTGCTTTTGCTTTATAAGCTGCATGGACTGATTTGTGAATCCCACACACAACTAAACTCATCAAATCTACTTGGCTTGAAAATAATAAATCTTGCTGATATTGAACAGTCGCGTGTTTCTCAAATATGTTATCCAAGCGTTCTGGCGTAAAAATACGTTCCATTAATACTCGTGCCATCACACTCATGGGACTTTCTTCTACGAATTGCTCAAAAACTGTAGATAACATTTTGACACACCATGATATTGATACTGTCAAGAATAACTTGAAGGCATCCTAATAATCCATAACAGGAGCAGCTTTTAGGCGCCGCTCCTATAGTACTTAAGTTCGCGCCATCAAGGGCTGGCAGTGCCCACCTTACTGGCTGTAAACTAAAATGTTACAGTTTTGCTTTGATTTGCCGCAGTTGGTTTTTGAGATTATCTACTGTTTTTTGCCACTGATTTTTCTGGATAGGCGCCGGGAAGTAAGCAGGTGGCAATTCAGGGTTAAGATTACGGTAGTATTCCCAAGTTTCCCAGTAAGGACAACCGGGTTGAATACGAATACCTGCCCAGTGTAAATATTGGAGTTGTTGATTTACAGTTGGGTCGATTAGTACACTGGTTTGCCCCTGTTTTGATTGGAAGTGTGGTGTACCTGCCCAGTTACCAGGCGCCTGACCTTCACGACGTACAATGTTAAAGCGGTTTTTGATACGCTTTAATAACATATAGTTAATTATTGGTTGGTCAGAAGTTTTTTCTGAGAAATCAAAGTATTCGGGATGTTGTGTACATTCTGTAAATACTTCGTATAAATCTTGTTCGGAGACGAGATTTTTCTTGGAACCCCAAAATCCACCGTTGAATATATCTTTGACTTCTTCTTGTGTGAATACTCCGTCGTCAAAGACTTTGGCAGAAAATACGTTTTTTATACCGCCTAAATGTTGGTAATCGCAGTTAATAAAATCTGTATTTGCTAGGTAATTAAGGTTATCGGCAATTTTTTCAAAGACAACTATATCTGTGTCAATGTATAAAAACTCATCAAATGGGCCAAACCAACAAGCTTGTTTACGAAACTGGTTGGGACGGGCAAAAAACTTACCACCAAATGTTTCGTGTAATTTTTTTGATAAACGGTCAATAAATTCTAAATCTTCATAAACCTTTACACCATAATAGCGATTGAGTGTATCGGCTATATTATGATAATTATCATTATAGGGAATCATCACAATTGGTGTTTCTTTATCATACAATCTAATGCTGTTGAGCAAAGCTATTGCATGGTCTGTAACTTTATCGTTAGCTATAATATATATTCCGCGCGTCATTATATTAAACCTCCATTGGAATTCCTAATTTTCGTAAAACTCTTGTTGCAAAACTTGGTGGTGCATTGTAAGCTTTAGGCTTAGTTTTAAACTGCGGGCGCCGTGTTGGTTCATTTAAATAACGGTAGTGTAAAAAAATATCCCTGTAAGGAAACCCAACATTTTCACCCGCACATACACGGGTAAATAGTTTTGATGACAACCCAATATAATGCAGGTAGGTAAGACGACTTTGTTTGTCGTAAAGAAGATTATCTTTTTCCTCGAAGTGTGGAGAAGTCACGCAACAACCAGTTACTTTGTCCTCACTTAGGTAATGGGCAAAGTTGCACGTCGAAACACCCGCACGCATCACCATATAATTAAGGATAGTTTGGTCGGGTGCATTCATATACAGCACTTCACCATCACAGGAGCGCAGTTGTGATAATAAGTAATCTCTTTTTTCTTGATTAAATAAACCTTTTTTGGTTGCGTACATACCCGAACAAAAGATTTCGCTATCAATGCGTGCTTGTGAAAATATATTTAATAGTTGTTTGGACTTGACGTCATAAACGTGCGTCGGGTCTTTGTGCTGAAAGTCGTAAACCACAAAATCATTATGATCTAACTGCTGGAAAATATAATCTAGCGAGTTTAGTACTAAAGTATCAGCATCAAGATAAATAAACCTATCAAACCGACCATCAAAAGCGCAAAACCTTCGGTGCGTACCCATACGGTATATACCTGATATACCTCGTTCTGACCATGTTTTGAATGCGTTAGGGTGTGTCTGCCATACATCGTAAACAAAATTATCCCAAAGTTCGATAATAGATTTATCGTCAAATATTTCTAAATTACTGCGTTTGGCAGCTTCTTCTTTGACTCGTTCTAATTTATCGTCGTATGGCAAAATGCAAATTGGGTAATCTTTACCAGCATGAACTTCAATACTGTTTAACAGCGCTATCAACTGGTCATAAACCACATCATTTGCAAGAATATAAATACCATCAGTCATATATAACCCCTACCAAATTTAAATTTGATTAAAAATTCTTTGTGTAGTTACTCGTCCATTCTAGTAAGTTGAGTTTGTGTAATATAATTTGTCTTGCTTCTGCTATTGCTTCAGAGGCTTCGTACCAAGCATCGGGTGTTGCGGTTACTTCTTGGATGTACTTTAAACCTTTTTCGTCTAAGCTTGGTAAACGTAAAAAGCTACCTGGTGGTAATAGCTTATCTGCGGCGCCTCCTCCGTAATATATTGGTAAGCACCATGCTAACAGTGAATCCCACATTTTTTCGCTGACGTATAAATCATTGCTAGCATAGTTTTCAATAGCTAAGTTGTATCGATAAGGCGCCATTGCGTGCCATTTGTTGGCAAGTTCTCCCCCAGATGCTACCCAAGTTGGTAAATTACGTCCGTAAAAATCACAATCAATTTGATGATTCTGTAATAATCGCAAAAATTCTAGTCGTTGCCGATGGTTTGCTGTGCGACTTATTCCTGATGTTATCCAACTACACGTGCGAGTTTTTTCTGGTACTGGCATTTCGTTGAGTTCGCGGAACGAGTTACTGTGATACCATATTGCTGGCATGTATTCGGGTATTGGCGCCGCGTTATCAGATGCGGATACGTAACCGCAGTATTTAGTTGCCCATTCGTAACACGCTAAATTTGTTTCGTTAACTTCTTCAAGGGGTGGTTCGCGCCAAAGAAAGATAATTCGTTCTTTGGGAACTCCACGCAATAAAGGTTGCATTTCTTCTTCGCTAAACGAGGCGTAATGAAGTTCGGGTCTGAAGAATAAATATTTGTTTTTAAATACTTTGCGAATACCTGCGAAATTGTATAGAAGTAAGAAGTCGGGTTTTTCAGCTTTGGCAAGCATTTGAATATTGCCCCATACACCAAATTGGTAGGGGGTTTGTTGCCATAACCAATCGCTTTGATTAACTCCTGGATACTCAGTTAGCATTCCAACGATTTTTTTAGTCATAGTTTTTAGTTCTCCCTTATATTTAATTAATTACCTGCGGACGCATTGATTCTTCAACATAATTTAAAATATTGAGAATTCTGCTTTCCCATGAAAATTGCTGCGCGTAGTTAATACTGTCTATATATCCTTCTGTTTTACGTGGATATTTATCTAGCGCGTATTGTATTGCGGCAGCAAATTTTTGTGGGTTATCTGGTTCACACCAACATGCTATTAAGGGGGAATCTTTGAATGGCATTAGGGGTAGTATTTCAGTGGTTACTATAGGAGTGCCAGATGCCATGTATTGGAAGAATTTAACTGGGTTGGTATAGTCGGCTTCTTTTCCTGATAGGTGAGGATGTAATAGTAAGTCGGCGCCTTGAAATAAGCTGACTAACCTTTCGCGTGGCATTACCCAACCTAAGAAACTGATGTTTGAGATATTTTTATATGAAGCTATTTGTCTATATGTTTCGACTTGGGCGTCTTTTCCTCCGGTAACGACAAATTGGATGTAAGGCATTTGCTCTGCTACTTCGATAAGTAGGTCGATACCTTTAAATTTATATAAAGCACCTGAGTAAACAACTAATATTTGTCTGCCGTCTTGAAGTAGTTCTTGGCGCCAGTTTTGTGCTTGTTCGGGTTGACGTTCTAAAAATGATTGCTCAAAACCGTTATATACCCATGCTACTTTTTCTGGTGGCATTCCTTGCTCAATTAAGCTTTGACGTACTGGTTCTGATTGAGTGATGGCAATTTGAAAGTAAGGACTATTTATAATTTCGGGTTCAAATGGTATTGTTTGAAAGTGATGTTTTTCAAATATAACGGGAATTTGATTTTTTACTGATGCTTTGACAAAATTCCAATCGCGTGTGTGAACTAGCTTGGTGTGGCGCCGTAAATGAAATGGGAAGTAGTATTTTGTGGCAATGGTGCTAGAGTTTGTGAGTTTGCCTGGTACTCTGTCTATAGGATATGGCATTGGTAACGGCGCCACTCTTAGATGTTCTTGGGTGTTATAAAAATCTACAAATTTTGCGTCTGGCTTTTGTAGTTTAAAAGGATTAAATAACCAAGATAGATTTAATGGGCTAGCCTTTTTATCGTGGTAAGCTAACACCGAAGAGTAACCCAAATTTGCAGCCGCATTTGCACAAAGTACATCGTGTATTTCATGTGCTGTATCAGGTTTGAGCGAAAGTTCTCCTGTATAAAACAGGTATTTGTTTTGATTGTTAGAAAACATGTTGTTATAACCCTATTTTTATTTTAGAATTACCGTTTTGTTGGTATTCAAGCCCATTACTGGAACCACTAGAATTTAAAGATTTTGATTTTAAAAAATCTTCTAATTCTTGAATCGTATCCAGTAAATGAATTGCTGCATAAGAAATATTTTTAATAATTTCATTTTGCTCAGATGTTTGAACCTGACCATCTACAATTAGCGGCAAAGAATGTAACATAAAATTTAAATGAGTACGTAACTTCTTAACAAGACGGTCAAGGTTATCTCGATATACTTTATATGTATCATTGACTGATGTAATAAAGCTGGTTTGCAGTTTGACAATATCCTCAAAAATTTCGATTATATTCTCGACCCGCGCTGTTGATTTACGTATTTCTTCGATAAGTTCTTCCCGCTCCTCTGAGTCCGAAGCTTCGTCGATTAATAATTGCAAAAAGCCAATCGTTGGATTTAGTCGTGTCCGTAATTCGTGGGGTATGCGAACTAAATTCTGATTGTGAGTTAGTACTTCTGTATTTTGCCCATTCGTTAATTTGGCTTCTGTAAATTGCTTTTCAGAATCTTCGGCGCCAAATTGCATCGTGTAAAGTCGTGTATAATAGCCACCTTTCTGTAACAGTGAGTTGTGAGTTCCGACTTCTACAACTTTTCCTTGGTCTAAAACCGCTATTTGGTCAGCAGCTTGAACTGTAGATAAACGGTGGGCAATAACTAAAGTTGTTCTGTCTTTACTCAAGTCATCGATAGCTGCTTGCACTACTCGTTCAGATACAGTATCAAGCGCACTAGTTGCTTCATCGAGAATTAAAATCTCTGGGTTTTGTAATAATGCACGTGCTATAGCTAATCTTTGTCGTTGCCCCCCCGATAGCATTACACCTCTATCACCTATTAACGTATCAAAACCTTGTGATAGCTTTGTGACAAACTCATAAGCATTCGCGCGTTGGGTAGCTGCTATTATTTCTTCTTCGGTTGCGTCGGGTTTTCCGTATGCAATGTTATATCGTACTGTGTCGTTAAATAAAAATGTATCTTGACTAACAATACCCATTGCACGACGTAATGACTGAATATCAAATTCTTTCAAATCTACGCCATCTAGTAAAATACTACCAGAAATTACATCATAAAAACGCGGTAACAAGTCCGCCATTGTTGATTTTCCGGCGCCTGAACTACCAACTAAAGCTAAGGTAGTACCCTTCGGCAAAAACAAATCGACTTCTTTTAATACTAATTTATCGCTACCTGGGTAAGCAAAAGAAATATTATTGAAATGAATTCCTTTTTCAAGCGCTTTGTAACTTTTTGCTCCCCGACTCATAAACGGCTTATTGTCACGTCTTAAAAAATCGTTAGCAATAGATACGCTTGTTGAAGCGTTCGCAAAGCTACTACGAATTGCGTTTAGCTGAGATATGAAAGGCAGTAAACGCAGAAGTACTAATAAATATGTAAACAGTACAGTCGAAAGTGAGGAAATTTGAGATGCAAATAAATACTTACTAAGCAGTATAATCATTACCAAAGCTGTAATTCCCATTACCTCACTAACGGGTGTAATTGCCTCAGAATTTGCCTGCGATTTAAAATCAGCTTGTTCGCGGTTGCGAATTAATTTGACAATTTTTGTATATTCGCGGTCTTCATTAGCTGTTGCCCTGACTAAGCGCATTCCGTTCATGACTTCCAAAACGGTTATCGAATATGCTCTTGACATATCCGATAGCAATTTACCATAATCTTTCGACCGAGCAATTGCATATTGGTTGACTAATGTTACAAGTGATAGTAAAAATGTTGCTGCTATCGTTAACTGCCACGAAATAGAAACCAATACAGCAATAAATACGAAAATTGTTATAACTAAAATTGAGACCCGAATGACAGTATTAACAGAACTCGCGGCTTTTCCTAACTCTGCACTCAAGCTATTAATCGCATCACCAACTTTGGTTTTGACGAAGTAATCTAAATCGACTTCTAACAAGTTTTTTAAACCTGCTTCCCGCATGTCAGTTGTCAATGTGCGTGCAAGGGAACTTGATGTTAAAGTGCTTGCATAGCTGGCAAGATTTTTTAATATAATAGTTAATATAATTGCTATTGCCATGACCAAAGTACGATAATCTTCTGGTACTCGGTCGAAAGGTCGCATGACGATTTTTAAAATATCAGGTGCGTTATTTAGTTCAATATCTAGCCCAATAATTTTTAAAACAACTGGTACAATTAAGGTAGTACCAACTCCATTAAATAAGGCGCCAGAAAATCCTAGTAAGAATGTCAGAAGCATCCAACCAGGATAAGGTTTAGCAAATCTAATTAAAAGTTTAAAAGTGGACATAGTTAATAGTTAATAGTTATAGAAACCTAGAAACCGGGTTTCTTTATCGAGATTGTGATGAAAATAGAGATTTTGCATAGAAACCCGGTTTCTTATAGTTTATTAATAACACTTGCGAGCGTTGCAGCCATAGTAGAAGTACTATATTTTTCAATACAGCGGGTTCTGGCTTTACGTCCTTTAACGGTTGCAGTTTCAAAATCATTGAATATGACTTCGATTTGTGCAGCTATTTGTTCGGGTGCTGATGGTTCAACTAAGTAACCTGTGTCAGCTAATATCTCAGGTATATCACCTACACGGGTAGAAATCACAGGTTTACCCATTGCCATTCCGTCAGTTAACTTTAGAGGAAACTGCGCGCGTGCGACTACGGTATCGCGCTGTGGTACAACAACAATATGCGCTGCTGCCACAATTTCTGGCATCGCTTCTACTGGCTTTTTTGGTAACTTAATAATCCAACGTCCCCATTTACTAATTAATTGGTCATCGTAATTATCATATGGACTGCCACCGACAATTACTAACCGCAAATCATCACGATTCAGCTTATCGAGTGCTATCAATACGTCTTCAACACCTTTATGCGGACGCGGGGCGCCGGGAAACATCAAAATGCGATAATCAGAAAGTCCATACTTAGAGCGACTTGCTTCAGGGTCGTATTTATCTGGGTTAAACATCTCGGTATCTTTACCATTTGGTACATAAACACCCCCAAATCTATCCTGAAGAAACTCTGTATCAATAGTTATGCCATCTGCCCATTTGACCAAACTTTCCATCCAATTAATGTAAACTGGATGGTCAGGAAATCTAAGGGCGCCGTTCGATTTGAGAATATCACGGGCAAATTGTTTAATTCCCGGTTGGTACTTCCAATCAAAACCACCATGCCAACTTAGTTCCCAGTCATCCATATCAACCAACACCGGACGATGACGACTCAATTTATCAAGTAATGCCACACCAAAGCTAGTTGGTTTTGGCTTTACTGCGTAAATCACATCACCCGATAGCTTTTGCCGTAATTGTCGCGCTGACCCAAAAAACTGTGGATAATTACTACCAGCTATAGAAATGACTGGAATTCCATCAGGGGGTATAGCATATAAATCTTTGCCGAAATTAAAACCGACAACTTCGACGTCATAATTAAGTTGCTTAAGGACTTGAGCTAGTAAATAAGCTCTAACCGTGCCTCCTCCAGAGAGGTCGCTAACAACTAATGAAAATTTTAATTGATTATTTGCCATTGCTCCCAACGCGCCTTACTGCGATTATCTGGACTGAATTTACTCGCATCGCCAAATTTTAGTAGAAATAAAGTTAATTATTTTTTGACTCCGTGACCCACGTAAGTTTTCATATAATAAAGACTGCGGTAAAACCATCCGCAGTAAGTAAGCTATAAACAAACTAAACCTACTATTTACTTTAAACTTTCCATTAAACAGTTGAACCGGATAATTTACAATTTTTCCTAATTTAAAAAAGTTCTTTATATCTTTCTCAATTAAAGTCTGTTCCAGAAAATACTTTATTCCTGGCTGAGAATAATTTCTTAACTCATCACTTTTACTGGCTTCAATTTCGTATAGCAAAACATAGTAGTTTTTCATATATTCCCAATTGTTGGTTCTATTTGTTTCATGTTTGGTGTAAAAAGTACCAACAATCGGTGTATATATATAATCTATGCCTAATGCTAATAAACTGAGTGCAAAATCTCTATCTTGTAAAGCCTTAAGACGGCTATCAAAAGATGCAGCTTGCAAAACTTCTTTTTTAATCAACATGCACTGCTGCAACACAGGGAACGGTGACTTAGCAAGAAAATCAGGTAAAAGTAAACGCTGTTTTAACTCTTCGCGATTTAACGAACCGATAATATTTTGTTCACGACGGATAATATTTTGGTTGCTGTCAAGGAATACGCGCTCATAGTCACAGTAAAGTACAACGTTTTGGTTTTCTAACTCCTCTAAACAACTCAACTGAAACCGCGTTTTATCTTCATGAATCCAATCATCTGGGTCTAAACACTGAATCCATTCACCCGAAGCTTTTTCAATACCCAAATTACGCGCAGTAGATACACCACCATTTTCTTTATAAAAATATTGTACTCGCTCGTCACTAGCCATTAACCGTTCTGCTACTTCGCGAGTATTATCTGTTGACCCATCATCAACTAAAATACATTCTAAATTAGTATAAGTTTGTGCTAAAACACTTTTAACACATTTTTCTAGATAGCTAGCTCGGTTGTAGCATGGTAAAATAATTGAAACTAAAGGAGTCATGGCTAAACCAATCCTAAATCATTAATATTACAGTAGGACTCAGAATTAAATTCATACAAATACATAAAGAATGTAACCTATTTTACCCTGAACCCCTACCGAGAATGTACCGATAAATTCATTAATATCAGTACTACTAGCTCCTGTAACAAGTAATATCACAGATTGTAACCAGTATCTTTGACTTATTTTTCGCTATCTAGTGACTCACCGTCCAGTTATTCCCTGCCGTGTATACAGCAGGGCGCCGAAGCGTCACGCACTATCTTATGATTGTGATTACCAGCCAATAAGTTTTAATTGACCTGTCTGAAGATAGTCAAATATACGATAGATTTGGCGCCGTTCACCGTCACTAACATCGCTATTATTTAAAATAATTTCTGTAAGTAAGCTGTGGTCATTACGACTATATACTCTAGAAAAAATAATTTTATCTACAATTTTTTTTACAGCTACTTCTGATTGATAATCAATTGATTTCATCATTGAAAGTTTATGCAGCATAGCTCTCCTGATTATTAATTATTAAAAAAATAAGCAAAATTTGCCCCGCTTATAGTTAAACAGCGTGCGTATAAAAATTTCTTAAATTTAAGTTAAGGCGGTAAACAAATTTTATTCATTATAAAGTTTATGTCTTGGAATGCCTTTGTGGTATCTTTACAACATAAACCGATAAAATCAATTTTGCTTTATCTTTACATCATCACCCAGAGAATTTTTACTGATATCTAGATTTTTTTAACAAACCATATAGTCAAAAATACGTGTAAATACTATTGCTTTTACCAAAAGCTTTTAAATTATAGGTGTTCCCGGTGAAGTCAATATAGATTTTTAGGAAACTCTTACAATTAATAAGCACCAGCAAAAAAATATAAAAAGATACACAGCAAGACTCACTCAGCACGTCTATACCATAACAAACAGGAGTAAACGAGATGCAGATAATTCGTATACCAGTACTTTCTGACAATTACATTTTCTTACTTTGGGATAGCACACGTAAAATAGCCGCAGTAGTTGACCCTGCCGTAGCAAAACCAGTTTTAAATAAACTTCATGAATTAGTCGGCGCCGAGTTGGTAGCTATTTTCAATACACACCACCATAGCGACCATGTAGGAGGAAACCGTGAATTAATGACCCATTACCCTAACGTAACAGTCTACGGTGGAGAGTCAGACTCTGGACGTATTCCGGGACAAAAAGTCTTTCTTCGTGAAGGAGACTCTGTAGAATTTGGCGACCGAACTGGCGCCGTGTTTTTTGTTCCTGGGCACACACGCGCTCACATCGCTTATTATTTCCCACCGGTCACCCCAGAAGAAACAGGTGAACTATTCTGTGGTGACACACTATTTGCAGGTGGATGCGGGCGCCTATTTGAGGGAACACCAGCGCAAATGCTAGATTCTCTCAGCAAAATACGCACACTACCCGATAATACTCGTGTGTGGTGTGCCCATGAATACACTCTCAAAAATCTTCAGTTTGCCCTTAGTGTCGATGGTAACAACCAAGATTTACAACAAAGGTATACAAAAGTACAAGCTTCCCGCAATCAAGGAGAAGCCACAGTACCTTCACTATTAGGGATAGAAAAACTTACTAACCCATTTTTAAGATGGGATATACCCGCATTACAAACAGCCGTAAAAACTAGCGAGCCAGTACAAGCATTCGCACGCTTACGCGGAATGAAAGACACATTTTAATTCGTTCGTACTAAGCACTAAAGTGCTTAGTACGAACCCCCTAAGAAGCCTTTATCAAAGACTTAAATTGCCTCTTAAACGACCCATACATATTCTGAAACACAGCCATTTGTTTGTGCCGACGCTTTTTAGCAGCTTGTTCGTAAGACCAGTTCGACCATATCGAGTTATCGAGATATTCGTAAAATAATTCTTTTTGTGGATGATTACAATTATCGTTCCAAGGTTTCTCGCGCGTTGAGTAATGGATAATATATGGATGATTCAGGAGGTTATTATATTCTTGTTCACTGAATGGACTTTCTTGCCATGAACCAAACCGGAATAAATAAGGCATTTGATTCCAACGCGCGTCAAGTTCTCCCCATTTTCCCGCCAAAACTGCGTTTAACCCGTCTTGGTCGTGCCAGCGCACCTGCTGTTTATAATCGTTAAGATATTTAATTACTTCCGAGCTTGTGTTATTTTGGCGCCATTTTTTTAAATTAAATACTAGTACACCAGAATTGAAATATTTATAATCAGCAGGGATACCGAGTTCTTGATAGTTTATTAAACCGCGCGGAGAAGAAACTAGCGGGGCGCCCATATCTTGCACTGCTAATAAATAATTGTCGCCCACATCTTGCTTCCAGAGTGCCTCAATGTCGCTGCAAACTATTACATCGCTATCTATATATATTGCTTTTTCAGTTTCGGTAGGTAAAAACTCTGGAATTAAAAGTCGATAATAAGCAGCAATTGTTATTGTTGATGAAATTTGCATGTTCTTGAACTGCGATATGGGCGCTTTTATCCAAGTAACTTTGACTTGCTCTGATTTAAGATTTTCAATTATCCGCTTTTTGTTGGCGCCCAAGACACCACCATCAATTATATACAAAGACAAATTCTGCGGATTTTGCATACTCGCAACAACCGAACGAGTGGTTGCTGCCAAAGGCATAGAGTAGTTATCATCCGCAGCGCATACTAAAACTATAGAGTTATCCATAGATGCTTAATTTTTAAATTTCAACTGATTTAATTCATATACTGACAAAATCAACGCCAAAATTGCATGGTTATACTTAATTTGTTTTAAAATGTGATACTAAGTTAAACATTAACAATTTATACAGCTGCAAAAAACTTAAAAAGTTTTTGTATCTACCTTTACACTATGGGTTAACATATAGTTGCTTCCCAGGTAAGAGGAAAAGCTACAATTACTAAGGTACGTTAGTAATGGATGAGTTGATTAGCAGATGCATCAAAAACTACGATAAATAGAGGTGTGTGATAATATGGTACTTTTACAAACTATTTAAACGCAAAGTTGAGTGATTTTCTGGTGGTTAGTCGCTTATGGTTGTTTAATAAAACCGATATCATCTTTTTAACTTACGTTCTGTGATTCGGCATTATGAACGACTTATCAGCAACTTTAGCTATATTATCAGCAATGATTGCGCCTGCGGTACTAATTTCTGCGTGCGGCTCGTTGATTATTGCTACATCACAACGACTTAACCGCACTATTGACAGAGTTAGAAATATTTCTCATTGAGTTTAAAGAATTAACTTCTAACAAAGATGAGCCTCAGATGAAGAATTAGCTTTAATGTTTGAACTGATAAATCGGGCTGCTATACGCTCACTGCTTTTGCAACGCGCTCTAAGTTGTTTATATCTAACGCTTAGTATATTTGTTGCAACAAGTGTATCACTCCGAGTTTTAGCGTTATTAACTCGAAGGCAAATGCTTTCTCAGTATTATTGGATACGAATTATACTTGCTACGAGCGGTACGGCGTTACTTTTATACTCAAGTTTACTTTTAATTTTTGAATCACGCATTGCATTAATGGGCGTAAATCATGAAATGGATTTTGTCATTCGTTCGAGTCGTTATGAGGCGCCTGCTGACTTGTTACAACTTCTAAATCAACCCCAAAGACATAAAAAAAATAAATTATTCAGGTTTAGAAAATTTTAATCAAACCAAAGTGTAAAAATTATCCAAAATAATTAATAATAAAAAAAACATAATAAACGTTAATAACGAAAATTCAAATGGGAAATAAAATGGACATTAATCAGGCAGATATTGAAAAATTTGTTTATCGTACAGAGAGAATGTACAAACGCTGGTCGGACTTGCTGCATGGAAGCGTTAGTTTGTCACCAAGCAAAGCAGAAGTTTTACCCCAAGCTTTAATGGAACTTGGTTCTGCGTCACAAACGTTACAATTAGCAACTGAGGAGTTATGCCAGCAAAATCAAGAACTGACAGAAGCACGCAATTTACTTGAGATAGAACGTCAACGCTACAAAGACCTTTTTGATTTTGCACCCGATGCTTATCTAGTGACAGGCTTAGATGGCAAAATTCAAGACGCTAATCGTGCTTGTTCTCAAGTTTTTGGCATTTCCCAGCAAAATTTAACGGGTAAACTAATTATTAACTTTGTTAAATTAGACGACCGTCATAAACTACGGTGTCAAATTGCCAAATTATCCAAAATGGAAAAAGTAGGTGAAATTATTATATGTTGCCAGAAAAGAGACGGTGGATTTTTTAATGCAGCTTTAACTGCTACCAGTATTTGTAACGGTCAAGGTAAAGTAACAGGGTTACGCTGGCTAATACGTGATATCACAGAACAGCGAAGAGTAGAATCAACACAACAGAGTTGCAATTTAGATTTATCAAAGAATCGTCCTTTACATAAGTACTGTAGACGCGAAGTAGTACCTCTTGGAAATGACATAATTTGGTATGTTAATAGCGGTATAGTCAAACTAAGTTCGCTTTGTGAAGCTGGAACAGAAATATTACTAGGGTTAGTAGGTGAAGGAATGGTTTTTGGCGCCAGTCTCACAGGTCAACAAATCTATCAAGTAACAGCGATTTCGGATGTTGAACTAGTGCCAGTTATGCAAACAGAAATAGGTGCTTCCCCAGCTTTGAGCCATGTGATTTTACCCAAAATTAAACAGCGACTACAACAAACCGAATACTTTTTAGCAATTGCAGGTCGATTGAAAGTAGAAGACCGATTTTGGAATTTATTACAATATTTGAAGCAAGATTTTAGTGAAAATACTCCAATCGGAACTCGAATTAATATTCGTTTTACCCATGAGGAACTCGCTAGTGCTTGCTGTACTACTCGCGTTACAATTACCAGGCTAGTTCAATGTTTCCAACAAAAGGGATTAATTAGCTTTGATAGCAGGCGCCATATCATAATACACGATGCAATGTAAGGTGGGCAGTGCCCACCCTACGTTATGAAGGTTGTAAAATTAAATCGGTTAACTTAGCTTGCAAGTCTTGCCAGTGGACATTTTCAAGACTGGGTAAAACAATATCAGCTTCTCCTACCCTTTCAGAAGGCCCCAAACCAACAGCTATCATTCCTCCTGCTTTTGCTGCTTCAATACCTGCTGCTGCATCTTCAACTACAATACATTCCTCTGGCGCCAACCCAAGTTCTTTTGCGGCAAACAAAAATAAATCAGGCGCCGGTTTTGGTTGTTGAACACTGTAACCATCAGCGATGACATCCATATATTTAGCTATTCCCAATTTTTCAACTACCGGACGCGCGTTTTTACTGGCAGAACCAAGCGCTATTTTAATACCCGCACTGCGTAATTCTTCGAGCAAATCTAACGCTCCTGGTAATAAATCTTTGGGTAAAATATGTTCAATGGATTCTACGTAGTAACGGTTTTTACGCTCCATCATTTCTAGAATTTGCTCTTCAGAATAATGCTTATCACCAATAATTTTAAGCAATGATTCACGACGAGATACTCCCCGCAGTTCTTCGTTGGCTTCGCGGTTAAATGGTAATCCTTCCTCATCAGCGAGTCTTTGCCAACCTAAATAATGGTATTCAGCAGTATCTGTGATTACTCCATCTAAGTCAAAAATCACGCCTTTAATATTCGAGTTGGAATTATGTATTGTTTCCATATTTGTTCCTTCTGCTTTCAAGTCAAATTCGTGCCAGTCACCGCGCCAATTAATTTTGAACTGTAAGCGTTTCCAACCGTGAGGTAAATGTGCTGTTGCAACGGGGCCGTTTTCGGTGAGCTTAATACCACCAAAACCAAAGACTACAGCTTGCCATATTCCACCCGCACTGGCGCCATGTATACCTTCATGCGCGTTACCACGTACATCTTCGATATCAACCATTGCCGCTTGCATGAAGTATTTATAAGCTTCGTCAGTTTTTCCTAAATCGGATGCTAATATCGCGTGAATCGCTGGGCCAAGTGAGGAACCGTAGGTAATATCGGTACGAGGTGCGTAATAGTCCCAGTTTTTCTCTAATATTTCTAACGTGTAAGGAAACTCTTGTGATTCGCGCATTAAGTAAAGTAGCATCAAGACATCGGGTTGTTTTAATACCTGACGTTTATTGGCGCCTTCGATAGTCAAAATTGTTTGCATCGACTTAGTACGCGGTTCGTAATCAGCCAGATTGATATCTTCGAGTTTGAAAAATCCATCTGCCTGTTCGATGAGTTTCGTATTGGGGTCGTAAGGAATTACTAAGTTCGCGATAATATCTTGCCAACGTAGGCGCCGACTTAGTGTAAGCTGTAATCTCGTTTCGAGTTCTTTAGCTTTATCTGGATATTTTTCGCGTAACCAGTCTTGAGTCGCGATAGCTTTTTCTAAATGCCACTGCACCAAGCGGTTAGTAAAGGCGTTATTATTTGCTAACTCGTGATACTCATCGGCACCTATTACACCGCGAATTTCGTACTTTTCGTACTTGGTGCTATACTCAACGCGGCTTCCCCAAAATACTGCTGTGTCCAGAATAATCTCGGCGCCGTAATCGCGCATCCAATCATCATCACCCGAAACCAACCAATAAGACCATAGAGCGTAAACTACATCAGCGCTAATATGGATTTCTCGGTCACGGCACCAAATGCGAATATCTTCTCCATACGGGTCATTCGGTGGCAACCAACGCGGTGTTACTTCGTCACCAGTATCCGCACTTTCCCACGAATACATTGCTCCTTTATAGCCGTAGTGAACTGCTTTTCGTCGGGCGCCACCAATGGTGTGATAACGATACGATAGCAAGTTACGCGCTAATTCTGGTTGTGTGTAGATAAAGAACGGCAAGATAAATATCTCGGTATCCCAGAACACATGCCCGCGATATCCAAACCCTGATAGAGTTTTAGCAGCAATACTTACACGGTCATCGTTTGTAGGCGCCGCAATTAATAACTGAAACAAATTGTAGCGAACTGCAAGCGCTGCGCGAACATCTCCTTCAATCGCAATATCGCTTTTATCCCATGCTTGCTCCCATGCCAAAGAATGTTCTTTTAACAAGGTAGAGTATGGGGGTAAATCAGCTAACTCCTGCTGTGCAGCTTGAACCGGGTTTTCTACATCCCTGGACGTAAAAAATGTCACTAACTTTTCAACAGTGACAGCTTGGCCAGAAGTCGCTTGAAACGAAGTTATTACAGTGGGGTATCCAGGTGGATTTGTCACAATAACCGATGCTTCGGCGCCTGAAACATTCATTCCTAGACCCATACCAAGAGTAATACGCGAGTTACGAGTTCTAAGATTCAACCAGGCAGCTTTAGAAATACTCCCCTGGTCGATTAATTCCCAATGGTTAAACCCTTGGTTTTCTGGGTATCCGCTGATACTCGCTTGCACTTCAACTAACCCATTAAAATCAATAGGTTTAATTTGACAGCGCAACGCGGTTACATGCTCAGAAGCTAAACTAGCAAACCGTTCAAATTGTAAATCTACAGTTTTTCCACCAGTAGAACGCCATCGTATAAACCGACTTAAAACACCGCGTCGCAAATCAAGCTTTCGTTCATAGCTAATTATCTCACCCCTATCCATCCGAAACCGTTCTCCATCAATTGTGATTGATAGCGGCAACCAGTCAGGACAATTAGCAAGTTCAGTGTAAACAATTGGCACATCATCAAACACACCGTGAAGTAAAGTTGCAGGTGTCGCACGCGAATAACCTTCTTCAAATGTGCCGCGCGTACCTAAATAACCATTACCAATTGTAAATACAGTTTCACGGTGGTGAATTTTATCTGGGTCAAATCGAGTTTCGATTAATGACCAGTCAGTATAAATAAAATCAAGATTAGTATTTAAATCCATCGGCAGTGCTTTCCTTATAAAATAGTTAGGAGTTAGGAGTTAGGAGTTAGAAGTTAATTGTTGGAAGTGAGGAGTTAGGAGTTAGGAGTTAGGAGTTTCAATTCACAACTCACAACTCATAACTCCTAACTTTTAGTCTTTACCTTTGCATGTGCTGTTCCAGAATTTTTTCGGCTCTGGGTTTAAAGACTAGATAGTATAAAGTTTCGAGGTAGCGCGCCCTGGCTTCACGGTTTTCTGGGGTGACATAATCCCAGAAACGGTATATTTTCGAGATTAACAGTAATTGCTTCGAGTGTAGGCTCCAGTTATATTTGTTACGCACCCTGTCGATTGCCCGCGTAGAAATTTCATGCCAGTATTGGGGATTTGCATCACATTCGTCAAGAAAATGTAATACTTTCTTCGCAGTTCCTTCGTAGTCGGTTGGGTTAATTTGGAACCTATCTACATCTTCGATTATTTCAGAGGCGCCGCCGAATTGGGTGGCAAAGGTGGGTAGTCCTGAAATCATCGCTTCGAGTAAAGTTCGTCCGAAGGCTTCAAAGCGGGCAAAGTGTATAAAAATTCCTCGACAATCTGCCACTGCTCGATATGCTTCGCCTAATTCCATATTAGAAAGGCGAATACCTACCCAGCGAATATGACTATGCAATTCGTACTGGTCAATGATGGAATGCAGTTTCTCAATTTCCGCTGCTTCTTCGGGATGGGTTGCTTGCTCTGGGCTAAATTTGCTGGTGAGCAATATTAAGTTACAGCGTTCTTGCAGTTCTTTACTTTTTCCAAAGCATTCTGCTAACCCTGTAAGATTTTTAGTTGAGTTGATGGGGGCAACTGCTAGTATAGGTATCTTTTTGGGATTTTCCAAATTACCTATTATGCTAGGGTCAGAGCGCAAAAACATTAGTTCGTGAATTTTTTCGCGCGCTTCTTTATCCCGGTCTTCACTTTGGTTGTAAGGAAAGAAGATGTTCTCGTTTACCCCTGGTGGCACCATGTTAAATTTGGGGTTAAATAAATCTATCCCATCTACAACGTGGTACAAATTAGGCATTGTAAAACATTTGTACGATTCGTACTGTCCCATGTTATCGGGAGTACCGACGATTTCTTGGTATGACGAACTAACAATAAAGTCCGCTGCGTTCATACTAATTAAGTCGGCAGTAAACTGAGCGCTGAAATGATATCTATCTTCTAAATCTTGCCAGTACAAGTTACTAAATAGGTATTTAGGCTTTTCTAGCGAGTGGGCAATATTGCAATGTGCTGCTTTTAGGCGCCGTGACAGCAGAAACGCGACTAAATTACCATCACTGTAGTTACCAATTATTAAGTTAGGGTTGCCCCTAAATTCTGCTACTAACTCACGTTCAGCTTCGAGAGCAAAAGATTCTAAGTATGGCCAAATTTCAAACTTAGAAATCCAGTTTTGTGTAACGTTAGGATTGAAATCAGCAAATGGAACCCGTAATATCCACGCATTTTCTGTTCCTTGCAGTTTTTCCAATCTCAAATTACAAGCGGTTCCTTCGCAGTTAGGAATCAACCGAGTTAGAATTATTACCTTGGGCTGAATTCCCAGCACCTCAAGTCCAGCAAGCTTTATATCTTCGTTTAACTTAGCTTCTAAACTGCGCGCTTGTTCTAAAACATACATGACTTGACCAGCAGTTTCTGGGCGCCCAACCACACCTTCTTGACCAACCCATCCGTGAATAGATACTAAAACTACACGGAATATAGCCGGAACGCGCGTCACAAAAGCTTCTAATATTGCTGGTTCTGGGTCACTAACTAAACGGTTAAACAGTTCGAGGGTTTCTCTGACTCGACCTGCTGTATTACCCCAACCAGGTTCAAAGCCAAGCGACTGTAAATCAAAGCGAAACTTCTCAAACGGTTCTATAGGAGAAAGTTCGCTCACAAATTGCAGCGCTTTTTTGACAGCAAGAGCAAGTTCATCCCCAGAGTGGAGACGGTCGCTAATCATTAGTGGTGTACCACCATGCTGCAACTTATGCAAAGCTTGGAATAATTCTTCTAACCAACGTTTGGGGTCGTTTTCAAGTTGGTTACATAGGTAACGATTTAAAAAAGTTAAACCCTGCCCAATATTACGGGGGTCATCTATTGTTGGAGAACCTTCATAGAAAGGTTTGAGGTCTATTTCTAAAATTTGAGGTTGGGAGCGGTTGACCAAACGGTCGCGCACATCCAACAACGCTTTTGATGTCAGTTTTTCAAAGTGCGTCATATCCGCACCCAGGCGCCAAACTTCCTGGTTAGCTATCCAGGGACGTAACATAAACCAAGTGCTTTCCTCTTCCAAAATGATTTCGTGCGTTAGGCTGATTAATGTGCCTAAAGACGAGGAATGGTAAAAATAAGCAGGTTTGTGAGAGCGCTGGCAATAGTCGGCAAACACCTGTAAAATCTCATTTCGTAGTAGGTAGGGTTTACCGGCGGCGTTTAGGGCCGAGACAAACTGACGTAAAGCAGTTTTCTCATCGCTGTTTAAAACATTTTGAACCAGGTCATGCATAGTAATATCCTGAACTCTAGTTCGACAATTTATCGCTCTTCATAGTCTATAACTATCATTTAAATACTATGTTGTAGCCTAAATAGCCGAGCATTACAAAAGAACGTAAAAAATTAAGTAGCTTCTAAGAACGCACCCGTTTTTTATTAACCATTTTTTTACATTCATACTACTTACGTTAGCGTAAATATTCGTTAAAGGATTGATTTTAACGCGACTTTACGGAGGTTATACCTTAATGAATACCCCCATATTTAGGCTAATTTTATACATTGCTTATCATAGTAAGCACTGTTAACTATAGTCCAAACTCAGCTAATTGAACAACCTAAAGTTTGAATAAATTTTAATATTATAAGGTATTTGCTTTCTAAAGCTTTTGACATAAACAAAAAACTTATTTCAGCTAAATATACTACTTTAGGTAGAGGAATTTTATAAGAAACCGGGTTTCTACGCAAAATCGTCGTTTTAATTACAATACTTCAACAATAAACCCGGTTTCTAGGATTTTATAATACTTTTGATAGATGTAAAAATTTAAATTATAAATCAAATATATACTCTTGCCATAGAAAAGTTCCATAGCAAAACCATAATCCAGATAAAATAAAACTTTTATTATCAAGTTGTTTTTAACCGAAATTAGAGTTAATCTCTAGAATATCAGACTAAAACAGCCTTTACGCCAGGTGTTGCACAATTATATCAGTACAAAAAAAGTAATTATTGTTGCTATATTGCCACTTAATTTTTATTAGCCTCATTGAAAATAAAAATGAAATGTAAAGTTTTGTTAAGTAAAGCAACAATGTGTCTACAAGGAAACTCTTTACATAGAGTAATAAGGAAAACTATCCGTCGATATCACCTTATCTGGATGAATCAGGGTGTTGATTATGGTATTAATTCGCGATGTAGTTGAACAAGCTCTAAATACTGGCTATTTAACACTAGCCCAAGAAAATCTTTTACGTGTTCTATTGAGAGATAAGTACGAAATGGAAGATTTAAATGCTTTTATGAGTTTGCAGGAAGCAGCAATGGATGGTTTGGTTAAACAGGAGTCGCGGGAATTATGTATGTTTGAAAGGGGTCGAGATATCCATCATGGTATTTCAACTGAGCTTGCGGTTCATGCTTGTGTTTATTGACGCTCCCTCCCTTCAAGAGGAGGGATTTTTAAAGAGGGCTTTTTGATCTAAGTTAATTTGTACTAAATTGGTTGCGAATGGTTGTCGTTTTTCGCAGCTTCGACCCATTGTTGCATAGCAGGAAGCTCTAACACAGCTTCGGAATAATCTTGGCATACCGAATTTAACTGTACCCCATAAGTGTTAAAGCGTAGTATTACAGGTGCATACATCGCATCGGCAATCGTAAATTTACCAAATAGCATACTTCCTTCCTTACAAAATTGCTCTCGGAGTTGGCGCCAAATATTTGTGATACGTTCAATATCTTTTTGGACATCAGGTGTCATTCCTTTACCAGGTAACACCGCACAGCAGTTCATCGGCATATTTTGCCGTAAATATTGAAAACCAGAGTGCATTTCCGCACTAATTGAACGTGCAACCGCACGAGCGTTTCTATCTTGAGGATAAAAGTTTAAATTCGGGAAAGTCTCAACAAGATATTCACAAATTGCGAGTGAGTCCCATATTGTTTGTTTATCGTGAATTAAAACAGGCACTTTACCGGAAGGAGAGTATTGACTAAGTTGAGATTGTGTTTCCGGTTGATAAAGTGGTATACAAATTTCATTAAACTCTATACCAAATTGTTTCATTAGTAACCACGGACGTAGTGACCATGAAGAGTAGTTTTTGTTACCTATTACTAGTGTAAATTGTGACATAGTTTTGTATGAAGGGTTATTTTATGAGATAGTATTTAACCAAGGCAAGAAAGGTAAATCAGTAACACCTGGATTGTATCCAAGCTGACTAAGAAGAGTTGTTAATTGTCCACGGTGATGAGTTTGATGATTAAACATGTGTGTTACCAAAACCCAAGCGGGTAGTATGCGTGTTTTGCCATCTACTCCACTAATATATTTAAAGTCTTGATGTAACCACTCAGAGGAAAGGTTTTTTGACCATTTGATAATTTGCAAGTCCGTGATTTCTCGTTGAACAACCAATTCGTTAAAATCTTCGTACAACTCATCACCGATTTTTGCAGTAAAAGGTTCGCCAATGAAACGTCCTATCCAAGCTCTATCACCAAACAGTAGATGATTTAGAGTACCGTGAATTGATTTAAAAAATGCTCCTAAATCTTCCTTACGTTTGGAATCTGGAATTTCTGCACAAATCGCATAAAGTTTTTGATTCATCCAATGGTTGTACTGTGCCATTACTTCATAATTATTGAGCATTCTTTATACCTCTGATAATTTATATCAAGCCTTTGATCTGAGCTTGGCACCGTTTCCTGTTCTACCAACTCTAGCGGTATACCAATTAGCAATCAAAAAGTAACCTGAATAGTTTCTATAAACGGCATTTATATATAGATAAAACGTTGGTACAATCTTTCTGTAATAATCAAATCAGTTTTTATCTAAAATATATATGAAAATTTTTCAGCTTCGAGCAGTTATAGCGGTTGCTGATTGCGGTAACTTTAGTGAAGCAGCATTAACACTCGATTTATCACAACCTGCTATTAGTCATGCAATTTCAACTTTAGAAGAAGAATTAGGAGTACCTTTATTTGTGCGTGGTAGACATGGCGCCTTATTAACACCCGCAGGAGAGCGCATTTTATACCATGCACGTCAAGCATTAGAACATATAGAAATGATCGAACATGAGGCAAATATACACAAAGGTTTATGTGGTGGTCATGTGCGAATTGCCGCATTCCGGAGTGTGGCAACACATTTATTACCAAAAGCTATTTCGCAGTTTCACGCCTCATTCCCTGAAGTTGCGGTTACTATCATTGAATGTCATGCTTTTTTAGATGTAGAAGATGCTTTACGGCAAGGACGTGCTGATATTGGAATTACGTGTTTACCCACGAGCGACGAATTTGAAGTTTGGGAAGTTGTGCGTGATGAGTATATTGCACTGCTTCCACCTAATGCTATAGATATTTCACAGCTTACATGGGATTTTTTGAATAATTACTCACCTGTAATGATTCCTTGTACTCCATGTGGGCGCATTCTTCATAATCATCTTAAAATAGTGGCGCCGTCTTTAAATACAACTACCGATATTCAAGAAGATTCGACAATTGTTAGCATGGTTAACCAAGGACTGCGTGCAGCAATTTTACCTCGTTTAGCTGCTGTTCCAATTCCATTACAAGTACAAGTGTACAGTTTACCAGTACCTCTTGACCGCGTAATTGGTATTGCAGAGCATAAAAATGCGCTTCATGTACCTGCGGTTTTTACATTTTTAGAAATGCTCAAAAAATTTGATTTTTTAAGCTTAGTGCAGAACACTTATTAATTGCTTTTATGAGTCATAAAGTTGTATCGCAATTAAACGAATCGCAAATCTGTGATTTACTGGATTTGTACAAAAATGAGTTTTGGAGTAAAAAACGTATACGCGAAGATACAGTCAAGATGCTAGCAGCGTCAGATATTATTATTGGACTAGTAGATAAAAATGATAGATTAATTGGATTTGCGCGTGTTTTAACAGACTTTGTTTATCGAGCGATTATTTTTGATGTTATCATCAAGCCAACTCATCGTAATACTGGACTCGGTAAGCAACTAATGCATACAATAATCGAGCATCCACAGTTAAGCAATGTCGAACATTTTGCACTTTGGTGTTTACCAGAAATGGCGCCTTACTATGAAAAATGGGGTTTTACTTCTGAGATTGGTGTAACACTAATGTTTGGCAAAAATATATCAAATCGTCGTAGAGACGTTACATGTAACGTCTCTACAACGCACAATTTTTACGAATGATTAAGGATATATGTCGAAACAAAATCTGAAAGAGATATATAATTATTTACAAATATCTGATGCAATCGCAACTTCTGGACAAGCGACAGTAGAACAATTTGATGCAATTAAACAAGCTGGGTATCAAGTCGTGGTTAATTTAGCACTAGTTGATTCTCCTAATGCTTTACCCAACGAAAAAGAAATCATTGAAGCGCGCGGAATGGAGTATATACATATTCCTGTTATATGGGATAATCCTACATTAGAGAATTTACATTCTTTTTTTGAGGTTATGAAGGCGAATCAAAATAAGAAAATTTTTGTTCATTGCGCTGCGAATAAGAGGGTATCTGTTTTTGTTTACCTTTATCGACGAATTTGTTTAGGCGCCAGTGAAGAAGAGGCGAAATTAGATTTAAATAAGCTTTGGGAACCGTCTCCGGTTTGGCAAAGGTTGATTAATCAAGCTTTTGATGATGTTGGGTTCCGTTCCTCCACCCAACCTACAATGTAAAGAAATATGTTATTAGTAAGTAGCTCTAAATTAGAAGGATAATATTTTTTTCTGTTGCCCCTTTGGGAAAGTAACTATTTTATTTAACTTATGGCTTCATTAACAATTGAGAGTATATACACAGACGGCGCCTGTACAGGGAATCCCGGGCCAGGAGGTTGGGGTGTAGTGGTTTATTTTGATGATGGTTCGGTTCATGAACTTGGAGATGGTTGTCGTCAAACAACGAATAACAGGATGGAAATGCAAGCTGCCATTGCAGCACTTCAATATTTGGAAGCGTCAGGGCAAAGTTACCCTATTACTTTGTACACCGATAGTGAGTATTTAATCAATTGCGTTACAAAGTGGGTAAAAAGCTGGAAAAAGAAGGGTTGGAAGAAAGCTGATGGTAAACCAGTTCAGAATCAAGATTTACTCGAAATTCTTGACGGACTTAACAGCCGTAAGGTTAGATGGGAACATGTTCGAGGTCATGCTGGTAATATAGGTAACGAAAGGTGCGATACCATTGCGCGGGCTTATGCGGCTGGAAAAGTGCCAGCATTAAAGCAAAGCCAAGATGCAGAAGCTATTGCTTTCGATGTAAAAACGAAAGTTTGTGTAGCAAATGCGTCTGAAATAAAGGCAAACTCGACCATAATTAACGAAATGACCAGTGACGTCGATATTGCCCCCGATAACACCATGATAGATGCTTCTATCTCCTCTGCGAGCAACCATACTAATGAAGAGATACCACGCGAAATGCGGGTAACGCAACTTCGCAACCTCGTTGATACCCTTCGTATCGCCGATGAAATTGCTGAAAAAGGTTATTTAATAACCAGTTCTGAACTAGCTGATTTAATGGATGTTCATGCCAGCGCTGTTACCAGTCGTGGAGATCAGTGGCGCTGGCGAAATTGGGTTGTCTCCCGTGTTCGTAGAGAAGGTAATCAAATTCTTTGGGAACTTGAACGTGGAGATAAAGGAGAAGAAGAATGAATTTTTTGGGGTGTTACAGCCCCTTATTTAATCATAACTTCTTCCACGCCATTTTTTCGGTTTTTGTAAAGCTGATAGAATTATTCGTAACACTGCCAAAGGGTCAGCAAAAGGTGATAACCAAAATAACCAATTTGAAGAAGCTTGACTGCGGTCGTATGAAGGTGCTATTGCAAACAGCATACCAAATCTAATTACTACCAACAATAAATTCAACAATAGCAAAAGTGTAATTGGATAATTTTCAACTAAATTAGTTTGAATGTAACTGCTTAGGGAGGCGCCTCTACCAAATAATGTACCTAATGCGAGAAATAAAGAAAGAATCAAAATTGGTAAACCTTGTACGGAAGCAAGTAACCAAATATCACCCCAAGTTTGTGCGCGGTTTGAAGCATCTTTGAGGTCAAGGCTACGACCCCATTCATTCCATGTTTCAACGGCGCCTTCGTACATTCGCACCTTCAAAACTTTGGCACCATCCATAAAACCAACTTTGAAACCAGAAGCAGCAATATGACGTGCTAAAGTCACATCGTCACAAAAAGAACTTCGCGAGCTAGTATAACCACCGACTGCTTCTAACACTGCGCGACGACACAAAAAACACTGCCCATTTGCCATAACTCGCTCTGGCTGGTCTGTTGTGATTCCAGCAGGGTCAAAGCGATAAAGTAATGTCATTAATAATGCTGGTTGTAACCAACATTCACCAGGATACTTAAGAATAAATTGCGGTGAAAGTGATATTAAGTCATATTCACTCTTCACAGCAGTGTGAACTAAACTAGCAATTAAACCAGGATGGGGTTGTGTATCAGCGTCCATACCCAGAAACCAAGTACTAGAATTAGATGTTTGCTCCCAACCGCTATGTAATGCCCACGGACGACCAACCCAACCAGTAGGTAAAGGGTCATCTGTTATAACACGAAACCTAGGGTCTAATTTTTGCGCTGCTTTAACTAGCTCAGGAGTTCCGTCTTTTGAATTACTATCAACTACAATAACTTCTCGAAGTTCATAACTTTGCCGACTTAAACCAGCAAGTAGTGGACTAATACGTTCAGCTTCATTAAGTGTAGGGACTACCACGCTAACGCTACCCAAAATATCAAGCGTGGGTTTTTGTGGCGCCAAAGGAGGGGTACGACGGGGACCTTTAAGTAAACGCGATAGTAGAATAGCAAACGCTGGTAATTGAATCAACAGCAATAAAAGCGCAACAGCACTTACTATTGGTAAAAAATTGGGCATTGATAAGGAAGTTGTGAGAACAGTGTAGCTTTCGGGTGGGCAGTGCCCACCTTACTTATTATTTGGCGCCGACAGCGGTAGCAACTTTAGTTACTTCGGTTGCAGCAGATGGTGTTGAGTCTTGTGTAACAGCTTTCCACCACAGTAGTACTGCTGGTATAACTCCTGTAATAAAACCTAACGAGACAGGAACAACAAATCCTGCACCTAAGCTAAGTCCAGCGGCAAAAGCATAGTTACTCAAGTAAACTATCATTGGAACGTTGAGTTGTTTAGACTCTAATTTTACAGGATTATTACGCCACAACAGTGCTGCGACTGTCATAAAGACTGTACTAGTACCAAACCAACCTGCATAATTTTGGTAGGGAGTTCCATAAAATGCCCCCGCTTGATCCCAAAACCAAAACGGTAACGATGTTTGACTCATAGCTGGTTCCAGTGCGAAGTCCCAGCTTGTAAATAGCACTGCTCCTAATAATACGGCGCCAACTTGACGTAGAATAGTTGGATTTTTGGCAACTCCTAACCCCGCGCGGGCAACAAGATACGCTGATAATCCCACATAGAACCACGACAAAGGAATCGTAAAGGGCACAAGTTCAGCAATTTTGTAGCCCAAGCCATTCAAATAATGATAGTCACCGAAAGGAAACCCAGTTCCCGTTCCCAGTAACTCACTGCTGACTGATATCAATACTGCTGGCACCATGAATGAAAGCCAAGTTTGCCATCCCAAAGTCCTAAATGCGAAAATCGAGACAGCTACAGTACCAAAAATAATGTCAACTACGCCGCCATTAGCCATGCTCAGTTGCATAGCTGTTTGACCAACTTCGCCAAAATTCAAAATCTTCTCGGCGTGTGGTATAACCAGCAAAATGCCTGCTAGCCCAAAAGCTTTAGACAGTATATGACCCGTTAAACATACGCGCTCGGCGATAACAAGCTGTTTCATCATATCCCTTAAAAGATGTAACTCGCGTTACTTAGCTGCTAACAGTTTACAAATGTTTAAGAAAATATTTAACTACTTTATAATAAAATTTTTGCTATTTTACCGAATCGTGTGTATTTTAGGCGCAAATTAGGGTCGATAATTGAGGAGTAGTAGCCACGCAGAGGTTGGATTATTAGTATGATGTCAGTCATCAAAAGAATTCCGTGGGTTTCCCTGACGTTAGCGTTACTTACCTACTGTTCTCTAGGTTGGGTAATGTCACAAGAGCGTCTACCCCCCGTTGCTTGGTTTGCAATTATACCTACAATTATTTTAGTTATTGGCGCCCTAGCCACTCCTTGGACAAAGATTAATTTTTACTCGAATTTTATATTTAAATCTAACACCCGTACTTTCGGCATTTCAGTTTTGGGTGCATTTGCGCTATTTTTGATGATTTCCTGGTTTAGATTATTTCTCGATTCCTTACTTGTCGCATCTGCTACCATTTTGGTGCGAATAGACTTTCAAATGGCTGGGTTTCGTTATATAGACACGTTTGCGACCTTATTATTCATCGCCATGACGGGTTTAGCGATGGGTGTATTTATTAATAGGTTTATATTGTAGAGACGTTACATGTAACGTCTCTACATGGGCGCCAATTTGAATTAACAGCCTACTGCTTCTGCTGGGTAAATGCTGACTTTCTTGCGGGTTTTGCCTTTTCTCTCGAATGTGACAATGCCATCAATTAAGGCAAACAAAGTATCATCACTACCGATACCAACGTTGTTACCAGGGTGAAATTTTGTACCACGCTGACGAACTAAAATATTGCCTGCGCGCACAGTTTGACCACCGTAACGTTTTACACCTAGTCGCTGTGCATTAGAGTCGCGTCCGTTCCGAGTACTACCAGTACCTTTCTTACTAGCCATGATGTCCTCTTTTTCTGTATTATCTCTCTTTAATTATTCTGCAACAGGCGCCTCAGTTTCGGCCACAGCATCAGTTGAAGCTTCTGAGTCAGCAGCTTGTGCTTGTGCTGCTGCTAATACCGACCCATTCATACTAATCGAATCAATCATCAGACGAGTAACTTCCTGACGGTGACCGCGTTTTTTACGGGTTTTCTTCTTAGGCTTCATTTTATAGACAAGCACTTTGCGGTCACGAAAATGCCGCATCACAGTGCCTTCGACAACGGCGCCTTCAACTGTAGGCTGTCCTACAGTCACATTACCATCGTGTTGTACTAATAAAACCGCATCAATACTAATTTTCTCATCAGGTTGAGCAGTAAGCAGTTCGATATCGTAGAAACGACCTGGCTCAACACGCACTTGCTTGCCACCAGTTTCAATAATTGCGTAAGTCATGAAATTGTCCTATGTGTTGCCGTACAGGTAGCTGGCGCCGTTAATCAAATAGATTTCCTTTTGGACTTCAGCAAACCAGCTTTTATCATGTCTACCTGTTCCGAGCGGGAATTAGACAGACAATCTATCATTTTATTTTGTACTCAAGGTAATGTCAATAAATATTTTAAAAAAATATTTTAAATTATTTTTCAACAGTTGGCGTAATTGTTGTGATTAGGGGTGTATTTATATATGACACAGAACAGCACCAAACCGTCTGAGCAGCTTTTATTTAGGCTTGCTCGGATTTTTTTTATATATATAATTGTAGTGTGGTATAGTGTAATATATGTAGCATGAAGCGTATCGAAGTAGAAAAGCGTAGTATATTTATTGGTTTGGCAGGGAGTCACGGTTATGGGTTAAACCGTCCTGACTCAGATTTGGATTACCGAGGCGTATTTATAGCGCCAAAAGAATATTATTTAGGATTTAGCACTGTTGAGCAAAAAGAAAACGGTTGGGACACAGAACCCGGAATATTTCCGTTTTTAGATGGAAACAAAGATACTGTTATTTATGAATTGCGGAAAATTATTCAGTTATTGTCAGGCGCCAATCCCAATGTACTAGAGTTGCTATGGCTCAAGCAATACCCATATATAACAGAAGTAGGGCAACACTTAATCAAACACAGAAAGCTATTTTTGAGCAAGAAAGTGAAACATACTTACTCAGGATATGCATTTGCCCAAATCAAGAAAATGGAAAGTCACCGCAAATGGTTATTAAACCCACCCAAAAGTAAACCACTTCCCAGTGACTTCAAAATAGAGAGTGAAGAACCACTCTCAAAAGAAGAACTTAACGCATTTTTAGAATACTTATATTTAATAATACGCGGTAAAATAGAATTTTTAGAAGAATCAGAGCAACTATATAACCTTTTAACAGCCGATATAGACTTTAAAGGCGTTTTGAAACAATATACTTTGCCCGATGATACATTAGAAACAACCCAAAAATTTACAAACAGCCGTAAAGATTTTATTAGACTATTACAAAGAAGCCAAAGCTATCAAGTTGCCTTACGTGAATGGAAAGCTTATTTATCCTGGCAAGAAAATCGTAACCCAGACCGCGCCGAAATGGAGCGCAAATCTGGTTTTGACCTTAAACATGGAATGCACTGTATACGTTTATTACGTAGTGGTCTAGAAATATTACGGTCAGAAGAAATTACTGTAGACAGAAGAGACGCAGGAGATAGTGAAGATTTAAGAGCAATATTGCAAGGTAAATACTCTTATGAAGAAGTAATGAAAATGGCAGAAGATTTAGTAGCGGAAATGGACAAAGTGTATCAAGTATCAACTTTGCCACACCGACCTGATTTAGAGCAAATTAATCAATTGTGTATTGAATTGGTGGAAATGCAGGGGTGGAATTAAAATCTTGTGGAATGGGCATCCTTGCCCGTTCTAAACATAGGGGCGGGCAAGGATGCCCACTGCCATAAGATGCCGCTAAATGTTAATCTTCGACTTTAAAATCTCGATTCATGTTAATCAAGGTGAAGGCAAATTCATAAGTTGTTTATGTTTTATGCAATCAATAATTATAATCAACAACATTCCCAACGCTATCATCAGGATGCCAATTACTGAACTTATACTTATCAGTATTTCTGCAAATGATACAACTTATGCAGTAATGTGCGACAAGTTTTAAGGGTTGCTTCTTTTCTTCCTTTGCGTCCTTTGTGTACGAGTGCGGTTTGTTTATAAATGTTGGGAATGTTGGGTTGCGCTGCGCTACACCCAACCTACGTCTTATGTGTTATATATTACATCAATGAAGCCGTATAAGCTGACGATGAGCATTAATATGGCGTTGATTTTGGTAACGCGCGTTCTTTGAGAAGGTGTAATCGCTTGGCGAACTAAAATTGACATTGCTGCACCAATTGCAAAACTTAACGCTAATGCCATATATGGTTTTTGGGCTGGAAATATTATTGATGCGACTATCATTATCATCGCAATCGCTAACATCACATTCTCTATAAACTCATAAGGATTATATTGACTTATTAAGACAAAAGTACTAAACCAATACCTTAAAGTTTGCATAGGATTTAATAGTTTAGGTGTAGCTCCTTGGCAACGGATACATGGATGAAACGGATGGACACAAACTATCCGTTACATCCGTTTCATCCGTTGCTAATATTATCGAACTCCTGTTTTGATACCAGTACCGTTTTTAGATGCAGTATCTTCAGGTATTTCGACGCCAAAAATGCGACCGAATACTTTTTCGACTTTGTAGCCAGAGTCGATAGATTCGAGTGGGTCTTTACGTAAGCGATGACGTAGAGACAGTGTAATTACGCGACGAATATCATCAATTGTTACTTCGGTGCGTCCTTCAAAGGCAGTAATTGCTTTTGCTGCACGGTTGCTAACGATATCACCCCGTAAACCATCTACATCAAGTTCGGCACAAACTTCAGAAATTTTTACCCGCAGGTCATAGTCCATATTAACGGAGGGTAATAAATTTTGAGCGTTGATGATGCGTTGCTGCAATTCTTCTTGCTGTGGTCGGTACTTTTCTAAGAAAGGATTGGGGTTTTGGTCGAATTCTGAACGTTGTTCGACAATTTGGACTCGCAGTGCTGGTTCTTTAACGGTGCGTATTTCAGCGTGCATTCCAAAACGGTCGAGTAACTGGGGACGCAGTTCACCTTCTTCTGGGTTTCCGGAACCTACTAGTACGAAGCGCGCAGGGTGACGAATTGAAATACCTTCACGTTCGACGGTGTTCCAACCGCTTGCTGCTGAGTCAAGGAGTACGTCAACTAAGTGGTCATCTAATAAGTTGACTTCATCAACATATAATATACCCCTGTTTGCTTTCGCGAGTAATCCTGGTTCAAACGCTTTTACACCTTCAGAAAGAGCCTTTTCAATATCAATTGTGCCGCAAACCCGGTCTTCGGTGGCGCCTAAAGGTAAATCGACCATCAGCACTTTACGCTGCACAACCGAAACATTATTTCCTTCCTGTATATGCGCGCGAACATCATCACCCATTAATTCGGGGTCACTAGGGTGACTATTAAACGGGTCATTTTCAACAACGGGAATTTCTGGAAGCAAATCAGCCAACGCGCGGATGGTTGTTGACTTACCCGTTCCTCTATCTCCCATAATCATTACACCACCAATTTTGGGGTCAATGACGTTCAACAGCAAAGCCAGCTTCATCTCTTCCTGACCGACAATTGCTGTAAATGGAAAAACTACACGACGAGTGTTTGCTGTAGCTTGAGCAGTTGAACTCACCCCTACACCTCTTACTATATTTCTCTTATCATCGCTTTATATTGTGCCATAACGAGGGGAGCAGGGAAAGAGACAAACGACTATGAGCGACGGTAAGTTAATTTATTCAACATCAAAGTGCGTATAAAGTAGAGAAGTGGTTTATAATATAGCTTTAAGAAAGTAGAAAGTTGAAATCATGCACACAACTTATCGTTTAAATGCTAGCGAACTAGACCAAGACTTTCTTGATGCATTAAAGGCTACTTTTAAGGGCAAAGAAATTGAGATTGTCGTTTATGAGGTCGATGAAACTGCATACTTGATGGCTTCTGAAGCCAATCGGAAGAGGTTACTCAAGGCGATGGAAAATATTAAAAATCGGTCTAATTTGATTGAGGTCGATATAGAGAACCTTGAATGAATAAAAGAATCATATTTGAACCGGACGCATTTGAAGATTTTAACGAATGGTCTGGGTTAAACAAAAAATTTATAAAAAGATTGTTGAATTGATAAAAGATATCGACCGTTCTGCCTTTAGTGGGATAGGTAAGCCAGAACGTCTTAAATATGAGTTTAGTGGCTTATGGTCGAGACGAATAAATGAGGAGCATCGATTAATTTATACCGTTACGGATACGGAGATTATAATTGCTTCATGTAAGTATCATTATGAAGATTAAACGGGTCAATTACAATTTAATATAGCAGTGCTAAATCATTTGTACAATCATACGTTGTAGAGACTTGATTAATCACGTCTCTACGCAATTTTCAGAGATATTTAATTCAAAAACTGATTGGCGCCACCATACAAAACCTTTCATGAAATTATTTTACCAACAATACCGATTTAACAGGACGCATCGCATTTTTTCCTTGTTTGTCTATTTTTCCGTTATAAGTTGTGCCATTATAGTAAAGCGAAGACGAACTGCCTCCGTCTAAATTCATAGCTGAATTGGCGCCTAAATTTTTCATTAAATTAGCTAATGCAGGTATAGATATACCCGATGGTAATTCTGGTTTTTGCGCTACCATTACTAAAATAATACTTCCATCTTCAGTAATTCCTACAGCACTGCGAGCATTAAGTTGGGTGCTACCAATTGCATCTCGGTTATTCGTGTTATCTACAAAACCTTCTTGAACTAAAGTTAGTTCGGGTAATAATCTGGAACCGGCGCCAATTGCATCGATAATTTGACAGTTAGGCGCCGTTTTTTCTGTGTGTAGTGCAATTTCATATTGTATTTTAGAATTACATGATATTCTTCTAAATTCGCTGCGGTTTAAAATTTTAGGTAAATAAGGTTTTAATTTAGGATTATTTACAAGTCTCTCGTTTAACTTTGGGTCTGCTAGGAGTTTTCCTTGTATAGTAATATAAGATGTTGATTTTTGATTAACAGGGTCAAAATAACCTGCGTTGAGTACTGCAACTGCTTTGTGTTTTTGAGCGAATTCTTCTACGGTATTTAATTTCTCTGATATTGTAGGATTTACTAAATACGAGCTGTTGTCCGGAATTTTAACGATATGAGCTATACTGTCTGGTAACACGCGCGCTTCGTACTGAATTTTTTGAAATGGCGTAATTGTATTCTTTTGTACAATTTTACTCGAATTTACAGGCTTGCTGAAGGAATGCCAGTTAAATAAAAGCATTCCCAAAGTAACCACCAATAAACTATACTGCCAGGTTCTTTTCACTTTGTTGTGGGTTGGGTGGAGGAACGGAACCCAACGTTAAATAATATAAAGCATTGTGTTGGGTTACGCGCGTTCGCACTACCCTACGGGAAAGCTTCGCTAACACCCAATATACAATTTATCGGTTTACATGGGCTTTTTCAGGCATCTAAATATTATTTACGTGCCATCAGCTTATTTTAGGACTAATTTCAAATGCCAATTCCGAACGATAGAAACATACATCAAAAGCGACAAAGAAATTCATGTGTCCGAGAATTAACGGCGCATTTCTATCTTTTGTCCAAGCAAAAGCCAATTCTACGGGAGGAAAGCGCTCAATATTTGCAGTTAACAATAATGCCCGTGCCTCAAATCTAGCTAAATTACCTCCTAGCGGAACAGAGAGTGTTTGACGGTCCCAAACAGCTCCTAACCTTAATCCGACTTCATAAGGTAATACATTAACACTAGAACCTGTATCTAGCAAACCCGATAAACTTATAGAGCAGTTTTGGTAAGTTAATATTATTGGTAGATAAGGTAGTGTACTTAATGCACCAAGTTGGGGTTCTAGCTCGGTAAATGCAAATCTAACTTTATCAGCCATGTGTTGCGGCTTTTCCCTCTGCTAGTGCTTTTGCAAGTACAGCAGCAGCTTCAAAAGAATCATGTAACCCTTGACTCGCGACCTTATTATGGCTGTTCAACGGTACTAAACCTGATTCTTCAAGCAATTCTGCTGTTAAAAAATTTATTAGCAGAAGTTTTTCGGCTTGAGATAGCTCTTTAAGAAAAGGTATTAGTTCTGTAAGAGGCATAAATAAAAGGTTTGATGAATAACAGTTTATATATATTGTATAGTACTAGCAGCTAAAATGCCTGTTCTATGACTAATGTGTGTATGTTGGAGGCAACTTTTTTAAAAATCAAATATCTTAATTACAATCTCAAGATTTGTTTTATTTCTTTGACATTGTATAAAATTATTTAACCAATAATACTGATTTAACAAGACGAATAGTACTTTTTCCTTGTTAATGTATTTTGCCATATACAGCCAGATTTTTTTCATTAGTTATATTGTATGTTGGGTTCCAATGCTGCTCGGTTAACGTATGTAGAGACGTTACATGTAACGTAAGAACAGGGGTTCCACGTTTTGCAATTTTCTTAACTGAGCAGTATTGTGTTGGGTTCCGTTCCTCCAACGTCACTCTCCTCAACGCGGGGAACCCGCGCACGGAGGTGACTCCCCAACCTACAAAGCATTTTAGCCCGCGAAGGCGGGCTTTGTTCGTATAGCGACACCCTTGAGGGTGTCGAATCGTAACCTCATCGGTTCACATGGGGTTTTTCAGGCATCACAACGCTAGAATGATTTGCTTTACCGTTCTTACTATGACCGTTGGTGTGTCCATTCCCGTTATTATTTTTGCGGGGTTGGATAATACCATATCCACCGTGGTTGCGCTCGTAAATAACGTTAATTTCGTCAGTTTCCACATTATGGAACATATAAAAATCGTGACCCACCATTTGCAGTTGCTCTAAAGCTTCTGTCATTGTCATTGGTGGCATGGCAAAATATTTAGTTCGGACAACCTCTTTGGGTAGTTCAGGAGTACGATTACCTATTAAGTCATCAACAACTGTTGCTGTTTCAACGACGGTTTCTTCAATTGGATTGGGAGCTTTCTTATTTTGAATGCGTTCTTTATATTTTCTTAATTGACGCGCGATTTTATCCGCTACTAAATCAATACTTGCGTATAGGTTTTCGCTGCTTTCCTCGGCACGGATAACGTTTTTATTTGCATAAATGGTCACTTCCGCTGCTTGTCTAGTATTAATTCGGGGATTTTTAGCAACGCTTAAATGGACATCCACTTCGTTGGTGATATTTTGAAAGTGACTTACTGCCTTTTCAATCTTTTGATGCACATATTCACGGATAGCATCGGTGATTTCTATATTTTTGCCGTGGATGACAAGCTTCATGTGTAAACTCTCCCGCTCAAACTTTTTCTTGAGTTGAATTACGCTTTAGAATGCGGTAAGGTCTATCTGCCGCCAAAATTAAGTTACAAATCAAAATTATAATTCCCCTATGCCTAATTGTTGCCACATCAATTCCACTTTTAAGCTCGCGTTCCCAAATCGTCAAATATATATGTCTTAGCCACTCAGATGCCCTTTACATCTTCGTGCGACTCTGCTCCTCCTGAAGTATCTGGCTTTTTTGTCAATCTAATCGGGCTTTTGGTAGCGAAAGTTCAACATGGCTTTTGAATTGTTAAATTAGGCGCCGGAGAAGAGTGCATTTGTTCTTTCTTCTTGGCGTGACGTATGTGGCAGAGAATTCCCTCCAGCACCATTACCATTGAGGTTATATATTCAAACTAGCACTTTGTAATTTGTAAAACCGCTTATCTTGACTTTCCTTTACAATCTTTTGCACAGCTTGACATTTGTTTCGTTCCTTAACAGGGAAAAGGGGAAAATAGCCTTACAATTGTTAATTCTTTCTGTTTTTCTACGCCTGTATCTTGTAATACTCCCTTTTTTGTTAAATAGTTGAATTTCACTATGATTTTTAACAATATTTCTACCCCTTATTCTTGTTCGTTATATAACCAAGGCTTGATGCCATATTTAGAAGCACTCGCATGGCAACGCGCGTTGTTGCAAGAACGCATCAATAACCCAAATTTAGAAGATGTGCTGATATTAGTCGAGCATCCGCCTGTATATACTTTAGGACAAGGCGCCAATCCCGAATTTCTCAAATTTGACCTTAATGACAACCCATATGAAGTACATCGCATCGAACGTGGTGGTGAAGTAACGTATCATTGCCCAGGTCAAATAGTCGGGTATCCAATTTTAAACTTACATCGCTACCAACCAGATTTACACTGGTATCTACGCCAATTAGAAGAAGTGTTAATTATAGTACTTCAAGAATATGGACTTGTAGGCACCCGTATTGCTGGGTTAACAGGAGTATGGGTAGAAGGTCGCAAAGTTGCCGCTATTGGCATAAAAGTCAAACGCTGGATAACTATGCACGGATTCTCACTCAACGTTAACCCCGACATGACCGGCTTTACCAACATAGTCCCATGCGGCATAGTTGACAAACCCGTAGCTAGTTTAGCAGAATGGATACCTAATATAAACTGCGATGAAGTCCGCCTCAAAATGGTCCACAGCTTCGGTGAAGTTTTTGGAGTTAACTTACAACCCCAAGAAACCTGGTTTCTTCTACACTGAACATAACAATCCTCAACTTCAATAAAAGAAACCAAGTTTCTCACTGAACAGAACCATTGTGTGTTTAAAATTCATGCGAAAGTATTTGCATGTCAAATTTTCAATTATTGGGAAGTAAATCTTACATTATTTTGTAAAATTTAACATATTTTTGTAAAATATTCAAATATGAATTTGCCACTAAATAACTTTTCAAACCCAGAAAATAGCGTTGAATAAAAGCAAGTAAAAACACCAATTCATAGTATTGCTTTTATTGATACTACAATTCTAGATTACCAAACATTGATAGCTGGAATTAACCCAGAAGTTGAAATAGTTTTACTTGACTCAACGCGCGATGGAGTTAAACAAATAAGCTCTGTCCTCGCGAATCGAAATAAACTTACATCTGTAGATATTATCTCACATGGTAGGGATGGCGCCGCCCAATTAGGAACAGCGCAATTAAGCCTAAATAGTCTTGATAAATACAGTAGCTAATCACAGCAATGGAAAAGTGCGTTAAAGGATGGCACCGATATTCTATTTTATGGTTGTAATGTTGGTTTTGGAGAAACAGGACGAGCTTTTATTCAACAGTTGGGTGAATTGACAGGTGCGGATATCGCAGCGTCAGATGACTCGTCTAACAATATAACTGTCAATACATTAAGCGATTTAGATGCTATCACAATTGGCACTGGCGCCAATATTTGTTTACGACCTCGTAATAATCAAATTGGTGTACTTAATATTGATGATACAATGGGCGGTTCGATTCAAGTTGAAGATGGAATTCCTGGTAATAATACGGTATCTACAAGTAATGTAAGTGGTTCTACAACTGTTAGTAGCGGTACTTGTCAATTTTAGTTGTTGATTTGAATCGCACGGTTAAGTAATTTCTCTGATAGGATAATTGTCCGGTTCTTGGCATATAATTTTAGTATTAATGTAATAGATACTACGCTAGACTATTTGCTCTTTATATGCCGTGAATAATTATCATCCGCGCGAGTCAGGTCAATCACATGATAACTTCTTAGCACAAGAAGCAAACGCTCATGCTGCTCCACTTACACCCCTTAAAGAGCGTGATTGGAAGGAACTTATGTCACTATTTGATAGGCATGATAGTGATGATATTGAAGCGGATGTTATTAGTAAGTTGAATATGCTTTCCCCTGAACCTTCTTGGGATGAAGACCCATACGAATTTTTAAGCGAATATCTGTAAGGTGCGTGAAAGCATTTTAATATTTCGTTACATTGATAGATTGTAATGGCTTTCACGCACCCTACTTCAATCTGCTCATAAAGTTACGTAATCTTTCGTGTTTGGGGTTTTGAATTACTTGCTGTGGACTTCCTTGTTCTAAAATAATTCCTCCATCCATGAAAAATACGCGACTCGCTACTTCACGTGCGAATTGCATTTCGTGAGTGACGACTACCATTGTCATTCCTTCGGTTGCTAGTTGTTGGATTACTTGTAGTACTTCTCCTACCAGTTCTGGGTCTAGTGCGCTTGTTGGTTCGTCAAATAGCATTATTTGCGGGTTCATACATAAGCTGCGCGCAATAGCTACTCGCTGTTTTTGTCCTCCTGATAGTTGTTCGGGGTATGATTCGGCTTTATCGAATAACCCTACTTTGTCTAGATATTGTTTTGCTAGTTGTGTACTTTCTGAGGTTGTTTTGCCTAGTACTTGCTGTTGTGCAAGTGTTAAGTTTTGTAAAACTGTTAGATGGGGAAATAAGTTAAATTGCTGGAATACCATTCCTACTTGAGTGCGTAGTTGCCGTAGTATGCTTCGATGGAGCTTTGGGTGGGATAAGTCTATATCGTTTACGCTGAGGTTGCCTGTGTTAATGGTTTCTAGACGGTTGAAGCAGCGTAGTAGGGTGCTTTTGCCGCATCCTGATGTACCTATTATTGCTATGACTTCGCCTCTGTGTATATTACCACTAATGCCTTTGAGGACTTTAAGGGCGCCGAAGTTTTTCTCTACGTTTTCAAATGTTATTATTGCGTTGCTCATTGTTTGATTTTTTAGTTGGGTTTTCTAGTTGGGTTTTCTAGTTGGGTTTTCTATAAATTGTATTAATTATTCTTGTGGGGTGGGCATCCTTGCCCGCCCAGTAAACTAATATTAACGAACCACAATAGCCTGGGGTTCAACCCTAGGAAAGCAAAGGTAAGAGAATGAAGAGAGGTATTTTTAGTTGGGTATTGGCGGGGTTGTGTTGTTTTTTACTGATTATAAATGGGTGTGGGTCGAATGATGGAGGTGGTGCCAAGAGTTTACGGGTTGGTACGGAACCTGCTTATCCACCTATGGAGTTTCAAGGACAAAAGGGTGAGTTACAGGGTTTTTCGATTGATTTAATGAATGCTATTGGTAGTGCAACTGGTTTTAAGGTTGAGTTTCAATCTACTCCTTTTGATGGATTGATTTCTGCTTTACAGGCTAGGACAATCGATGCTGCTATTAGTTCGATGACTATTACTAAGCAACGCGCACAAGCTGTTTCTTTTTCTCGTCCTTATTTTAAATCGGGTTTAGCGATTGCAATTAGTAATAATAATCAAGATATTACTGGTTTTGATAAATTAAAGAATAAAAGAGTTGCTGTTCAAATTGGTACTACAGGCGCCGCAAAAGCAAAAGAAGCTCGTGGCGCCGAACTTCGCACTTTTGATTCTACACCTTTAGCGTTACAAGAGTTGGCGAATGGTAATGTTGATGCGATGGTCGGTGATGCACCTGTTATTGCTTATGCTATTAATTCAGGGAATTTACCAGGTATTAAGGTTATAGACCAGTTATTGACAGAAGAGTATTATGGTATTCCCACACCTTTAAAATCACCAAATTTAGAATTGATTAATAATGGTTTAGGGAAAATCTTAGAGAATGGAACTTATAATAAGATTTATCAAAAATGGTTTAAAACTGCACCTCCAAAACTACCTGAAAAATTAGCCTTTGCTACCCAAACTGATAGTGGCCCCAACTCAATTAATATTCTATTGCAAGCGTTTCCTTTACTTTTACAAGGCGCCTTAATAACGCTGCAACTAACTCTATTTTCAGTATTCCTAGGATTAATTGCTGGTTCTTTAATTGGTATTGCTCGACTTTCACATATTACACCATTACGTTGGGCTACCAGAGCATATATTGATTTCTTTCGCGGTACACCTTTACTAGTCCAGCTTTTACTAATTTACTACGGTATTCCTGCCGTAGTGCAAAATTTAGGTTTAGATTTTAGCTTTAACCGCTTTGCTGCTGCTGTCGTCGCATTAAGCTTAAATAGTGCTGCATATATTGCTGAAATAGTACGTGCAGGTATTCAATCTATCGAAACAGGGCAATCTGAAGCAGCAGAATCACTAGGATTAGACGCAGTACAAACAATGCGTTATATCATATTTCCTCAAGCGTTTCGCCGGATGTTACCACCTTTAGGTAACGAATTTATCAGTATGCTCAAAGATACCAGCTTAGTCGCATTTATCAGCCTCGACGAATTGGTTCGCAGAGGACAATTAATAGTCGCGCAAAATTACCGTCCCTTTGAAATTTATGCAGGCGTCGCAATAATCTATCTATGTCTTACTCTACTATCTTCCCAAGCCTTTAGCCGTCTCGAAACCTGGATGAACCCAGTTAAACGTAAATAAGTACTAATTTACTTGCAAAATGTGAACCGTGGTTCACAAAATTTGATTATGTAGCATAGGCATTTGGCGCCTTATTTCATAAGTTAAAGCTATAATATTCTCAAAATGGACAAAACCATTGATATATAGTTGTTTCAACTTTTGGAGTAAATAAATAAGGCAGACTCTACAATACTTATTTACAACGTGTCCTTTTTCCCCTAAAATTTTGGAAAGTAATCCAAAGATGTGTAATATAAAGATGTTTCCTAATTTCAAGCGGATGTGTCTAATACTAACGTAAACACAAACGGCGCCTCAAGTAATGAACAGTTGCTTGATAAACTAAAACTTGCTTCGGATGGCTTGCTATTTATGAGCGAGTCTGAGTTTCCTTTTGAAGTATTTCTTTGGCAGTCAAAAGAAAAACAGCTTCTTAATGCTGAGTTTGTTCTCTCTAAATTAAACAAACCATCTGATACTAAAGTTGAGTTTGTAGACTTAGACTCGTTTTTTGAAGTCGCAACTACTGAAGAAGATTGGCATTCTCCAGAAGATAATCAAATAGTAAAAAAATACCAAGATTTAGTTAAAATAATAAAAGAAAATCTTAGTGATATTAAAGTTGCTAGATTAGGTGATATTGAAATTGATGTTTATATCTTTGGTCAAGTACCATCAGGTGATTTAGCTGGGCTGTGTACTAAAGTTATTGAAACTTGACAATTTTCAATCCCCTCAACCCCGCTTAATAAGGGGGGCTATTAATCACCTTCTCTGCTTAATTCCCGGTGCCACTCCTCCATCAACTTTTGTCTCTATTGCCTGTTGAATAGATTTATCGGCATTTCTAATAAAATCATAACCTGTTTTCTTCTCTAATGCCTCAACAGTAGTTAAATACTGTGTCCAGCTACTTTCCTTATTACCGTTCGCGTTAGGAGTATCTACCGCAATTATTCTTGTTGAAGAATTTACTTCCTTTCCTGGTTCGGTAACTACGATTATTTTAAATACTCTTTCTGGTACTGCGACTTTTCCTTGGGCTATCGTCTCTTTCTGACCATAACCACCTGATATTATATATAGTTCTTTTCCTTCTGCTGCTAATTTTCTACCATAATTTTCTAAGTCAGCCCAGTAACCCTGATTATTATCCGGCGCCTGCGGAATAATATTAGTCATCAAAAAAGTTGCGGCATTATCTTCTGGGTTATTACTGCGGTCTGCCGAAGGTGTCATATGTCCTTTATCGTAACCACTGCGAGTATAATCACTTGGTGTAACACGATACCATCCTTCAGGTAATGTATCATCTGGTCGAAATTTGTTTGACCGAGGCGCCTCACCTAACCAAGATTTATTTAATTCCCAACTCACCCAATTCGGTATACCCTTATCACGGTTGTAAGAAAGTGCATATTGTTTCTTAATAATTAAGTAATTATTCGGGTCAGATGTACTCGCATTACTAGGATTACCTAATGTCAAATGTACACTTACAGGCTTAGAAGGCAAAAGTAATGCACATCCTGTAGCGAAAATAATCAACGCCACAATAACAGCAATCAGAAACCTTTGAGGTTTGAACATAGATATAAATGTTTATATTATTCCCCTAATAAAATACCTCGAATCATACGCTCCTGATTCGAGGTCATAGCATTGTTTTAGTTAAATCTAGAGGGCAGATGTACGCCATAGCGATTCTTGGAAGCTAAGTCTGTTGCAATTCGTTAAGCTATATTAAGAAATATTAACAGGTCTCAACAGTCACCTAATATAGTCACAGTACAGAAGTTTTTCAAGTAAATTTACGGTTACAGCCCATTGGAAAAATTAACCGTTAGTATAGTAAAAGTGTTTGTATATAAAATAAAAGCGCGTTAATAGAGATGAATTTCCTCACATATCTCATGCATTTAGCGGGTTCAGGCGCCGTTGCATACTACTCGGCGTTGCAGATTCGCGATATTAAAACTCGTCCCAATGTACTAGCTGGATTTCAGCTTGCTGAGTCGGGGTCAGTCCCATTCTTGACAAAGTTATCAGAACGCGCTGCCGCAGAGGGGGATACATGGCTTGCAGAAAGATTAGTAAAACATGCTGCTGATGAAACTCGGCACGGTCAAATTTTCGCTCATGCTCTTAAGCAACTCGATAAACAAGTAATTGATTTTAAGAATCAACCAAAAGCTGTTGAAAAGGAAGACAGCGACAAGAAAGCATCGCAAGAAAAACGCAGTCCTTTCTTCGGCGCCTTTTTTACAGGATATTCCCAAGAACAACTCAAACCAGAAGTAATAGACTGGGATGTGTTTATGGGCAGTACATATATTCTGGAACTGGATGCGAGTAAAGACTTTGCGCGCATGGCAAAAGTTTTACCCGAAGACGATGCGACAGCACGCAACCTCAAACTAGGTATGTTAAGCATCGCGCAAGATGAAACTGGACATGCTGCATATCTTTATGAAGCCATGACTCGAAGAATGTCTCCTATCCAAGTTCAAAAACTAGTTGATGAATGGAGACAGCGCAAAATTAATGCAATGTTAGCTTTCGCTGGCAATATTCTACAAGGTAAAGGTGAAAACCGTTCCCTTGTTCAAGATGGGGCGCCTGTTGAGAAAGAATCAGAATTAGTCGCCGCCTAACAGAATACCTAGATGTAGAGACGTTACATGTAACGTCTCTACAACGACAACCGCGCATTAATTAGAAAAACTTGCGATAATCGATACTAGTACAATTAATCCACCAATCCAAAGTGCTAAAGACCCCCAGCTTGCGGAATCTTTTTGCATTGACTGCCGCACGTTGCTAACTAAATTGTTGCGAGCCATGATATTCCCCTCAAGTCTGTTTATTTTTTAAATTGATTTTTCTTGCAATCAAAATTAGACATCACTTGCGCGCGAGTAATGCCAAGGTAAAACAACCAATAGGCACGAATAAGATTTAGAAGATATAATTGTGTAACTTAGAAACCGGGTTTTTAACGAAGAAACGCGGTTTCTTTGTAAATTACACAAGTACATTTTCTTAACTATTTTTGAACTATTTTTTGAACTGTATTTATATTTTCCCTAATTTGAGTTATATACATATTGAAACTCTTATTTTTGACATCAATCTTAACTTAATCTTAATATTACTTAATTAAGAAATGGTATGGTACAACAAATTAGGCAAAACGAACCGCAATTTATCTGTGTAGTTCCTGTTGAGAGCATCACAGGAAATTTAGATGAAGAAATCATGAGCTTTGGTATATCTGTAGAAGCAGCAAAAAGTGAAGCCGAAAAGCTACTTGCATCTACCTATAGATGTACTTTGACACAAATAGATGAATTAATGCAAAAAGCTAAAATTGAACCAATCGCTCAATCTTGCGCTCCAAAACGTAATATCGAATAATTAAAAATGGAAAAATTTCAAACGCTGTTACGAGTTCGTCATTACGAAATGGATGCTCTTGGGCATGTAAATAATGCTGTGTATCAAAATTATCTTGAACAAGCTGCGATTGAGCATTCAGAATCACTAGGGTTTAATTTTGAACTTTACCAAGAACTTGGTGGTGTGTTTGTAATGCGACGGGTTGAAATTGATTACTTACGTTCAGCAGTTGCAAGCGATACATTAGAAATTACAACTTGGCTCGAAGAAATTCGCGGTACTCGTGCCCGTAGACGTTATGAAATCCGTAAACAACACAAAGATGATTTATTAGTAACTGCTGAAGCTTTATGGGTATGGGTTGATACTAAAACAATGCGTCCACGTCCAATTCCTGATGTTTTACTAAGTAAATTTTCTCAATAAATTTCTATTATGAATAATTTTTACAAAATTCAAGCAGGTGATACGCTGAGTGCTATTGCGCTGCGTGAGTTGGGGAATGCTAACCGCTGGCGAGAAATTACTAATGAAGATGGACAATTCTTTACAGAGGCAGAAGCGCGTAAGTTGAGAATTGGGCAAATTATATATTTACCAGTTCAGAAAGGCGCCTATAAAATAAGCGACCGTGGTTTGGAGTTAATAATTCAATTTGAAGGTATATTTTTAAATTTATACAACTGCCCAGCAAACCACGCCACAATTGGAGTAGGACACCTCGTACATTACGGCCCCATCAATGGTAGTGAACCAGAAGAATTTAAGTGTGGAATTACACGTCAACGCGCGATGCAAATTCTACGCACGGATGTCAGCGGCGCCGAAGTTGTGGTAAATAAGCTTGTAAAAGTACCTCTAAATCAAAATCAGTTTGATGCGCTTGTAAGCTTTGTGTTTAATTTGGGTGAAACTAACTTCGCTAACTCTACATTACTCGCGCGCGTTAACGCTTCTGATTATGATGCTGTACCTTCGGAATTAAATAGATGGGTATATGCTAAAGGAAAAATTCTGCCTGGTTTGGTCAAAAGGCGCCTTCTTGAAGGTAAATTGTTTCAAGGCAATGCATTTTGACGCAATAGGTCGAAATTAAAGCATTTGAATTAAGATTGATATCAAACCATAATAAACAGGCATGTATCTTATGTCTACAAAAAAGCAATTCAGTAGCTTTGAGGAAATGCTATCTAGTTCAGATGTACCTGTGTTAGTAGATTTTTATGCAGATTGGTGTGGTCCGTGCAAGCTAATGAGTCAGATTTTGGAACAAGTTAATGCTCAACTCCAAGGTCGGATGCGTGTTGCGAAAATTGACACCGAAAAGTACACGCAACTAGCTAGTCAGTACGGTATTCAAGCTTTACCCACACTTATTTTGTTCAAACAGGGAAAACCTGTAGACAAAATCGAGGGTGTTTTACAAGCACAAGACTTGGTACGGCGCCTCGAAACGATGATATAACTGGCAACGGATGTAACGGATGTAACGGATAAGCAATTATAAAAAACCATCCGTTACATCCGTTCATTATCCGTTGCTAATAGTATCAAATATGGCTAGTAATTAACCAAGAAAGATTGTAAAAAAGAACTAAGTATTCTGCTTGGTTTAACTAGGTCTTATGAGTATGCGTGAAAGCTCGATAGGAATTGCCATAGCTCTGTTAGTTACATTTGGTTTGGGTGCTGGTAGTATTTGGTGGACATATCAATTTGGTTTTGGTACTAATTCGAACAGTGTGCAATCCCCAACAGATTCTACATCTAGTACAAATGCACCATCTGAAGCTCAGTTACCAGTAGAACAAACACCAACACCTACCGCAACTCCTACTTTAACCTCAACACAAGAGATTGCTGGTATTTTGAGAGATAAGGGATTTGGTAAAAAAATTATCATTTCTAAAAGAAGTAACCGTGACTATACCAAAGCGACGCGGAACAAACCTATAGAAGTGAGCTTTATAAATAATTAAATAAATCTATTCATGCCCGAAGGAAAATTTAATATTTTAACACCGTCGCACATTTAAACAGCACCATTCTTTGCGCTTCCATAGTGCAGCAACTATCCAGCCATGCTTTTCCAATACGTCAGCTACGGCTTTTGATTGTTCTACAAGAATACCGCTAAAAATACCCCAAGTTGTAGGTTTTGTAATAGCGGTTATTTGTGGTACAAGCTTAATAATAACGTCGGCTAATATATTACAAACTATCCCGTCAACAGGTTGCTCAAGTATTTTTGCTAGAGTTTCCGCACTACCTTCTGCCGAAAATAAACGGTCTGCCTCAATACCATTAAGAATTCTATTTTCCATTGTTGCTTTTACTGCTAATGGGTCGGTATCAACTCCATAAGCTTTTTTGGCGCCGAGTAAAATTGCACCAACACAAAGTATACCAGAACCGCATCCTATATCCGCAATTACCACATCATCAAGTGTACTGTTCTCACCTGTAAAAGATGTGCCATAGTCACTAAATCGCATTTCTAAGGCTTCTAAACAAAGCTGAGTGGTGGCATGATTTCCTGTACCAAAAGCGACACCTGGGTCAAGTTTAATTACTAATCGGTCAGAGTCTGTAGGCATGGGTAGCCATGCTGGGTTAATCAGGAATCTATCACCAATTTCTTGAGGATGCCAATATTGCTTCCAACTACTTGCCCAGTCTTGCTCATCAATTAAATGCCACTGTAAAGTGGGAGGTGGTAATTCAATACATAATGCATCTTGGCGCAATAATAATGATAATGCCGCCAAATCGATTAAATGTACTTTTAGTTGCGGCAAATATGCCCGAACTAAATTCACGTCCCCTTTTCGTTCGCTTGCAGTTCCACGACACCCAAAATCTTCTAGGCGCCAAAAAATCGAATCTTCAAGTTCAGGTTCGCAGGTTATTTGTATTTCCCACCAAGTGTTAGCCACGGCTTTCTTAGGAGTTAGGAGTTAGGAGTTACGGTAGGGTGCGTGACGCTATTACAATTGTGCAACAAAACGAAGTTACAAAGTAGCGTCACGCACCCTACAAGCTGGTTATAGATTTACTGTATACGCATCGCGGATTCCAGGTACTTTGGTAATCTCGCTTAAGATGCCATCGGGTAGAGGGTCATCAAGACTGAGTGCCATTACCGCATCACCGCGAACGATTTTGCGACCTACCTGCATACTGGCAATATTGACATTAAAGCTACCCAAAAGGGAACCTAATTTACCAATAATTCCTGGCATGTCACGGTGGAGGGTAAATAGCATGTGCTGAGTTGGAGGAACGTTTATTGGGAAACCATCCATGTTGGTAAGGCGAATTTCTCCGTCACCTAATAAGGCGCCTGTTACGGAGTGGGTACCCAAGTTACCTGTTGCTTCGAGGTGAAGTGAACCTGCGTAATCACGAACAGCAGCATCACGAGTTTCAATTACTCGTATTCCTCGTTCTTTGGCTTCAATGCTGGCGTTTACGTAATTAACTCGTTCGCGCAAAGCTTGATGCAGTAACCCTTTCAATGCTGCAATGACTAAAGGCTGGCTTTTGTTTGTTGCTATTTCCCCTTGCAATCGAATGTTGAGTAATTCAACTCTTCCACCCGCTAGCTGCCCAACTAGTCTACCAAGCGTTTCTGCTAGTTGCATATAGGGTTTAAGTTCCTCTAGTACATCAGGCCCCAATCCTGGTATATTTACTGCCGACCGTGCTGGTAGTCCAAGCAATACGTCGCGTATTTGTTCGGCAACGTCTATTGCTACGTTGACTTGGGCTTCGGTTGTGGAGGCGCCTAAGTGCGGTGTCAAAATTATATCTTTGCCGACTTCACGCAAAGTTGATTCGGCTAACGGCTCCGACTCGAATACATCTAACGCAGCGCCTGCTATTTTACCTTCTTTAACTGCACTTGCAAGCGCGGCTTCATCAATAATGCCACCACGCGCGCAATTTATAATTCGAGTGGTTGGCTTCATCTTCGCCAATAATTCGGCATTAATTAAATGCGTGGTTTCGGGAGTTTTGGGAATATGTAGAGTAATATAATCGGCTTGTTGTGCGAGTACATCCATATCTACTAGCTGACAGCCAATTTGCTCCGCGCGTTCGGTGGAAATAAATGGGTCATAAGCAAGCAACTTCATTCCCATTGCTCTAGCAACAGCAGCAACGTGGGAACCTATTTTGCCCAAACCCACAATACCCAAAGTTTTTTTATAAACTTCGGCGCCAACAAAAGTTTTGCGATCCCACTCACCACGTTTAACCGACGCATTTGCATCTGGAATGTGACGTGACAAGGAAAGCATCATTGCTAGTGCATGTTCCGCAGCAGCAATAGTATTGCCTTCAGGGGAATTAACTACTACAATACCTTGGCGTGTCGCGGCTGGAACATCGACATTATCTACACCAACACCCGCACGACCGATGATTTTCAAGTTTGTACCAGCTTCAATAATTTCTTTTGTAACACGGGTACCTGAACGAATCATCAACGCATCGTATTCACCGATGATGTTTACTAGTTCATCTGGTTTTAATGTCGTTTTGACATCGACGGTAGCGACTTGAGATAGTATATCTATCCCAGCTTGGTCAATTGGATCGGAAACGAGAACTTTAGACATGATGGCTGAATTCTTGCATTTGAGGTAATTCTGGGCAGGATTTTAAAGTTTTGACTTAAATGCTTCCACTTAATCAACTTACAATATTCAAGCAGTTGGCACCTATACACCCACTCGGTAAATATAAACCATTGGGTGGGCTAATCGCTTAATTATTTATCAAAAATTCTTACATTTTCACCATCCATACCATATAACGGCTATATATAGGTATCTTATTTTACCTTATTTGTTATATAATTTTTACGAATAAAAAATGCCTACATGTAGAAACGTTACATGTAACGTCTCTGCCATTTTAAATTTAACAAATAGTTTAAAACCACCATATTTACACCAATATTAGTAATGATATTTCAGTTACCTTATTTTCAAATTCCACCTATTATAAATTTATATATCTGTTGATTTAAATAACTTTAATTGGCTGTCTACTCTACAATAATTCGGATTGTCCCGAAATTACACCAGAGATGTTTGCTAATTCTGTTGTGCGTAGTGGTTTAAAACCTGTTACCAGGAAAGTACAAGTTACACTACGTGTTGATAGCGATGTTTTAGATTGGTTTAAAGGCAGAGGACAGGGATATCAAACACAAATCAACGCATTACTTCGAGCATATATGGAAGCTCATGAATAATAATACCTAGATTGTTGGTAATGTGTAAAATTAGCTTTGGTATTTTTTATGAAACCAAATTTTGAGCAAATGACCGCCTTAAGAATAATCCAGAAACCATAGTATTTCATCCTCCCAAGAATAAACAAGAGAAACAGGAGCAATTTGAGTTATTCAAGCGTATAGTTGAAGAAAAGAAAAAACCAAAGTCTGAAAACTAAAGGTTTAGTACCACAGGTTATTTCTCACTAGTTTAAAATTAAAGGACAGGGACACTGGCGCCTCGAAGTAAATCTCTTTAACTCAACTCTTAAGTGTCCTAATAGTCTAATAAGGTAAAAATATTCTAATTATAAATGTTGGGTTAGCACCCAACCTACGTGGGAAATTTTCGTTCTTTGACTTCTGTGCTGTATTTTAAGATGGCGCCACTAATTATTTCGCGTAGGTTAGTGTAAACTTTTGCGAATGGTGGTTGTTTTTCGGAAAGTCCTAATACGTCGGAAGTTACTAGTACTTGACCATCACAGTGTACGCTGGCGCCGATTCCGATTGTAGGAATACTGAGTTGTTGTGTAATTTTTGATGCTAAATTACTGGGGATATGTTCTAAGACTATTGAAAAGGCGCCTGCTTGTTCGAGGGCTATTGCTTGGTTTAATATGTGTTGGGCAGAGTCTTCGGTTTTGCCTTGTTGTTTTAAACCAAGTTGATGTATTGATTGTGGTGTTAAGCCAACATGTGCCATGACAGGTATACCAGCTTGTACTAATCGCTCTACAGTTTCTATCATTGCTGGATACCCACCCTCAACTTTAACTGCCTGGGCGCCTGTTTCTTTCAAAACTCTTCCAGCGGAGTGTATAGCTTGTTGAATACTTTCTTGGTAAGTCAAAAATGGTAAGTCTACAACCATGAGCGCACGCTTAACTCCACGACGCACAGAAGAAGCATGATATATCATTTCGTCCAATGTAATTGGCAATGTTGTTTCGTATCCAAGCATTACTGCCATTGAATCACCAACTAATACTATATCTATACCAGCAGCATCAATCAGCTGTGCCGTAATATAATCCCAAGCCGTTAACGCCACAATTGTACGACCTAGCTGTTTCCACTGAATAATTTGTTGAATAGTAACGGGCATTTTGGTAGGGTGCGTGACGCCACCACAATTTTACAACGGAGCCAACAATCTGGTAGCGTCACGCACCTGATAAATCATTTTACTTGTCTACCAAAGGCTAGGTGTTCTTTTGCTTTTGGCATATTGGGCATTAACCACGCTAAACCTTCGCTGGTTCCTATCCAAAGTTTATTACCTGTGTCAGGCGCCAATGCCAAAACGCGACTCGATGGCAACCCGGCAACTTGGTCTAATAATTTTCCTGTGTTTGGGTTGAGTCGCATTAACCCGTTGTTAGTGCCAACCCAGACGCTACCATCTCTGGCAAAGCGAACTGATGTAACGTTTTTGCCACGTAGAGGAGTTACTGAACGTAGCACCATTCCATTTTTGGGGTTAATTACAAGTAGATTATTTGGCATACCTGCCCATATTAACCCTTGTGGACTAATTGCTAATGCTTGTACTGTTCCCCCTGGCAAGTTGTTTATTGTCTTTAAAATAAAAGCATTTTTTGTGTTGACTCGCACCAAACCGTCAAGCGTTCCCACCCAAAGTTGACCATCTGCATCTAAGGTCATGGCATTTGCGCTTACACCTGGTAAGTTTTTCAGGGTGGTCATAATTAAACCTTGGTCTGGACTAACCAGTGCCAACCCGTTATCGGTACCTGCCCATATATAACCACGCTTATCTGTTAATAATGATAAAACTCGCTTGGATGGTAAAAATAAGTTTTGCGCTGTAATTTCACTTGTACGTAAGTCTACTCGCTTTAATCCTTCGTATGTTCCTACCCACAGGCGCCCGACTTTATCTTGTGTTAAGGCGCCAATTGCAATGTTTGGTAAACTGACGCGCGCCAATATTTTACCAGTGTTTGGGTCAATTCGCGATAAACCTCGCCATGAACCCACCCAAAGATTACCTGTAAAATCAGGCTGTAATGCGTGAACCCGGTAGTCTACTTCTTCTATTCTTCCATCTGGTAACTCGGATGCACCAGTTGGAGGCGCCGCAGCAGGGTAAGCTGGGGTTAACTCGGATGGGTTAACTTGTAACGTTTCTTGAGCTACTGCGACTTTCACCCAAGGTAGAGCTACTATCCCAAAAAGGATAGAACTAATTAATAAACTAGCGCGTTTCATCAATACCACTGTCAGTTACCTTGTTTAGACACTCCCCCGGAGCCGTTTATGTTATATAATCTTCGGGTTATCCTCAGTATTCCCAAAATTTCATCATTTCTATACAGTAACTTGAACCAGAAACCGGGCTTCTCGATAAATTTAGCTTTTCTAATACAATCTTTTTTAAGAAGCCCGGTTTCTTTTACCCATACATAATGCACTTTGTAAAGCCTTTGTAACGGAAAATTTACAAAATACTTAAATCTTTATTTAATAAAAAATTTAAATATAAAAGTTAAGAATATTCAAAGGATAACTTATTAATTTCTTGGTATATTTGTGTAACAGGTAGCAATTCACGCTCCGGTGTGATTTTTATCTCTTGCTTGTTACTCCCCTAAATCTCCGTATATTGGAATTTTTGTTTGTGTCTGAATTAAATGAGCGAATCGGGTTGAGTCACGCCTTCGGTCTTATAGGCTTTTGGCGAGGTGCTAATCTGGAGTTATTCAGTGCGTGGCAAGTCGCGAGGATTTAGCGCGAGGATAAGAAAAAGATAAAAAGCTTTTTTTCTGGCACGAAGAAGAGAGACATTATCTGCTTAAATAGATGGTTATAGTGTTAACGAGTAAACAAGCCTTTGGTTACTAAAAGCTAGTTGAGGGTAATCCGTCTTGGTAGTCTTTATCAAGACAGTTTTCACCTGAAAGCTGAGTGAAAAACGCTGAACTAACAATTTATAACGGGTAAACCCTGAATGTCACCAAAACATGCTTTAACGCAAAAGCATGTATGTAGGTGCGTGGGAAATTGCATCGTGCGTGAATTGCAAATAACAAAGAGTGACTTCTTGGAAGGGAAATATGTCTTACGCTCAAACTCGGACCCAGACCAAATCAGGGTATCAGGCAGGGGTTAAAGATTACAGATTAACTTATTACACCCCAGACTACACACCTAAAGATACAGATATTCTTGCTGCATTCCGGATGACTCCACAACCAGGAGTTCCCCCCGAAGAAGCAGGTGCGGCAGTTGCTGCTGAGTCATCAACAGGTACTTGGACAACAGTTTGGACTGACTTGCTCACCGACCTAGACCGCTACAAAGGTCGTTGCTACGACATCGAAGCAGTTGCTGGCGAAGACAATCAATATATTGCTTACGTTGCTTATCCTTTAGACTTGTTCGAGGAAGGTTCCGTAACAAACATGTTGACTTCTATTGTAGGTAACGTGTTTGGTTTCAAAGCATTACGCGCATTACGTTTGGAAGACTTACGTATTCCTGTTGCTTACCTCAAGACTTTCCAAGGTCCTCCACACGGTATTCAAGTAGAACGCGACAAGTTAAACAAGTATGGTCGTCCTTTGTTGGGCTGTACCATTAAACCAAAACTTGGTTTATCTGCTAAAAACTACGGTCGTGCGGTTTATGAGTGTCTACGTGGTGGTTTGGACTTCACCAAAGACGACGAAAACATCAACTCGCAACCTTTCCAACGTTGGAGAGACCGTTTCTTGTTCGTAGCTGATGCTATTCACAAGTCTCAAGCAGAAACCGGTGAAATTAAAGGTCACTACCTCAACGTTACCGCTCCTACTTGCGAAGAAATGATGAAGCGCGCTGAGTTTGCGAAAGAACTCAAAATGCCCATCATTATGCATGACTATTTGACCGCAGGTTTTACCGCTAACACCACTTTGGCTAGATGGTGTCGCGATAACGGTCTATTACTCCACATTCACCGCGCAATGCACGCGGTAATTGACCGTCAAAAGAACCACGGTATTCACTTCCGCGTTTTAGCTAAAACTCTCCGGATGTCTGGTGGTGACCACATTCACACTGGTACCGTTGTAGGTAAGCTCGAAGGTGAACGCGGTATTACAATGGGCTTCGTTGACTTATTACGTGAAAACTACGTAGAACAAGACAAGTCTCGTGGTATTTACTTTACACAAGACTGGGCTTCTATGCCTGGAGTAATGGCTGTTGCTTCTGGTGGTATCCACGTATGGCACATGCCTGCGCTCGTTGAAATCTTCGGCGATGACTCCGTACTTCAGTTCGGTGGTGGTACTCTTGGACACCCTTGGGGTAACGCACCTGGCGCCACAGCGAACCGTGTTGCACTTGAAGCTTGTATTCAAGCACGTAACGAAGGTCGCAATTTGGCTCGCGAAGGTAACGACGTTATTCGTGAAGCTTGTAAGTGGTCTCCTGAATTGGCTGCTGCTTGTGAACTTTGGAAAGAAATCAAGTTCGAGTTCGAGGCAATGGATACCGTCTAATTTTAAGTTATGAGTTATCAGTTAGGAGTTATTAGTTAAATTAATTCTTAACTCGTAAATTCTTGACTTGAAAATTAGGAGTTAGTAGTTAAAAGTTAGATTAACTCATAACTCATAACTATTAACTCATAACTCCGCTTAGGGGCTGGGGTCAGGCATGAACATAAAACAAATTGCGAAAGACACGGCTAAAACGTTACAAAGTTATTTGACGTATCAGGCATTGCGAACGGTGTTGTTACAACTTAATGAAACAAATCCTCCCTTGGCTTATTGGCTGCATAACTTTTCGGCCGACAAAGTGCAAAATGGGGAAAAGTTTTTGGAAAGTTTGTTTAGCGAAAAACCTGAGTTGGCATTGCGAATAATGACTGTTCGTGAACACATTGCTGAGGAAGTTAGCGAATTTCTTCCAGAAATGGTTCGCTCAGGAATTCAGCAAGCTAATATGGAACATCGCAAGCAGCATCTTGAGCGCATTACGCAAATTAGTTTATCTACCCCAGGCGCCACTGACTTAGAACCCGAACAGCAATCAAATGATGATGGGTAATTATACCCCCAATTATCAATTTGCGCCCCATTAAAGTATTTATACCCATTCGCACCAAAGAAATATGCAAACTTTACCAAAAGAGCGTCGTTTCGAGACTCTTTCTTACCTTCCCCCTTTGACTGACGTGCAAATTACCAAGCAAGTTCAGTACATTCTTAACCAAGGTTACATTCCAGCAGTTGAGTTTAACGAACAGTCAGAGCCAACTGAATTTTACTGGACACTGTGGAAGTTACCTTTGTTCAACGCACGTAGCACCCAAGAAGTATTAGGTGAAGTACAACAGTGTCGTTCACAATACGGCAACTGCTACATTCGTGTAGTTGGTTTTGACAACATTAAGCAGTGTCAAGTACTTAGCTTCATTGTTCACAAACCTAACCAACAAAGTGGTGGCGGTTACAGATATTAATCTGGGTCTAGTTAAGCAATCGGCAATTTGATAACTGAAAATGTGGCACAGGCACTTTGGCCTGTGCTACAAATTTTTTTCTAATCCTAGAAATCGGGTTTCTTGTTGAAATATTGTAATAAAATGATGATTTTGCATAGAAACCCGGTTTCTTTGACCTATAGACAATTTAAAAATTGTCCATATAGCTATCCATAAATATTATTTAAATAAGATAATTTTTTTACCCCGAAAAAAGCCCGACTCCAAATCGAGGCGCCATAATACAAATTTACAAAATTAAATTTAGTAAAAGTGAAATCAGAACATCTACCTGAAGTTAGAATTTGCTTTGTTGGTGAGTCATTTGTCAACGGAACCGGAGACCCAGAGTGTTTGGGTTGGACTGGTCGAGTTTGTGTAGGCGCCAATCAAAAAGGTTACGATATTACTTACTACAACTTGGGAGTGCGACGCGAAACAAGCGAAGAGTTGAAACAACGATGGCTACCAGAAGTTACTTACCGTTTGCAACCAGAACGTAATGGTAGAGTTGTATTTTCGTTTGGTGTCAACGATACAGTTCTTCAAGGTGAAAAAACACGAGTTTCTTTTTTGAATTCTATTTTAAATGCTCGACAAATTTTGAGCGAAGCAAAACAGCTATATCCAGTATTAATGGTCGGTCCCCCACCTATGTTAGATAGCGACCAAAATGTTCGCATCGCGGAATTGTCTGAGTATTATGCACGCATTTGCAACTCCCTCGATGTACCTTATCTAAATATATTCTCTGTACTCAAACAATCTACAATATGGTTTGATGAAGTAGGCGCCTACGACAAAGCACATCCACGCGCTTCTGGATACCAAGTTTTAGCTGACCTTGTACAAAATTGGGATGCATGGTCAAAGTGGTTTCCAGCAATTCGTTAAAATAAAGTATCAAATAAAAAATCTCCCGCCATAAAGACAACTACCATGACGGGAGAATTCTGATTAACATCTACCATTTTTAATAAAGATACAGCAAAAAGTCAAAACTGACTATGTTACTTGATATTTACCAGTTTTAGTTTCTGCTTAAGCTACGGTATGTAGTACATAGGAATCTGGTACCTTTAGCTCCTGGCGCCGATTGTTATTTTTAGTATCCTATTTATCTTGTTTGTCTTGTTGACGTTAGCTATTATCTTCTAGGGGTGCTATTTTTGATGCTTGCAGTTAACAAGCATGAATTAAACACATTTTAAGTTAAATATAATTATAAATAAAATACTGACGCGCTTTGCATTATTCATAATCTATCTTTTTATCTAACAAATTTATAAAAATCCGGAATTAAGCATTACAGATTCCCGAATTTGGCTGCTGGAATTAGAGTTAGGTATAGGACTATGGCAAGGTACTTATCAAGGTGTAACTCGATTATGGTTGCGCTGGTATGATGCTACAGAAAATTGGATTCCTACCGAAGTTGAACTTGAACGTGCTAAGATAGAACGCCTAACCGCGCGATTAAAAGAATTAGGCATAAATCCTGAAGAATAGAGATTACGCCCTAACGTCTGAGGCACGAGTCTTAATATAATAGTTGAGTTCCTTAAGCACGAATAACAGTAACTGAACGTCCGTTTTTTGTAGTGGTAATTTCTGTTTTTAATCGCTCTTCAATCGGTGGCGCCTTTGTGCGTCGGTCAAAAATCAATAACCAACCATCATGCGCTTCGATACGCGCTAAATAACAGTCTAATTGTTTAAGACCCTCAGATAATGGGTCTTTTATTTTATCACGCCAAACTCTGACTTCAATTCCTAACGTTACTGGACCATACCTTAAGCATAAGTCCATGCGTCCGCTTCCAATTGCATACTCGCGTTCTAAAGTTCCACCACCATTGACAACGCGATGTAAAAATGCCATTAGCACTAAATGGGGTGCAATTTCATGATAAACTGTGCTACCTAATAATGGTTCTCCATGTTGAAGCCAGAATTTTAAAAATGCTTCTCTTAAAGCATTAGTATCCAACTCACCACTTTGTGTTAGCCAAGTTGGTGCAATTACAGGTAGTGAAGCAGAAGGTGTAATTGTTAATACTCTTGGTAAAATCTCACGGTAAATTGGATTTGCAATTGTTAATCCTCCTTGTGGGTTCATTTTACATAAACCTAAGTCGATAACAAACTGAATATCATCAGATGGTACATTCCCTAGTTGTGAACCTGCTAACATTGGTTCAATAATTGCCTGTACCCTTTGTTCTCGAAGTTCGTTCGCAAGCGAATCAAGGTGAGTATCTTTACGCGCAATCAGTATTTCTTTGGCTTTGAAAACATGTTCAGTAGTAATTGCGATAGTTCTATCTTTTACCATCTTAGAGACTATTTCTCTGGCGAGCGCATTCACCAACCAAGGTTGCCCCTGAGTTAAATCAAATGCCATAGAAATTGCTTCACTAGTAAAAACTTGTCCCGTGTCGTCAGTATGTTGCTGGTATAATTCTGCAACTTCAGCGGCATTAAAATCTCTTAATGTTATCGAACTAACTTTAATATTAAATGGACTCGAAGTATTTAATCTTTCACTTCCGCCTGATGCTACTTTATAATCGCGCACGTCCCGCAAACCAATTAACCCCAATGACAACGGAAAGTTTTTTGGACGGTTCGCATAGCCATCGCGTAGTTGTCGTAAAAAGGAAACTAAGGCTTCATTTTGTAAGGAGTCAATTTCATCTATAAACACTACTAATGGTCGCTCGGACGCTTGTGCCCAAGCCTGTAAACTAGCTTGAATCCTCTGTCCTGGTTCTCCATAAACCCAAATTGGAGGTTGTAAATCTTTAGGTAAACGGACTGAAATTGCATTGCGCCAAGCACTAAGAACTGCTAATTCTGCGGCGCCTGGGTCATGCTTATAAGGCGCCCCTACTTCTGCCGATACCATAACCGCCGTATACCGTCCACTTAAAGTGAGTTGTTCTGCAAGTGCCAGCATTGCCGTGGTTTTACCCGTTTGACGTGGCGCATGAATTACAAAATAGCTACGTTCCTCAATCAGTTCCTCCAAATCAGGCAACCGACTTGTAGGCGGTAGCATATAGTGAATATCTGCTTGGCAAGGACCAGCAATATTGAACGAACGAGGCATGAATAATTCTTATTGAGTGGGTGGGCTGCGTTTGACGATGCCCTTAGTCTAGCTCATAAATGTCATAGCGCGGCGCCGTGCTATTAAGTAGCACTAAAGAATTATATAATCTGAAATTGAAGATGATTTAGTTTGTCAAAGCTATGAAGCAAGTTGTGGGAATGTATAATTGAACCAAAGTAGCTTGAGGTAGAAACATGACTACGGTAGCCATACAACCTATATTAGATACCTTGGGGCAACGGTCTTACCGTGCGGTTGCGGGTAATAAGCAATCTTACGGTAAAACTGCTGGTCAAGCTTTGGATGCTTTAACAAATCAGTTAGGTGAAACAGAGTTCAGCGGAGTATTTGTGCTTCAAAGTTTTCCTTCAAAACGTCGAATACGTCCTGCTTCAATGGCTGGCAAAGTTAAAATTTTAGGCGATATTGTTAGTCCTATTGTGCATACAATACAGCAATTGAATCTTTTGAAAAAATCTATGGTAGTATATATGAGGAAACGGACATAGATTTTATATTACGAAATATAATAAGTCAAGCGATATTGTTAAGTAGTCTTCAAAGCAGGAAGAGCGACATTTTTAATATAATTCTCACTTTGGAAAGGGCAAGAGAAAGCCCATTCCACAATACAAAAGAATGAAATTTTTACAAATTATTTAGCCTTTGAGGGCTTTTGTAAAATTGCGACGATAAGATTTATTTGCAATTAATAATACTGGCCATAGTAATGACAAAATTAAGCGGTTTGGTAATGACCTTTGAAAGTTTGTTCTTTCAAACCCATTCCAGAATTTCCAAATACCGCTGGCGTAAACAACTACAAATACAACACCAATTAAAGTAGACATTCCTATTTACTCCAAAGACAAGTGGTAAAAATGTTAGCTAAGTATTTCTAGAGGATGTTTTAAAAGTGTCTTTAATTGTCATGCTGAATGTAATGTAATCCGAAGGATTTCCCGAAGGGTAGCATCTTAGTATATAAGGAAACTTTAGATTCTAGCCTCCGGCAAATCTCCGCATTACGCTGCGCTCAGAATGACAAGTTATTCTACACTTAGATAGTTTTTCTTATCAAGCACATAGTTTATACATATTAGTGTAGTCTAATCTGGGTGCGAACAGCCAGTATCTTGTTATATGGGATAACTACAACTCGACAGGCGCCCATTCCAGATACATCCAGATACATTATGTGATATATTCTAAAACTGCATAAAATCTGAAGTGCTAAAAATTGTTAAGCTCTCATATTTGTGCCTTCTTGATTTTCTCTTCAAAAACAAGCTAGTGTTTCGATTAGCGAGATATCAATCGTTCGAGGCTTATGCGCCTATAGAAAGTTCCTAAAACATGAACTTCCGTAGGAGACTATAGACAGTAGGTGAAAAACCTTAAACTATCTACCTCGTCTATAAACAGCACTAAGTCGGAAAGATAACTAAGGAGGATTTATGCGTGCAGTATTAATGGCAGGGGGTTCAGGGACGCGGCTTCGTCCCCTTACTTGTGACCTGCCTAAGCCAATGGTGCCAATTCTAAATCGTCCCATTGCCGAACACATCATCAATCTTCTCAAACGGCATAATATTAACGAAGTTATCGCGACTTTGCATTATCTCCCCGATGCATTGCGTGATTATTTCCAAGACGGCGCCGATTTTGGAGTACAAATGACCTATGCCGTCGAAGAAGACCAGCCTTTAGGTACGGCGGGCTGCGTTAAAAACATTGCCGAGCTTCTTGATGAAACTTTTTTAGTAATTAGTGGCGATAGTATAACAGATTTTGACTTAACTGGGGCAATAGAATTCCACAAGCAGCAAAAGTCAAAGGCTACTTTGATATTAACGCGCGTCCCAAATCCGATTGAGTTTGGAGTTGTTATTACCGACAAAGACGGTCGAATCAACCGATTTTTAGAAAAACCTTCGACGAGCGAAATTTTTTCCGATACTGTTAATACTGGTACCTATATTCTAGAGCCAGAAGTTTTAGATTATTTGCCAGAGAATACCGAATCTGATTTCTCTTCATTTTTATTTCCTTTACTTCTAGCCAAGGGTGAACCGATGTATGGCTACATTGCCCAAGGGTATTGGTGCGATGTCGGGCACTTGGATGCTTATCGTGAGTCACAGTACGATGCTCTCGACCGTAAAGTCAAGTTAGATGTTGCCTATAACGAAGTCTCACCTGGGTTGTGGGTCGGTCAAAATACTTACATTGACCAATCTGCTAAAATTGAGCCTCCTGTAGTTATTGGTGATAACTGTCGGATTGGCGCCCGCGTTCAAATCGAAGCTGGTTCAGTAGTTGGTGATAATGTCACAATCGGCGCCGATGCTAATCTCAAGCGACCAATTGTCTGGAATGGTGCAATACTTGGTGATGAAGCTCACTTAAGCGCCTGCGTAATAGCACGAGGAACACGAGTAGACCGTCGCGCGCATGTACTCGAAGGGGCAGTCGTAGGTTCATTATCGACTGTTGGAGAAGAGGCACAAATTAGCCCGTTTATAAGAGTATGGCCCAGTAAGAAAATTGAATCAGGCGCCACGTTAAACATCAACTTAATTTGGGGTAACACTGCACAACGCAATTTATTCGGACAGCGTGGAGTTCAAGGGTTAGCAAATATTGATATAACTCCCGAATTTGCCGTCAAGTTAGGCGCCGCATACGGTTCAACACTCAAACCTGGTTCAAAAGTCACAGTATCGCGTGACCAACGTAACATTTCACGCATGGTAACACGGTCGTTGATTGCGGGTTTGATGTCGGTAGGTATTGATATTCAAAACCTTGATGCAACCGCTATCCCTATCGCGCGTACTGTTATTCCTACAATGGGTGTAGCTGGTGGAATTCATGTGCGCGTACACCCCGACCGTGCGGACTACATCCTAATTGAATTTATGGATGATAAAGGTATCAACCTTTCTAAACCCAAAGAAAAGAAAATCGAAGGGGCATTTTTTAAGGAAGATATGCGACGCGCCCTAATTCACGAAGTTGGGGATGTGGCATACCCTAGCCAGGTTGCTGACATTTATTGCATGGCTTTTGAAAAATTTCTACATATTGACACAATTCGTAATAGTCGCGCCAAAGTTGTAATTGACTATGTTTACGCAGTGTCCGGTGCAGTACTACCCCAAATGCTCGACCAATTTGGCGCCGATGCAGTAGTACTAAATGCAAGTTTGAACAAAAGCGCGATGTCGGCAATGAACCGCGAAGCATTGTTAACGCAGTTAGGACATGTGGTCGAAGCTTTAAAAGCTAACTTTGGTATTCAAGTATCAGCAAACGGTGAACAGCTAATTTTAGTTGATGAGTCTGGAATGCCTATCCGTGGTGAGATATTAACCGCGTTAATGGTTGATATGGTGTTAACTTCACATCCACGCGGCGCCGTTGTTGTTCCTGTTCATGCTTCGAGTGCTGTTGAACAAATAGCTCGGCGCCATGACGGTAAAGTTATCCGTACCAAAGCTAACCCAACCGCGTTAATGGAAGCATGTAACAAAAATCCAAATGTTATGCTTGGTGGCAGTGGCGATACAGGCTTTATTTTCCCTGAACTACATCCTGGTTTCGATGCCATGTTTTGCATTGCCAAAATTATCGAAATGCTGACAATTCAAGAACGTTCGTTAGCATCAGTACGTTCTGAACTACCCCGTGTTATCCACAAAACTTATACGGTTCGCTGTCCTTGGACTGTCAAAGGCGCCTTGATGCGGTATTTAGTAGAAACTCACCCAGCACAAAACCTAGAACTTATTGACGGTGTAAAAATCTGTCAACCTTACGATGATAGCTGGATATTGGTACTACCTGATGCGTCAGAACCTCTAGTACATCTTTATATAAATAGCAATGACCGCGACTGGGTAGATAGTACTCTTAGAGATTATCGCGCTCGCGTACAAATGTTCATTGATAGAGAAGAAGAAGCAGTAGCTGAAGTTTAAAGCCAAAGGGGAAGAGAAAATACAATTTCCCCTTTTCTTAATCTTTTTCTCTCTTAGGCAGGCAAAATGATAAGTTAATAAATAGTTTGACATTCATAGCATTACACAGGAAAGAAGGAATCAAGTTGAGCTACCAGAAACAAGCCATTGCCCCCCACGGTGGAGAGTTGGTTAACCGCATCGCCACTCCTGCACAGAAAGAAGAATTTCTTTCAAAGGCTGATTATTTACCACGAGTCCAACTCGACGAGCGTGCGGTGTCTGACTTGGAAATGATAGCCATTGGCGGTTTTAGTCCGCTAACAGGATTTTTAAACCAAGCAGACTATAACAGTGTTGTTGAGAACATGCGCCTTGAATCGGGCGCCGCTTGGTCAATTCCAGTTACATTCTCAGTGTCAGAAGAAGTTGCTGCACCCCTAACTGAGGGTAGCTATATCCGTTTAGATAACCGCGAAGGTAAGTATATTGGTGTATTGCTACTAACCGAAAAGTATACTTATAACAAAGAACGCGAAGCTATTAAAGTCTACCGTACTGATGACGAAAAGCACCCAGGTGTAAAAGTTCTCTATAGCCAAGACCCAGTACATCTAGCTGGAGATGTATGGCTTTTAGAACGTAATGCTCACCCATTATTTCCAAAATATCAAATAGACCCAGCAGCATCACGCCAAATGTTCTTAGAAAAAGGTTGGCGAACTATTGTAGGTTTTCAAACTCGTAACCCTATCCACCGCGCACACGAATACATTCAAAAGTGTGCAATGGAAACTGTAGATGGTTTGTTTCTGCATCCTCTAGTGGGAGCAACGAAAGAAGATGATATCCCCGCTGACGTGCGGATGCGTTGCTACGAAATTTTGCTCGAAAATCACTACCCCAAAGACAGGGTAATTTTAGCAATTAACCCAGCAGCAATGCGCTACGCAGGTCCAAGAGAAGCAATATTCCATGCTCTTATCCGCAAAAACTATGGTTGTACCCACTTTATCGTTGGACGCGACCATGCAGGAGTTGGTGACTATTACGGTACCTACGATGCACAGTATATTTTTGACGAGTTCAAACCTGGAGAACTTGGCATTACCCCAATGATGTTTGAACATGCTTTTTACTGTTTGCGTACAAAGCAAATGGCGACAACCAAAACCAGTCCCAGCACTCAAGAAGAACGAGTTCACCTGTCAGGTACAAAAGTTCGAGAAATGTTACGTCGTGGAGAATTACCACCACCAGAGTTTTCGCGTCCAGAAGTTGCTGCGGAGCTAGCTAGAGCAATGCAAGTCCCGGTGAATGCTTAAAGGGTAAAGGGGAAAGGTCTTTTTTACCCTTACCCCTTTCCTATATACAGTATTTATTTTTAAAAAACAGTATTTGCTGAAGCTTTACAATCAGGATTTTAGCCCTTTAATCTGTTATCTGATATAAAATGGGGCTGAGGTATCGAATGATGAAACGGCGAACTTTTTTGCAGCGTATTGGCTCAGTACTCGCAGTATTGGGAATAACTGAAGCTGAATGGCTGAGTTTGGGAAATAATTACTATCAAGCTTTGGCTCAAACAAGTTCGCGTAAGTTGGCTTTGCTTGTAGGCATTAATAACTACTCTCAGTTTCCCACTTTGAATGGCTGCTTGACAGATGTCGAATTACAAAAGCAACTCTTAATTCATCGCTTTGGTTTTCAACTGTCTGATATTTTATGTTTAACTGATGAGCAAGCTAGTAAGAGTTTAATTCAGAAAGCTTTTAATGATTTGAACAGTCAAGTTAAACCTGGTGATGTCGTTTATTTTCACTTCAGTGGTTACTCTAGTTATGTTAAGTCACAAAAAGCACTAATATTATTTGACGATAGTCTTGAAAAGAAAGGTGAAGCTAATTATTTATTAGAACAAACACTGCAACTAATTTTACACGCACTCAAAACAGAAAATGTAATTGCTGTACTTGATAGTGGTTATAGTATTAATCACAGCAAAAATTGTGGTTTAAAAGTTCGTGCGGTTCAAATACCTGATAATATTAATATCGCTGACGATGAATTAGAGTATCAAAAACAACTTAAAAGTCAAGCAATTACCACACCTCCTGCTTTAATATTATCTGCAACCTCAAATCCTAATCAGTCAGCTAGAGAGCTACAAATGTCAGGGTTTAGTAGTGGTTTATTTACTTATGCTTTGACGCAATACCTCTGGGAAAATAACCTAACCACTACAGTGCAATTCGGTTTGCAAAAAGTTAATTCAACCGTACAGCAACTAGGGAGCAATCAACAGTCAACTTTAATAAATAGTAAAAAAATTCAGCAGTTAGGGACATTTGCCAGTAATTTCGGTATAGGTGCCGATATTAATATTCAATCTCAAATTGAATCTGAACGTTCAGGTGGCGCCGAAGGTGCTATTACTGCTGTAGAAGAAGATGGTAAAGCAGTACAGCTTTGGTTGGGAGGTGTACCAGCGCATGTACTAGAATATATGGGCGCCAACTCTAGGTTTGCTGTTATCTCAAATTCAGCTTCATCACCAAATTTGGTATTGCGTGTACGCTCTGGGTTAACGGCAAAAGCTTCACTTCGTACTGACTCTAGTACAGAAACTCCAATTACTTTACAGGTTGGACAATTAATTCAAGAAGTGGTGCGCGTTATTCCAAAAAACATCCAGCTTAATATAGGACTAGATAAATTAGAACGTATCGAACGTGTTGACGCAACTAGTGCTTTTGCAACACTCAATCATATTTCGAGTACAGTCGCAGAACAACCCACAGATTATATATTTGGTAAATTGCTAGATAAACCCCAGGAAACTGGTGCAATGCTATCATCTAGTCGTTATGGTTTATTTACCCTCAGTGGAGAATTAATTACCAATACCGTAGGTGAAGTTGGAGAAGCGGTAAAAGTTGCAGCGCAAAGACTGGCGCCAAAATTACAAACTTTACTTGCCGCAAAATTATGGCGTATTACTGAAAACGAAGCTTCATCCCTACTAAATGTCAAAGTTACACTCGAAACAGTAGTAGCTTCTCACGATGGCGCCAGTTCGCAACCAATAATGATAAGGGAAACTCTTAGAGGTCAAGCTAGCACTAAAGTGCTTACGACGATAGAATTAAATAAACTCTCTATAGGGAATCGTATTCAATATCAAGTTGAAAATAAATCGAATCAAACTCTTTATTTAATGCTGCTAGGGTTAGATAGTAGTAAAAATGCCTTTGGATTATACGCTTGGCAAAACAAGAGTGAAGATGCACCATCTAATCCATCACTGCAAAATATCACTATTGAACCTGGCGCCACTAGTACCGTTCCCCAAACCAACCCAGGCTTTGAGTGGATTATACAAGGACTTAGCGACTCGTGGGAAGTTCAACTAATTCTTAGTACGGCGCCTTTCACTCAAACCCTTGCTGCACTATCTGTAACAAAAGTAGCAAGAGTAGAGCAACAGCGAATTGTGCCTGTATCTAATCCTAGCGAAGTTGCAATTGCACTTTTGCAAGATTTACATGATGCATATAAAGACAAAAAAGATACGAGTGATGCTTACGTATGGAATGTTAATAATTGGGCAAGCTTTAGTTTTGTTTTTCAAGCCCAGTAATCGTATTAAGCACTTCAGTGCTTGAATCTTGAAAGCACTGAAGTGCTTATTACCAGCTCACTCACTCACATATATTTCTTTAAAATCACTTCTAGCTTTTGCTTTGTTGCATCTGGTACTTGATCTAACCTAGTTAAAATTGCATACTTCAATGCTGAATGCGCTTCACTTACAGGTGCCTCCTTACTTAGGCGCCGTACTGCTTCAGTAATAACTTTCTGAGCATTGACGGCGTTACGCTGTAAATTTGCTACCACCATCTCTACTGTTACGCTGTCGTGGTCTGGATGCCAACAATCGTAGTCTGTTACTAACGCCATTGTCGCATACGCAATTTCTGCTTCGCGCGCTAGTTTTGCCTCCTGTAAATTGGTCATTCCTATTACCGTGGCGCCCCAACTACGATAAAGATTAGATTCCGCTTTTGTTGAAAATGCTGGACCTTCCATGCAAACATAAATACCACCACTGTGTAAAGTTACATCAGCTAGGTTTAAGGCAGTAATCGAATCACTAACAATTTTAGCTAGATGTTGACAAACAGGGTCGCCGAATGTAATGTGTGCAACAATACCCTCACCGAAAAATGTAGATACTCGATTTCTTGTTCTGTCTATAAACTGGTCTGGAACCACCATATCTAATGGTTTTACTTCTTCTTTCAATGAACCTACCGCACTCGCTGAGATTATATAGTCAACACCAAGCTTTTTCATCGCGTAGATGTTGGCACGAAATGGTAACTCTGTTGGCAATAACGTGTGGTTCCGACCGTGACGTGCAAGAAATGCAACTTGTGTACCATCTAGCTTTCCTAAAATCAATGCGTCTGATGGTAAACCGAATGGTGTATCAATTTGTACCTCTTCAACTTCTTTTAATGCGTCCATTTTGTATAGACCGCTACCACCTATTATGCCAATTTTAGTTTCTGCCATTGTTTTTACTCACTTAACCAAAAATATTAGCTTGCTGTTTGCCAAGTATTGTACCCCGCAGTACCTTCATCACACCTAATATTATTTCTACTTATTCTTCATCGAATTTTTATAAGAACTACTATTAGTTAAAAATTCATCATTCCTTGGCAATTGATACCAACTCTTTCAAGCGCATCCAATTATCCGAAACACTAGTGTTCATACAGTGTAAGCATGATTCCCTAGGTGGTGTCTCAAACGTTAAGTAGTTTCAACCTATACATGTGTATAAGTTTTTGTTAGTCTCATGTTAGTGTTAATAAAAAAGGTGTTTCGCTTGCTTGACTCTCTCATCTCGGTTTCTATTCTCATTCTCCTTAATTGGTTTAACCAAAATTATTCTGGGAAGGCGCCATGATTAGGGAGTATTAAGTATTAAAGAACCAAAAAATGATTTAAATAACGCCAAAATATCAAAACCTAATGTTTTACTACAGTAGCGGCTACCATGATATGCTTAATGGTTGGTTTACTTGCTCACTTAAAAGCAAAAATAGTCTCGCTCTTGTTTCCATTATTGCTGTTGCCAAGGTCAAAAAGCTTGCAACCACAAGGTTTAGCTTTTGCAAGTCTTGCCAATAATGGCAAAGAATCAGAAACTCACGAGACTTTTTCACCTTTAACAACGTTGCCTATTGATTGTGTATGTGATAACCGTTTTAATCAAATACAGATCGAGTTAGAGAAATCACGTTCGTTACACCAAGCAACTTTGGAGTCAACGGCAGATGGTATCTTGGTTGTAGATAATGAGGGGCAAATCACAGGGTTCAATCAGAAGTTTGTGCAAATGTGGGGAATTTCTGAAGCTCTCCTGACTTCTGCTTCAGATGGAGAAACTCTCAAAGCTGCACTTAGTCAGTTAGAAGACCCGAAAGATTATATTGCGACAATCCGAAAATTGTGTACGCTTCCAGATGCACAGGTTTATGACGCGATTACCTTCAAAGACGGTAGAATTTTTGAGCGGTATTCACAACCTCAGTATGTAGGTGGCAAAATTGTTGGTAGAGTATGGAGTTTCCGTGACATTACTGCACAAAAAACTGCGGAAGCAAAAATTCGTCATCAATCTTTACACGATTTATTAACTGATTTACCGAATCGCGTCTTATTTCATGAGTTATTGGTCTTGGCTTTGAAACAAGCTAGTGAGAATGAAGAAAAGCTTGCTGTATGTTTTTTAGATTTAGACCGTTTTAAAACGATTAACGATACATTAGGTCATGCAGTTGGTGACCAGTTACTCAAAAGTGTCACTCAACGTTTAACGCAATGTTTACGAGAAGGAGATATTATTGCCCGTTGGGGTGGTGATGAGTTTACCATACTTTTGCCTAAAATTCATGATGTCAAAGATGCTGTAAATATACAAGAGCGGATATTAGCAGCTTTAAACCCTACATTTGATATACAAGGTAATCAACTACACGTTAGTGCCAGTATTGGGACTGCGCTTTATCCTTTACACGGTGATGATGCAGAAACTTTAATTAAACATGCTGATGCTGCATTAAATCGTGCAAAATCACAGGGTAGAAATAAATATCAGTTTTACAATTCTGGTATTAGTACGCAAACTACAGAGCTATTTATATTAGAGAATAGTTTATATTATGCGTTAGAGAAGCAAGAATTTACTGTTTATTATCAACCGCAAGTAAATATTACTACTGGTAAAATTATTAAGATGGAAGCTTTGCTACGTTGGGAGCATAGTGGTTTAGGAACTATTTCTCCAGCCAAGTTTATTCCATTAGCAGAGGAAACAGGACAAATTATACCAATTGGCGAATGGGTGCTTCGGACTGCTTGTATTCAAACTAAGTATTGGCAGAAAGCTTTGGCAATGCCATCGCTTTCGGTGGCAGTAAATTTATCTGCGCGTCAATTTCAGCAACCAAATTTAGTTGATATGGTGCAGCAAATACTTATAGAAACCGAATTGGCGCCGGAGTGTTTAGAATTAGAGATAACCGAAGGTATTGCCATGCAAAATATGGATTTAACGAAAGACATATTAAATGATTTGCATCGCATGGGTGTGTCTATATCTATAGATGATTTTGGGACTGGGTATTGTTCGCTAGCGTATCTTAAAAATTTTCCAATACATACTCTAAAAATAGACAAGTCTTTTGTGCGTGATTTGGCAACAAACACGCATGATGCTGCAATTACTACTGCTATAATTGCTTTAGCGCATGGTTTAAATATGAATGTAGTTGCTGAAGGAGTTGAAACTGAGGAACAGCGAAGACTATTACAAATTCTTGACTGCAAATTAATGCAGGGATTTTTATTTAGTAGTGCTATTTCCGCAGAAGATGCAACTAAATTACTACGTAAGTATAAACGCCGAAAAGTTAATAATCAACCTTTTTTAGTTGCTTAGTTATTAGGTTATGAATTCTTTATCATATTCTGCTTTTTCCCAGTTCAACGCTGATTTAATTTGCTGAATAGATAGATTCATAGCAAGTTTCAAGTTTGCACCTTTCAAGTTTGTATTAACTAAATTTACTCCTTTAAAATTAACTCCTTTCAAATTTGCGTTACTTAAGTTAGCTTTTTCAAGGTTCGAGAAAGCTAAATTAGCTCCACTTAGGTTTGTTCGTCTCAGGTCAGCGTTGTTTAAGTTTGCTGTGCTAAGATTTGCACCCGATAATAAAGCGTGACCGAGGTGAGCATTTTGGAGATTAGCTTTATAAAAATTAGCTTTGTAAAAATATACTCCTATTGCTTCTGCTTCATATAAGTTAGCTTCGCTTAAATCTGCTAAAATACAATTTGCTAAAATTAAATCGGCATTCATCAAATTAGCGCGTTTTAAATTCGCCTCACTTAAATCGGCATCTCTCAGATTAGCGTTTTGTAAGTTTGTCGCTATTAAGTTTGTATTTAACATTAAACTATTTCTCAGGTTTGAGTTGCTTAAGTCGGCGCCAATCAGGTTTGCTCCGCTTAAATTAGAGTCTTTTAGTTGGGCGCCATTTAGGTTCGCTAGACTTAAGTCTGGTTCGATATCAGGGTTTTGTTGTCTCCATTTTGCCCAGGTTAATGCACCTGCTCTTAGTAAAGTCAGATGCTCGAAATTTGCCATAGTTTAATAATCCTAAATTTTAACTCCGTACTGACGTGATTAATCACGTCTCTACATTTTTTTATTCTTGGCGACCGCTGGTTTGGGTTCTACCTGCTACGCTTTCGATGGCGGATTTGGCGCCTGCTGCTCCTGCTAGAATATCGCGTTCTTGGCCTCCTAGGTATAGGCGCCCGAAACTACCTACTGCTTGGACTTCTAAAATATTGATGGATGCTGCTTTCTCTGCTTCGTTTGCTGCTAGTGCTGCATAAGCTGCTGGTTCGACTTCGAGAACATACAGTGTTTCCCCTGCTAACAGTAATTGTCCTCTACGGGTACGGTTGATAAGCTGGGTTTGGTAGGCATCAATGTTACGAATAATTTGGCTGGAGACTACACGCGGTTTAATGCATTCTTCGCGCTTAACTCCTAAAAAGGCTAAAATCGCTTGACCCGCAGCACGTGTTTCACCCTGCGAACCCGAATGAACTTCGAGTAAACCATATAACCTTTCGACAATTTGCACCCCTGGACGCACTGAAGCAGATTTTAATGCGACATCGGTAATGCGATTAATTTCTATGCCAGGAGAAATTTCAATCCATAGCGATGTGTCCCCTGGTAATGGCAAGAAACCTTGGGCAACAGTTCCTATGTATGCTGCATGTTGCGGTTGTAAGTTGTCGAGAAATACAAAACTGCGTAGTTCGATACCCAAGGATGTTCTCCAGTCGTAATGTTAATCAAAAAGTGCGTGCGTAAATCCAACGTATCACAAGCTTTGACCCTGAAATTCCTTCTTTGGGTTCTTTTCCGAAAAATCTTACTCCCCTTGTGTATGTATATGTCTATATATATATTGTGCGATGCTGGGCTTGTAGGTAAACTAGTATGCTGATTTTTGAAGAACACTTTCAAGATAACTGCCGTAACTGGGTTACGCGCTCCGGTGTTGATTGTAGTCTTGAGATTAAAGCGAGTCACTATTCTTTTGACCACAAGCGCACAGGGGATGATACATATTGGCTAAGTTGGAATTCTTGTGAGTTTTTTTACGAGTTAAGTAATTTTCATATTTCTATCGTTTTTGAGAAAGTTAGCGGAGTTGATAGTTTCGGGTATGGTTTTAGCTGGGGACTTCTCGACAGCAGCAATTTCTTCGAGTTTCTTATTTCTGGAAACGGGTTGTATCGTATCGCTCAATGTAAAAATGGTACATTTGAATATTTTACTAACTGGAAACTCTGCACTTCCATACAGTTGGGTAATACAATAAACCTGGTAGAGGTTCGACGCATTGAAGATAATGTTGAGTTTTATATAAACAGTACGCTGGTTGAGACGTTTGCAACTGAGCAAGTGATGGATGTGTTAGGGAAAAGCTTTGGATTTGTGATTCATGACCAGATTAATATAAAAGTTCATAGCTTGATTATTACTGGGGTTGAGAATGAGAAAGAAACAACCAACTATGATATAGATGTAAAAGATTCAAAACCCGAAACCAAAGCAGCTTTTATTGAACATGAGGCGCCTATTGGAGATACGCTAGAAAAAATAATCACCGACTTGAATCAGTTAGTAGGACACTCAAGAACCAAACAAGAGCTATTTTCGCTTGCAAATTTCTTGAAAGTGCAAACCGAACGTAAACAACGAGGGATGAAAACAGTAGATACCTCACTTCACCTAATGTTGTATGGCCCACCGGGAACAGGTAAAACCACAATTGCCAGATTAGTAGGACGTTTATACAAACAGCTAGGATTTTTAGAACGTGGACATGTCATTGAAACCGACCGTGCAGGAATAATTGGTGGATACATCGGTCAAACAGCACTACGTGTAGAAAACGCGGTACAACATGCATTAGATGGAGTCTTATTTATAGATGAAGCTCATGCTTTAGTACCAGAAGATACACCAAATGACTTTGGTAAAGAAGCCTTACAAGTATTACTCAAAAGAATGGAAGACCAACGTGCGCGATTTGCCGTAGTAGTTGCGGGTTATCCTTCAGAAATGGAAAAATTTATCGAGTCCAACCCAGGTTTAAAGTCAAGAATTAACCGTCTGTTTTATATTGACCACTATATGCCAAACGAATTGTTATCGATTTTCAAGAAATTCTGTATTGAGAACGGTTACTCAATTGATTTATCTGCATGTATAGTTTTGCAAAGAACTTTTGAACTAGCTTATAATCAACGTAGCAAAAACTTTGGCAATGGGCGCTTTGTTCGTACAATATTTGAGCGTAGTATAGAGCAGCAAGCAAACCGCATTGCCAATAATTTAGAAGAACTAGATAATACAGAAATTTGTATAATCAAGGGAGAAGATTTACGTTTTACGTAGGGTGTTTGAGGGCAAAGATGCCCATCCCACAAGATTAATTAAAGTTTGCAGGATGTAAGTAATAAACGATTAAACTCTCTGTGAACTCTCGTGGTCTCTGTGGTAATAAATTACTCCACCTCAACAACTTCAGGTTCAGTAACAACTACTTGTTTGAGGTTTTCTTGCAAAATATCTAAAACAACTTGGGGGTCGGTTCTTTGCTGCATTACCTCAGCTTCGGGGTCGTGACGGTCTTGCACGTTGGGTAAGTCACTTCGTAACTCTTCCACTAATGCAATTAGTTTGGCAACTTTTTGCTCAGTGAGTAGATTAAGTTGTAACGTTAAATGAGAGTTTTTAGTACTCATTTCTTCTTGACGAGCTTGATAAATTAATACACCTGTGGAAATTAAGAGTGAAGCAACATCAATTCCTTGTTCGTGTAAATCAAATCTAGGAAATTCCCACGTTAAAACACCTATATCTGCCAGATGACTACAAATACCCCAAACAGTAAAAAAAAGAATTTCGGCATATAGAAACCACGCTTTACCAAAGGTAGCAGCGATTTTTTCTAAAATACGTTGATGAGTTGGAACACTTTCTTCGTAATGAGCATGGAGAGCGATAATTGCCTCTATATTTTTTAATACATGTTCTGGTGCTTCCGTATCTTGAATGCTCAAATCAGTTTGTTGTTTAGTTTTAATTTTCATATTCTAAAAGTCTATTTTAATTCAAATCGTCATTTAAACTAAGCAAATACAGTTGGCGATAATAATAAATTCATATATTAGCTATTATGATATTTTTTATAATTTTGCTTCTTGTTTCATTAACATTATTAAACGCAATGCTGCAAATGTACCTATACCGCACGGTAGAAATAAATTAACTCCTGAGCGTAGAATAGACGTTTTAGGGGGTTTCAGGTTCCTTCATGAAAATTTGACACTTCTCAGAATCAAAATCAAAAATCATGCGTCAGTTAATTTATCAATCTAGTAATATTCCCTTTATAAGGTGACTTATGTCTAAGCATCCTATTAAATTTTTGGTGTTTGGAGCTTTTGGTTTATCTTTGTTTGCAGGAAGTTTACCTGCATTAGCTCAGTATAGTGGTGGCAATGGTGATGTCGTAGTACCCACAACAGGTAGTGGTGGTAGTGTTGGTGGTTCGACTGATTCCTCTGTTTACTCTGGTGATAGATATCCATCCGGAGGTTCTGTAAATACGAGCGCACGGTTTGTTTGTCAACAGTTTAATGGTCAAAATACTGTGATGTATCAACCGCAAAGTCAACCAGGACAATATTTTGCTTGGGCAACTCCTCGCACTTTGGGTGGTGGTTGGGATACCGCACGTCGCTGCCAAGCAATAGCTCAACGTTTAGAATCATACCGTGGTGACGGTCTGCTCGAACTCCAAACAAGTGTAATGAATGGAGAGAATGTTGTATGTGTTACTACTGAAGCAAACCCATCTTGCCGTATTGTTTTCACCGTACCACGCGATAAAGACCCCTATATTGTTCGTAACAGCGTATTTGAAAATTTAGCATCTGCCGACGACGGACAACAAACAACCGCTATCAATACATATCGTGATAGAAATGGTAATCAAGTCGAACAGATTTATCGTACTATCGTGGGTGGAAATAATAATAGTAATAATAGAACTCGTTCTGCGAAATCTCCAATTGCTTTAAAACCATTCCTTGATAAAGCAGATGGTGGTACTGGACAAGGATTGAGAAACGGCGCCAAAATTGGGCGTCAACCAAACAGACAGCAACCAGGCGCCCGTCTTAACCCAAATAGATTCAAAAGATAGGTTTAACAAAAAATTGGGAGAAGAAACTTTTGTCTTCTGCTCAAATATAAATTGTAGAGGCGCCTTCTGAACGGTTACATTAATTGCGTCTCTACATTTTTCAACAGCCGCTTTTTAATTACACGCGCAGGAACACCTACTGCAACCGAGTAAGGGGCAATATCTTTCGTAACAACTGAACCAGCACCAATAACACTACCCTTACCGATAGTAACCCCATCTAATACTCTCACTCTCCTAAAAAATCATAGTTACTTTGTATTAGTTGGGTGTTGAAAATTGGTATCTTGTAATTTCCGTTTTTGGAGGAAATTTGACATAAAGGGTCTTTCAAACAATAGGTAGAAAAGATAAGCAAAAATTAGTGATGCAATTGTACCTAATAGATAAGATGCAGTAGCAAATACACCAGCAGGTAATTGTAAGTTGAACAAACCATAACGGACTAACGAAAGTATTGGCCCATGAGTTAGATATAAACTGTAAGAAATGGTTCCCAAATCTACTGCTAAAGGATGCTCGAATATTTTTAAAATTAGAGGCGCCTTTTTACCATCAGTGATAAACTTTGTACAGTAAATAAATAGGCAAGCGCTTGCTATTCCGAAAAAGCTATGACCTATCCATATATGTAATCCGAGTTTTCTCCATTCAGTTATAAAAGCAACGATAGTAAATACAATACTGAGCGCACCCCAAGGTAGAGAATTCTTCATTGCTACTAATTTGGGTTTAGTCGAAAACCCAATTTCTGCCGCTGCCATTCCTAAAGCGAATACTCCAATATACCAAGGTGAAGCTGACTCAAACAACCCATTTAATAGATATATCGGTAAGAGACTAATCGCAAAAGCTGTGATTACAGATGCAAGCAAACCAAAACGGCGCCAAACTGGTAGTAATATTAAAGGAAATATAAAGTAAATTTGCCACTCTGTTGCAACACTCCACATTGGTGGGTTAATACTCGTGTGAGTGGCATAACTAAGATTATGAACTAACAAGAGGTGAGACAATACATCAATTAATGTAAATTTTGGCGAAAAATGTGCTCTCCCCGCAATGTCATCCCATTTAAATTGGCTAAATCTCTCCAGTAAAAAAACAGCAAATGCTAGTAATAAACTAAACACTAAAGCTGCATAGTAAGGTGGTAAAATTCGACGAGACCTACGCTTGATATAGTCAATCAAAGTACCTGAAATATGACCACTCTGGGAACGGGACACCGGAAGCATTAATACATAACCAGATAGAGCTATAAAAATTGCTACTGCAAATCCACCATATCTGAGAGTTTTTCCAAACAGTGACCAGAACAAAGGTAATGTTGCTCCCAGTTTTGGGTCAATATGGACAAGTACTACATATAAAGCAGCAAGTCCACGTAAACCATCTAAATAATGAAGACGCAACCGAGACGATTTTTCTATAGACTTATTCATTGATTTATTCTCGAACTAAATTGGTAGCTAGTGGTTTGTGTCATAAGTTTTGGAAGGTAGGTACCGATAGTAGGTGAGGCATAGCCCTACATACAACGCCTCATAATTAATGACATGGAGCGCTGTAAGAAGCAGGTTGTAAAGTTTGTTCTGCATTTGCTCGTCTATTTTTAATAACTCTTGCTGGTATACCGACTGCAACTGAATATGGAGGAATATCCTTAGTAACAACTGAACCGGCGCCGATAACACTTCCCTTCCCGATAGTGACTCCATCTAAAACAGTCACTCCATGTCCAAGCCAACAATCGTCTTCAATGACAATTCCTTTGCGAGTAACACCTTGCAATGCGATATCTATGGTTAGGTCTGAGAAAATATGATTGTTTGCATATATACCTGACTTTGCGGCAATCATGCAAGATTTACCAATTCTGATATTTCCAGGTCCAGCGATAGAGACATAAGGACCGAGAAGTACATTATTATCAATAACAATCTGAGTATCATTTAATGCCTGAAAATTCACACCTTGCTGAATTTGTACTTCTGAACCGAAAGAAATACGATTGTTCTCGTGTCCAGATGCATCGATATGCGTTCCCCTGTGTATACGAACAAAATTTCCTATATCTATATTTTGTGTTCCAATAAATTCAACACCGTCTTGAATGTAAACTTTTTGACCAATTTTAGCAAAAATTAAGCGATATACTGAGGTTCTGAGGTTTGAGCCAATAATTTGTAATGGAACACTCATCAGTAAAGTTGTCACTATAATCTCTACATAATGCTGTAATTTGCTTTTGAAGTTATTTTTCAAATTATTTTGTAAATTATTCATAGTAGATTACTCTCCTAAAATGTATTTAACTGATTAATTTTTTTGAAATTAATTTCAATATTTTTGTCTGCTTTTAATTACTCTTGCTGGTATACCTTCTGCATTGGAATAAGGTGGTATATTTTCGGTAACGACTGAGTTGGGGCTAATAACACAACCTTTACCAATAGTAACTCCGTTTAGAACAGTTACTCCATGTCCAAGCCAACATTCGTCTTCAATTATAATTTCTTTTTTAGTTACAGAATTAAATTCAGTACTAAGGTTGTTTAAAACATAATTCATGACAAAAATTAATGAATTATCTCCAATAAAACAATCTTTACCTATTTTGATATTTCCTAGTCCAATTATATAAACATCATCATCAATTAATGTATGTTCACCAATATAAATATTAGCAGATGAAAGTGTCTTGATCGTAACTCTTTTTTTCAAGATAACTCCATCTTTTATTAAAATATGGCTATTTACATCTCTAGCATCAATACAAACTCCTTCAAAAATATGTACTAATTGACTAATTTCAATACATTTGGTACCGAAAAATTTGGCACCTTCTTGAATAAAAACATGGTTATCGATTCGTTTAAAAAGACTCTTATAAATAAAATTACGAAGCTCTAAACCTAAACAAGCGACTGGAATTTTACCAAAACAAGTAATTAAAACTAATTCTTTCAATCTTTCAATAACTGTTTGATTTTGATACATCATAAAATACCTAGTGACCATTTCTTGAGTTGAACATATTTTAATGTAATTCCTCTTACGTGGTTAAAGCAATATTAAAGACTTTCTGGACAAAAACCAAATTGTTCTATTAACTTATCAATTTGTTGCTGATTTGAATTTTTCCAAACTTCGCTAACATGTTTTTGCATCCAAACAGAATTGATTGTGACATTCTCATGATACCTACAAGTTAATACTCTGTCATAAGATGCTTCAACTTTTTTCAGTTGAGCAGAAAATTCTCGCTTTTGACTGCCTTGCTCCCATCCTCTAGGAGTTAAATGCCACTCAGTCCACTCGCTTAAATTGCTAGATTCCGGATAGTAAACGTTCATATGTTTTTCTTCACTACAAATTGTTGACATGTCTTTTTCCTATAAATAAATTATCTGTTTTTCGCTTGAATCAATGAACGGCAGTGATTTCATTATTAAACAAGCTTTAATTAAAAAGCATGACATAGACAAGTTCTATTATTCAAAAGCTTATATATCATTGAAAAACTACAAGAATAATTTCTCAAGATATAAGCTTAGACATGCTAAACTTCAAAGCTTATTTGCAAATATATAACTATGATTCTTCTTATGATTTGATTTATTTTTACTACTTTTGCCAAATCTGAATAAAGTTCAAAATTACCACACCAGTCTTGGATACTTGTATAAAAAAATTAGTATCTATACGTGTATGTTTTGAAGTATAGTAGTTACAAAATCACTCATAAGCTTACTGAACTTAGTTATTAAGCTAGTTACACACAGAAAAATACTGATTTTATTTTTACAACTTGATAACGAAACAACCATCCATTAATACTTAATAGTACTAATGTAAATACCAGTTACTCGTGTGGTTTTAGCGAAAAACAAACTTACACAAAAGTGTTCTCAGTAACAGTAAAAGCTGTAGATTTGAATAGAAGTATGTCAATTAGACCCATTAGACACACATTCTTTAGTTACAACTCACTTCCAAGTGCTAACTTTCTTAATTATTAAGTCAAATATTCAAAGTAGCACTACTAGTCAAAAAAGGTACATTTGAATGATGATTTGATTTTACGTATGTTGAAATTACTAAGGTGGAGTCTCGCCTACTTCAGCCAGTTCGTTGAAGTTTACCATCGGCGCGAATATGTAAGCACTCCCCCGATTTCGGTGGCGCCTTTGCTGCGTGTAGTTTTCAGAGGCTGTTAATATAATCATAGCAATCACGGTGGGTCAGACCTTTGAGCTACCTTTTTGCCCTTAATCTGAAGAGTTTACATTTATTCCTGTGATTAACAGTAACACATACTTTTTAAAGTAAGTGTAAATTACGTAAAAGATTTATAAGGTTTTTATGAAATTGTAGTATTGTACTGTCAGTAAGGTCGGCTATGCCTACCTACGGTAGTCGATGGTTTTCCTGTTTAATACCATCTGCTGCAACTTGCCAAATCACGCGAAATGACTGGAATGATTCTTGTGATATTCTTTCTTCGACTAAGGCATTAACCGCGCGCTTAAAGATAGCATTTAAATCTCGGCGAATTTCTAATATTTCAGATTCTAAGAACTTGGTTGCGTCAGATAACTGTAAAGCTTGTTGTTTACCAACGGGTATTTTTACTTTTTGTAAAACGTCATCTAAATTCTGATGATTAAGCTTATTTTTTTCAGTTTTCCGTAATTCATCAGCGGAGGAAACTCTCAAAAGTCTCTGCAAAATATTTATCGGTTCATTCTGCCAATTAGCTACAATGTATGTTGCTTTCTGAAGAACATCATTCAAAATTTCCTCAGATACATTTACAGAAAGCTTTTCAATTGCGTTGATAACTTTCCGCAAGGTTTTACCGAAAGATATCAAAGACTCGTTTGATATCAAATTTTTCTGGCAAGCTAGTTCAGCAATTCTTTTTTCAACTAGAATTTTAGCGCTTTTCTCTGTTATGGTGTCTTTAAAAATTTTTAACTGCTGAGTGTTATTTAATTGTTCTGCATTTAAATATGCTATCACTGCTTGAATACAGTCTTCTGCATCCATTAACGAGTTAACTTCTCGAATATAATCGTCTGCTTTATTTTTACGTATTTGCTCAAATCGTTGTGTTAGCCATAAAAATCCAGACAGTCCAATTGATGCTAAAGTAATTATAAAACCTAAGCTTTCTGAATATCTTTCTAGCCAAGAAGGTTTTTCTCGGTCATAATATGCTTGGGCGCCTGCATGAATAGGTAGACCAATTCTAGATTTCATACTATCTGGAGGACTCATATTAGCTAACAACGGCATTTGTTTGATAAATTCTTGCCGATAGTCATAAAGAATCTGAGTAATTGCACGAATTTTTTCTTTATCAGCATCCTTGTGTGCTAATAACAACCTTGGAGTGCTAACTGTTGTTAATTTTTGCTTATTATCAACTCCACTACTTGGAATTGGATTGCCACCACCCCGATAGGCGCCTTCGGGAATTTCGGCTTGTTGCAAATAAGGGTTTTTAATTGTCATTGCGGCAGCTTGGTCAATTGATATTAAACGCCCGCATTGTGTAAGTATCTCTCGTATATTATCATTATCAATCGCACGGACATAAAATATTGCATCAATTTGTTTCTGATTACAAAGGGCATTTTTTACGTCTTCGATTTTATTCCCAACTTCCACTAATTTTACTAGTTGTTGCTTTCCTGTTACTAAAGCATAATATTGCATCAAAAATGCAAACGACTCGATTTGACCACCTTCTCGTGGTGGCATTGCAACCTTTTTATCTTTAGCTAAATCTGAGACACTTTTAATATCAGAATCATTTCTAACAACTAGTTGGTACATATCTGGGAATAACAAAGACACAATTTGAGCATCATTTAGCTGCTTTTGAGGAGATGGATTCCAAACCAGGGCATTAAGTGGCGCCAAGCTAGGTAAATTCTTCATAATTAGAATATCAGCTTGTGCTGTCGCCAAGTCAGCTTGCTTATTCTCCAACTTTTCTAAGTTTTCTTGCGTCCCATCAGTCTCAACCAAAGTTATACAAATCTTATTATTAGAGTATAAAGGTAAAAACTTTCTCATCAACAGAGCAAAGTTATGAGCATCTCCTCCTGAGCGTCCAGCTGCAATTCTCAAACACTTAGGTTGATTCCAATACCAACCTACACCTAAAATAATAATCAGCCCAATACCGAGCCAAACAACACGCTGTACAGGAAGTTTCATTAGTTCTCCTGTTTGAGAATCAAAGAGTTTGTAATGCTTATTTTTACTCCGGGTGGGCACTGCCCACCTTACCCTTATTGAGAATGAGCGTTCCGGTCAGTATATCTAAATAGTAGCAGTATATTTAAAATACAACTGGTATGTCTAGTTGCAATTAGCAAGAACCTGGTTTCTATGCAAAATCGTTGTTTTTATTACATGATATCAACGAAGAAACCAGGTTTCTAAAGTTTAAGGTTTGGTTAATCAATCAAGTAGTATGAGTTAAGAATTGAATAATTAAACTTTAAATTTCATACCAAACAAGAAACGCATTAAATTAAAACATTTGATTGATTCATCAAAAATCAGAATGCTAACAAATGAGGTAAAAATCACAAGCATAAACTTAAATATTATATTTATATCCCATTGAACTGCGTAAAATCCAATAGGGATAATAAAATTCATATGAACTACATAAACTGGATAAGACGCTTGACTGAAATAAACAACAAATGGATTACTCCAATTTAGGTATTGTTTAGCGAAATTTAATAAAACAATTAACCAGCAAAAACTATTTAAGCTCAAAAGGAGTTGAATTAACAAATTTAGAAAAGTAAATTTATAAACCAAGTGAAACTCGCTAATATCTAAAAATGATAAAATTAGCGTTCCTGTTAAAGCCAAAATTAATGCAATTATATTATTTTTATCAATTATAATTTCAATCTGCTGATTAAATATAAATAAATAGCCGAGTATGAAAAACAGAAAATAGTAGATAGAATTGTAATATACTAAGCAAGTCATCCTTGCCAAAGTCAATGGAATTACATATAAAAAGATAACGCCTTAAATCCTTTTCTGTATAATTAAATCGGGGTCATTTTCTTCTCTTAGGCTACGTCATGGAGCGGGAGTTTAGGTATTTGATTGTAAACTTCTGGACTTTTTGCAAGAGCTTGACGTAAATCATACTGTGTTTGTAAATTCAACCAAAACTGAGCGCTGTTACCAAAGTAGGAAGATAGACGTAAAGCTGTATCTGCTGTAATACTGCGCTTTCCAGCTAAAATTTCGCTAATCCTAGTCTGAGCTACACCTATATCTTTACTCAATCTATAAGGTGTGATATTCATCGGTTCCAAAAATTCAAGTTGCAGTATTTCACCAGGATGGATGTTTGATAGACGGTTGTTGTTCATATTTTTTTACTTAATGATAATCGACTATTTCTACTTCCGAAGGATTGTTTTCGTCTGTCCAAACAAAACAGATTCGCCACTTATCATTAATTCTAATACTATATTGTCCTTCTCTGTCACCTACCAACTTTTCCAGGCGATTACCAGGGGGAACACGCAAGTCATTAATTAATGTTGCTGCATCAAGTATAAGCAGTTTTCGTAAAGCGGTCTTCTGGATATCAGATGGATATTGGCAAGATGTAAGACCCTGGAAGATAAGCTCTGTCTCTTCAGATTTAAAACTAACAATCACAATACTATCGTTTTACGTTACTATCGTCAAGCGTTAGTATACATTGAAGTGCGACATTTAAATAAATTATTGCTGCACAGGCTTTCCGGCCTGTGCTACAAGAGGTTAATTTTTACTTTGGTAGCTGGCAAATTCCATTGTGAAGGTTGCCATACCAGAGGTGATTGACCTGAGTGCTGTTGAGTAGCCAAACATTTGTGCTAGTGGAACTTCTGCTTGAATGACTGAGTACCCTTGCATTGTTTGTGACCCTAATAGCAAACCTCTTCGTGATGATAAGTCACCTTGTACTCTTCCTACATATTCGTTGGGTGTTTCTACCTCAACATGCATAATAGGTTCGAGTAAGTGGGGGTTTGCTTGGGTAAATGCTGTTTCAAATGCTTGTTTTGCTGCCATTCGGAATGCAAATTCGTTTGAGTCTACTTGGTGATATGAACCACCGTCAACTACAATTTTGGCGCCAACTACAGGATAACCATCTATTTTTCCAGCTTGCATAGCTTCGATAAAACCTTTTTCACAAGCTGTAATAAATGTACTAGGAATGGCGCCTCCAACTACACGATTATTAAATACGAATGGTTCATCGCACGGTTCAATCCAACCAGTAACGTGAGCATATTGACCTGGCCCTCCTGATTGTTTCTTTAATCGATAGTCAAAAGCAACTTTTTTGCCAATAGTTTCGCGATAAGCAACAGCAGGTTTACCAACATACATCTCAGCATTATACTCACGCTTGATACGCTCAATATAAATTTCTAAGTGTAGTTCACCCATTCCCGATATCAAAGTTTCACCTGTTTCTGCATCAACACTGACGCGGAAAGTCGGGTCTTCTTTTTGGAAACGATTGAGTGCTTTAGATAATTTATCGCTGTCTTCTTGTTTCTTGGGTACTACCGAAAGCGAAATTACAGGTTCTGGAACAAACATTGCTTCTAAAGAAACAGGCGCCTCTCCGGTATAAAAAGTATCACCGCTTGCACAATCAACTCCTAAAAGTGCAACAATATCTCCAGCTACAGCAATCTTTACTTCCTCGCGTTTGTTAGCGTGCATTCGTAGTAATCTACCAATTTGCACCCGCTGTTGTGTACGAGCATTGTATACTATATCACCAGGCTTTAAGGCGCCAGAATAAATACGTGTGTAAGTTAATTGCCCAAATGATTCTAGTGTCAGCTTAAATGCTAACGCCACTAAAGGTGCCTCAACTTCAGCATACACACTAATGTTGTCAGATGTCTTTACTACCTCACGCTCAACAGGAGACGGAAGATAGTGCGCGACAGCATCAAGCAAGTTTTGCACACCTTTATTCTTAAACGCAGAACCAAGTAGTACAGGAACTAATTCAAGATTCTTAGTAGCATTGCCAATAGTCTCCCAAATCAATTCGTTGTCAACATCTTCACCAGCTAATAACTTTTCAGTCATTGGTTCAGAAAACAGCGACAACGCATCAAGCATTTTCTCACGCGCTTCTAACGCTTCCTGCATAAGTGAATCAGGAATTTCTTTTTTCACCCAGCTTTCACCAGCTTCACCGGAGTAGAAATTTGCAGTCATCTCTACAAGGTCAATAATTCCCTGGAATTCGTTTTCTTTACCAATTGGATATTGAACGAGTAGCGGATTCAGTTGTAATTTATCGCGTATCGCTTGCACTACTGTAAACGGATTGGCGCCCGTTCTATCCATCTTGTTAATAAACGCAATTCTCGGTACACGATAGCGCTTCATTTGCCTATCTACCGTTATTGACTGCGACTGCACCCCCGCAACCGCACATAACACCATCACCGCACCATCTAATACACGTAGCGCACGCTCAACTTCGATAGTAAAGTCAACGTGTCCAGGTGTGTCTATCAGATTAATTTGGGTATCGTGCCACATACAAGTAGTTGCAGCAGATGTAATTGTGATACCGTGCGCTTTTTCTTCCGGCATGTAATCCATAGTGGCGCCTTTTCCACCACCACGTACTTCTTCAATCGCGTGAATTCTACCCGTGTAATAAAGAATCCGCTCGCTAATTGTTGTTTTACCAGAATCGATATGTGCAGAAATACCGATGTTACGGACACGGGTTCGGGGAATCATAACAACTTGACCTTATATTTAAATTTTCTGAATTGTTGACAATCTTGTGGAACAGGCACCCCTGCCTGTCTCTTTAACATTATCTTGTGGAACAGGCACCCCTGCCTGTCTCTTATAATTTCAGGGCGGGCAAGGATGCCCACCCTACAAGAGGGTGCTATTAAATTGGGGTAATAGCTATATAGAGAGGGGATGTAATTCTCACATGTGGACGGGCATTCTGCCTCACAATCATCCTTTTCTTGGGGTACTCTCTATTTAATTTTTATGCCCGCGTACTAAACTCATGACTTTGGACTCCTCGTAGAGCTATCATATCGCCTCTGCGTGAGCAGTTCTCTTCATTATATGCTACAAATCATAATACAGCAAGGGGTAATTTGGCAAGGGCGCCTCTACATAACAGCACGTTTCCAAAATTGGTAGCTGCGCGGGTCGATACTACCTCTCTCAACATTATATATTTGCTCCAAACATTTAAAAAACGCTTGGGCATATTGTTCTAACCCTAACAACTTCAAACTTTTTAAAATTCTAGTGATTCGCAAATGGTTATGGTCTCCCCAGTGTAACCACTCTTGTTTGCGTACTTCAAACGTATCTGCTAATTTAATTTCTATCTTATTATCATCCTCAAGGCATTGTAAGCCGTAAAAACCAAGCATGATTTTAAACGAAGTGAGTAATTGACCCTTGAGTTTATCACTTGCTCGAAACTGCTCAATATCCGACTCTGTTAAAATTGGTGCCTTAGAATTAAAGTTACTAGCATCGGTTAAAGGAAATAACCATTGAATATAATCATGGACATATTCGAGTTCCGAGTAGTCCCAAGACCAGATTTGCTCTATTTTACGTCCCTCTGCATCAGGAGCAGCGCCTAAATAAAAATCTACTATCCTTGACATAGCTTTATCTCCAATTATGCGGCGCCAAATTTAACATCAGCACCTTTATTGAATTCACTTACAATTGTAATAATTCCTTCAATATCCGCATCATTGTTAAACATCCCATCTAACCCATCTGAGTGTAAATCTGTGAAAGGCGCCTCATAAAGCATTCCTGGGTCCATAATGCCGTTTTGAGTTAGCTGATCGATTATCATTGCCACAAAGCGTATTTGATTGGCGCCAAAATTTTGAGTTTGTAGATACTTATTAAATGCTTTTTTAGCTGCACTGCGGTCTAAACCAACAAGTTCGCGAATAAAGCGTTTGAGATTAACAACACGAATGCAAAATCGAAATTACCTCGCGCGCGATGGTGATAATTTTGCGGATGTTCCAAGTATTCTTGTCGTTGACCGACATAACAAAGCAGAGCTATTATTTTTAAGGAATTATACGCAGGAAACAACCCAACAGAAAAGGTTACAATAAACCTAATCCTAGGTGTTCTATCAATGTTTTATCGGTTAAACCCCAGTGAAATTAATCACTGGGGCTTTTTTTAGTTAATAATTAAAACGATTTTTTACAAGGTTTGGACAACTATAAAAACTTCGTTTATCTCGCTGTTTCGTAAATATGAATAAAGAGACTAGGGAACAATTACGGTGCAATATTTTTTAGTCTTTAAACAAGGCATCTTATTACGGGTTTTTACTTTTAAATACTATCGTTGGCAATCAATCCATGATATTTATTCCCCGATTCGCATCTCTGAAATTTCTCTACATGATAATGGTTATTATTATTAAAACGTACCCAACGCCAAAACATATAAATACAACGTATTTATGGAACTATTGTACTATATTGCTTGCAGCGATTTTATGTCGTTGGTATCCGTTGGGAGTTCGTTGGTATTTTTATTGCTGGTGTTCGGGTGCGTAGTCAAGAATGATGAAATTATTCCTAATTTCACGGGGAGGATAAAGTTCAGCTTGACGTTTACCAACAGCAGCATCCAAAAGAGTACTATAGATGCTTTGGATTGATTGGGCATAAATGCTGTGTCTTGTGGAACAGGTATCCTTGCCTGTCCTTTCTATGAATCTATCCCACTAATAAAATCTTTTGAACCCACATGTGGATAGTTGCAAGGTCAAGAAAGGAATCAAAATATACTTTTTGGCGTTCCCATCGAGCACTTAGACGACGATATTTACGTTGATA
>JAESFJ010000105.1_pt1 | contig 109090 bp, 77 predicted proteins | sample 9266161 | NCBI WGS metagenome assembly JAESFJ01 (sample SAMN14506165, study PRJNA617096) | algae metagenome | isolation source: Calothrix sp. FI2-JRJ7 and co-occurring heterotrophs from granitic desert soil | place: USA: Red Pass Lake area, Fort Irwin, California | collected 2000-06-01 | reverse complement strand
TGTACCAGGGCAATGGCCGTCGGGCGCAGGCGGGCCTGCTCGGCGATGCGCTGTGGCAATAGCTGAATGGTGCCGGGAGCTGGAGAAGCATCATTCCAGTCCTCGACCTCGGCCACCTCGCTTGCATCCAGCAAGGGCAGTTCACCGATGCAGCGCTGCGCATCGGCGCACAGGGCTTGCAGCAGTCGTTCGAACTGGCGACTCATGCCGGCGATCTGCCGGTCGTTGAAATGCGCGCGCTGATAATGCCAGTGCACCTGCAGTTCGTTGCTGGCCATCACCGCCAGGCTCAGCGGGTAATGGGTCTGCTCATGCGCCTGCAGATTGGTGAAGCGCAGGCCATCGCACTGCCCCTGCAGCACCTGATCCACCGGGTAGTTCTCGAACACCAGCAGGGTATCGAACAGCTCGCGCCCGGCGTGGCCGGCCAGTTGTTGCAGGCGGAACAGCGGCACCTGCTCGTGCTCGCGCAGCGCCAGGTTGTGCGCCTGCAGCGCGTCGAGCCAGTCACCGACAGGCTCATGCGGCTGCGGCGCCTGCACCACCGGCAGGGTATTGATGAACAGGCCAAGCATGTGTTCGATGCCCGCCACACTCGCCGGCCGCCCCGCTACGGTGGCGCCGAAGGCCACCTGACGGCGCCCGCAATAACGCTGCAGGAACAGCGTCCAGACCGCCTGGATCAGGGTGTTGAGGGTGATGCGTCGAGCCCTGGCGAAAGCTTCGAGTTCAGCACGCGGCAGGTTCAGGATATGCACGCCGCTGCCGCTGCCGCTGGTAGGCAGCTCGCTGCGCAGACTGCCAGTCAGTAACGTCGGCTCATCGAAGCCTTGCAGTTGCTCACGCCAGAACGCCTCTCTGGCGGCGATATCCTGGCGTTGCAGCCAGGCCAGGTAATCCGGGTAATGCCCGACCTCGTGCGCACCGCCCTCGCCGCGCGTGTCCTGCAGTACCTGCGCCAGCAGCGCGGCACTGCTCCAGCCGTCGAGCAGGATATGGTGCAGGGTCCAGATCAGTTGATGCCGACCTTCACCCAGGCGTACCAGCACCAGGCGCATTAGCGGCGGCTGGGTGAGATCGAATGGCGTCTCGCGCTCCTCACGCAGCAGTGCCTGCAGGTCGAGGCCGCTTCCATCCAGTTCGCGAATCGTCAGATGCGTTTCGCGCTGCACCAGCTGCACCGCCTGTTGATCGGCGCCCAGGCGCAGGAAGGCCCCGCGCAGCAGCGGATGACGCTGCAGCGCAGCCGCCCAGGCCGCCTTGAAGCGCGCCACCGGCAAACCTTCGACCTCCAGGCTGAGCTGATTGACGTAGGCACCATCGGCCGCCTGCAGTTCGCTGTGGAACAACAGCCCCTGCTGCATCGGCGTCAGCGGATAGATATCCTCGATCTGCCGGGCCGGCAGCGGCAGGCTGTCGAGATCGGCCTGACTGAGCTGCACGAAGGGGAAATCGCTGGGGGTGACGGCCGCCTGCGTGCGGCAGTGCTGCACCAGCTCGACCAGCGCGCAGCGATAAGCCTCGAGCAGCTCGGTGATGCGCTTGCGGTCGAAGCGCTCATGACTGAAGGTGCAGGTGAACTGCAGGCAGCCGCCCGTGACGCGGCCATCCAGAGCAAGGGCACAGGCCAGCGGCGCGCTGGCGTCGCGTTGCGCACCGGACGCTTCCTCAGCCAGGTCGAACAACTGCCCGCTTGCCTGCATGCGACCCAGGTAGTTGAACAGCAGCGCGTCATCCAGCGCCGGCAGTTTCTCGCCCTGCTGGTATTTCAACAGGCCGTAGCCGATGCCACCGCGCGGCACCTGGCGCAGGTTCTCCTTGGTGCCCTTGAGGGTCGCATCCCAGTCGTCACCGGCCTGCAGCAACAGCGGGTAGAGGCTGGTGAACCAGCCCAGGGTCTGGCTCAGGTCCAGCCCCTCGAACAGCGCTTCGCGGCCATGGCCTTCGAGGGCGATCAGGGTTTGCGCCTGTCCGTTCCAGTCACGCAGGGCATGGGCCAGTGCAGTGAGCAAGAGGTCGTTGATCTGCGTGCGGTACGCCGCTGGAGCCTGTGTCAGCAGCGCCTCTGTGGTGGCAGAGTCGAGCTGCACTTCCAGACGTTCGGCGCAGGCCGTCAGGTTGCGCCCTTGCGGGTGGTCGCAGGGCAGCCCGCGATCAGCCGGCAGCGCCTGCCAGTAACCACGTTCGGCGGCCACTTCGGGGCTGGACGCATAGGCCGCCAGGCGCTCGCTCCAGCTCTGCCAGGCACTGCTCTTGCGCCCCAGATCGGCAGCAGCGCCCACGCCCAGTTGCGCGTAGGTACGCTGCAGGTCATCGAGCAGGATACGCCAGGAAACGCCATCGATTACCAGGTGGTGAGCCACCAGCAACAGCCGCTCGCCGCCTTCGTGCAACTGCACCAGCACAGCGCGCAACAGCGGGCCATGGCTCAGATCGAGGCTGGCCTGCACCTCATCGCACAGCGTGCTCAGCTCGGCCAGGCTGCAGCGCTCGACGCGCAGCTCGAGCGTTTCGGTCTCGGCTGCATAGCGCTGGCGCCAGCTGTCACCTTGCTGCTGAAAACGCAGGCGCAGGGCATCGTGTTGTTCCAGCACGGCCTGCAGAGCAGCGTTGAGGCGCTGCGGCTGCAGCGGCTCGCGTGCACTGAGCAGCACCGACTGATTCCAGTGCTGACGATTGTTCATCGGCTGGGCGAAGAACCAGTGCTGGATCGGCGTCAGCGGGATATCGCGCTGACTGTCGATGATGCAGCCCGACGTCTTGGCACTGCGGGTTGCGACCTGAGCCAGTTCGGCGATGCTCTGACGCTCGAACAGCTGCCGTGGCGTAAGCTCGATACCCTGACGGCGGGCACGGGCAATAATCTGCAGGCTGAGAATGGAATCGCCACCCAGCTCGAAGAAGTTGTCGTCGCGCCCTACCCGTTCAACTCCCAGCAGCTCCTGCCAGATGGCCGCCAACTGGCTTTCAATTCCCGCACGCGGCGCCTGGTAATCGCGCTGAACGCGCTGCGGTTCCGGCAGCGCCTTGCGTTCCAGCTTGCCATTGGGCGACAGCGGCAGGCGCTCGAGCTGCATTACATGACTCGGCAACATGAACTCGGGCAGCCGTTGTTTAAGCCGCGCCCGCAGCTCGACCTCGTCGTAATCGCCACCGACCACATAGGCCACCAGTTGCTGGTCGCGCACCAGCACCACCGCCTCACGCAGCGCAGGATGTTCCAGCAGTGCTGCCTCGATCTCGCCCAGTTCAATACGCAGGCCGCGCAACTTCACCTGATGGTCGATGCGGCCCAGGTATTCCAGCACGCCCTCTTCGGTCCAGCGCGCCAGGTCGCCGCTGCGGTACAGACGCTGACCACCGCCGAAGGGGCTGGCGACGAAGCGTTCGGCGGTCAGCCCCGGTCGGCGATGGTAACCACGCGCCAGGCCGACGCCACCGATATACAGCTCCCCCGCAACGCCGATTGGCTGCGGGTTGAGGCGTTCGTCGAGGATATGAATCTGCAGGTTGGCGATTGGCCGACCAATCGGCACGCTGCGACGTTCCTGGCCGCTGCAGCGCCAGTGGGTCACGTCGATGGCTGCTTCGGTCGGGCCATACAGGTTGTACAGCTCGGCCTGCGGCAGCAGTTGCCGCGTACTGCTGGCCAGTTCCGCCGGCAGCGCTTCGCCGCTGCAGACGATGCGCCGCAGGCTCTCGCAGCCGTGCAGCTCGCCATGACCGACGAAGGCCGCCAGCATCGAGGGGACGAAGTGCAAGGTGCTGATCTGCTCGCTTTCGATCAGCTCGACCAGCCTGGCCGGGTCGCGATGATCGCCCGGCTGCGCCATGACTAGGCGCGCGCCTGTGATCAGTGGCCAGAAGAATTCCCACACCGACACATCGAAGCTGAACGGGGTTTTCTGCAGCACCCGATCGTCAGCCGTCAGGTGGTAGGCGTCCTGCATCCAGGCCAGGCGGTTGTACAGCGCCGCATGGCTGTTACCGGCCCCTTTGGGCTTGCCGGTGGAACCGGAGGTATAGATCAGGTAAGCCAGTTGCTCGGGGTGGATCGCCACCTCGGGCGCGGTCTGCGGCTCTTGAGAAAGATCCAGATGTTCTAGGTTGAGCACCTGCACGCCCTCTACCGACGGCAGGCTGTCGATCACCGCATCGTGGCTCAGCAGCAGGCTGACGCCGGCATCCTCGAGCATGTAGCGCAGGCGTTCGCTGGGGTACTCCGGGTCCATCGGCACATAGGCAGCACCGGCTTTGAGGATGGCGTACAGCGCCACCACCATCTCCACCGAACGCAGCGCCGCCACGCCCACCAGGCTGTCGCGGGTTACGCCGAGCTTTTGCAGATGGTGGGCCAGCTGGTTGGCGCGCAGGTCCAGCTCGGCGTAGCTCAAACGCTGCTCGCCGAACACCAGGGCGATGGCCTGCGGCTGTACCTGCACACGGCGTTCGAACTGACGATGCACCGGCTCCACCGCGCCGTAATCGACGCGTGTGGCATTGAAGCTCGTCAGGGCCAGGCGATCCTGATCATCGTCCAGGCGGTGCTCGCCGATGGCCAGTTGTGGCTGTTCCAGCAACTGCTCCAAAAGGCGGATGAAACGCTGATGCAGACGCTCCACCGTCGCCGCCTCGAACAGATCAAGGGCGTAGTTCCAGTTGCCGGCCAGCTCCTCGCCCGGGCCTTCCCAGGTGTGCAGGGCCAGGTCGAATTGGGCGCTGCCGCTGTCCAGCGCGATCAGCTCGGCACGCAGTTCGGCCGTCAGCTGCAGGCTGTCCTGCGGGCGCTGCTGGTGGTTGTACAGCACCTGGAACAGCGGGTTGTGGCTGAGGCTACGCTCGGGCTGCAACGCCTCGACCAGTTGCTCGAAGGGCAGCGCCTGATTTGCCTGGGCACCCTGCGCCGTGCGCAGCACCTGCGCCAGCAACAGCTTGAAACTCTGCTCGCCACTCAGTTCGCTGCGCAGCACCTGGGTATTGACGAAGAAGCCGATCAGCCCCTGGGTTTCGCTCTGCGTCCGCCCGGCGATGGGCACGCCGACACGCAGGTCGCGCTGGCCGCTCAGGCGATGCAGCAACACCTTGTAAGCCGCCAACAGCACGGTGAACGGCGTGCAGCCCTGTTGCCGCGCCAGCTCGCGCACGCGCGCGGCAAGCGTGGGCTCCACGCGAAAGGCCAGACGCGCGCCACGAAAGCTCTGCTGCGCCGGGCGCGGATGGTCGCAAGGCAGCTCCAGCAGCGGCTGCTCGTCGCCCAGTTGCTCACGCCAGTAGGCCAGTTGCCGCTCGCCTTCACCGGCGTCCAGGCAGGCGCGCTGCCACAGGGCATGGTCGCCGTAGCTCAGCGGCAACTCGGCGAGTGCGACAGGTTCGCCCTGCACGCGCGCGCGGTAGAACTGCGCCAGCTCAGTCAACAAAAGCTGGATCGACCAGCCGTCGGCGATGATGTGGTGCAGACAGACCAGCAGCACATGCCGCTGCTCACCCTCGCGCAGCAGGCCGATGCGCCACAGCGGCGCCTGCTCAAGGTCGAACGGGCGCTGGGCGAACTCACGCGCCAGGGCGGCAAAATCATCGCCCTGCAGCGGCTCCAGGGTCAGTGCCGGCGCTGCTTCGACGCACTGGCGCGGGTTGCCGTCGGCATCGGCGAAGAAGCGCGTGCGCAGGCTCGAATGGCGTTGCGCCAGATCGCTGAAGGCACCCAGCAAGGCAGCCTCGTCCAATGGCCCCTGCAACTGCAGGGCGCCCGGCAGGTGATAGGCGCTGTTGCCCGGCTGCAACTGCTCAAGGAACCACAAGCGTTGCTGCGAGTAGGACAGCACGCTGCCCTCGGTATCAGCCGCTCCCGACGGAATTGGCAGTGCCGAGGCGTCGAGCCCCTGCTCGCGCAGCTTGTCGAGGAAGGCGCGGCGCTGCTGCGGCCCCAGGCCGAGAAAGCGACGCGAGAGCAGCAGGGCTTTGTCATGCAACAGATTCACTGAATTTCCTCCAGAGCGCTCATCAGGTCGTCGAGCGCGTCCAGGCGTTCATCGTTGAGGGCCTGGCTTTCCAGGCTGCGGATCAGGCTGGCCATGCTGGCCACGGTGGTAGCCTCGAAGGCCTGTGCCAGAGGCACCGTGACCCCGCGTGTTTCGCGGATCAGCGCCAGCAGGCGGGTGGCCAGCAGCGAGTGGCCGCCGAGTTCGAAGAAGTGGTCGTGACGGCCGACCTGCTCCACCTTGAGCAGGTCACGCCAGAGTTGCGCCAGGTGCTGCTCCAGCTCGCCCTGGGGCGCCTCGACGCTGCGCACCTGTGCCTGTGGCGCCGGCAGTGCGCGGCGATCCAGCTTGCCGTTGGCGTTGAGCGGCAGGCGCGGCAACAGGATGATCTGCGCCGGTACCATGAAGGCTGGCAACTGCGCAGCCAGGGCCTCACGCAGCGCCTGTACCTCGACCTGCTGGCCAGCCTCGGCCATGCCATAGGCGATCAGCTGCGTACCGGCTGCCCCTTCGTGAGCGACCACCACGGCCTGGCGCAAGGGCGCACTGGCAAGCAGGCAGGCTTCGATCTCGCCCAGCTCGATACGCTGACCACGGATCTTCACCTGGAAGTCCACCCGGCCGACATATTCGAGCTGGCCCTCGGCATTCCAGCGCGCCAGGTCGCCACTGCGGTACAGGCGCTCGCCCGGTGCGCCGAAGGGGTCGGGCACGAAGCGTTCGGCCGTCAGCCCCGGGCGCGCGGCATAGCCACGGCCCACGCCGGTGCCGCCGATGTACAGCTCGCCGACCACACCGGCCGGCAGCAGCTCGAGGTCGCCGCCCAGCACGTACAGACGGTTGTTGTCGGTCGGCAGGCCAATGGCGATGGGCTGTCGCCGTGGCGGCGCCGCGTCCAGGCGGTACAGCGCCACATCATCGGCGCACTCGGCCGGGCCGTAGGCGTTGATCATCGGCACCTGCGGGTAGCGGGTGAACCAGCGTGCGGCCAGCTCATGGCTCAGCGCCTCGCCGGTGGGCAACAGCCAGCGCAGTGCCGGCAGCGCCACGGCCGATGCTTCGAGCATGCCGTCGATCACCGCCGGCACCGCCTCCAGCACGCTCACCCCGGTGGCTGCAACGCACGCCAGTAGCGCCTGCGGATCATGGGTGATGGCATCGGGGATGATCTCCAGCGCGCCACCGAACAGCGGCGCGGTGAGCAGTTGCCAGACCGAGATATCGAAGCCGGTGGCGGCAGTCTGGGCGATCACGTCCGCTTCACCGAGTTGCAGGTAAGGCACCTTGGCCAACTGGTTGTTGAGCATGCCGCGCTGGTTGACCATCACTCCCTTGGGCTCGCCGGTGGAACCGGAGGTGTAGATCAGGTAGGCCAGGTGCTCGGGGCCGGCGTAGCGCCCGGGGTTGTCGGGGCGGCCAGGCTCCAGCATGTCTTCATAGACCAGCACGCGTGGCGGCTGCGGCAGTTCGGCGAGCATCGCCTGAACCTGCGCCAGTTGCTCGCGCAGGGTGATCAGCACCGGTGCTGCGCTGCTGGCCAACATGCGCGTGCTGCGCGCCGGCGGATGGCGCTCGTCCAGCGCCAGGTAGGCAGCACCGGCCTTGAAGGCGCCGATGATCAGGCTCAGCAGTGGCAGACCACGGGGCGCAAACAGCGCCACCACGTCATCGAACTGCACACCGCACTCAATCAGGCCATGACCGATACGGTTGGCCCGCTCGTTGAGTTCGAAATAAGACAGCGTCTGCCCCTGGCAGCGGGCGACGGTACGGGCGCCCTGCTGCTCGACCTGCGCCTCGAAACGCGCCAGGTAGCTCTGCGCATACCAGTGCGGCTGCATCTCGCCCTGGCTCCGCCGGCACAGGGCTTCGCGCTCGCTGTCATCGAGCAGGCGCAGCTCGCTCAAAGGACGCTGCGGCGCCTCGCTCAGTTGCAGCAGCAGACGACGAAAATGCTCGACCAAAACCTGCATATCGGCCACGGCGAACTGCTGGGTATCGAAGCTCAGTTGCAGGGTCAGACTGGCACCCGGCAGCAGCACCACGGTCAACGGATAGTTGGTGTGGGTGCGGTTTGCCAGCGGCGTGATGCGGTAGGTGTCGACGGCCTCCTGCACCTCGCCACCGAGTGGCACGTTCTCGAACACGAACAGACTGTCGAACAGCGGCTGGCCGCGCGGCGTGTCGGCGAGGTTCTGCACCTCGGCCAGGGACAACTGCTCATGCTGACGCATGCCGGCGTTCTGCGCCTGCAGCGCCTGCAGCAATTGCAGCCCGGTCGCGCCCGCGCCCGGCACTCGGACGCGCAGCGGCAAGGTATTGATGAACAGCCCCAGCGCCTCTTCGATGCCTTCCAGCTCGGTGGGGCGCCCCGCCACAGTGACGCCGAACAGCACATCGTCGCGCCCGCTGTAGCGCATCAGCAGCAGCGCCCAGGCCGCCTGGACGAAGGTATTGACGGTGAGTTGATGACGCCGCGCCTGCTCGGCCAGCGCGCGGGTCTGCTCGGCATCGAGCGCGAGGCTGACGTCATGCATACCCGCCTCGCCCTGCTGGTGGCGATAAGGCAGTGGCGTGACCGTGTCGAAGCCAGCCAGCTCGTCGCGCCAGTAGCGACGGCTGGCCGCCTCGTCCTGACGTGCGAGCCAGGCGATGAAGTCGCGATAGGGTCGCGCCGGCGGCAGTTGCAGGCTGCGCCCAAGCAGCCGAGCGCGGTATTGGGCGAAGAACTCGGCCAGCATCAGGCCGCGGCACCAGGCGTCGATCAGGACATGGTGATGACTCTGCACGATGCGCCAATCGGCCTCGGCGAATTTCACCAGGCGCAGACGCAGCAAAGGCGCCTGGGTGAAATCGAAGCCGCGCTGACGCTCCTCGCGCAGGATTGCCTGCGACCTGGCCTCGGCTTCATCGCGCGGCAGCTCGCTGAAATCGAGGAACTGCACGGGCGACGGCACCTGGCGCAGCACCAACTGATGCGGCGTACCGTCGAGGTTGCAGAAGGCCGTGCGCAACGCCGGGTGACGCTGCACCACCTGCTGCCAGGCATGGGTGAAGGCCTCCACATCCAGCGCACTGGCCACGGCGTACTGGTCTTGCATCAGGTAGATGCCGCTGCCCTGCTCCAGCTGGCTGTGCAGGAGAATGCCCTGCTGCATCGGCGCCAGCGGGAAGAGGTCTTCGATCTGCTGCGGCGCATAAGGCAAGGCGTCGAGTTGCGCCTGACCGAGCGTTGCCAGAGGGAAATCGGAAGGCGTCAGGCCACCGGCTGCGGGCGCGCAGCAATGCTCGATCAACTGCCGCAGCGCCTGCTCGTACAGATCCAGCAGGCGCTCGACGGTGCTCGTCTCGAAGCGCGCGCGACTGTAGGTCAGCATCAGTTGCAGGCAACCGCCACGCACCTGACCGTCGATGGCCAGGGCATTGGCCAGCGGGCCGCTGCCGTCGCGTGGCGCGCCGCTCGTTTCGTCAGCCAGACGCCAGCGTGCACCGGCCTGGTCATCGAAACGGCCCAGGTAGTTGAAGGTCAGCCCCAGTCCCGTCAGCTCCTCCAGCGGAGCATTGGCCAGGTACTTGAGCACGCCGTAGCCGATGCCCTTGTCCGGCACCTGACGCAGCCCTTCCTTGACCTGCTTGAGGGTCGCGCCGAGGTCATCACCGGCTTGCAGCGCGACCGGGTACAGACTGGTGAACCAGCCGAGGGTGCGGCTCAGATCGAGCTGATCGTCCTCGCGGCCATGGCCCTCCAGGCTGATCACCGTACGCCGGCGTCCACTCCACTGCCACAAGGCCTGGGCCAGCGCCGCCAGCAACACATCGTTGATCTGCGTGCGGTAGGCCGCCGGCACTTCACCGAGCAGGCGCGCGGTGGTCGCAGCATCGAGCGTCAGATGCAATTGGCCGGCATCGGCGACCTTGGCGCTGCCTTCAGGGCGATCGCAGGGCAGGCAGGCTTCGGCAGCGCTGAAGCCCTGCCAGTAGTCCAGTTGTGCTGCCAGCTGCGGGCTGCCAGCCAGGGTCTGCAGATGCGCCGACCATTGCTGGAAGCTGGTCGTAACGGCGGCGAGGCTGATCGCCTGCCCGGCCAGTCGCTGCGCGTAGGCCTGCTGCAGATCCTCGAGCAGCACGCGCCAGGACACACCATCGACCGCCAGGTGGTGGACGGCCAGCAGCAGTCGGTTACGCCCGCCCGGCAACTGCGCCAGTACTGCGCGCAGCATTGGCCCGCGCTCGATATCCAGGCTGCGCTGGGCTTCGTCGCACAGCGCCGGCAGGTCGTCGGCGGCGGCCACCTGGCACACCCACAGCAGCTCCTGCGACGGCTGCACGTCACGATAGCGCTGCTGCCAGTTACCCTGCGCATCCTGCTGGAAACCCAGGCGCAGGCTGGCGTGATGACGCACCACGGCCTGCAGCGCCTGCTCCAGTGCACGGACGTCGAGCGGCTCGTCCGCCGCCAACAGCAAGGACTGGTTCCAGTGGCCGATGCGCACCGGAAGCTGGGCGAAAAAACGCGCCTGAATCGGCGTCAGAGCGAAGGCGTGGGTCACCTCCGCACTCGTACTCACAGACGCTGCCGGCGTCTCTGCCACGACAGCGACCTGCGCCAGTTCGGCGATGCTCTGCCTCTCGAACAGCTGCTTGGGCGTCAGGCGAATACCCTGGCGCCGCGCCCGGGCGATGATCTGCAGACTGAGGATGGAGTCGCCACCGAGGGCGAAGAAGTTGTCATGACGGCCGACGCGCTCGACCTTCAGCACCTGCTGCCAGAGCGTTGCCAGTTGCGTTTCGACGCCCTCGTGCGGCGCCTCGAAGCCCTGCTCTGTCGCCTGCGGCTGCGGCAGCGCCTGCCGGTCGAGCTTGCCATTGGCGGTCAGCGGGAAGCGTTCGAGCAACAGCACATGGCTCGGCAGCATGTAATCCGGCAGGCGCTCGGCCAGTTGCGCCTGCAGCTGCGCAGCGTCGACAGCCTGCCCCTGCGCGACCACATAGGCGAGCAACTGGCCGCGTTCGTCCAGTTGCACATGGGCATCGGCGACGCCAGCCAGGCCACGCAGCTGCGCGACGATCTCGCCGAGGGCGACGCGGTAGCCGCGTACCTTGACTTGATCATCGCCGCGCCCGAGGTATTCGATACGGCCGTCAGCCAGCAGGCGCGCACGGTCGCCGGTGCGATACAGACGCTCACCGTTAGCGAAGGGATCGGGCAGAAAGCTCGCCGCCGTCAGCCCCGGACGATCGAGATAGCCGCGCGCCAGGCCAGGCCCGCCCAGGTACAGCTCGCCAACCGCACCTTGCGGCAGCGGCGTCAGGGCCGCATCCATTACCAGGGCGCGGACGTTGGGCAAAGGCCGGCCAATCGGCACCACGCCGTCCAGTGCTGCCAGCTCGGCGTCCGTGACCTCGTGAGTCAGCACGCCGACCGTGGTTTCGCTGGGGCCGTAGTGATTGATCACCCGGCACTGCGGGCGCAGGCGCTTGACCTCCTTCACCAGCTCGGCCGGCAGCGCCTCGCCGCCAAAGATCAGGGCATGCGCAGGTATCGCACGCTCACCTGCGCCGGCCTGCAGCAGGCCAGCCAGGTGAGTCGGCACGATCTTGAGGATGCCGACCTGCTGCGTGCTCAGGTAGTCCGCCAGGCTATCGGCATCGGCCACGGTTTCCGCGCTCAGCAGGTGCAGGGTACGTCCGGACAGCAGCGCACCGAACAGCACGGTATGGCCCAGGTCGGCCGCAACGGTGGACACCATCGCCATGCTCGCCTCGGGCGTCAGTGCCAGTTGTTCCAGCAGGCCCTGCACGTAGTCGGCCAGGGCTGCATGGCTGATCACCGCGCCCTTGGGCTGGCCGGTGGTGCCGGAGGTGTAGATCAGATAGGCCGCCTGCTGCGGGTGCACCGGCACGCTCGGCGCAGCGCTGGTCCGCTGACGCCACGGAGCCTCGGCGCTGAAGTCCAGCTGCGGGCCAGCGAAGGATTGCGCCGACGCGGACTCACATAGCAATACCACACAGGCGCTGTCGGCCAGGACGAACGCCTGACGCTGCGCCGGCCAGGCCGGATCGAGTGGCACGAAGGCAGCGCCGACCTTGAGCGCAGCCAGCAGACCGATAACGAAAGCCGGCGAACGCTGCAGGCACAGGCCGATGCGCTGCTCCGGCGCCACCCCCAGGGCGAGCAGATGCTGCGCCAGTTGATTGGCCTGGGCTTCCAGCGCCGCGAAGCTGTAGGACACGCCATCGTGCATCAATGCCACGGTCTCGCCATGCACCTGCGGCTGCCACAGATCGAGCACCGTTGCAGCGGCGAACTTGCGCTCGACGCCCGCGACCTGCGCCGGCTGCGCCGCGAGTTGCAGGCTGGCCAGCGGCGCCTGTGACTGCGCCAGCAATTGCTCCAGCAGACGCTCGAAATCGGCGGCGAAACCAGCGATGCGCGGTGCTTCGAACAGATCCTGCGCATAGGTGAAGGCCGCCTCGATACCCTCGGGCAGGTCGGTGATATCCAGCCCCAGATCGAAGTGCGCGGCCTGCTCGTCCAGCTGACTCGCACTGAGGCTCACGCCAGGCAGGGCTAGATCCTGGGCCAGGGCGAACTGCTGGGTGAACTTCACCTGAAACAGCGGGTTGTGGCTCAGGCTGCGCTGCGGCGCCAGCGCCTCGACCAGTTGCTCGAACGGCAGCAACTGGTGATCCTGCGCGCCGAGGGCCGCCGTCCGCACCTGCGCTACCACATCGGCGAAGCTGTGCTCGCCGCCGAACTCGCTGCGCAGCACCTGGGTGTTGACGAAGAAGCCGATCAACGCCTCGGTTTCCCGGCACACGCGCCCGGCACTGGGCACGCCGACGCGGATATCGCGCTGGCCGCTGTAGCGCTGCAGCTGCACCTTGAAGGCGGCCAGCAGCAGCATGAACAGAGTGACGCCCTGATCCGAGGCATGGGCGCGCAGACGCTGGCTCAGCGCCTCATCGAGACGAATGGCGTGGCGCGCGCCGCGATGACTCTGCCGCGCCGGGCGCGGGTGGTCGGCAGGCAGTTGAAGCAACGGCTGCTCATCCCCCAGTTGCTGCTTCCAGTAAGTCAGCTGACGCTCACCTTCGCCCGCCTGTAGCCAGCGTCGCTGCCAGATGGCGTAGTCGGCGTACTGCACCGGCAGTGCCGGCAGCTTCGGCACCTGGCCGAGGACATGGGCCGCATAGAGTTGGGCGAACTCGCGGATCAGTACCTGAATCGACCAGCCGTCGCAGATGATGTGGTGCATCACCAGCAGAAGACGCTGATCGTCCTCGCTCACCCGCACCAGGGCGAGATGCCACAAGGGCCCTTGCTGCAGATCCAGCGGCAGGTTCATCCGCGCCTCGCGCAGGCGCGCCAGTGCCGCCTCGCCATCTGCCTCGCCACGCAGATCGAAACGCGCCAGGTCGACGCTAAAGGGCGGATCGATGCGCTGCAGCGGCACGCCGTCCTCTTCGCCAGCGGCGAAGCGCGTGCGCAGGCTCTCGTGGCGACTGACCAGATCATCGAAGCTGCGCTGCAGCGCCGCCTCGTCGAGCCGCCCCTGAAACCGCAGCTCACCGCCCAGCCGGTAGGCGCTGGCGTCACCCTGCAGACGCTCGAGAAACCACAGGCGCTGCTGCGCGTAGGATTGCGCGCACTGCGCGTCACGCACCTCGGCCTGCAGGGGTGGCACCTGCCGGGCCGTGCGCGGCTGCGCCGCGACCCAGGCGCTGAAATCCCCCAGACGCGGGCGTTCGAACAGGCTGTCGGCCTGCAGCGCCAGCCCCAGCTCGGCGTTGAGACGCGCCAGCACCTGCATCACGCCCACCGAGTCGCCGCCACGCGCGAAGAAGTGGTCGCCCTGCCCCAGCTCCGCGCAGCCCAGCACCTCCTGCCAGGCCTGCAGCACCTGCGGCAGCACGGTGCTGGCTTGCGGCACTGGACTCGCCGCCTCGGCGTCCTGCAGGCGCCCCTTGTACCACTGCGCGAAGGTGGCCAGGCTGCCGTTCTGCCAGCCGCTGCGGCAGGCCGAGCGCTGCAGCTTGCCGCTGGTGGTGCGCGGCAAGGTGCCCGGCTCGAGCAGCAGGATCAGCTGCGGCGCCAGCTGGAAGCGCTCGCCCATGGCGTCGGCGATGCGCTGGCAGATCATCTCGGCGCTGATCAGCTTGCGCACGTTGCGGCTGATCTCCAGCGCAAGGCCGACGCCCTCCAGCCCCTGTTCGTCGGTGACGGCGAACGCGGCGATACGCCCCTGGCGCAGCAACTCGATGTCCTGCTCCAGCGCCTGTTCGATGTCCTGCGGGTAATGGTTCTGACCATTGAGGATGATCAGGTCCTTCAGGCGCCCAGCGATGAACAGCTGCCGCTCGCGCACCACGCCCAGATCGCCGGTGCGCAGCCAACGCTGGCCATCACGCTCGACGAAGGCCTCGGCGGTCGCTTCGGGGTTGCGCCAGTAGCCCTGGGCGATGCTCGGCCCGGCGATCCAGATCTCGCCGACCTGATCGTCCCCCAGCACCTGAAGCGTCTGCGGCTCGACGATACGCAGCGGGTGCTCGGCATCGCTCCAGCCACAGGCTGGCAAACGGCTGTCCGCCTGGCCCGCTGTGCTGCTGGCGAACGTCTCCACCTGCGGCTCGCGCTCGGCGGCATCGACGCACACATAGAGCGTCGCTTCGGCCAGACCGTAGCTCGGCGCCAGCGCCTCGGCACTGAAGCCCGCCGCCGCGAAGCGCTGACTGAAGGCCCGCAGGGTGTCCAGGCGGATCGGCTCGGAGCCGGAAAACGCCAGGCGCCAGCTGCTCAGATCGAGCGCCTCCAGGCTGCTCTGCGGGATACGCTCGGCGCAAAGGCGATAGGCGAAATCCGGCCCGCCGGAGAAGGTGCCGCCGTATTGGCTGATGGCCTGCAACCAGCGCGCCGGCCGGGCGAGGAAGAAGTTCGGCGCCATCAGCGTCAGGCTGCCGCCATGCAGGATCGGCAGCAGCAGCCCGGCCATCAGCCCCATGTCGTGATACAGCGGCAGCCAGCTGACCCAGGATTCATCGCGGCTGGCATTGAAACCACGGCTCATGCTGCGCTCGTTGGCCAGCAGGTTGGCATGGCTGACCATCACCCCCTTGGGCGCACGGGTGGAACCCGAGGTGTATTGCAGGAAGGCCAGCGCATCGCTGGTGATCAGCCGTGGCTGGTAGCCGGCGCGGTCGTGGGCATCGACATCCTCGATGGCGACCAGCGCCGCCCCGGGTACGAGCAGCGGCTGCAGGTCGGCCTGGCAACGCTGGATCACCTCACGCGGCGCCAGCACCACCATGGGCTGGGCACCGAGCAGAATGCCGGTGAGGCGCTCGATGTGCATCTGCCGGTTGTTCTCCGGCGGAAAGGCCGGCACCGCGATCACGCCGGCGTACAGGCAACCGAAGAAGGCTGCGGCATAGTCAGCGCCACTGGGCAGCATCAGCACGCAACGCTCGCCAGCCTGACAGCCAAGGCGCTGCAGCAGGCCGGCGACGGCCAGTGCCTGCTCACGCAGTTCGGCATAGGTCGTCAGCAGCGGCTCGCCCTGATCCGCCACGATATGCCGGATGGCCACACGGCCCGGCGCGCGCTCGGCGTGATAGTCCAGAATGTCGGCAAAGTGCTGTGCCTGATCCACCATCGATCTCATCTCGTCACCCGTGAAAACTCGTGCCTGCACAGCGGCTCGGCAGGACTGCCGAACCACTCGCGGAAGAAGGAAAAACCTGCGTCTGTCGATCAGCTGAGCGAGCCTGCGGCCAGACGCAGCGAATCGCGTACCTGCGTGCCGGGAGACTCGACGAACATCGAGCTGACCAACTCCTCGGAGCGCATGGCCAGCACCGACAGCAGGGTGTCGCTGAGGCCATGGCTGCCCTCGCAGCCGCCCTGCAGGAAGATCTGCGCCTGGCAGTCCGCCCGCAGCGGCAGGCGATATTGGCGGTCGACCGCATCGCCCTCGATGTAGTCGGCGAAGCCCGCCAGCAGCGTGCGGTGGTAGTCGCGGCGATAGCCGGTGGCGAGGATCACCGCATCGAATCGCTCGCTGTGCGGTTCGCCGCCCAGGGTGTGGCGTAGGCTCAGTTCCACACCGCCGTCATCGACAGCCACAGCCATGACTTCACGGTGAGTGAGCAAGCGATGAGGGTGCTGACCGCGAACCTTCTGCTGGTAAAACAGGTGGTAGATCTTCTCGATCAGCTCCAGATCGACCACCGAGTAGTTGGTGTTGCGGTACTCGCTGAGCATCTGCGCGCGCTGCGCGGGATCCTGGGCGAAGATGCGGTCGGTGAAGTCGGCGTTGAAGATCTCGTTGACGAAGGGGCTGTCGTCCGACGGCTTGAGGCTGCCGCCACGCACCAGCAGGCTGGCCTCGACCTGCGGAAAGCGGCATGCGAGGTCATGGAAGATTTCCGCAGCGCTCTGCCCACCACCAATGATGGCGATACGACGTGGGCGACTGCCATCGCCCAGCATGGCATCGAGCGCGCCCAAGTAACGCGAGGAATGCACGATGCGTGGATCAGTCATGCCGGCGAAGGCCGCCGGAATCTGCGCCACGCCACCGATACCCAGCACCAGGTTGCGCGCGCGGCGACGCGTGCTCTGCCCGTCGCTGCCACGCGAGACCACCTCGACACCGGCACAGACGCCAGCGCTGTAGAACGGCTCGATACTGGTCACCTCCTCACCGTAATGCACCTGCCCGGCGAACGCATCGGCGGCCCAGCCGAGGTAGTCGTTGAACTCCTCGCGGCTGGGGTAGAAGGTCTTCAGGTTGATGAAATCCTCCAGGCGCCCGCATGCCTTGAGGTAGCTGATGAAGGTGAAGCGACTGGCCGGGTTGCGCAGTGTGGCGAGATCCTTGAGGAAGGAGATCTGCATGCTCGAACCGTCGATCAGCATGCCCTCATGCCAACTGAAGGCAGGCTTGCGCTCGATGAAGCAGACATTAGGCTCTCGCCCGTTGCGCTGGGCGAACTCTTCGGTGGCAATGGCCAGAGCCAGGTTAGAGGGCCCGAAGCCAACCCCGATATAGTCATGAACGAGCCCCATAAATCCTCCCGATATCTGCATGCTGAATGGGCGGTTCGCCAGCCGAAATGAACTGGAAAACATTCTCATTAACACTGACGAACGAGAGGGAGGAATGTTTAGGGCAATTGTCTGCGGAATGGGAAATCACTTCGGTAAAACGACTGCGCCCGCATGATGCGGGCGCAGTGAGGGCAACCAATGCTCAGGAATGGGCGGCGCCACCGATCTCCAGCAGCGCGTTGCGACTGGCCCGGGCGCGATGCTCGCCCTGCAATTCATGCAGCTGCCCGCCATCCATCTTCAGCAGGCGGTCGGCCTGATCGAAGTAGTGATCATCATGGCTGATGGCGAATACGGTCTTACCTGCGGCCTTCAATTGCGGCAGCAGCTCGCGGTAGAACACCTGGCGGAACAGCGGATCCTGATCGGCGGCCCATTCATCGAGCAGGAGGATGTCGCGCGCTTCGAGCAAAGCCAGGAGCAAGGCCAGACGCTTGCGTTGACCGGCAGACAGGCGCGTGTCGCGCAGGCGCCCCGCCGCCACCTGTACCTTATGGCGCATGTGCAGGCTGCCCAGCCAATGCTCGAGCTCTTCATCCGATGCCGCCACGCCGTGCGGGCCAAGCAGCTGCGAGAACAGGTGATAGTCAGTGAACACCGATGCGAACAACTGACGGTAGGCCGGCCACTCCTGAGGCCCGAGCACCCGGCCATCGACACGTATCTCGCCGCGCTGCGGGAGGTACAACCCCGTCAGCAGACGCGCCAGCGTCGACTTGCCGCTGCCGTTGCCACCGACCAGAAATACCGTCTCGCCGCACTCCAGGCGCAGGCTGACCGGCCCCACGTCAAAGCCGGGTTCGCCATCCTGGGCCGGATAGCGATATTCCACCTCATGCAGCTCCAGCACCTGCCACTGCCCGCTCAAGGGGTCGGCCGGATGCTCGAATGCCTCCACATGCGGCGCCAGCGCCAGCGATTCGACCTTGTCCAGCGCCACGCGCCCGGCGATCTGCGCCGGGATCGCCGCCACCGCCGACACCAGCGGTGTACGCATGAACAGAATGGTCAGCGCGTAGGTCGAGGCCACCGCCGTGGAGGCCCAACCCAGGCCGTTGGCCAGGTAGAACACCAGGCCGATGGTGCCCAGCACCATGATGTTGGCCCAGTTGCTGGCCAGGCCGTGGTAACGGTCGGCCAGGGTCACGTGATCGCGATAGGCGCGCGCGCTGAGGTCGAACTCGTCCTCGTACAGGCGCTGCGCGCGGTCGCGGTTAAGGGTCAGCTCCTTGCGCCCGTCGATCACCGCCTGGTAGTCGCCGTACAAACGATCCTCGGACTCACGCAGCATGCGCAGGTGGTGATTGAGGCGTCCGACCAGCAGCCAGCCTACGCCGAGGGTGAAGCTCATCCACAGCAATGTGGTGACGAACAGACCCGGCGAGAGCCAGGCCAGATAAGCGAACGCCGCCAGCGTCAGCACGCTGCCATAGATCAGCTCGGGCAGATGCACGAAGGCCAGGGTGATATTGCGGATGTCGCTGGACAGGCTGGCAATGATGTTGGAGCCGCCAATGATCTCCAGGCGCTCGATGCTGGTGTCCAGCACCCGTTTCACCAACGCGCGGCGCATACGGTAGACGAAGCGATGACCCAGCGCCGTCAGCGACAGTTGCGCCGCCGAGGACAGCACCAGCAACAAGGCCAGCAAGGCGACGAACTGTCCCAGCGCCGCGCCCGGATTGCTCGCTGGGTTAAGCATGCGCTGATTGATGAAGGCAATCACCGCCACGCTGAGCAATGCGCTGCTCAGGCTGAGCCCCAGCACCAGCGCGATGGACCAGCGATATTCGTGGAAAACCAGACGCAGCAGCTTCATTCAAAACCTCTTGGCCAGGGGGCAGTTGCGCGCGCACTGCCCGTCGAGTCGAATACGGCAATGCCCTAGGGTATCGCGCAGAATCAGATTGATGAGCGCCGGCGACGCCCCCAGTTGAGTCGCCACCTCGCGCTGGGTGAGGCCATCGAGCTGACTGAGCTTGAACACCCGACGCATGCGCGGGGTCAGCTCGGCCAGGGCATCGAGCAACTGGCGCACCGCCTGCTGCCCGCCTACGGCCTGCTCCGGGGAGATTTCCGAGGGTTGCAGGTCAGCCAGCTCGGCGGCCGCACCGTAGCGCTGCTCCAGCTGCAAACGGCGCAGATGATCGATGGCCAGGTTGCGCACCAGGCGACTCAGATAACGCTCGGGCGCCTCCACGCGTGAGAGGTTGAGGCTGCCCTCCCACAACTTGAGAAAGGCATCCTGCAGAACATCCTCGGCTCTGCTGCGACAGCCAAGTACGCGCGTCGCCAGATTGAGCAACGGATGACGCTGAGCCTGATAGGCGGCCAGCAAGGCCTTGCGGTCGATGACCGCAGCAGCATGGCCATAAGCAGGTGCATTCGCGGCAAAGGACGGTAGAAAACCTCTCCGGCCCGAGGCCGGCAATGACTGTTGAGAACATTCCATGTGAGGTCAGGCTCTTGGCAAGGAGTGCCAATCCTGAATGCAAACACTTCTCATTGCAATAATGGCGAGACGCCTTGATGTGGCTAGACCCTGCCGACAATTGAAATGGCCGCACGGCATCACGCCGCAGTGGTATCAGCGGATGAACAATATGGCTGCAGATGATCGGGGAGTGCGTGGAGAACAGCGCGTTGCGACGAGCGTTCGCTGAACGCGGGGGAGATAAATCAGGATGGCGTCCCCTGCTGGAATCGAACCAGCATCTAGCCCTTAGGAGGGGCTTATTCTATCCGTTGAACTAAGGGGACACGGCCGTATTGGCAACGGCCGGGCCGCATCTTAGCGGCGGCGCACACATTTGTCATGTCGCCACCGCCCACTTCCTAGCGCTGCCAACCCTGGGAGACGACCTTGCTGGCCGTTGCTCGACGCACCGGCTGCAGGCCACCGCGCAAACGCTCCAACGCCATGCGATCGGCAATCGCGGTGGTGGTCGCGCCTTCACGTTCGGCGCGCTGGAAGATTTCCGTCAGGGTCGGGCCGATGTCTTCGATATGCGCCTTGAGCTGCGCGGCGCTGCCACCAGTGCGCTCGTAGCAGACATCGATGATGCCGCCGGCATTGATCGCGTAGTCCGGCGCGTACAGGCACTCACGGCGACGCAGCAACTCGGCCAGGCTGGCGTCGGCCAGTTGGTTGTTGGCGGCACCGGCGATGATCGGCGCGCGCAGGGCTTCCAGCGTCTGCAAGTTAATGATCGCGCCTAGCGCACACGGCGCGAACACGTCCACATCAAGACGGTAGATCTCATGCTGACCGACCGCAGTGGCACCCAGCTGGCTGACTGCGCGCTGCACGTTGGCCTCGACGATATCCGTCACCCACAGTTGGGCACCGGCCTCCTTGAGCAGTTTGGCCAGGCCGAAACCGACCTGCCCCACGCCCTGGATGGCCACGCGTACGCCCGTAAGATCCTGGCGGCCAAGGCGATGCGCCACAGCAGCCTGAATCCCTATGAACACACCATAGGCGGTCGAGGGCGATGGATCGCCGTCACGGCTGCCGCCACCGAAGGCTTCACGCTGCCCGGCACCGGCCACATGGCGGGTGCGCTCGGCCATGATGCGCATCTCGGCCACGCCGGTGCCGGAATCCGCTGCGGTGACATAGCGCCCGCCCAGGCTGTCGACAAAATCGCCCATGGCCTGGAACAGCGCCTCGCTCTTGCCGGTGTGCGGATCGCCGATGATCACCGCTTTGCCGCCCCCCAGCGGCAAGCGTGCCAGGGCCGACTTGTAGGTCATGCCGCGCGACAGGCGCAGCACGTCGCGCAGCGCCTCCTCGTCACTGGCGTAGTTCCACATGCGGCAGCCGCCCAGCGCCGGGCCGAGGGTGCTGTCGTGAATGGCGATGATGGCTTTCAGGCCACTGGCCTTGTCGTGGCCATAGACCACCTGTTCGTGCTGATCGAAGTCGACGTGAGTGAAGACGGACATCGGGTTACCTCGGTTATCTGGTCGTAAAAAGCCGCTCCTCTCCCGCACGGGAGAGGGTGGCAAAGGGGATAGGTTTGGGACTCAGGCGGCCGGTTCGAACAGCTGCACGGCGGCGATTTCGCTGATGGTCAGGCGTGCCTTGAGCTGCATCGCCTGCTCGCGCGCCTTGGCCAGCGCCGCTTCCTTGACATGGCCGTAGCCGCGGATCTGCTCAGGAATCTCGGCCAGTGCCACCGCCGTGCGGTAGTTGCCACCATTGAGCTCGCCCAGCAGGTAGGCCATGTTGGCTTCGTACTCTTCGATCAGCTCGCGCTCCAGGCGACGTTCGGCACTGTGGCCAAACGGATCGAGGGCGCTGCCACGCAGGAACTTGAAGCGCGCCAGTACGCCGAAGGCCTTGAGCATCCAGGGACCGAAGCTGCGCTTGCGCGGCTCACCTGTCACCGCATCGGGCTTGCTCAGCCAGCTCGGCGCCAGGTGGAACTGCAGCCGGTAGTCACCTTCGAACTGAGCTTCGAGTTGCTTGCGGAAGGTCGAATCGCTGTACAGCCGCGCCACTTCGTACTCGTCCTTGTAGGCCAGGAGTTTGAAGTAGTAGCGGGCCACGGCCTTGCTCAGGCGCTGCTGCGCATCGGTGTCGACCTTGCGCACACGCTCGACCAGCTCACGGTAGCGTTCGGCATAGGCCGCGTTCTGGTAGGCGGTCAGACGCTGCACACGGTCGGATATGATCTCCTCCAGGGTGCTGCAATGCGGCGCTTCGACCACCTTGGGCGCGGCGAGTTTTTCCACCGCAGCCAGGTCATGCGCAGCACGACGGCCCCAGAGGAAGGCCTGCTGGTTTAGCTCGATAGCCACGCCGTTGAGTTCGATGGCCTTGTTGATCGCCTCAGCCGATACCGGCACCAGTCCCTTTTGGTATGCATAGCCGAGCATGAACAGGTTGGTGGCGATGCTGTCACCGAGCAGGCGAGTGGCCAGGCGGGTAGCGTCGACAAAGCGGGTCTTGCCCTCGCCCACCGCCTCGCTGATCGCCTCGCGCATGGCAGCGCCGGGCACCTGGGCGTCCGGGTTGCGGGTGAATTCGGCAGTGGCCGCCTCATGGCTGTTGATCACCGCATGGGCGATCTTGTCGTTGAGCTTGGCCAGCGCCTCTTCACTGGACGACACCACCAGGTCGCAGCCCAGCAGCAGATCGGTCTCCCCGGCGGCGATACGCACGGCGTAGATATCGCTCTGCTGCGCGGCGATACGAATGTGGGTGATCACCGGGCCGAACTTCTGCGCCAGGCCAGCCTGGTCGAGCACGGTGCAGCCCTTGCCTTCGATATGCGCAGCCATGCCCAGCAGCGCACCGACGGTGGTCACACCGCTACCGCCAACGCCAGGCAGGAGAATGTTCCAGGGCCGGCTCAGGGCCGGTTGCTTGGGCTCCGGCAAGGCGATAAACAGCGCGCTCAAGCCAACGGCCTCAGGCTTGCGCAGGCCACCGCCGTGTACGGTGACGAAGCTCGGGCAAAAACCTTCCAGGCAACTGAAGTCCTTGTTGCAGGCACTCTGGTCGATCTCGCGCTTGCGCCCCAGTTCGGTTTCCAGCGGCAATACCGACAGGCAATTGGATTTCACGCTGCAATCACCACAACCCTCGCACACGGCCGGGTTGATGAAAGCGCGCTTGGCCGGGTCGACCAGCTTGCCGCGTTTGCGCCGACGGCGTTTCTCTGTGGCGCAGGTCTGGTCGTAGAGGATCACCGAGCAGCCTTTGACTTCACGCAACTCGCGCTGCACAGCGTCCAGCTCGCGACGGTGATGGAAGGTCACGCCCGGCGCGAAGGTGGCGCGGGTCGGGTACTTGTCCGGCTCGTCGCTGACCAGGGCGATGCGCTTGACGCCCTCGGCATGCACCTGCTGGCTGAGCTGGTCGATACGCAGTTCGCCGTCGAGGGGCTGGCCGCCAGTCATGGCTACCGCGTCGTTGTAGAGGATCTTGTAGGTGATGTTGACCCCGGCGGCCACGGCCGCACGCAGGGCCAGATGGCCGGAGTGGAAGTAGGTGCCGTCGCCGAGGTTCTGGAACACATGCGGCGTATCGGTAAACGGCGCCTGGCCGATCCAGGTGGCGCCCTCGCCGCCCATCTGGGTGAAGGTGTCGGTGCTGCGGTCCATCCACTGGGTCATGTAGTGGCAGCCGATGCCACCGAGAGCGCGACTGCCTTCCGGCACCTTGGTCGAGCTGTTGTGCGGGCAACCGGAGCAGAAATGCGGGGTGCGCACGGTCTTGTGCTTGGGCGCGGCCAGGGCCTTTTCCTTGGCATCGAGGAAGGCCAGGCGCTCTTCGATGGTCGGGCTGCTGTAGATCGGCGCCAGGCGCTTGGCGATCACCCGGGCGATCATCGCCGGAGTCAGCTCGCCCAGATTCGGCAGCAACGAATTACCCTGCTCGTCGAACTCGCCGACCACCCGCGGACGCTTGCCCACCGGCCAGTTGTAGAGCTGACCGGTGAGCTGGTCTTCGATGATGCTGCGTTTTTCTTCCACCACCAGAATTTCGTCCAGGCCTTCGGCGAACTGGTGCACCGACACCGGCTCCAGCGGCCAGCTCATGCCGACCTTGAGCACGCGCAGGCCAACCTTGGCGCACAGTGCCTCGTCCAGACCGAGGTCATCCAGGGCCTGGCGTACATCGAGGTAGGACTTGCCGGTGGTGATGATGCCCAGACGCGGGTTGGGCGAATCGAGCTTGACCTGGTTGAGGTTGTTGGCCAGGGCGAAGGCGCGGGCAGCGTAGATCTTGTAGACGTTGAGGCGCTTTTCCTGGGCCAGGGGCGGATCGGGCCAGCGGATGTGCACGCCGTCTTCCGGCAGTTGGAAATCCTCGGGGATCTTTATCTGGATACGCAGTGGATCGACGTCCACCACGGCCGAGGAGTCGACGTTCTCGGCGATGGTCTTCAGCGCCACCCAGCAGCCGCTGTAGCGCGACAGCTCCCAGCCGATGATGCCGTAGTCCAGCACTTCCTGGACGTTGGCCGGGTTGAGCACCGGGATCGACGCGGCGATGAACGCATGCTCGCTCTGGTGGGCGATGGTCGAGGACTTGCAGCCATGATCGTCGCCGGCCAGCACCAGCACGCCGCCATGCTTGGAAACACCGGCCGAGTTGCCGTGCTTGAACACGTCACCGCTGCGGTCGACGCCCGGCCCCTTGCCGTACCACATGGCGAACACGCCGTCGTAGCGGGCGCCGGGGAACAGGTTGGCCTGCTGGCTGCCCCACACCGCTGTGGCGCCCAGCTCTTCGTTGACGCCGGGCTGGAAGTGGATGTGGTTTTCCTTCAGGTACTCGCGCGCGTCCCACAGGCTCTTGTCCAGGCCACCCAGGGGCGAGCCGCGATAGCCGGAGATGAAGCAGGCGGTATTGAGTCCGAAGGCGGCATCACGCTGCTTCTGCAGCATGGGCAGGCGGGTGAGCGCCTGAGTGCCGGTCAGGTAGAGGTGACCAGTAGCGAGGCGGTATTTGTCATCCAGGCGGATTTCGGCCAGTGACATGGAGCGCTCCTTTTATTTTTATGGCGAGCACGGGGAGCGCGACGGTAAACACGCTCCGTTGAGTCCTGCCGCAGGATCACTGCGACGGATTTGCCTAAAGCATGACTGGAGGGTTCCGCTTTTTTCTTTCTATTTTCGAGTATCGAAGGCGATACTTCGCATGATCCATCCAACAATCACAACAAATTGGAAACAATCATGCAGGACAAGCTCAGCCCTATCGACCGGCGGATTCTCCGCCTGCTGCAACACGATGCCGACCTCTCGGCCGCCGAAGTAGCGGAAAAGGTCGAGCTATCGCAATCGCCCTGCTGGCGGCGTATTCATCGTATGCAGGAAGAAGGGCTAATCGAGCGCAAGGTCGCCCTGCTCAACCACAAGCGTCTGGGGTTTGGTATCACGGTGTTCGTCGACATCAAGCTGTCGGCCCACGGGCGCGGCAATCTGGATGAGTTCGAGCGGGCCGTGGTCGGCTACCCGCAGGTGCTGGAGTGCTACAGCATGGCCGGCGGCTCGGACTACCTGCTCAAGGTGGTGGCCAAGGACATCGCCGATTACGAGCGTTTCCTGCGCGACCACCTGCTGCAGCGCCCGCATGTGCACGAGGCGCACTCACATATCGCCATGAGCGAGGTCAAGCGCACCACCGAGCTGCCGCTGGATTAACGCCCTGCCCTGCGCGCCCGCCAAGCGGCCAGCAACGATGGGCCGAGTGCGGTGAGTGCCGAGCCCAGCACCACCACCACGGCGCCTGCGTAGGCGATCCAGTTGACCTGCTCAGGCAGCACGTGGTCCGGCCACCAGGTCGAGGCCAAGGCCACGGAGACGAAGGTCACCAGCGGTGTCAGCGCCAGGGTCGCGCTGACCCGTGAAGCTTCCCAATGCGCCAGCGCCTCGGCGAAAGCGCCGTAGGCGACCAGGGTATTCAGGCAGCAGGCCAGCAGCAGCCAGCCCTGCAGCGGGCTCAACTCCAGTACCTGCATTGGCTGCGCCCAGGGTGTCAGCAGCAGCGCGCACGCCAGGTAGATGACCATCATCACCTGCACCGAATTCCACGAGGTCAGCAGTTGCTTCTGCGCCAGGCCGTAGAAGGTCCAGACAAAGGCAGCCGCCAGCACGGTCAGCACCCCGGTGGTATAGGTGGTCAGCGAGGTCAGCAGCTCACCCAGACGCTGATTGAAGAACAGGCCGAAGCCCAGCAGCATGACCATCAGGCCAATCGCCTGACCCAGGCTGAAGCGTTCGCGAAAGACGAACAGACTGCTGATCAGCAGCAGAATCGGCGCCACCTGGATCACCAGTTGCGTGGTCCCGGGGCTGAGCAGATTGAGTCCGACCAGATACAGCACGTAGTTGGCCGTCAGCCCGCCGATAGCCAGCGCCAGCAGCCAACCGCCCTTGCGTCCCAGCGGCCGAAAACGCGGCAACCGGCGACTCGCAGCGAGATAGGCAAACAGCAGAGAACCGGCCACGGCCAGGCGATACCAAGTGACCGTTACCGGGTCCATCACCTGCAGAACTTCTTTCAACTTGATTGGCAGGATGCCCCAGAGCACGGAAGTGATCAGGGCGAGCAGCAGGCCGTACATCCAACGGCCGGAAGAAATGTGCATGGCAACCTCTGGCAGGCGGCCAACAGAGCATGTCGACCGCAGTGGGTCATTCTAGGAGAGGCATGCACACCTACACAGCAACAGTTCAGCCCGGTTGCCGAGCGAAACTGTACTGCTCAGCATCCGCAGGACGCCAGCCGACCGGCGCCAATAATCCATAAAATCCGCCAAAAGACGCTAACAGGCTGCCAAAATCTACCATCTGTCGTTTTGCCAAGCACGTCGCATTGGCCACAGTAGACTCAGATTATCCAGAACCTGCAGATGGAGCTCTCACCATGTTCGGCCAACGCGATATCGACCCCCAACCGGGCACGCATTACCGCAGTTCACGTCTGAGCGCCGTCAACGGCCAATACTTCTTCGCCACTCGCGAAGGCACGCTGGAAGGCCCCTTTATCTCCCGCCATGACGCCGAGCAGAGCATCACGCGCTATATCGAGCGCATGACCATGGCCGACAAGCTGCTGCGCCACAGCAGCGAGCACATCGACCATCTGCAGCGACGTGAAGCGCTCAAGCACAATCAGGAGCTGTGAGCCCTCGCCTTACAGATGCGCCAAGCCCAAGTCGCCCCGATGCGCCGCGAGATGCGGCAACACCGCAGCCAGCAAAGGCTCCTTGAAGGCATCCTGAAAGCGATGCGCCAGTCCCGGAATCAACTTGAGCTCTGCACCCTTGATATGCGCCGCCACGTGTACGCCATGCATCACCGGCAGTAACGGATCGGCCGTACCGTGCACCACCAGCGTCGGTACTTTCAGACGATTGAGCAGCTCGACCCGACTCGACTCGGCAAGAATCGCCAGCAGCTGACGCTGCACCCCTTCAGGATTGAAGGCGCGGTCATAAGCCTGTTCGGCCTGATGTAAGAGCAAAGCACGATCATCATGCACCGCAGGGCTGCCGAGCGCCGCGAGCAAATCTGCCTGCTGTTGCAGCGCAGCCTCGCGACTCACTGCCTCGCGCCTTGCCAGCAGCGCCACCAGCGCATCGCAGGGTGCAGGCAACCCTTGAGCACTCGAGCTGGTCATCACCAGCGTCAGACTGAGAACGCGCTGCGGCGCCACATCGGCCAGGTGCTGGGCGATCATGCCGCCCATGCTCGCGCCCAGCACATGGAAGTTGTCGACGCCCAGACGGTCCATCAAGCCCAGGGCATCGCCAGCCATGTCGCGCAGGTGATACGGCGCGCCGAGCGACAGACCCAGGCGATAGCGCAGCACTTCATAAGGTAGGTTGATGCTTGGCGCTGGTCGCCGCCAGGTGCTCAGCCCCACGTCACGATTGTCGAAGCGCACGACGCGAAAACCCTGCTGACACAGGCGCTCAACCACCTCGTCAGGCCAGTGGATCAACTGTCCGCCCAGCCCCATGACCAGCAGCAGCGCCGGATCGCGCTCGCTGCCGATGCTTTGATAAGCCAGACGCACCTCGCCGACATCCGCATAACGGGTCGGCTCGGACAGGTCGCAACGATTGGCCGCAAAAGACGGCAGGCCGCAAAGCAACGCGGCCAGGAAAATTAATGCACGCATGGAAACACCAGAAACGCAGAACCCCACTGAAACGCGAGTCTGATGAAAGTCGCTCGACGGCGCTGCCACACAAGCGTGACAGTTTGATGAATGGGGACGAACGGTTGCCCGGATGGTGACCAGAGGTGCGATCCAGAGCGTCGCGAACGCCCCTCCTACCTACCTGTAGGAGGGGCTTTAGCCGCGATCAGGGGGAAATCAGGCCAGCTCGGCACGCAACTGCCTGGCTGCGGCCACCATATTCACCAACGCGGCCTCGGTTTCCGGCCAGGCGCGGGTTTTCAGGCCGCAATCGGGGTTGACCCACAGGCGTTCGAGCGGGATACGCCGCGCTGCCTTGCGCAACAGCCCGGCCATCTCGGCGCTGTCAGGCACACGCGGCGAGTGGATGTCATAGACCCCCGGGCCGATCTCGTTGGGATAGTCGAAGCGCTCAAACGCCTCCAGCAACTCCATATCCGAACGCGACGTCTCGATGGTGATCACGTCAGCATCCATCGCTGCGATGGACTCGATCACATCGTTGAACTCGCTGTAGCACATGTGGGTGTGGATCTGCGTTTCGTCACGCACGCCGCTGGCGGTCAGGCGGAAAGCTTCGGTGGCCCAGTCCAGGTAGTGCTGCCAGGCGGCCTGACGCAACGGCAAACCCTCACGGAAGGCCGCCTCGTCGATCTGGATGATCTTGATGCCGGCTGCCTCCAGGTCCACCACCTCGTCACGAATCGCCAGCGCCAGTTGCCGAGCCTGCACTTCGCGGGAAACATCCTCGCGCGGGAAAGACCACATCAGCATGGTCACCGGGCCGGTCAGCATGCCTTTCATGATCTTGTCGGTCAGGCCCTGGGCGTAGGTGGTCCACTCCACGGTCATCGCCTGCGGGCGGCTCAGATCACCGACTATTACCGCCGGTTTCACGCAACGTGAGCCGTAGCTCTGCACCCAGCCGAAGCGGGTGAAGGCATAGCCATCGAGTTGCTCGGCGAAGTACTCGACCATGTCGTTGCGCTCGGCCTCACCATGCACCAGCACGTCCAGACCCAGACGCTCCTGCACCTGCACCGCATGGCGAATTTCGCTATGCATGGCCTCGGTGTACTCGGCCGCGCTGAGCTTGCCCTGCTTGAACGACTGTCGCGCCAGGCGAATCGCCGAGGTCTGCGGGAAGGAGCCGATGGTGGTGGTCGGCAACAATGGCAGTTGCAGGCACTCACGCTGCTGTTCGATGCGCTCGGCGAACGGCGACTGACGCTGGGCATGACGCGGACGAATCGCCGCCAGGCGCGCCTGTACCTCAGGCTTGTGAATACGTTTTGAAGCTGCACGAGCGGCCTGCACTGCCCGACTCGCCGCTAGTGCGGATTGCACAGCAACATCCTGCGGCGCCTCCAGGGCCTTGCCGAGCAACGCGACCTCCTGACATTTCTGCACGGCAAAGGCCAGCCAGCTTTTCAGTTCGGCATCGAGCTGGTCTTCACGAGCCAGATCCACCGGGCTGTGCAACAGCGAGCAGGACGGCGCCACCCACAACCGCTCGCCCAGGCGTTCGTGAGCGTGATGCAGCAACTCGAGTACCTTCTCCAGATCGCAGCGCCAGACGTTGCGCCCGTTGACCACGCCCAGCGACAACACTTTATAAGCAGGCAGCCGATCGAGAATGGTCGGGTACTGCTCCGGCGCACGCACCAGGTCGATATGCAGACCGTCCACCGGCAGGTTGGCGGCCAGACCGAGGTTGTCTTCCAGGCCGCCAAAATAGGTGGCGATCAGCTTCTTGCAGGGTTCGCGCTGAATCAGGTTGTAGGCGCGCTCGAAGGCGTTCTTCCACGCCTGCGGCAGATCGAGCACCAGAATCGGCTCGTCGATCTGCACCCACTCCACACCTTGCGCGGCCAGACGCTGGAGAATCTCGCCATAGACCAGCAGCAGACGCTCGAGCAGTTCCAGCTTGTCAAAATCAGCGCCTTTGGCCTTGCCCAGCCACAGGTAGGTCAGCGGGCCGATCAGCACCGGTTTGACGTTGTGCCCAAGGGCATGCGCCTCAGCCACTTCCTCGAATAGCTGCTCCCAGCTCAGGGCGAACTGCTGGTCAGCACTGAACTCCGGCACCAGGTAGTGGTAGTTGGTATCGAACCACTTCGTCATTTCCTGGGCGTGAGCACCACCGCAGCAACTGCCATTGCTCGTGTTTGCAACGGCCCCACGGGCCATGGCGAACAGGGTCTCCAGCGTCGGCTTGCCGGCGGCCGGGCGAAAGCGCTCGGGAATCACACCGAAGGCCAGCGAATGACCAAGCACCTGGTCGTACCAGGCGAAGTCGCCCACCGGCAGCAGGTCGATGCCGGCATCCTTCTGCAGTTGCCAGTGTTCGGCGCGCAGACGCTGGCCAACGGTGCGCAGGCCGGCTTCGTCCAGCTCACCTTTCCAGTGGGCTTCGAGGGCTTTCTTCAGTTCGCGGTCGCGACCGATGCGCGGGAAACCGAGGGAATGGGACAAGGCCATGTCGTGACGCTCCAGAATCAATCGAGATGGCGCCATTCTCGGCATCGATTCCGAGTGAGACAAACTCAAGATTTTCGTCTTGATCTAAAGATTTACTCATGTAGGCTGTATGAACCATTTTCATCCAGCTCTGGTATTGGATGAGTGAAACCCTCGCAGAGACCCGCCATGCTCGAGCTACGCCACCTGAAAACCCTGCACGCCCTGCGCGAAACCGACAGCCTGGTGGAGGCCGCCGAACGCCTGCACCTGACCCAGTCGGCCCTTTCGCACCAGTTCAAAGAGCTGGAAGAACGCCTGGGTCTGCAGCTGTTCGTGCGCAAGACCAAACCCGTGCGCTTCACCAGCGCCGGCCTGCGTCTGCTGCAACTGGCCGACGCCACCCTGCCGCTGCTGCGCGGCGCCGAGCGTGATTTGGCGCGCCTGGCCGGTGGCACCGCTGGCCGCTTGCACATGGCCATCGAATGCCACAGCTGCTTCCAGTGGCTGATGCCAACCATCGACCAGTTCCGCGATGCCTGGCCGGAAGTGGAACTGGACCTGGCCTCGGGCTTCTCCTTCGCCCCGCTGCCCGCGCTGGCCCGGGGCGATCTGGACCTGGTGGTGACTTCGGACCCCATCGAGCTGGCCGGCATCACCTACGTGCCACTGTTCACCTACGAGGCCATGCTCGCCGTGGCCAATCAGCACCGCCTGGCGCACAAGGCCTACATCCAGCCTCAGGACCTGGCCTCGGAAACCCTGATCACCTACCCGGTGGAACGCGACCGCCTGGACATTTTCACGCGCTTTCTCGAACCCAACGATATCGAGCCGGCTCAGGTGCGCACCTCCGAACTGACAGTGATGATGATGCAACTGGTGGCCAGCGGCCGTGGCGTGTGCGGCCTGCCCAACTGGGCGCTGCACGAGTACAGCTCGCGCGGCTACGTCAGCGCCAAGCGCCTGGGCGAAAAAGGGCTGTTCGCCACACTCTACGCGGCGATTCGCACCGACATGCTCGACGCGCCATTCATGCGCGACTTCCTGCTCACCGCCAAGGACACCTCCTTCGCCAGCCTCGAAGGCGTCAGCGTGGCGCGCTGAGCGTCGCCTCACGGGGCAAGGATCGAGCGAATGTCGTAGGGCGGGTTAGCCGCCAGCCACCTTCCGCAATTCCCCCCCGCAATGTCTGTTGCGGCGTAACCCGCCATCGGCGCAACGCGTTTCATCGCCTGGTGGGTTAGAAGCTTCGCCCCGGGGCGGGGCTCCTACATCCTTGTGGGAGCCCCGCCTCGCGGCGAATGAGGCAGTGAACGGCTACCCGCCAATTGCCTTGTTACAACTCCCGCCTTGCCGCATTGTGACCAACAGTCATAGCATGACCAACGGTCACAACTCTTCGCGGAAAGCCCATGCGCTACCAGGATCAACTCTTCCAGCAACGGGAAAACGCCCTGCTGCAATCCGCTCGCCAGCTGTTTCAGGAGCAATCCTGGGATCGCGTCACCATTGCCGAAGTGGCGCGTCACGCCGGCATCGGCAAGGGCACGGTGTACAAGCACTTTTCCAGCAAGGAGGCGCTCTACGCGCGCCTGGTGCTGGACTGCTCGCGCCAGCATCTGAGCGAACTGCGTGAGACCGCAAACCAGGCTCCGCCTCGCGAAGCCATGCGCCATGTGATTCGTCGCGCCTTCGAACAACTGCTGGCCGACCCACTGCAAGCCCAACTCTGCCTGCTGTGCGACCGCCCCGCTTTCCAGGAACGCCTGGACGCGCCCTACCGTGAACAGTTCCTCGAGCTGGAAGGTCAGTACATGGCGCTGTTCAACCAACTGCTGCAAGGCAGCTTCAGCGAACTGCAACTCTCCCCCACTGATTGCCAACGCCTGCTGTGGGGCGTGGAGGCTTGCGTCAATGGCGTGATGGCCCGCATCGCCTCCGGCGGCTTCGCCCATTGGGCCGAACCCATCGAGCTGGACGCCTATTTCCAGCGCGTCACCGATTTCATCATTGCCGGCCTGCAAGGCCAGGCCGCCGCGCTGCACGCAGCGCCTGCACTCAGCGAGTAAACCCACATGTTCGCCCAACTCAGCAAGCGTCCCTGGATCATCGCCGTCGTCATCACAGTCCTGCTGCTGGCTTGGCTGTTCAGCGGCGATCGTTTCGTCGCTCGCGACGATGTCGAGCCCGACCAACCCGCCACCACCAATGATCTGGCGCGCGTCGAAATTCAATGGCTGGAAGCCCAACCCATGCAACGCCAGCATGTGGTGCAGGGGCAGATCGAAGCCTGGCGCCGTGTGGAACTGCGCGCCCAGGTCAGTGGCAGCGTGCAGAACCTGGACCAGGACAAGGGCAACCGCGTCGCTGCCGATCAACTGCTGCTGAGCATTTCGCCTGACGACCGCCCGGCCCAAGTCGCGCGCAGCGAGGCCGATGTGCGCCAGCGCCAGAGCGACGTCACCGCCGCCAAGCGCCTGCGCGAGCGCAGCCTGGTTTCCGCCAACGAGCTGATGCGCCTGGAGAGCGAACTGGCCAAGGCCCGCGCCGAACTCGACAGCGCCCGCCTGCAGCAGCGCAACACCAAGATCAAGGCGCCATTTGCCGGTATCTATGACCAGCGCATGGTCGAACTGGGTGATTTCGTCCAGCCCGGCCAGAGCCTGCTGACCCTGGTGGATATCGACCGGCTCAAGGTCAGCGCGCAGATCGCCCAGCAGCAGGTCACCCAGCTCGAACTGGGCCAACCGGTAAAAGTTGAACTGCTCGACGGCCGCACGCTGCAAGGCGAGCTGCACTTTATTGCCGCAGCCGCGGACCCCGGCTCGCGCAGCTTCCGCATCGAGGTCAAGGTGGACAACCCGGACGGCCTGCGCCTGGCCGGCGCCAGCGCCACCCTGCACATCCAGACCGGCGAAGCCATGGCCCATCGCCTGTCCCCTGCCCTGCTCAGCCTGGACGAAACCGGCCGCCACGGCGTCAAGTGGGTCAATGACGCGCAGCGCGTGGAGTTCACCCCGGTGCAACTGATCAGCGTCGACAATCAGGGCGCCTGGGTCAGCGGCCTGCCGCCGAAGGTGGCGTTGATCACCCTCGGCCAGGGCTTCGTCCAGCCCGGTCAGCAGGTACGTACGCAACTCGCGGCCGAGGGCAGTTGAGATGCACGCACTGATCGCTGCCGCACTCGACCGTAGCCGTACCACCATCCTGGTCCTGCTGTTCCTGCTCTGCGGCGGGCTGGTGGCCTACATCGCCATGCCCAAGGAATCCAACCCGGACGTGGTCATTCCCATCATCTATGTTTCGGTGACCCTCGAAGGCATCAGCCCGGAAGATGGCGAACGCTTGCTGGTGCGCCCACTGGAGCAGGAGCTGCGCAGCCTCGAGGGCGTCAAGGAAATGCGCTCGGTATCCAGCGAAGGACACGCCTCGGTGACCCTGGAGTTCGACGCCGGCTTCGACGCCAAGGTGGCACTGGCCGACGTGCGCGAGAAGGTCGATACCGCGCGCAGCAAGCTGCCTGAAGAAGCCGACGAGCCGACCGTCACCGAGGTCAACGTGGCGCTGTTCCCGGTCTTGTCGGTGGGGCTGTCCGGGCCGATTGCCGAGACCGAGCTGGTGTACATCGCCCGGCGCCTGAAGGAGAACATCGAAGGCATCGCCGAAGTGCTGTCGGTGGAGATCGGCGGTGACCGTGAAGACCTACTGGAAATCGTCGTCGACCCGCAGGTACTCGACAGCTACGGCATCGACTACAACGAGCTGTTCAACCTGGTCAGCCGCAACAACCGCCTGGTCGCTGCCGGCAGCCTGGATACCGGCGCAGGCCGCATGAGCATGAAGGTGCCCGGCGTCATCGAAGACCTTGAAGACGTGATGCGCATGCCGATCAAGGTGGTCGGTGACAGCGTGGTCACCTTCGCCGACGTCGCCACCATTCGCCGCACCTTCAAGGACCCCACCGGCTTCGCCCGCATCAACGGCCAGCCAGCCATCGTGCTGGAAGTGGCCAAGCGCAGCGGCGCCAACATCATCGAGACCATCGATCAGGTCAAGGCGCTGATGGAGCAGGCCAAGCCCCTGCTGCCGCCGGGCGTTGAAGTCAGCTACATCATGGATCAGTCGCAGGAAGTGCAGAGCATGCTCGGCGACCTGCTCAACAACGTGCTCACCGCCATCGTCCTGGTGCTGATCCTGGTGGTAGCGAGCATGGGCATGCGTTCGGCGCTGCTGGTCGGCCTGACCATTCCCGGCGCCTTCCTCAGCGGCATCCTGCTGATCTGGATGCTCGGCTTCACCCTCAACATCGTCGTGCTGTTCAGCCTGATCCTGGTGGCCGGCATGCTGGTCGACGGCGCCATCGTCGTCTCCGAGCTGGCCGACCGCTACCTGCATCAGGGGCAGACGCCCCGTCAGGCCTGGGCCAACGCGGCCACGCGGATGGCCTGGCCGGTGATCGCCTCCACCGCCACCACCCTGGTGGTGTTCCTGCCGCTGCTGTTCTGGCCCGGCGTGGTCGGCCAGTTCATGAAGTACCTGCCGGCCACGGTGATTCTCTGCCTGCTGGCATCGCTGGCCATGGCCCTGATATTTCTGCCGGTGCTCGGCGCCGTCACCGGCGGCCAGGCACGCCCACAGGCCCCCAGCGCCAGCCGCGCCGGCAACGCCTACCGCAATCTGCTGGTGGTGCTGCTCAAGCGCCCGGGCCTGACCCTGCTCGGCATGCTGGCGCTGATCGCGCTGATCTACGTCGGCTATGGCCGCTTCAATCATGGCGTGGAGTTCTTCCCCGACGTCGAGCCGGAAAGCGCGCAGATCTGGCTGCGCGCACGCGGCGATCTATCTGTGCAGGAGAAGGACGCCCTGCTCCAGCAGGTGGAAAAGCAGGTGATCGGCATGCGTGAGGTCAAGGCGCTGTATGCGCGCTCCCTGGCCCAGCCGGAAGGCCAGCAAGGCCAGCTCGGCGCCGACGTGATCGGCACCCTGCAATTCCAGTTCGTCGACTGGCACCAGCGCCGCCCGGCCAAGGACATCCTCGCCGAAATGAGCCAGCGCACCGCCGGCATTCCCGGCGTGGTGCTGGAGTTCCGCAAGCAGGAACAGGGCCCCACCGACGGCAAGCCGGTGAAACTGCAGATCAGCTCGCTGGACCCGGCACTGGGCGAGCAGTGGGTCGAGCGTATCCGCGGGGAAATGACGCGGCTCGGCGGCTTCGCCGATATCGAGGACGACCGCGCCCTGCCCGGCATCGAATGGCGGATCAAGGTCGACCGCGAGGCCGCCGCGCGCTTCGGCGCGGACGTACTCAGCGTCGGCAACGCGGTGCAGATGATCACCAACGGCCTGAAACTGGCGACCTACCGCCCCGAGGATGCCACCGACGAAGTGGACATCCGTGTGCGCCTGCCCGGTAACTGGCGCTCGCTCGACCAACTCGGCCGCCTGACGCTCAACACAGCGGCCGGCCAGGTACCGCTGAGCAACTTCGTCGACCTGCAGCCTGCGCCCAAGGTCGGTACCCTGCGCCGCGTCGATGGTGACCGCACCATCACCCTGCAGGCCGACCTGGCCGAAGGTGCGCGCCTGGACGAACGCCTCAAGACGTTGCGCGAAGCGCTCGGCGATGTACCGGCCGAGGTCAAGGTGAAGTTCGCCGGCGAGGATGCCGACCAACGCGAGGCGGCCACCTTCCTGATGACCGCCTTCGTCGTCGCCATTTTCCTCATGGCGATCATCCTGGTGACCCAGTTCAACAGCCTCTACCAGGCGGCACTGGTGCTGTCAGCCATCGTCCTCTCCACTGCCGGCGTGCTGATGGGCCTGCTGGTCAATGGCCAGTCGTTCGGCATCGTCATGGTCGGCATGGGCCTGATCGCCCTGGCCGGCATTGTGGTGAACAACAACATCATCCTGATCGACACCTACAACCAGTTGCGCCGCCAGGGCCTGGAACCGCGTGAAGCGGCGCTGGAAACCGGTAGCCTGCGCCTGCGTCCGGTGCTGCTCACCGCAGTGACCACCATCCTCGGGCTGATGCCCATGGTGCTCAGCATCAACGTCGACCTGGTGACCCCGAGCCTCGGCTTCGGCGCTCCCTCGACGCAGTGGTGGACGCAACTGTCTAGCGCCATCGCTGGCGGCCTGGCCTTCGCCACCGTGCTGACCCTGCTGCTGACGCCTTGCATGCTGGTACTCGGTGCCCGCTTCGAGCGGCGTCCACCGCCGCTGGAGACCTACGACACCGACCTGCTCGACCTGCCGGAGCATCTGATCGCCGCCAAACCCGACAGGGCGCAGGTGCAGCGCACCAGCTGACGCCGAACCGCCCAGGAATACATGGCAAAACGCCAGATATCGCCTAGGCTAACCAGCAACGATGGTTAGGGCGGGAATGGAAAGGCAGCAGGGACGCTTTTAACAGACAGCAGACGCGCAAGGCGTCTTGCAGAAACGACAAAGCCCTCTCTCGGAGGGCTTTGCTTTTCCACTCGCTTGGCATTGGCCAGCGCAAGGAAGAAACACCGAGCTAACGAAGTGTATGGGGTCGGCATCCTGCCTGTTGGCCACTTCGTTAGCCCGGTAACCGGAGAGTAGTCCAGGCAATGGCAATGTGCCAAGCCTCAATTGCGCGGCATATTTCACAGAGCGAAGACACTTCCCTGGCAGCTCTCGCCCCCGCCCGAAATCCCCCAGCACGCTCGCATGGCGGCTGATCAGCACCCTCTCTCGTGACGTTGAGAACAGCACAGCGCTCTTATGCACAACTTACGAGCAGGGTCTTACTCCAGTGCCATACAACTAAGCACAAAAAATAATGTTTTTATGGCGCCATAAAAATAACACACTAAAAAGCTGAAACTATTTTTTGGCGCCTAAAAAATAGCAATTATAAGTAACTGTTTTAAATAGAAAAAATATTAAAGTAAGTGAGCGATACACAATTCATAACTTTTGGTTCACGTTTTGCTTGAAATGCCAAAACAGCCAACTTAGTATCCGCGCCAATTCGAGCACGCCATTCGATTGCAGTAACCATTACGCAATCTTAGTGGCGTACTTAATGAACACGGATGTTGGCCAGTTCAAATCGGCCAGCTCAATTATATGAGAGAGGGATCTATGCGAATCAGCATCTTTGGATTGGGTTATGTGGGCGCCGTATGCGCCGGTTGCTTGTCGGCTCGCGGCCATGAGGTCATCGGCGTCGACGTATCGCAAACCAAGATCGACCTGATCAATCAAGGCAAGTCCCCCATCGTCGAACCCGGCCTCGCCGAACTGCTCGAAGCCGGCGTCAACTCCGGCCTGCTGCGTGGCACCACCGATGTGGGCGCCGCAGTACTGGCCAGCGAGCTGTCCTTCATTGCCGTGGGTACGCCGAGCAAGCGCAATGGCGACCTCGACCTCGGCTACATGGAATCGGTATGCAAGCAGATCGGTGCCGCCCTGCGCGACAAGCAGGAACGTCACACCGTGGTCGTGCGCAGCACGGTCCTGCCGGGCACGGTAAAGAACGTGGTGATCCCCCTGATCGAAGCAGCGTCCGGCAAGAAAGCCGGTGTCGATTTCGGCGTGGCCACCAACCCGGAATTCCTCCGTGAAAGCACCGCCATCAAGGATTACGACTTCCCGGCCATGACCGTTATCGGTGAACTGGACGAACAGTCCGGCGACCTGCTGCAGGAGCTGTACAGCGAGCTGGACGCTCCGATCATCCGCAAGTCCATCGAAGTGGCGGAGATGATCAAGTACACCTGCAACGTCTGGCACGCGGCCAAGGTCACCTTCGCCAACGAGATCGGCAACATCGCCAAGGCAGCCGGCGTCGACGGCCGCGAAGTGATGGATGTGGTCTGCCAGGATCACAAGCTCAATCTCTCCAAGTACTACATGAAGCCCGGCTTCGCCTTCGGCGGCTCGTGCCTGCCCAAGGACGTGCGCGCCCTCTCCTATCGCGCCGGCAGCCTGGACGTGGAAACGCCGCTGATCAGCTCGCTGATGCGCAGCAACGCCGCCCAGGTGAAGAAAGCCTTCGACATCGTCACCCACTACGACAAGCGCCGCATCGGCCTGCTGGGCCTGAGCTTCAAGGCCGGCACCGACGACCTGCGTGAAAGCCCCCTGGTCGAGCTGGCCGAAATGCTGATCGGCAAAGGCTATGAGCTGCGTATTTTCGACAGCAACGTCGAGTACGCCCGCGTGTTCGGCGCGAACAAGGAATACATCGAATCGAAGATCCCTCACGTTTCCTCGCTGCTGTGCAAGGAGCTCGATGAGGTGGTCTCGCAATCCGATGTACTGATCATCGGCAATGGCGAACAGCGCTTCGCCGAGGTCATGAACAGCGTCGGCGACGACAAACAGATCGTCGATCTCGTGGGGTTCATGGCGCATGCCACCCAGGCCAACAAGGAAGGCATCTGCTGGTAGCAGAAAGCTAACAAGAACAGAGGCGGCACCAGTCAGGTGCCGCTTGGTTGGTTATGGCGTGTCGCCAGCTCACTGCCCATACGATCCGAATCGATGTTTACAGGAGTGACAGCATGATTCCTCTGATTTTGTCCGGCGGCAGTGGCTCCAGACTCTGGCCGCTCTCACGCAAGCTGTATCCCAAACAGTTCCTGGCCCTCACCGGCAGTGAGACCCTGTTTCAACAGACGCTCGGCCGCTTGGCCATCGAGGGCGTCAGCAAGCCCATCGTGGTGTGCAACGAAGAACATCGCTTCATCGTCAGCGAGCAACTTGCCGCTATCGGCAACGAGGCGCAGACCATTCTGCTGGAGCCGTTCGGCCGCAACACCGCACCGGCCGTGGCCATCGCCGCCATGCACCTGCTCGCCGCTGGCCGTGACGAGCTGCTTCTGGTTCTGCCGGCCGATCATGTGATCGAAGACCTGCCGGTATTCCACAGCGCTCTCGGCGTGGCTCGCAAGGCTGCAGAACAGGGCGAGATGGTGCTGTTCGGCATCCCTGCCGAGCGGCCTGAAACCGGTTACGGCTATATCAGGACCGGCGAGCGATCCGGACTGCCGGGTGGCGTGCTGTCAGTCGAGCAGTTCGTCGAGAAGCCCGACCTGGCCACAGCTAGAGAGTTCGTGGCACAAGGCGACTACGTCTGGAACAGCGGTATGTTCCTGTTCCGCTGCAGCCGCTATCTGGAAGAGCTGCAACGCCACGATCAGGACATCTACGACACCTGCCAGCTGGCGCTCACCCGCAGCAAGAGCGACCTGCAGTTCATCCGCATCGACCCCAGCTCCTTCGAGTGCTGCCCGGACAACTCCATCGACTACGCGGTGATGGAAAAGACCGAGCGCGCCTGCGTGGTGCCGCTCGCAGCAGGCTGGAACGATGTTGGTTCCTGGTCCGCGCTGTGGGACGTTCAGGACAAGGATGACCAGGGCAACAGCCGCTCGGGCGATGTGGTGATCCACGACAGTCAGAACTGCCTGGCCCATAGCCAAAGCAAGCTGGTGACCTTGGTCGGCCTGAAGGACGTGGTAGTGGTGGAGACCAAGGACGCCGTGATGGTCGCCCACAAGGACCGTGTGCAGGACGTCAAACAACTGGTCAACACCCTCACCTGCGACGGGCGCACCGAGGCGCAGAACCACTGCCAGGTCTATCGCCCGTGGGGCAGCTACGACTCCATCGACAGTGGCAACCGCTTTCAGGTCAAACGCATCGTGGTCAAGCCAGGCGCCAGCCTGTCGCTGCAAAAGCACCACCACCGTGCCGAGCACTGGATCGTGGTCTCCGGCACTGCGCGGGTGACCTGTGACGACAAGACCTTCCTGCTCTGGGAGAACCAGTCGACCTACATCCCCATCGCCGCCGTTCACCGCCTGGCCAACCCCGGCAAGATTCCTCTGGAGATCATCGAGGTCCAGTCCGGCAGCTATCTGGGCGAGGACGACATCGAGCGCTTCGAGGATGTCTACGGCCGCACCGACACCACGGTCAACTAGCGACTTTCAGCGTCACAGCGGCTGACGCTCGTACACGGCTTCACTGGAGGAAGCACGCCACATGCCTAGGTTATTCAATGGGGTCGACACCTCATCCGGTTTCGGCAAGCTGTGCGGTTGGGCGTGCCTGATCGCCCTGCTCGCGCTTGCCTCGGAAATGGTCGACCCGAGCTACCTCGACCCGTCGCATCAGAAATTCATCTTTCTGATCGGCGCGCTGGGCATGTGGCGTTACGGCAACGCCGCCACTCACTACCTGCGCGGCATGTACTTCCTGCACTGGCGTTTCCCCCGCATGCGCAAGGCCGTCGAGCGCATGGGGGCCGCCGCGCTGCCCGAGCACATGTTCATGGTGGTGACCAGCTTCCGCATCCCCACCCACACCACCTTCAAGGTGTACCAGTCGGTGTTTCAGGAAGTGCAGCGGATGCCGGTGCCCTGCACCGTCATCGCCTCGATCGTGGAGAAAGGCGACGAGAACTTCATCAAGGACATCATGCGTCAGGAAGTCCGCGACCGCGACGACATCAAACTGATCATCGTGCGCGCCCGCGGCACCGGCAAACGCGACGGCCTGGCGCATGCCTTCCGCGCGCTGTCCCGGCAGATGCCCCTGGAGAACGCCGTGGTCGGTGTGGTCGATGGCGACACCATGATGCTGCCCGGCTGCGTCGAGCGCGCCGTCAGCATGTTCGCCTATCTGCCCAGCGTCGGCGGCATCACCACCAACGAGTTCTGCGAGGTGGAAGGCAGCAAGCTGATGCAGGAGTGGCACACCATGCGCTTCGTCCAGCGGCACATCAACATGTGCTCGATGGCACTGAGCAAGCGCGTGCTGACCATGACCGGGCGCCTGTCGTTCTTCCGCGCCAGCGTGATGACCAACCCGGAATTCATCAAGGACGTGGAAGCCGACTTCCTCGATCACTGGCGGCTGGGGCGCTTCCAGTTCCTCACCGGCGACGACAAGTCCTCCTGGTTCAGCCTGATGCGCGCCGGCTGGGACACCTTCTACGTGCCCGACAGCCACACCCTGACGGTGGAGCATCCACCAGACAACAGCTTCCTGCGCGCGACCCGGCAGCTGATGTATCGCTGGTATGGCAACTCGCTGCGGCAGAACTTCCGTGCCACCCGACTGCTGGGCCTCGACCGTCTGGGCCTGTTCACCATGTACGTGCTGTACGACCAGCGCGTGTCCATGTGGACCTGCCTGATGGGCCTGAGCGCCTCGGTGGTGGCCGGCCTGCTGTTCGGCATCCAGTACCTGTTGCTGTACCTGTTCTGGGTGCTGTTGTCGCGCACCCTGGTAACGCTGTTGTTCTTCTTCGCCAAGCACCCGGTGCATCCGATGTACCCCTTCGTTCTGTATTACAACCAGATCGTCGGCTCGGTGATGAAGGTTTACACCATGTTCCACATGGACCAGCAGAGCTGGACCCGGCAAAAGACCACGCTCAGCAATGGCAGCGTCAGTTTCGATGCGGCCCTTAATCGATGGACGTCGAAGACGATGTTGTTGTCCTCCATTGCCATCTTCTTCGGGGTCATTTCGGTCCTGCTAGAACTCACGCAACCTTAAGTAAAGGCGCGAATGCTATGAGTAGCACCACTGTCTTACCTGTAAACGTTGTTCACGAAGCGATCGATGAGCGCCAGTTCGTCCGCGCCAAGATCCCCGCCCGCATCAGCCTGCAAGGTCACGGCCTGAACGGCGTGGAATGCGAGATCCTGGACATCTCCCTGGGCGGCATCGGTCTGTCCTACGAGCAGCCACTGAAGCTCGGTAGCCTGTTCCACGGCTCGATCAAGCTGAAGCTGAACCAGGTCGACCTGAACATCGACACCAAGCTGAAGATCGTCTCCCAGCGCGGCCATGAAGTGGGTGCCGAGTTCGTCGAGCTGGATCGGCAGAAGCGCGACATCCTGCGCTACATCATCTCGGCCTACATGTCCGGCGACATCGCCGACATCAACGGCCTGTTCAACGTGATGCAGCGCGAGAACTACATCAAGGAGCGCAAGACCAAGCAGGCCAGCTCGCGCACGCCCACGGAACGCCTGAAGGCGGCGCTGGGCTCGATGCTGTTTCTCGGCGCCGGCCTGGCCGCGCTGAGCCTGATCGTCTACAAGAGCTACCTGTTGTTCTTCCAGATGCCAGCCGCACAGGCGGTGGTCAGCGCCAATGCCTACGTGGTGAGCATGCCGGAGAACGGCAACCTCAAGTACCTGATCGGCCCCGAGCAGACCAGCGTGAGCACCGGCCAGCCACTGGCCAGCGTGTCCACGCAACTGGCCAGCAGCCTGACCAGCCCGACCGACATCGCCGCCCTGGCCAGCCTCTCCGAGCAGGATGCAGCCGCCCTGCTCGGCCGCGTGACCGTGGAGACGGTGATCGCCAGCCCCTGCGACTGCAGCCTGTACTTCCCCCGCCCGCGCATGGATGGCTTCGCCTACAAGCAGGAGCAACTGGTGCATCTGCTGCCGCAGGATCAGCCACTGAACGTCAAGGCCAGCGTGCCGTTCGAGCGCATGGACAAAATCGAGCGCGTGCGGGCGGTCGAGATGCGCGTGCTGGGTAGCGACGCCATCTACAGCGGCGAGATCGTCGCCAGCCGCGTCGACGACCAACGACAGATGGTCGAGCTGACCATCAAGCCGGATCAGGAGTTGCCGCGCAGCGCCTATCAATTGCCGACTGCCGTCGACTTCAAACTCGGCCTGCCACTGCGCTGGACGTTCTGAGGTCGCCATGCCGGTCAGATACCTTCTTTGCACAACCGCCCTGACGCTGGTTCTTGCCAGCTCGGCGCATGCGGCGCGCAGCCTCGAGCAGGTCCGTTATGCGCTGTTTCAGGACAGCCAGGCGGAGGTCGAAGCAGACCTGCGCCATCTGGCCGCACGTGGCGACCTGGGCGCCACGCGCCTGCTCGGCGAAGTGCTGGCCGGCCGCAGCCCGGCGAATACCACGCAGGCCATCGACCTGTTCAAGCAGGCCTTTGCCGATGGCCGCGGGGACATCGGCGCGCTGATCCCCCTGGCCCGCCTGGTGGACAACAAGCCGCGCTGGCGCGAAGCCAACCGCGCATACATGCGCCAGGCCCTCAGCCGCTTTACCGCTGGACGAGACTTCATCGCCGTCGACACGCGCCTGGAAGTGTTCCTGGTCTACCCCGAGCTGTTCACCCAGGACGAAGTCACCCGACTGATCGAACTCTATGACCGCGCCTGCCTGATCTACTGCCACGCGCCGCTGTACCGAGCGGTGGCGGCAGCCCGCTACGGCGAAAGAAGCGAAGCCGAGAAGTGGTTCCAGCTGGCCGTGGAAAGCGACCCGCGCGCCGTGCAGCGCTATTACGAGTTTCTTGGCGAGCAGCGCAATGTGCTGTTTCGCGCCTTCGCCGAACGCCTGACGCCGCGCATGAACGCCCTGCCGGTCGACCTGGTGCACCGCATCGCCCAGCAGGTAGCGAACATCCGCAACATCGAGATCAGCACTTACAACAACAACCGCCCGACCACTCGCGCGCAGAACGACGAAGAAAAGCAGGCCCGCGAAGTCAAGGCGAAGGCCCATGCCAGCCTGGTCGAACAGCTCGACCGGGAAGTGCTGCAGTGGCTGGACAACGCCATCGAGCGTGATTTCGGCCCAGCCATGCTGAGCAAGGCCAGCTTCCTCATGACCGCGCCGGACCGCTACAGCCCGGAGCCGGTGCTGGCCCTGATCCAACGACTGGAACAACGCCAGGGCGAGAACCTGACCCTGAGCATGGCCGAACGTGAAAACCCGATCACCCCGCAGCGCATCAAGGCACTGCGCGCCAGCCTGCACATGGTGCTGTGGCGCACCCTCGATCCGCGCTTGAGCCAACGCCTGATCAACGAGCTGCAGGCCGAGCAGTACCCCGAGGCACAGCTGCTCGAAGGCGACCTGTACAGCCAGGGCGGGTTGGACGAGCCCGATCAGGATCGCGCCCTGGAACTGTACATGGCAGAGGCCCGCCAGGGTTCGGTGAACGCCCTGCTGCGCATCGCCCGCCTCTATACCTACGGCCGCGCCATCTGCCGCGATAACGGCAAGGCCTACGCCTTCGCCTATGCCGCCCACGAGCTGGGCGACCAGCGCGCCACCGACCTGATGCACTCGCTCAGCACCCGGCTCACGCCTGAACAGCGCGATATAGCCGCCGCCGAAGGCAACCGTCTTATCGAGGAATCCATACTGTGAGCGCTCCCAATTCCCTTGGCCGCGCAGCCTTGCTGCTCGCCTTTCTGCCACTCGGTCTGCTGCACGCGGAAGAAACCAGCATCACCTCGCCCGAGCTGGAGCCGGTCACCTCGCTGCTGACGCACAAGCTGTTCCTGCGTACCGGCTACGGGCCGGACGAAACGCGCCTGGGCGAAGACCGTCGCAGCTTCTTCAGCCTGCGCTATGAGCCGTCCTACCGCTGGTACTCCCCCGAACAACGCTGGGCCAAGTGGGAAGCCTTCGGCCGTCTGTGGCTCAACTACGACACCGATCCGAATGCCCTGCAAAGCGACGAGGGCAACGACGAGAACCTATCGAGTCGGCGCCATGCCTACAGCGAGGCCCGCGAGTTCTATGTACGCCGCAACCTGCTGGGCGACGACCCGCGCTTCTCCGCGACCTTCGGCCGCCAGCGCTTCAGCGATCGTTTCGGCATCTGGTGGGACGACAGCATCGAAGCTCTGCGCCTGGACTACAACGACAGCTTCGGCAAAGGCTTCGTCGCCATCGCCGAGAAGTTCTACTACTACAACTCCGACGACAATCGACTCGACCCGCGCGACAAGAAGATCCGTTACCTGATGGCCGAGTACGCCTGGCGCTGGCATGCCGATCACTGGATCGGCGCGCGCCTGCTGCACGAGGACGACTACTCGGGCAGCTCGCCCGATGATCGCCAGGACTTCGATGGCCTGCGCTACGGCGTATTCCTGCACGGCGACACCCGCCACCTGACATCGCTGGTCAGCGACTACCATCTGGAAGTCGCGGCACTCGACGGCAGGCTGGAAACCACGCAGAACAATGGCCTGCGCGACAGCGGTGACAAGACCGGCTGGGCCGTGGTGGCGGATGTCGGCAAGCGCTTCGAGACACTGCCATGGACACCACGCGTTGGCATCAGCGGCGGCCTCACCGATCGCCCGGACGACAGCGGCAGCGACGGTTTCACCCTCAACCGCATCCAGTCCGACCGGCGCAACGACCCGCTGAGCTACAGCAGTCGCCTGGTCAGCAACCTGGTCAGCGTCAACCTGAGCAACCTGGCCTTCTACGGCATCGTGCTGGAAACCCAGCCCACCGACCGCACTGCGCTGGATATGCGCATCAGCGATCTGCATCTGCGCAACCGTTCGGCGCAACTGCCCCTGCGCACCACCAACGAAGGCGTGGTGCGCGATACCGGCTCGTCCCATCTGGGCCAGGTGCTCGACATCAACCACTACTGGCGCATGTTCCCGCTGGCCTACGACGGCAAGCGCGTACAGCTCAACACCCTGGCCAGCCTGAGCTACTTCAAGGCCGGCAGCGCGCTGGAGATCGGTGATGACTATCAACTGACGCTGGGCATAACCCTGACCTACTGACCGAGAGCAGCGCTAGCATGATCTTCGCCTCCAACGTCTTCCTGTTCCTGTTCCTGCCGGTGTTCCTGCTTTGTTACTACATAGCCAAGGACCACTGGCGTTCGTACGTGATCGTGCTCGGCAGCTACCTGTTCTACGCCTGGTGGCGTCCGGACTTCCTGCTGCTGTTCGTCGCCATCTCTTACTGGAACTACTGGTTCGGCCTGCGCATCAAGGCGCGGATCGATGCCGGCGAGAAGAAGATCGCCTTTCGCCTGTTGACCGTCGGCGTGATCGGCAACCTGGCCACCCTCGGCTACTTCAAGTACGCCAACTTCGGCGCCGACGTGCTGGTGGCAGTGCTGGAGCCGCTGGGCATCAATACCTTCACCCTGGAACACATCATCCTGCCGCTGGGCATCTCCTTCTATGTGTTCCAGGCGCTGAGCTACATCGTCGACATCTATCGTCGCAATGCCGAGCCGACCAATCGCTTCGTCGATTTCGCCGCCTATATCGCCCTCTTCCCGCAACTGATCGCCGGGCCGATCCTGCGCTACAGCCTGATCGACAAGCAGTTGAAGAACCGCACCCACTCGCTGGAGCTGTTTTCCTTAGGGGCCTGTCGCTTCATGCTCGGCTTCATCAAGAAGGTGCTGATCGCCGACTCCCTGGCGCCGATGAATACCCTGTTCATTGGCGGCGGTGGTGAACTGCAGATGGCCGACGCCTGGTTCGGCCTGCTGATCTCCGCCCTGCAGCTGTACTTCGACTTCTCCGGCTACAGCGACATGGCCATCGGCCTGGGCATGATGATGGGCTTTCGCTTCGCCGAGAACTTCAATCAGCCCTATATCGCGCAGAGCATCACCGAGTTCTGGCAACGCTGGCACATGACCCTGGCCGACTTCCTGCGCGACTACGTGTACATGCCGCTGGTACGCAAGCGCCTGGCCGGCATGCTGGTCGGGCTGGTCATCACCATGGTGCTGTCCGGGCTCTGGCATGGGCCAAGCTTCGCCTTCATCTTCTGGGGGCTGTTCTTCGGCATTGCCATGGTGGTCGAGCGCAAGCTGGGCATCGCCACCAAGGTCAACACGCCCTACAACTTCTGGCGCAATGCCCGCTGCATGTTCGTGCTGGCCTCCTGCATGCCGCTGTTCTTCACCGGCAACCTGCCGCACGCCCTGCAGGTCTACCAGGCGCTGATCGGCCTCAATGGCATCGGCTCGCTGGACCTTTACTGGTTCGGCACCTCGGCCATGACCATGACCTTCACCCTGATCGCCCTGCTGTGGATCGTCATTGCCGGCGGCATCAACATTCGCTACTACGCCGGCACGCACAAGGACCAGTACTTCATGCAGCACGTCGGTGGCTTCAGCGCCCTGTTGCTGTGGGTTGGTTTCCTGCTGACGCTGACGCGCCTGGCCGCGAACTCCTTCTCACCTTTCCTGTACTTCCAGTTCTGAGGATGCCCCCATGTTTCCGGTGATGAACTCGGCCAGCAAGATCAACGGGATTCTCTTCTGCGTGATGCTGTGCGCCATGTTCCTGTACTCGCTGCCGACGGTATTCGCCTTCGCCGGCGCCCAGACCCAGGCTCTGTCGCTGTTTCTCGACGGCAAACTGGTGCGCAAGTTCGAGCAGTTCTACGACAAGCAATTGTTCCTGCGCGACCCGTCCGTCGAGCTGTGGGCCAACATCCAGCACGCGATCTTTCGTGAGGGCGCCAGCGGCGTGGTACTGGGCCGTGACGGCTGGCTGTTCACCAACCAGGAATACCTGCAGCCCAGGGACCTCGAGGGCAACCTGGAGCGGCAGATCGTGCTGATCGACAAGGTGCGCGCGCAACTGGCGCAACAGGGCGCGCGGCTGATCGTCCTGCCGATTCCGATGAAGCTGGACACCTACGCCGCACACTCCACCTATACCCCTTCGCAGCAGATCAGCGGCCTGTACCAGCACTTCAGCCAGCGCCTGCACGACCACGGCATCGATACCGTGGATCTGCGCAGCGCCTACCAGAGTGCGGCCGCCACCGAGCAGCTGTTCCTGCGCAACGATACCCACTGGAGCCCGAGGGGCGCCGAACTGGCAGCCCAGACCCTGGCCGCGCAGTTTCCTGAACTGCAGGGCGAGACCCCTTACCTGACCCAGGCCGTCAGCGAAAAAGAGGTGACCGGCGATCTGCTCAACTACCTCAAGTTCGACCCCAGGCTGGCCCCCAGCTATTTCGAGCCGGTGCATATCCAGCTCTACGAAACCCTGCAGCAGAGCCGCAACGACCTCGCCGACAGCCTGTTCGGCGAAGAGGCCGTGTCACTGGCGCTGGTCGGCACCAGCTACACCCGTATCGACGACTGGAACTTCGTCGGTTTTCTCAAAGAGGCCCTGCAGCGTGACCTGGTAAGCGTCGCGCTGGAGGCCCGCGGCCCGTTCCAATCGATGAACGAATTTCTCGCCGGCCCAGCCGCGAAAAGCGGTGAGCTGCAGACGGTGATCTGGGAGTTCCCCCTGCGCACCCTGCTGGCCCAGCGTCAGATTCCTTCCCCCCTGGCTACGCCAGAAACTGCCCAACACTGACCGAGGTACCGTCGTATGCCTGCCCTCATTTCCCGCGCCCTGATCATCCTGCTGACGATCGCCAGCGCCGCCGCCCAAGCCCAGGACGGCAACGCCGACCTCTACGACCCGGTGGCTCCGGCCAACTCGGCTTTCGTGCGAGTCCTCAACCTCAGCGAACGCAACATCGAAGTCACCCTCAGCGGCAAGAACAAGCCCCAGGTCGTCACCGGCGGGCAGTTCGGTGGCTATCGCTTCGTCGCGCCGGGCAAGCAGCGCATCGCCGTGGCCAACCAGGCGATTGAGCATGAGCTGAAGGCCAACACCGCCAGCACGGTGATCTACCGCGACGGCCAGCTGCTGCTGATCGCCGACCAGTTCGTCAACGAGCCGCGCAAGGCGCAGATCGCCTTCTACAACCTCACCGACAAGCCGGCAGCGTTGAAGACTGTCGACGGGCAGCACGTGGTGGTCGACACCATCAAGCGCGACGAGACCGGCAGCCGCATGGTCAATGAGCTGAAGATCGCCTTCGCCGCCTATGCCGACAGCGAACAGCTGATCGGTTTCGACGAGCTGTTCCTGAAAAAGGGCCGCTCCTACAGCTATGCCCTGCTACCCGCAGCCAACGGCTACCGCGCGATAACCCTGGCCAACAGCATCGACCCCAGCGAATGAACCCTGAACGGCTGGCCAAACAAGTGAGCGGACGATGATCCCAACGAGCATGAAGCACTATTTCCTACTGGCCATCGGCAGCCTGATCGCAGCGGGTGTACAGAACGCCTCTGCTGCGGCGCAGGGCGAAAAGACCGATGAATGCACGGATTTGCAATGCCTGATCTGCCCGCAACTCAGTGCGCCCGAGGAATATGCCGAAGGCAACATGAAGTCACTCAAGCAGATCGTTCCGGGGAGCGATCGCTGGCTGTTCCGTTCGGAAGTCGACCTGACCAACGATTTCGGCATTCCACCGGCCATGCAGCCGGAGTTCGCCCGTCTGATGCGCGCGTTCGCCAGCCATGGCACCCAGGTGGCGGTGGCCGTGCAGCCGACTCGCGGCCTGATGCATCGCGCCCAACTGCTGCCAGGGCAGATGCATGGCTTCGACTACGCGCGCGCCAGCGCCAACCTGCGCAAGTTCATGCAGCAGATGCGTGATGGCGGCGCCATCGTTCCGGACATCATGACCCTGGTGGAGCAACCGCCGAAGGATTTCTTCTTTCGCCGCGACCACCACTGGACCCCGGTAGGTGCAGAGGCCACCGCCCGGGTTACTGCCGACGCCATTCGCCAGCACCCGGTCTACGCGCAACTCCCGCGCAAGGGCTACACCACCGAGCAAACCCTGACCCTGTCCAAGGACGGTACCCTCAACCTCGGCCTGGCGGCGATCTGCGGCAACCACTTCGGTTATCAGTTCGTGCCCGGCTACCAGACCGTGCCGGAAGACAACGACGCCGCCCTGCTGTTCGAAGAACAGCCCGACCCGGAGATCGTCCTGGTCGGCACCAGTAACTCCGCCGCCCGTGAAGACGAGACCAAGCAGTTCAACTTCGACGGTTTTCTCAAGCAGTACCTGAGCAGCGACCTGATCAACTACGCCCTGCCCGGTGCGGGCCAGGACGGCTCGCTGCTGGAATACCTGCTGTCGCCCAACTACGCCCCGGACAAGGCGCCCAAGCTGATCATCTGGGAGCTGCCGGCCAACTACCGCCTCGATGGCGACCTGACCTATCGCCAGCTGATCCCGGCGGTCAACGGCGGCTGCAAGGCAAGCGACAGCCTGCTCGAAGCTCGCGTCGAACGCCCGGCCATGGACCTCAACGACCGTCTCGAACTGCTCAGCAACGCCGGTGCGCAGCTCAAGGACCTCAAGGGCCGCGATGCGGTGCTCGACATCCGCATCAGTGACCCCAACATCAAGAACTTCTACATCATCACCTACTACGACAACGGCACGCGCGACAAGGTGTGGTTCCGCCGCGAGGCCATCGTCACCGGCGGGCAGTACTACCTGGAGCTGAGCCGCGCTGCAGAGTTCCGCGACGCCAACCTGCTGTCAGTGCTGCTCGAGCCTACCCAGGTCGTGGAGCAGCCCTTCCAGATCGAGACCAAGCTATGCCTGTAAGGATTTCGCCCGGCCGCCTGACGATCATGCTGGTGCTGCTCGCCGGCCCCATGAGCGCCAGCGCCACGCAGTCGATCTGGAGCAACCACACGCCGAACATAGCGGCGCAGATGACGGGCGACTACCGCAACGAGAGCTGCCCGAAAAAACCGCCTGCCGCCTACACCGGGCACCTGCAACTTGACAGCAAGTACGACCAGAGCGACGCCAGCAAATCGCGGTTGGTGGCGCGCCAGAGCAAGGACACCGAACGCATCCGCCAGCAGGTCAAGCACTACATCGGCGGCCTGGTGAAAGCGACACAGGTGTTCCAGCGCACCAGCAAGGCCAACGAAGCCACCACCGCCCTGGCCTGCCTGAACCAGTGGCTCGATGCCTGGGCCAGCAAATCGGCACTGCTCAGCGACGACACCAGCAAGACCGGCGTCGCCTCGCGCAAATGGGCACTGGCCGCCATCGCCTCAACCTTGCTCAAGGTGCAGGCCTTGAGCGATCAGCGTTATCAGTTGAGCGCCGTTCAGACGCGCTGGTTGGGGCAGCTGTCGGCCAAGGTGATGGCCGAGTACGAACCACGCCGCTACGACAGCGGCATCTACTTCAACAACCACGACTACTGGGCCGCCTGGGCCGTGGCCGCCACCGCCATGCTGCTCGACGATGACCGTGCCCTGGCCTGGGCCGATGTCGCGCTGCGCCGCGCCTTTACCCAGCTTACCCCCGGCAAGGGCGACTACCAGTACCTGCCCCTGGAGGTCGCCCGCGGCCGCCTGGCTGCAGACTACAGCCACTACGCCCTGGTACCGCTGATGTTGCTGGTGGAGGCCGCCGAACATAACGGTCGCCCGCTCACCGAGCAGGAGCGCGAAAAACTCGCCGGCCTGGCCAACTTTGCCGCGCGCGCCGTACTGGAGCCCAAGACTTTGGCGGAACTGACCGAGCGCCAGAGCGAAGTCGGCCCGCACAAGATGGTCTGGGTGCTGCCCTTTCTCACTCGCTATCCGCAGCACCAATGGGCCGCACGCCTGTACCAGGCACACGGCAAAGCCATCAATCATTACAGCCAGGTGGGCGGCGATCTGAAACCGCTGTACCCCCAGCTCAACTGACGCAGGATGCCACCATGTCCCAGGCACTGACCCTCTCCCGCGCGCTGCTGCTGACGGCCTGCGCAGCCTGCAGCCTGAGTGCCCTCGGCGGCCCGGCGGCGTTGCACACGCTGGACCCGCAATGGCAACAGCAGCAGCAACAGCGCACCAGCCAGCAGATCATGCAGCACAGCCAGCCACCGGCCTTCGACCTGCAGGCACCGGCGCAGCGCGGCAACGCCAGCCTGGAGCCGATGTACTCCGCCCAGGCGGGCAGCTGGCCCTTCGAACCGTTCGTGCACAACGGCCTATTCCGCGCCATCGCCGGCTACCAGGCGCAACACCCGCGCGCCGTGGTCATCCGCGGTGGCGGCGTTAGCCTGGCGCAACTGCACGCGCAACTGAACGACCCAAAGGTTCTGCGTAAACATGAAGACGGTTACCTGCTCAGCTACCCGCTGATGATCGCCGAAGACGCCGCCCTGCTCGTCAACGATCAGGTGCTCTACCTCTTCGGCCCGTCGGGCACCGCGCTGATCAACCAGGGCTTGCTGCAGGTAAAGGGCTCGCGCCTGGAAAGCTGGAGCGACGGCCGCGCGCTGGCCACCGACCGCCCTACCCGGCCCTTCATCATGAACTGGGCCGGCAGCCGTCTGCGGGTTGTCGACTCGCATCTGGTCAAGATCGGCTACAACGCCAACTTCTCCCGCGGCATCAGCAGCGGCATCAGCGCGCAGCAATCGGCCACTCGGCCGGCGGCGCGCATTCTGATCGACAACAGTCGCTTCGACAGCATGGCCAGCGCCCTGGAGCTGCGCCACAGCGAGGCCCTGATCCGCAACAACCAGTTCAGCCACCTGCAGCAGTACGGCATCGATCTGGGCAACAGCCGCTTCCTGATCGCAGACAACCGCATCGACGACGTAAAGCACAACAGCGGCATCCGCATCGGCGGCAGCAGCAGCGGGCGCATTCAAAACAACCTGATCCTGCACACCGGCAAGAGCGCCATCGAAGTCAGCGAGCAAAGCGGCGCCCTGCTGATCGAGAACAACCGCCTCGGTGCTTCCAAGGGTTACGGCCTGATGCTGCGGCAGATCAACGGCGGCGCCGGGCTGCTGATCGAGAACAACCTGATCGCCAACAGCCGGCTCAGCGCCATCGACGCCGGTGGGCTCAGCGGTGCCCTGATCATCGACAACCGCATCCAGTCCACCCCGGAATACGCCATCAGCCTGCGTAACGAGCAACTCACCGCCGGCCAACTGGTGATCACCGGCAACACCCTGGAAAGCATCGGCAAAGCCATGATCCGCGTGGAAGGCATGCAGAACACCGTGCTGGGCAGCAACCAGTACCGCGCCAACCCGCTATTGCAGAACCTGCTGATCGGCGACCTGCTGCCCCTGCAGAGCCAGATCCTCGACAACACCGTGCGGCGCAACTGCCACCTGCAGATATCCCAGCCCCTGACCGACACCACTGACAGCGCAGACGCCCCCACCTGCACCAACTGACCAGCGCCCGACATGGCCGAAAGGCCTGCACTCATTCCGCTCCGAGTGCAGGCCTGGACACTAGCGATGCTCCACTTTGAGCGTTGAAAAAACCGCAGCCCCGGCACTGGTCTCATTGCCGTTGTTGTCGAGCGTGTAAACGCCCGCCTTGAAATACAGGTTGTGGCTGGCCCAGGCCGAGTTGAGTACACCGCTCCAGGTCTTGACCGCACCACCAGGCTCGACCAGACCAATCGTCAGCCTGCCGTTCTTCGCCAGAAACACCTCATAACTGAAATCCTGATTCAGCTTGATCTTGCTCGACAGCACGATCTTGGTTGCATTGGCGCTGGCCGGATTGCCGCGAAACGAAATCACCACGTTGCCGTAGCCAGTGGGCGACAAGGATTGATAGCCCAGCATCACGGGGGGCGAGGTGCTGTTCTTCGAATGAATCTGGGAAAAGGCGATCAGCCCGTTCGAAGGCACCTGGGTGATTCTCGCCGTGGCGGTCAGCACGTTATCCGCAGCGCTATAGGGCCAGTTGCGTAGAGCGCCGTTGGCGAACGTCTCGCGCAACTCACTGCGCGGGTAGGTCGAGTTGGCGGTCGTGGTGCCGTTGACCGGCGCCCAGAAAAACAGCTTGCCCTCCTTGGACTGAAAGTAGTGATCCTGATACCCACCGGCCAGAACGGGGGTGGAAATAACGGCGGCGGGAACACCGACAGGGATGGTCAGGTTCCAGGTGGACAGATCGATCATGGGGGCGGTACTCCGAGGGTGAAACGGTGGTCTACGCCCGATCTATCCATGGCCGTGCCAGCATCGCTTCGAGCGTTGAGGCGGAGAATATCGGCACACTCAGCGGCCGTTAACGACCATCCGTCACCATGCTGACGCTATTTTTTTGACCACCTGAAAAGTCGCCAACAGGAACGCCTGTCCACACGTTCATCGCCAAGGAATTTCCCCATCGACACGCCGAGCAGTGCGTCAGAATTGGCGGAGTTGGCGCCCATGAAAGCTTTGCAGAAATGTGCACCAGCTCGCGCTTCGTAGCGCGGCGAGCGTTGCTTCGGGGGCATCCAATCATTCACTGGCTGGCACAAGCGAACACCCGGAAACGACAAAGCCTCGAACCTTATTGCGGTTCGGGGCTTTGGTTTGGATATGAAGGGAAAGATGGAGATTTGAACCCGTTTTTGCTTGTGCCCGTTGCTGCCCTTTACTGCCCAGCGCTAGCAAAATCGGGGCTTTCGCCTCATGCCTTCTGCCCACTGCGGCCCTGTGTCGCCCGTTGATTTCGACACTTTTTCGACACTAAAGCTTCCCTTCACGCCATAGATCAGCCATCAGCAATATTCGCGTAAACTCATCGGCTCGATGTCGATACCACTCCCTCGGCATATTCCTCCATATCTCATGGGCCTTTCTAATCTGGCTTCTGCACGAGGCCCGAACGAACTCGTCATAACCTTGCCATTGATTGAAGAAGCTCAGCATTTCATCGCTGATGAAGTAGAACCGATCATGATCCAGGCCTCTTTCATCTGCATTGTCTGCAAGCAACCCGTACAGAAAGGCCATTTCATCCTGATCGTCACCTCCTCGAGCATTGAGTGGCTCGCCGGCCTTTGGCTTGCCATTGAACTGGGCATGCAGCTTCCAATGACAACTTCGACAAAGCGACACCCCATTACCGAGCTCGAACTTGCCAGCGGGGTAGATCGTCTTCCGAAAGACGTGGTGAGCCTCGACTGCCCGGCGCTCGCCGCAAACTAGGCAAACACCGCCATCCCTCGAGCGAATGAAGCGGCTCCATAAGGTCATGCACCATCGCTCGGTGCGGTTGGCCCTCAGAGCATTGAGTAGTCTAGTTCTAGCGAGCTCTAGCTCGTAGTCACATCGAGATGAACAACTCACCATCTTCGAACCCCGTCATATTGGCTTCGATGAGTGATCGAATCATTGCCTCTCCTGATCTCCTCCATATTTCATAACTCATTCTCAATCGACTCATCTGCCCGTGAGCTACGGCATCGAGTAAGTATGCGTACCCTTGAACCCGGACGTAGAAGATCAGCATGTGGTCTTCCACGAAATAGAACTCGTCCTCGTTGAGGCCCTGATCTCGAGCATCCTCGAGCAGCAGCCAGAAGAAATAGGCCGAGTCGTCTAGATTGTCTCCACCTTGCGCATCGATCGGCTGACCAAGATCGGGTCGTCCATTGAATACCGAATGGTTCAGGTCATGGCATTCACGGCAAAGCGTCACCCCATTGCCTGGTTGATACCAGCCGTAGGGATAGAGTGAACGTCGAAAGATATGATGCGCCTGTATCCCGTCCGTAGACTTGCAGCGCACGCACTGATGCCGGTCTCGAACCTTGATGTAGCGACTCCAAAGACGCAGGCACCAACGCTCGGAGCGTCCTCGAAGCACGGCCTGAGCCAGTCGAACCAACGCCTCCATGATTTCAAGTCTTCGTGCATCCATGCTCAGCTCCGCTATTCGTTCCAGGCCCATGACGAATTGATACTATCAGCACGTCGAAATGCCAGCGCTAAGAACCTATGCCAACGACTTCCCAGCCTCAGCCACAGCCTTCGAGCAGCTCTCAGGCCAATCCCGCTTGGACTCGCGATGAGCTGATACTCGCCCTCGATCTATATCTGAGACACCGCGATTCGTTGCCGTCCAAACATCACCCCGAGGTGCAAGAACTCTCCCAGTTTCTTGGCAAGATGGGGTTAGCGCTTGGGCTCAGCGCCTCTTCGAGCTTTCGCAACGCCAACGGCGTATACATGAAGCTCGGCAACTTTCGCCGCTGGGATCCTGAATACGTCAAGGATGGTAAGACCGGCCTCGCCAAAGGCAACAAGGACGAAGAAGTCGTCTGCAAAGAGTTTGCTCATTCCCCCAGTACACTGGCCGCGGTCGTAGCCAGTATCCGCAATGCCGTCGATCTGGATGGTCACCAACTGCAAGGTCAGGACGAGCCCGAGATACATGAGGCATCCGAAGGTAAGGTACTCACCCGCCTACACAGATTGAGAGAGCGCAGCCGCGGACTCGTCGAGCGCAAGAAGAAACAGGCTCTGGCCAAGCATGGCAAGCTCGAGTGCGAGGCCTGCGGTTTCGACTTTCAGCAGCGGTACGGTAAGGCCGGTGCCGGCCTCATAGACGTCCACCACCTTCGCCCTCTTCACACGCTCGAACCGGGCCAGAAAACCCGCCTCGATGACTTGGCCTTGCTTTGTGCCAACTGCCATCGAGTCGTGCACTCGGGCCGACATTGGCTGAGCCTCGAGGAGCTCAAGAAGACCCTTCGACCGCCCGTGATACCTGCATGATTTTCGGTACCCGTGCTCGATCTTTCCTCCTCAACCGGATAGAATGATCTCCGCTAGGAGATTTCTGATCATGCATGACATTGACGCCGTTGACCTATTCTGTGGAGCGGGTGGGCTTACCGCCGGCCTGCTCAAGACCGGCATATCCGTTCGCGCCGGCTACGACATCGATCTCAATTGCGAATACGCTTACAAGACGAACAATGGCGCTGAATTCATCGCGGAAAGTGTCGCCATCGTCAAAGCTGACGACGTAGCTGCGTGGTATCGCCCCAATCGCCTGAAGCTGCTTGCCGGTTGCGCACCCTGCCAGCCCTTCTCGACCTACAACCAAGGCCGAGACACCACCACTGATGTGAAGTGGCCGCTGCTTTACTCCTTCGAAAAGCTCATCAAGAGCATCAAGCCCGAGCTGGTCACCATGGAGAACGTTCCAGACGTGACCAAGCACACGGTCTACCATGACTTCGTAAAGGCGCTGGAAATAGAAGGGTACGAAATCTGGGCTGACACCATTCATTGCGTGGACTACGGCCTACCGCAACAGCGTCGCCGTCACGTGCTTCTCGCTTCGAAGCTGGGGCCAATCAGCATGATCCCCAAGACTCATGACAAGCCCGTCACCGTCAAGAAAGCCATTGGCCGCCTTCCCAAACTGGCTGCTGGCGAATGCGACCCCAAAGACCCATTGCACCGGGCTGCCACGCTCAGCCCCGTCAATTTGCAACGCATCATGCTGTCTCGGCCTGGTGGCACATGGAAGGACTGGCCTGAACACCTGCGTGCCGACTGCCACCGCAAATCAAGCGGCAAGACCTACCCAAGCGTTTATGGTCGTATGCGTGGTGATGAACCAAGCCCGACGATGACCACCCTGTGCTATGGGTTTGGCAACGGCCGTTTTGGGCACTACGACGAGAAGCAAGCTCGAGCGATCTCGCTCCGCGAAGCCGCGATCCTGCAATCCTTCCCCAAGAAGTACAAGTTCATGCCGCCCGACAAGATAACCTTCAAGGCGGTAGGCAGAATGATCGGCAACGCTGTTCCCGTGCGTCTTGGCGAAATCATCGGCCTCAGCATTCAGCGTCATCTTGATGAGCTGGAGAAGGCAAAGAAGGTAGATTGAACTCCATCCTGAGCCGCTCCTCGAGGGCGGCCAAATCCCTCGTTTCGCACTCCCATATCACTAACACCCGCCATCCCAACGCCTCGAGCGCAGCCGTCTTCCTTGCGTCGCGCTCCACGTTGGCTGTGAACTTGGGGAGCCAATATTCCTGCCTCGTTTTTGGCGTAGTCGCATAGCGACAGCCAGGATGACGATGCCAGAAGCAACCATGCACGAAGATGGCCGTCCTGTGCTTGGTTAGAACGATGTCTGGAGTGCCAGGCAAAGACTTCTTGGTTATGCGGAACCTAAGTCCCGCGCCATGAAGGATCTTGCGCACTAGAATTTCAGGCCGCGTGCTTTCCCTTCTTACGGCCTTCATCCTAAGCGTCGCTTTTTCCTCCTCAGAAAGCACTTGTTGCCTTCTCTCCTAGCATTAGAAACCTGCGCAGCACGAAACTCTTGATCCTTAGAGACTTTAGACACTCCCAACCACATGCAGAATGCACGGCATACAGAACAATTTCACAGGCATTACTAGCCATCATGAAGAAGGCTGGGGTGCTAGTAGGAATCCAAGATATCGATCCGGGCAGTTCGACCTGTCGGCCCTTGATCACTGTCTTCTTGATCGGCTGAACATGGAAGAAGGCATGCTTCTCTGCACCCTTCCCCTGAAAGATTTCCGGATGCTCGTACCTATAGCCAAATGATATGTTTCTCTCAAGCTCAGCTTTCAAGAAAACCACTTCGGCATTGAGGCTGCCGACCTCTGTTACCACAAGCCTAAAGATTTTTATCCACCCATCCGCCGGCTCTAAACCAATCAACAAGTAAGGGGATTCATTCCCTGCATTAGGATTGATGAACATGCTCTCAATTTGAGCCGATAGCGCATGTGAATTCTTATCGGTAAAGAAAATTTCCACGCCATGCGCAGCTGCATACCGCTCGCCAAACTTCTTGCATCTACTCAACAGAGGGTAGCTTGCAAAAGCTCTACAATTATTATCATGCAAGTCCAAGAGAAGCTTGGTTAGTGCTTTGGCATCTGACCTTTCCATGGAAACCCCAAAATCACATCAGCAAATATGCTTGCGGCTCATAATTGACTTTCTCACCTCCAGCCGATAAATCGTCAGACACCCAGCGCTCCCTATCGAATGTTTGGAGATCACTCGGGAAGGATTTACATTCATCTTTATCTTTGAAGGATGATATGTCTTCGCAGAATGCGAGATCGGGAACGTTCGCCATGGAAAACTCCTCTGGCACATCGATATCTCGTTTTACTTGTCCCGCCCAGTAAGCAGGGCGACTGACTAAACACGTAGGATGAACTCTGTAATTTTCAATGGCAGGTGTGAGCCCAGTCACTTCATCCAGTCTTGCCAACCCTTTCCAAGCATCTGTACTTTCATGACTCGCTAGGATCCATGGGTACTGATAAGCCAGATGAGGAGCATCTGCTATCAGCTCCTGATTTGGAAGAATCAGTCGCTCTACCCAGTGACTAAGCACGGCCGCTCCCAAACGAGACAGAACATCCAAAGGCATTTCTTTGACAAGTGCAGCGTCTTTCTCAAGTATGTTGAATACACTTATCGGATTGGGCTGATATTGGCCATCTTCCTTTTGTACACCTACGAGGAGTTGCCTGAACGTCATTCCACCCTCACGGCTCAGTCCGAGCCTGGCCAGCAGTTCGGGAGAGACATAGCGAGGGGAATCAAAGTCTGACAACTCTAGCTCGAGAGCTTGAATGACAGAGGTATCTAGCTTCTCAAGGACGAATGCTGATAATTCATTGAAACGAAATGGCTCCCTAAGAAGGTTTGGCCAATGCCAGGGTCTAAAACCTTCGAAACCCTCATCCTTCCAAAGCTCTGGGCTCGTAATATGCTTGCTGCCTAAGTCCAAGTCTGCGTACGACGGAGAGGTTCTACGCATGGTCAGGTCGAAAGAGTTCGTTCCGTATTGGTTGACTACCACGATAGGCCCGACCCTCGACATTAGTCGAGCCGCATAGGCAACCTCAGCGCCTGTTGACCACGCAGAATGCCCCTCGGAATCCAAGCCCAGAAGATCATAATCAACGATGAGCAAGTCGACTGCATCAAGCTCAGCGACGGTTTGATAATCACCCTCACGAGCTTTAAGTCTTTTTTGATGAAGTTCGGAGATCACACGGCTCACGTCTTCATTTTTGTGAACGGTGATGTTGGCTCCGCCGGCTAGAGTCTTGTCTATTTCTCGTTTCCACTCTTCGGCGCGCGTTTGATCATCATCCAATATCAATATGTTCATTGGTCGCTCCATGAAATCTTGAAAGCTGTCTTGAAAGGGGGAGTCGGTTCTACGAATGAGACTTCGCAATCCAAAGAGTCAGCAACCATCTTGACGATGGTCAGCCCGATCCCCATGCCGCCCAAGCCCAAGCTCTTTCTCTCTTCGGGTATCTCGAGGCGACGCACGAATGGTTTGAAAAGATCGGAGCTGTCATGCAGTCGAACGCCTGCGCCAGTGTCTTGAACGTAAATTGCCTGCTCTCCGTCGCAGAACTCACTAGAGCAATGTATTCTTCTAATCTTTGAATTGATCATTGCATTAACGGCGTTGATCAGCACGTTCTGAAAGATTGCATTCCATCCAGCAAAGGTCGCTTCTGGCAATTGAAGACCGGAAGCAATGTCGACTTCGACGCTCACGTCACGCATGACGGCTTCGGAGTTCTTGACGATCTGATCGATGACTTTCTTTGCCTTGTACTTGTTTCTTTTTTCTCGGTCATACTCGTTCATGAGCGGCGAGAATAGCTTTCTTGCCCTTGTCGTTCTCTCTGCCCAGTTATCCAAGGCTTCTATTATCTTTGTCTCATTCAAAGCCCCTCGCTTCGATTTGAGTTGATCCTTGATACTGTATAAGACGACGAGTTCTTTTTGCAGCTCATGCTCCATTGCCAGCGCAGCCATACCTGTAGTCGCCAAAGCAGCCAGCAGCACACGCTCCGCATTGATCGCATTTTTTCGCTGTTCTTCTAGTTCTTGAAGCTCCCTAAAATGCTCGGAGACCTTCTCTATCTGCTTCGCAACTTGAGCCGGTGCACTCAAGGATATTTGGAAGAGCTTTTCTTGAATCTCCGAAGACTTTGCCTCTGTCTCAGGAACCTCAAGCGTCTTCGATAGTTTTTCTTTCTGCTTTCTCTCGAAGGAGCGCATTGCATAAAAATCCAATGCCCATCTAACCGTATTTACCAACTGCTGAAATGCATGGTTGTCGATTAGTCGATCGCGAGTAACCTGTACGTTTAAATAATTTCCTCTTCTAAGCTGTGCTTGAGCAGCAACTTTACGCTCATGCGAAGTAGAAATTTGCACTAGACCAAATATTCGCCCATTGGTCGGCAAGTCATTAAGCCCACTAGGAACTTGAAATTCCGCAGGTAATAGCATAGAGCGATTTAGCCGGTGAGAATGGTCATACTCAAGTCCCAGCCAGTCCTGCTCTTCACCACCATAAAATGGAAGGCGGAAATTATTGTCGTATACATGAACCCCGCCATACCTCCTGAAATATCTTCTAGCTGCGGTTACTTCAACGCCTCCCGTTTGTTTTCCTGAGAGCTTGAATACATAAATCTTGAAACGAGCACTATCAAGAAGAGATGTGTTTTCTTTGTATGACGCGTTGTACTCATCGCCATTCTTGAAGGTGACTTTTACCTTGCTTCCCCCACCGCTGCCACCATCTTTAAGTTCACCCTCTATGACTGCAATCCAGTTCTCAAAAGCTTGATGCATTTGATCGGAAAAGCTTCTTTCCTCATCATCTGCAACGCCCTTGAGAGTGATTTGGAATTTGTCTTTTCGATCAAGTGACTTCAGAAGCATTTCAGGGGGTTGCAAGAACCAAAGCTCTCTCGCCAAATCCCTTAATTCAGCCTTTCCCCATTGTTGTTTCAGGCCACGTATGGTTACGGACGTTCCAGTCGCAAACTTCCCATGTACCGGCTCTCTGGAATTTGTCGGAAATACATACGCCCCAGCTTTTATTAAATCGCCAGCATCGATATTTTCAGGCCAATCGACTACAGCTTCGAACTGACTCTCACCCTTCTTCTTGGATACGAGTTCTAACTGCTCACCCAAGAATTGAACGGACAGTCGCCCGATCCCTTTCGATCCAGTAACGGTTCGACCTCGAGGAGTAATCGTATTGGTTTGCTTGTGTATGGTGCCTACACGTAACCAGTGATCGACGAAATCGGATGGACTCATCCCCGTCCCGTTATCCGAAACGGTAATGCTGTCCTCCCCGAAGAGAATCTCGACCTCCGTCGCATCTGCGTCATAGCTGTTCTTCACCAGCTCGGACAACGCAACGTGAGGTTTGCCTACTAGTCGTTCACCAAGCTCTCTCAAGAGAGCGGCATCGACGGTGAACTCTTTGAAGTTTTTCTTGGGCCGATCTTTATCCACAAGTCGCATCGCTTGCACTCTGATAGAGATGGTTCGGTAGAACTGACTCAGCGCCTGAGTCAGAGTCCATGTGCGTGGGAACTGGGCATTCCCGTTGAGGCTTCGTCCCTGTCATCGATCTCGCTTCCTGTCTCTGCGGGCATACCAGCGCCTAGCTACTTCCTGGGTGATCGCTATCCCGCGTCTTGATCGGTCAAGTTTCGGTTGGCCTCGTCGTAATCCGGGCTTCTATGTCCGCCCTCTGGCTCAACCCTGCCGCTCACTAGCCAAAGCGCGTACTCAGGAAAGGCATCTGCAAGGATGCCGATTTCCTCTGTACCGATACGAATTTTCTCGCTGCTGATGTTCCGCCAGCGGTCGTAGTTCTTCCCGCCCTTTTCGCTTAGGCGTTTCGGTCCTACAGCCCTAATCAATTGAAGCGCTCTATCTCGAACAGAGTCCATATAGACACAAATCATTGTGCGTAACCTTTACGCAGACACGATGCCGTGTAAATATTACGCAGGAGTAAATTTTACGCAAAGCTCAGCTTTGCCAACAAAGACCAACATAGTGCAACAAAGGCCACTCCGATGGAAGGAATCCCCCTGACGCTGAAAGACCTTGTGAACCCGCCGCCGATGATGCCGTGGCGTGAGTTCGCAAACTGGATTCGCATGAGTGAAGACCACGACACCGTTCGCGGCTGGATGCGCAACGGCTACCTGCCCCACCTCAAGGTAGGCCGCCACGTAATGGTCAACGTCGCCCTGCTGACCAAGAAGCTTATGGAAGAGGAGTGGGTTGAATGATCCGCCAAGCCTCCGACCTCCCAGGTGAGGGCATGACTTATGAGCCTCTCCCGCTACCTGCACCAGCCGCACGCCGACAACTGCGGCTGCTGTGTCTGCTGGCTAAACCGCAATTGGATACCGCCCAAGGCGCCTACCTACCCATACACACAATGCACCGACTGCCGCCCCGCGCGATGGTCCGTGGTAAATGGTCGCAACCATGTTACGCAGGCCTATACCTGCGAGAGACACAAGCCCGGCAACCGTCCACCGCAGTACTGGCACGTTGTGAGCGACACCGGCAAACCCACGCCCTTCGTGCCCCTGCGCGAACCGTTCGAACTGGTGGAGTGATCGCATGACCGTCTCTTTCCGCGTCGGCCGCTATCTGGTTGCCCTGCTCTGGCACTGGATCACCCCGTTTCTCTTTGGTGCGGCTGCTGCCATGAGCGTCACGTTGGTCAGCCTGCAAACGAGTGTCAACGCTGTCGGCGTTCACTTCCAGAACGCCATCGCTCATGCGATCGAACAATGCGCCCCCAGCGATCCGGCCAACGCCACCGATGCTGAACAGGTCAAGGGCCGCGCTCCCGGCTCGTCGGATCACGCTTCACCGATCCGGCGAACGGAAGCACGGGCAGAGCGAACCCTTGAGCGCCCACCACCCTAAATAGCCTCCGCTCGTGAGTGTGGGGCAGCTCCACCGCCCCGCGCTCCCGAGCCCTCTGCGGCAAGAGTGGGATGACAAGGGCAAAGCCCTTGGTGTTGAACAACTAACCCGCTGCACCTGCGGCGCTAACTGAAAACCTCGGCAAGTCGAGAAAACTACTCGGGCAGAAACCGCGATATCTGCCCGTGTGGACCCGCTCGGCCTGCTGAAAGGCAAACCCGCGCACTAACGCGCAACCAAGCGAGGAAACACACATGGCACGCACCACTATGGAATTGGCATTCATCAGCGCTGAGCGCGTGAAGTTCGACAACGTGGATCTGGTCAAGCTGTACCTGGGCGACGAACCGGACGGCGAAAAAGACCTCGGCGTCTCCCTGCTCTCGATGCAGGTAGCAGAAGGCTCCCTGGACGAAGTGTGGGCCGCCTGCAAAGGCCTCGATGTGCTGGAGACCGTCCGCGTCACCGTAGAGATTGATCGCGGCTCCAAGAACGCAGGCAAATTCATCGTCCTGCACGTCGAGTCGGCCAAGCCAGCTCAGGCCGCCAAGCCTGCCGCCCCGCAGGCCACCCAACAACAGCCCAAGCCGACCGGCACCCAGCCGGACGCGGCCAAGGCCTGACGGGAGGGCGCCGCCATGCTGATCGTTGATCGCGTGCTGTGTGACTGCTGCGGGCAGCCCATGGGCCAGCTCTACAACCAGTCCGCCCCCCAGCCCGACCTGCTGCCCGATCTGAACACGGCGCCCGACCTCGTCATCTGCCCCGACTGCATCGCCATGGCTGAGGTCATTCGTGACCCCAGCTTGGCCGAGTAAGCGAGGGCGCATGAATTTCATCGCCTGCGATGGGGAATGGTCGGTTGGTGCTTCGGGTGAACTCCTGTGCGCGGGCCAGCTGGTTTCCATCGCAGACGACGAAATGCAGGGCCTGATCGGCTCTGCGCTCACCTGGGATGACGTGTCTGAACTGCAAGGCGAAGCAATGATTCTGTTCGCCACTGTGTTCGGGTTCCTCGTCCTGAAAAAAGTCCTGAAATCGAGGTAATACCCATGCAACACATCAAAACCCTGCGCCGTTCGCTCGGCACCGCTGCTGCCATCGGCCTGCTGTCTGTTCAACAGGCCTACGCCGCCCTGCCCACCGAGGTCAGCACCCAGCTCGACACCACCAAGACCGACGTTGTCGAGCTGGGTGGCCTGATCCTCGTCGTGCTGATCGCGGCTGCCGCGTTCAAGTACATGCGCCGTGCCATGTAACCCAGCAACTGCACCTATGTGCCGAAGCAAGCAAAGCCCCGCCTCGGCGGGGTTTTCTTTTCCGGATACCGCCATGAGCTACCAACTGTTTGTCCTGCTGATCACCGTCCTGGCGCTGTATCTCGTCTTCTTCGGGAGGGTGTGAGGTGCGCAGATTTCAAGGCTATATCGGGCTGGTTCTACTGATTGTTACGGCGGGGTCTTACTCGGGGCTAACCCAGGCTGAGGATTATTATTGGGTCCCATCCCTAATTGGTGGCCAGTACCCTAACCCTGATGCTGCTTGCCGCGCATTGTGGGACTCACAAACTCGCACCGGTCTTACTTATAAGGGTATAGAGCCTTCTTCACAGGCTCATGTTTTTCGTTGTAAGTACCAGCATCCTGCCAACAACTATCTCAGTGAGTTTGGCTCTGCATCTCGCCAGGGTGATTCCTGTAGTTCAGGCACATATAACCCCCAAACCGGTGAATGCGAGGTTCCTGAGCCCGACCAGTGCGAATCCACCATTGGTAATGTCGTCCATCACGAGTTTCGCTTTGCCAGCCTCGGCAGTGATGGCAACCCTTCCGCTGATCCACCCGTAACCGTCTGCAAAAGCGGTTGCCAGTACTCCCACACCTTCGGCGATTTCAGCTCCAAGCGTGATTTCGGTCCGCCTGATCAGCTCGTAGGCTCCTTCGAGTACAAGGGCAACGGCGTCAGTTGCACCCCATCGGCCAACGATCCATCCGTATTCGATCAGCCTCCCGCAAAGGACCCGGTTACCAAGGCGCCGGAGTACGCCACCAGTAACGATTGCTCTGGCTGGGAAACCCAGCCTGACGGCACGCTCAAGCGCAACTGCACCGCCAATACCTCGTACAAGGATGAAGGCCAAGTCGAATGCAAAGGCGGCACGGCGGGTTCGGGTTTCAGCAGCAGCGTGACGTGCACGCCGTCGAAGAACAAACCGCCGCAAAAGTCGGAAACCAACGTCGAGCAGGAAACCACCAAGAAAGACAACCCTGACGGCTCCAGCGAGACCACCACCAAGACCGACACCACTAAAACCGAGTGCAAAGGCACCAAGCCGTGCGAGTTCTCCAGCAAGACCGAAACTGAGTCGGAAAACACCGACCCGGACGGCAATTCCACCAAAAACGGTAACTGTGTCGGTGACGGCTGCAACCCGGATAAAACCGACGGCAGCGGCACTGAGGGCGAGGAAGACGGCGAACAAGGCGAAGAGCGAACCGCCACAGTCGGCACCTGTGACAGCGGTTTCTCCTGCACGGGTGATCCCATCGACTGCGCCATCCTCAAGCAGCAGAAAGAACAGCAGTGCTACGCCGAAGAAATGAGCGATTTCGACGGCAACAAATCCGAAGTCGAAGGCCTGCTCCAGGGCGAAAACTTCGAACTCAACGAAGGCAGCGGCGATATCGACGTGCCGTCCTTCATCAGCCAAGGCACCCGCTTTCTCAGCCCATCCTGCCCACCTGATCGCGTCGTGTCCCTGTCCATGGCCGGGCGCTCTGTTGGCCTGTCCTTTCAGCCCCTGTGCAGCTTCGCCAGCGCACTCGGTCCCTTTCTCGTCGCCGTCACCGCCGTTATCTGCGCGCTCTACGTCGGCCGTTCCGTAGGAGGTAACTAATGCACTACCTATTCCTGGCACAGCTCCTGATCATGATCGTCGGCCCACTGGTGAAAATGGCCCTGCGCGTCATTGGCTTCGGCTTCGTGTCCTATATCGGCTTCAATCTGGTGATCGATCAAGCCCGTGGCTACATGCAGTCGAGCATGGGCCAGCTCGGTGCCGAAATCAGCGGCATTCTCGGCCTCGCGAACTTCGACATCATCGTCAACATGTACTTCGCGGCCATCGCCACGAGGTTCATCCTGGCCGGGATCGACAAGGCCCAGGACCGCAAGCGCAATCAGGTCTGGCGCAAGCCGGGCGGCACCTCCATCGAAGCATAAGGGGGCCGCACCATGCTCGTTATCCGCACCGGTAAACCCGGCCACGGCAAGACCCTCAACACCATCCGCGAAGTGGACCAGAAAGCCCTGGCCGAAGGGCGTGTGGTCTACTTCCACAACATCAACGGCCTCAAACCCGAAACCCTGCAGGCGCAGTGGTTCGAGTTCGATGATCCGGAAAAGTGGTACGAGCTGCCGAAAGACAGCATCGTCGTGATCGATGAGGCGCAAGGCTGGTTTGGCGCCCGTGATCCAAGGGCACGGCCACCGGAGCACATCACCCGCTTCGAAACCATGCGCCACCAAGGCCACGAAGTGCACCTGGTCACCCAGGACCCGCGATACCTGGATGTGCACCTTCGCCGCCTGTGTAACAGCCATATCCACTACTGGCGCGTCTTCAAGTCATCCCAACTGCTGCGCTTCGAATCCGAAGTGGTGGTGGAAAAGGTCGAAGTCAAAACCAGCTTCAAGGATGCCGACAAGAAAACGCTTCGCCTCGATAAGCGCTATTTCGGGTCTTACACCAGCACCAACGCCAAGCACCACTTTCAGACCACGGTGCCGACCAAGTTCATCCTGGCAGCGGCTGTCATCGCGATAGCCGTTGTCTGGTCGTATCGCTTCATTGGGCAATACGCACCAGCCGACGAGCAAGCGCGCGCAGCCGATGCGCCCGAACCTAGCATGGTGGATCAAGCCAAAGGCGCTATTGGTTCCTTCATCAACCCGCTTGGCCAGCAGGCACCGGAACAAGGCAAAAAGAACACAGCCACCTACCTGACCGAGCGAATACCTCGGGTACCTCAGCTCCCCGCCTCGGCCCCGCTCTATGACGACCTGACCAAGCCGCAAGCCTTCCCACGGCTCTACTGCATGTCCAGCACCGATCCGGAGATATACCGACGGCACTTCGCCAAGCGCCCCAGTGGCATCGTCAATGGCCAGCAGACCGTTTGCCAGTGCTACACGCAGCAAGGCACCAAGGTCGAAACGGATTTTCAGTTCTGCCTGAACATCGTTGAAAACGGCTACTTCGACCCGGCCATCGCTGATCGCAGCAAACAGCAGCAGTACGGCCAAGCGCAGCAACAGCCGATGCAGCAGCCCGTCACCGGGTATCCCACCCAGCAGCCCCAGCAGGCCCCCGTAACGGTCGTCACCTATGAGAAAGGCAAGTTCTTGTGGTGATAGCAATGGGACGTCGTGTGCGCGTTCTGCGAACGCCTGCGAGGGACGAGCGGGCGCGCAGAACGCGCCTTCTGACGTCCCTGTAGCACGTCAGATAAACCGATTTCGAAATGGCAAGTAATGGCCAGTAAGGAAACCAAAGCATGAAGATCAAAGATTTTGCCCGTCTAGACCTCAACGGTGAGCACAACAGCATTGGACGAATTTTCGTTGATCCTGGTACTGCTGAAATCGTCGATCTGTCGAAGGCCAAAATCCTGGCCTGCAGCGTCGATACAGTCCGCCAGCTCTATCGCGGCCTGATCCGCCCGGAAATCATGAGCCTGTTCGAAAAGCCAGGGACCATCGTCGATTTCGCTGGCCAGCGTTGGCACTCGGGTCGCGTCAGCAAGGATTCTGGTTACCAGTACAAGCTTCAGAACGCAGACCTCGGCATCATTCTGCTGGTCAAAAACTTCAATGCCAAAATTGAGAACATCGGCCCCCACCTGAAAATCGAAGTGTCCCCCCATGCCATCAACCAGTTCAGCCCCGAGCGTCTGCAGGAACGCCTGGATTACTACGCCGACCACGTGCTGACCAACGTCGAACGAAACCAATGCGCGGTCCACCTCGCGCTTGATCTGCAGGGCTGGCAACCGCCCGCCGATCTGGTCGCCCGCATGCACTGCCGCGCACGCGCCGCCCGTGATATCTCCGGCATCAAGGAAATTCAGTGGACCCTGGAGTCTGCGACCTACGGCAAAGGTCAGTCCTACCTGTTCGGCTCGGCTGGTGGCGTCCAGCTCGGGATCTACAACAAGACCGAACAGGCCCGTTCCATCGACAAGCTCGACTACTGGGAAAACGTCTGGAGACGCCGCGACAGCTTCGACGAAGCCGATCCGGACAACTACAACCCCGAGCAAGACGTATGGCGCGTAGAGCTGCGTTACCACCACTCGGTGATCCAGCAATTCGCCTCCGGCTCGTTCTACCTGCACAGCGGCGAGACCATCGAAACCAACAGCTATGCCGCCTTTGCCCCGCACCTAGACGGCCTGTGGCGTTATGGCCTACGTCAATTCAAGCTGCTGGCTCGCCCTGGCTACTTTGAGCCCATCTGGACGCTGATCCGTGATGACGTGCGCGTAGATCTGCCAGTCGATTCCCTGGTGGATGAAACCGAGTACAAGCGCCAATACAAGACCTCGCGGGGCTTCTCGGGCAAAAACGTCGAGCTATTCCTGGGAAACTTCGTCAGCCTGCTGGCACGGGAGCGAGTGGGCGCTAGAAAGGCTTTCTATCGGCTCAAGGATTGGGAATGCTGGCCGGTGATCCGCGACCACTATGCTGCCAAAGGCATGGATGAAGACGGGCTGTATAAGCACATCAAAGGCATCCTTGAAGAACGCCATGTTCGTTGGGGGCGTGCTGTCTGATGTTTGTTTGCCAAATACACAAACAAGACAAACACGCTGACATTCACGCGCTTGGCCAGGGCCGACACCATGGCAATTGAGCAACTGAGTGATGGTCGCTGGAAAGTCGATGTTGAACCCATCAAGGGCCGTCGCTTCCGCAAGACCTTCAAGACCAAGGGCGAAGCCCAGCGCTTCGAAGCCACCTGCCGCGCCAAAATCATCACTGCACCTGATTGGGCACCCAAGCCAAAGGACCGCCGCAGGCTCTCCCAGTTAATCGACCGCTGGGCAGCACTGCATGCCCACACCCTAAGCGATGGTGAGGCAAGGCGTCGTCTTCTGGATGTATTGGCCAAAGAGCTCGGCGATCCGGTAGCCATCAAGATGACCGGCAACGAGTACGCGGAACATCGAACCCAGGCGATCAAGGCCGGTATCAACCCCAAGACCTTGAACAACCGCCTGGGCTACCTCCGTTCGGTGTTCAACGTGCTCTATCAGCTTGGCGAAATCGACTACGCCAATCCGCTTGCTCGCGTCCGACCGCTGCGCCTGCAGGAAAAGGAACTGACCTACCTGACCGATGACCAGATAGAGACACTGTTCACCACCATTCACAGCTATTGCCGGACACCTCATGTCGCCATGGTCGCGGCCATCTGCCTGGCTACCGGTGCCCGCTGGGGAGAGGCTCAGGCACTGACACCTGACCGAGTACGCAACCAGCTGGTTACGTTCGTGAACACCAAAGGCAAGCGCGTCCGCTCGATCCCCATCGCCCTGGAGCTGCAGCAGCAGATACACCGACACTTCAGGCAGCACGGCCTGTTCAGCAACTGCCTGAACAGCTTCGACAAGGCCTTGGGTGAGTCTCGCTTGCCAGTGCCTGCAGGCCAGTCGTCTCACGTGCTTCGGCACACCTTCGCCAGTCGCTTCGTCATGAACGGCGGAAACATCCTGACTCTGCAGAAAATCCTGGGCCACACCACCCTGGCCATGACCATGCGCTATACGCACCTGGCGCCAGATCACCTACAGGACGCTGTTAAGCTCGGTCCTGTTTCTGACTATCAGAGCTTCTTCGAGGCATGGCCGGCTTAGGTAATAAGTGCCAGCCACCTTTGAGCACGCGGCTTATCACATGCTGCTGATATTGCTCTGGAGCCATAGGGTATATCCGCTTGTGCCTTAGCTGGTTGCAACGCAAGCAGGCTGCCGCAATGTTCTCGCGAGTATCTTGCCCCCCATCCTGGCGAGCCTGAAGGTGTTCAGCAGTGCATTGAAAGTGCCGTGCTTGCGTGACGGTGATTCCGTGCCGCTTCGCGAAGGACTCGGCTGAATCCAGCCACATGTGAAAGCCGCAGTAACAGCACTTGCCGTTCTGCTGAGTGAAAGCGGATTTTCTAAGAGATTGAATAATAGTCATGCCCCACGGGCCCTCCTGGATTAGATGGAGAGTCCGCGCCCGCTTGGCGGGTAGTGCGGTACCTGAGGCGTTGCGCTTCAGGCCAAGCGCTGATCCTTGGGATTCAGCAGTGTCTGGAAAATACTTTCACGTTTGCCGGTCGTCAATAAACTTTTCGACACTTCTTCGACACCTTGCACACAGCAGAAAGCAAAAGCCCCCGAAACTCTAGGAATTTCAGGGGCTTAGGCTTGAGATATGGCGGGAAGATAGGGATTTGAACCCTAGGTGCCATTGCTGACACAACGGATTTCGAATCCGTCCCGTTCGACCACTCCGGCATCTTCCCAAGCGGCGCGAATCATAACAGCTGAATGCGCTTTGGCGAAGCTTATTTTGAAAAAATTTCGTGTTCTATCAGACGCTTGTGAAAAAGCCGGGGCTACCCGGCCTTCTCTCGCAAGGCTCAAGCGGTCAGGCGGGTCAGCGCTTCGCGGTACTTGTCGGCGGTTTTCTGCGCGACGTCTGCCGGTACGGCCGGAGCCGGAGCTTGCTTGTTCCAGCCGGTAGATTCAAGCCAGTCACGCACGAACTGCTTGTCGAAGCTCGGCGGGTTGCTGCCTTCGGCGTAGCTGTCGGCCGGCCAGAAGCGGCTGGAGTCCGGGGTCAGCACTTCGTCCATCAGGGTCAGGGTGCCGTCTTCGTCCAGACCGAATTCGAACTTGGTGTCGGCGATGATGATGCCGCGAGTGGCGGCGTACTCGACAGCCGTGGTGTACAGCTTGATCGCGGTGTCACGAACCTTGGCAGCCAGTTCGGCGCCGATGATGGCTTCACACTGCGCGAAGCTGATGTTCTCGTCATGATCGCCCACGGCGGCCTTGGTCGAGGGGGTGAAGATCGGTTGCGGCAGTTTGGCCGCCTCCTTCAGGCCTGCCGGCAGGGCGATGCCGCAGACGGTGCCGCTCTTCTGGTATTCCTTCCAGCCGGAGCCGACGATGTAGCCACGCACGATGGCTTCCACGGCGACGGGCTTGAGGCGCTTGGCGACCACCGCACGGCCTTCGACCAGTGGCAGCTCGGCTGCCGGCACCACGTCCTCGACCTTGTCACCGGTGAAGTGGTTGGGCACCACGCCAGCCAGCTTGTCGAACCAGAAGTTGGAGATGGCGGTGAGGATCTTGCCCTTCTCCGGAATCGGTTGTTCGAGGATGACGTCGAATGCCGACAGACGATCAGTGGCCACCATCAGCATGCGCTTGTCGTCGATTTCGTAGAGGTCGCGGACCTTGCCCGAGTAGATCTTCTTCAGGCTCAGGGTGGTGGGTGTGCTCATGTCGGCATTTCCGTTTCTGGCAAACAAAACAGGCGAAACCTTTGCGGGTTTCGCCCATCGATTAACGGCTGGAGCGCGCTGCAGGCCGTTTTTCAACGACCTGCTGGCGCCGATCAGCCGAGATTATCCTGGATCAGGCTCAGCACGCGGCGCGATACATCGGCCGGGGCTACGGTGTTGAGGTCTTTTTCCACGGTGACCTGGACGCCATCGCCAACCGGAGTCAGGCGCACCTGATAGCGCTCGGCGCGGGCTTCGATCTCTTCCTTGCTCGGCGCGCTGCCGAACATGCGACCGAAGAAGCCTGGCTTCTCTTCGTTGATCTGAGCGCCTTCGGCCATGTTGATGTAGTACAGGCCAAGGCTGCGGTTGAGGTCGTCGACGCGCACGTTGCCGAGCTCCAGCGAACGGCCGACGCCAGACCAGGCGCGGTCGAAATCGGCGCCGAGGTTGAGCACCGGGTTGCCGTTGCCGTCTTCGCTCAGGCTGACGCGGCTGGGCGCATCGTAGTCGCGTGCGGCGAGCAGCGATACCGAGCCGCCCTGCTCCACGCCACGAGCCATGCTCACCAGCATTTCGTCGAGCAGTGCAGCTTCGAGGCTGGCATTGCCGCTACGGGCAGCGAAATCGACATCGGCAGTGCTGCCGGCAGGACGCTCGGCGCTGGTGACGAAGACTTCACTGGTGTTGCGCTGTACGCCCGGCTCGATACGCACGCGCACACGGGTTTCGGCGTCCGCCGCAACGCCGGAAACACGGCTGCTCAGACTGCGCGCCATGCTCGTGGAGAGCTCATCGAAACGCTGCCAGGAGGTGATGAATTCACCGGTTTGCGGACGCTCGCTGGCGATGCGGAAACCGTTGTCCTCGAAGAACTGACGCACCAGCGGCCAGACTTCGGCCGGCACGCGCTGGGCCACGACCCAACGCGAATCGCCGCTGCGCTGCAGGCTGAACTCGCGCTCGTCGGCACGTACCTGCAGGCCTTGCGGGCGCGGCACTTCGAATTCGGCCGGGGTCGCGGTGCTGCTGGCCACCTGGGCAGGCACCGGCAGCAGCGGATCGAGACGCTTGGCCTGGACATCAGCCGGCAATTGCATCGGTGCAGTCTGACGCGCTTCCAGATAGTCGCTACCGCGATCACGGAAGTAGCCATTTTCACCCCAGAGCCAGCCGCAACCGCTGGTGCTGGAGACGATCAGAGCAAGGGCGGAAAATCCGGCCAGTCGCTTCATGCGTAGAATCCTTGAGTTAAGCCAATACACCGCACTGGCGCATGGCCTGGCGCAGCGGTTCGTGACAGCGCGGGCTGAGCCAGGTCAGCGGCAGACGAATACCATCGCCCATCAGACCCATTTCGTGCAGCGCCCATTTCACCGGAATCGGGTTGGATTCGAGGAACAGTGCCTTGTGCAGCGGCATCAGACGGTCGTTGATGGCGCGGGCGATGGCAGCCTCGCCACGCATGGCGGCAGCGCACAGATCGCTCATGGCACGCGGCGCAACGTTGGCGGTGACGGAGATGTTGCCCTTGCCGCCCAGCAGCATCAGTTCGACGGCAGTGGCGTCGTCACCGGAATAGACGAGGAAATCCTTGCTGACGCGATCCAGCACGTCCTGAGCGCGCTGCAGGTCGCCGGTGGCTTCCTTGATGCCGATGATGTTGTCGATCTTCGACAGGCGCTCGACAGTCTCCGGCAGCATGTCGCACACGGTACGGCCCGGCACGTTGTAGAGGATCTGCGGGATCGAGACGGCTTCGGCGATGTGGCGGAAATGCAGGTACAGGCCTTCCTGGGTCGGCTTGTTGTAGTACGGGGTGACCAGCAGGGCGGCGTCAGCGCCGACTTCCTGCGCGGCACGGGTCAGCTCGACCGATTCACGGGTGGAGTTGCCACCGGTGCCGGCGATCACCGGGATACGGCCGGCAACCTGCTTGACCACGCGCTTGATCACTTCGATGTGCTCGGGCACTTCCAGCGTGGCGGACTCACCGGTGGTGCCGACCGCGACGATGGCATTGGTGCCCTCTTGCAGGTGGAAATCCACCAATTTGCTCAGGGCCTCCCAATCCAGACCACCCTGCGCATCCATGGGCGTGACCAGTGCCACCATACTGCCCGCAATCATGCAACCGCTCCTGCCGGAAAATTTGAGCCGTAATGGTACTGGTGCCACCAATCCGGCACAAGCAACGGACAAGGGCTTATCAGGTCGTTTGAACACTACCTGCGTTTTCCGCGACCGGCTATCGGCGCAGGCCGTCGTCCGATGCACAAGGCTTCGCCATTCCCCTCGGCGGTGCTTTTCGCTAACCTGCTGTCTTTGGTCTGCGGCTTCTCGTGCGTGGACCGTTCATCGCTTTAGGAAGGCTGCATGTCCACCCCCCTCGTTCGCGAACAATTCCTCGTCATCAGCGCTCTCGGCCGCGATGCCATGGCCCTGACCAACCTGCTCAGCCGCACCAGTCATGAGAACCGTTGTGCGGTGATCAGCACTCGCCTGAGCCGTCACGGTGAATTCAGCGCCCTGGTGCTGCAGGTGTCCGGTAGCTGGGATGCACTGGCGCGCCTGGAGTCGAGCCTGCCGCTGCTGGCCAAGAAGCATGATTTCAGCGTGGACCTGGCGCGCAGCGCCGCCGCCGAAGTGCGCCCGCAGGCGCTGCCTTATGTGGCCTACGTCAGCGCGGTGTACCGGCCGGACATTCTCAACGAGCTATGCCAGTTCTTCATCGACCACCGCGTCGAGCTGGAAGCCCTGACCTGCGACACCTACCAGGCGCCACAGACCGGCGGCACTATGCTCAACGCCACCCTGACCGTGACGCTGCCGGCCGGCACGCAGATCAGCTGGCTGCGCGATCAGTTCCTCGATTTCGCCGATGCGCTGAATCTTGATGCCTTGATCGAACCCTGGCGCCCGCAGAATCCATGACGATCTGCTGCGCGTCGGCCCTGCTGCGTTAGAAACAGGTTCGGCCTGCTCATTTACAACTCGTAAACTCCGCGGCCTCACCTGTTTCTGCCTTGCATGGCTCTAGCTCGCGAGATCGCCGACAACCTCTAAATGAAGGAGTTTCCATGCCCGTTGAACTCGACAAAGCCGTTGCCGACTTCCAGGCCGAGGCCACCAGTGGCCAGCAGGTAAAGCTGTCCGCCCTCAAGGGCCAGCAGGTCGTGCTGTATTTCTATCCGAAGGACGCGACCCCGGGCTGCACCACCGAGGGTATGGACTTCAGCGCTCGCTTCGAGCAGTTCAAGGCGGCCAACACGCTGATCTTCGGCGTGTCGATGGACAGCCTGAAGAAGCACGAAAGCTTCAAGTGCAAGCAGGCGTTCCCCTTCGAGCTGATCAGCGACGAAGAGCACCAGCTGTGCGACCTGTTCGGCGTGTACCAGTTGAAGAAGAACTACGGCAAGGAATACATGGGCATCGTGCGCAGTACCTTCCTGATCGACAAGGACGGCGTGTTGCGTGAAGAGTGGCGCAACGTCAAGGTCGCCGGCCATGTCGACAAGGTGCTGGCAGCAGCCGAAGCCCTGAACAAAGGCTGACCCCCTGCCCTGCAAATGAAACGCCGCGACGGCCCATGGCCGTCGCGGCGTTTTTGTTTGGAGGTAGCCTGGTTTGAGCTGTGCAAACCCAAGCTAATGCCGCTCAGCCAAGCATCGATGCAGCACATGTGTAGGAGCGGCGCCCCGCCGCGAACATGGGTGGCGCGCAATCGAAAAGCTTCGCCCCGGGGCGGGGCTCCTACGAAAGCCGCGCTGGAACCCAGGCACGGCCTTTGCCATCGACGCCTTATTCAGCGGACACCGGCTCGGTACGCGGCCAGGCGTTGATCACGGCCTTGAACAGGGTGGCCAGCGGAATGGCGAAGAATACGCCCCAGAAGCCCCACAGCCCGCCGAACAGCAGCACCGCGCAGATGATCGCCACCGGATGCAGGTTGACCGCCTCGGAGAACAGCAGCGGCACCAGCACGTTGCCATCGAGCGCCTGGATGATGCCGTAGACCACCATCAGGTAGAGGAACTGATCGCTCCAGCCCCACTGGAACAGGCCGATCAGCGCCACCGGCACGGTCACCACCACCGCGCCGATATAAGGCACCACCACCGACAGGCCGACCAGCAGGGCCAGCAGCGCGGCGTAATTGAGGCCCAGGTAGGCGAAGGCGATATAGGTGACCACGCCGCAGATGATGATCTCGATGAACTTGCCACGGATGTAGTTGGCGATCTGCTGGTTCATTTCCTGCGCCACCTGGGTAATCAGTGAGCGCTCGCGCGGCAGGTAGCTGCGAAACCACTGGCCGATCTGCTCGCGGTCCTTGAGGAAGAAGAACACCAGGATCGGCACCAGTACCAGGTAGATCATCACGCTGACCAGCATCGGCAGGCTGGACAGGGAGAACGACAGCGCCCACTGGCCGAACTTGCCAGCTTCGCCGCGCATGCTGTCGATCAGTTGCACGACCTGCGCGTCGGTGATCAGGTTCGGGTAACGCTCCGGCAGCAGCAGGAACACCGATTGCCATTCGGCGGCCATACGCGGCAGTTCATTGAACAGCGTACTCAACTGTTGCCAGAGCAGCGGCATCAGCACCAGCAAAAACACCGTCAGGCCGCCCATGAACAGGGTGAACACCAGCCAGACCGCCAGCACCTGCGGTACCTTCAGGCGCTCCAGGCCGTTGACCAGCCCCTGCATGAGAAAGGCCAGCACCAGGCCGGTCAGCACCGGCGCGAGCATGCCGCCGAGGGTCAGCACCACGGCAAAGCCCAGCACCAGCAGCACCGCCAACACCACCGCCTGTTCGTCGGAGAAGTAGCGGTGCAGCCAATCGCGTAAAACCTTGACCATCAGAATTCCTTAACGCAGAGAAGTGCCGGTTCTTTCACTACGCCCGCCACATGAAAAATGGCGCACGCCGCGCATGAATGACCACGGGGATGTGTTTCAAGCTGCAACAGCTGTTCAGGCCTTGCGCAGCCAATAGCGGTAAACGCCTGCCTCAAGCTCTTCATGCAGCAGCGCATGCCCGGCCAGGCTGGCGAAGGCACGAAAGTCGCGCTGCGAGCCGGCGTCAGTGGCGCTGACCTTGAGCACCGCGCCACTGGCCAGGCGATTGAGTTCGAGCTTGGCCTTGAGCAAGGGCAGCGGGCAGCTGAGCCCGCAGGCATCGAGTTCAGCATCGAAAGCCGGTACGTCTGTCATCATCTACTCCTGATAGGTCGGCTAGGATACCCAAGCCGCCACAACCCTGGCCAGCGCGGTAGCTGGCCGGCTACAGTAACGCCTTTGCCTCCCGAGAGCCCTGAGTGCATGACTTTTCTGCGCCCCACCCTGCTGACGCTGGCCTGCCTGTTCGCCGCCCACACCGGTGCCAGTGACCTGCCGTCGCTAGGCGACGCCAGCTCCTCGATCGTCTCGCCCCAGCAAGAACACCAGCTCGGCCGTGCCTGGCTCGGCCTGCTGCGTGGCCAGGTTTCGCAACTGGACGACCCGCAACTGAAGGATTTCGTCGAGTCCAGCGTCTATCGCCTGTCGGAAACCAGCCAGTTGCAGGACCGCCGCCTGGAGTTCGTGTTGCTCAACAGCCCGCAGCTCAACGCCTTCGCCGCCCCCGGCGGGATCGTCGGGGTCAACGGTGGCCTGTTCCTTTATGCCCAGACCGAAGCCGAGTACGCCTCGGTCATGGCGCACGAATTGGCGCACTTGTCGCAGCGCCACTTCGCCCGTGGCGTCGAGGCCCAGCAACGCATGCAGTTGCCGATGATGGCGGCCATGCTCGCCGGCATTGTCGCCGCGGCGGCCGGCGCCGGCGATGCCGGTATGGCAGCGATCATGTCGACCCAGGCCGCTGCCATTCAGGAACAACGGCGTTTCTCCCGGCAGAACGAACAGGAGGCCGACCGCATTGGCCTGGTCAACCTGGAAAAGGCCGGCTACGACCCACGCGCCATGCCACTGATGTTCGAACGGCTGATGCGTCAGTACCGTTACGACGCCCGCCCGCCGGAATTCCTGCTGACCCACCCGGTGTCGGAATCGCGTATTGCCGACACCCGCAACCGCGCCGAGCAGTACCCGGCCACGGGCCGCGAAGATAGCTTGCGCTACCAGTTGATGCGCGCCCGCGTGCAACTGACCTACGAAGAGACGCCGGGCGTTGCGGCCAAGCGTTTCCGCGCCATGCTCGACGAGAACCCCGGCCTTGATGCCGCACGCTACGGCCTGGTACTGGCGCAGATGAAAACCGGCCAACTCGCCGAAGCCGGTGAAACCCTGGCGCCGCTGCTGAGCAAGACCCCGGACGACATCACCTACAACCTGGCGCAGATCGAGCTGGATATGGCGGCCAATCGCCTGGACGCTGCCGAGCGTCGTCTGGAGCGCATGTTCACCCTCTATCCGAGCAACTACCCATTGCAGCAGGCTCGCGTCGATCTGCTGCTCAAGCAGCAACGCATCGCCGATGCCGAGCGCGCCCTGGACAATCTGCTCAAGACTCGCGCCAAGGACCCGGACGTCTGGTATCAGGTCGCCGAGGTACGCGGCCTGAGTGGTAATACCATCGGCCTGCACCAGGCACGCGCGGAGTTCTTCGCCCTGGTCGGCGACTACAACCAGGCCATCGAGCAGTTGGACTTCGCCAAGCGCCGCGCCAGCAACAACTTCCAGCTGGCCTCGCGCATCGATGCCCGTCAGCGCGAACTCTCCGAGGAGAAGCGCCTGGTCGAGCAGATGCTGCGCTGATCCGGAGCATGGCGGTGCGCGCAGCGCACCCTACCTCCCTGATCCCGGATTGCATCCGGGCCTGGGATTTCTGTCTAGCGCGACAGACAGACGACTCGCGGCGCTACCGCCCTCTCCCCCAGCCCCTCTCCACTAGGCGTGCCCCCAATAAATGGGAGAGGGGAGCACATTGCGTAGAACGTGAGTGCGTAGCCCGGATGCAATCCGGGACATCGGCGGCAAATTCCCCGGATTTCATCCGGGCTACGTAAGCCTGTGAATACCGCCCAACAAAAAGAAGCCCCGCACTTGGCGGGGCTCTTTTATTTCAGCGCACGGCTCAGGCGCTTTGCGCCAGGTCCATCAGTTCGCGGTTGGCCACCGCGTACATGGCGTAGTCGGTGCCGGTCGCCGAACGCAGCTCGGTCAGCATCGCCTTCCAGCGGTCGACCAGGCGTTGATGCTGGTCAAGCCACAGGGCCACGCGCGCTTCGATTTCCTGCGGACCATCGGCCATCTGCAGCACCGACACGGTGATCGCACGCTGTTGCCAGTCCAGATCATCACGGAAGGCTTCGCGGGCCAGCGCCTGCCAGTTGTTCTCCACCGGCAGACTGGTGATCTGCTGCAGGTACCAGGACAGCTCCAGGGAGCCGCCCACGGCGAAGTAGGCAGTCGCCACTTCACTGGCATCCTTGCCGGTGACGTCCGCTGCTTCGATGATCGGCAGCAAGGTGTACAGATGGCTGGTGCCGGCGACCACGCGGGCCAGCTCTTCCGGCGTACCGGCCTCGACGAAGCTCTGGTAGCGCGCCAGCCACTGCTCACGGGCCGGGCCCTCGAGCAGTTCGTCCAGACGGCCGACCAGCGCTTCGATACGCGGTGCAAAATGCGCCACGTCGCGCGCAGCGTCCAGCTCGTTACGGCGGCTACGCAGGAACCAGCGAGTAGCGCGGCGGCCAAGGCGCATCAGCTCGTCCATCAACTGCAGTTGCAGTTCGGCCGGGACCTTGTAGTCCAGCGCCTCGATCTGCGCCCACCAGTGCGGCAAGCGGAACAGGTCACGCACGATCACGTAGGCGCCAGCGACGTTGGCCGCGCTCATGCCGGTGGACTCCTTCAGGCGCTGCACGAAGGTGATGCCCATGTGGTTGACCAGGTCGTTGGCGATCTGCGTGCTGACGATTTCGCGCTTGAGGCGGTGACGGCGCATGGCGTCGCCGAACTTCTCGGTGAGGATTGCGGGGAAGGCGGTCTCCATCTCGCGCGCCAGGTAGTCGTCGTCCGGCACCAGGGACTTGAGCAGCGACTCCTTGAGGTCGATCTTGCTGTAGGAGATCAGCACCGACAGCTCCGGCCGGGTCAGGCCCTGGCCGTTGGTGGCGCGCTCGTTCAGTTCTTCGTCCGAAGGCAGGAACTCCAGGGCGCGGTCGAGCTTGCCGGCGCTTTCCAGCGCGTTCATCAGGCGCTTGTACTCGCCGACACGCTCGCGGGCGCGGCGCTCGGCCAGCGACAGCGCCTGGGTCTGCTTGTAGTTGTTGCCCAGTACCAGCTCGGACACATCGTCGGTCATCTCGACCAGCAGCTTGTTGCGCTGCTTCTCGGTCATGTCACCGCCGGACACGATCTCGCCGAGTAGGATCTTGATGTTCACCTCGTGGTCGGAGCAGTCCACGCCACCGGCGTTGTCGATGAAGTCGGTGTTGCTGGCGCCGCCGTGCAGGCCGAATTCGACGCGGCCGAGCTGGGTCATGCCCAGGTTGCCGCCCTCGCCCACCACCTTGGCGCGCAGTTCACGGCCGTCCACGCGCAGGGCGTCGTTGGCCTTGTCGCCGACGTCGGCGTGGCTCTCCTTGCTGGATTTGACGTAAGTGCCGATGCCGCCGTTCCACAGCAGGTCGACCGGAGCCTTGAGCAGCGCGTTGAGCAGCTCGGTAGGCGCCAGCTTGTCGGCAGCGATGTCGAAGCGCGCCTTCATCTGCGGGGTGATGGCGATGCTCTTGGCGCTGCGCAGGAAGATGCCGCCGCCGTCGGAAATCAGCTTGGCGTCGTAATCGGCCCAGCTCGAACGCGGCAGCTCGAACAAACGCTTGCGCTCGACGAAGCTCTTGGCGGCGTCCGGATTCGGGTCGATGAAGATATGCATGTGGTTGAAGGCCGCTACCAGCTGCAGGCTTTCCGACAGCAGCAAGCCATTGCCGAATACGTCGCCGGCCATGTCGCCGATGCCGATCACGGTGACGTTGTCCTTCTGCACGTCGATGCCGCGCTCGCGGAAGTGACGCTGCACCGAAACCCAGCCGCCCTTGGCGGTGATGCCCATGCCCTTGTGGTCGTAGCCGGCCGAGCCGCCGGAGGCGAAGGCGTCACCGAGCCAGAAGTCATATTCGGAGGCGATGCCGTTGGCGATGTCGGAGAAGGTCGCGGTGCCCTTGTCCGCCGCCACTACCAGGTAGGGGTCATCGGCGTCGTGACGCACCACGTTCTGCGGCGGTACTACCTCGCCTTCCTTGAGGTTGTCGGTAATGTCGAGCAGGCCGCTGATGAAGATGCGGTAGCAGGCGATACCCTCAGCCATCACCTCGTCACGCGAACCGCCGACCGGCATCTTGCGCGGTACGAAGCCGCCCTTGGCGCCCATCGGCACGATCACCGCGTTCTTCACCTGCTGCGCCTTGACCAGGCCGAGCACCTCGGTGCGGAAGTCCTCTTCGCGATCCGACCAGCGCAGGCCGCCGCGGGCGACGTCACCGAAGCGCAGGTGCACACCTTCGACGCGCGGGCTGTAGACGAAGATCTCGAACTTCGGCACCGGCCGTGGAATCTCCGGGATCAGGCGCGGGCTGAGTTTGAAGCTGAAATAGGACTTGGCCGCGCCGCTGCCATCGGCCTGGAAGAAGTTAGTGCGCAGGGTGGCTTTGATCAGGTCCAGATAGCGACGCAGGATGCGGTCTTCGTTGAGTACGGCGACGTTGTCCAGCGCGGCGAGGATGGCCTGTTCGAGCTTCTGCTGCTTGTCTTCCAGATCCTCGGCGGTGAGCTTGCGCGCGAGGTAAAAACGGGTGCGGAACAGGCGCACCAGCTCCTTGGCGATATTGGCGTGGTTGATCAGGGTCGCAGCGATATAGCTGAGGTCGAAGCCCAGGCGGATCTGCTTCAGGTAGCGCGCGTAGGCACGCAGCAGCGCCACTTCACGCCAGGGCATGGCGGCGGTCAGCACCAGGCGGTTGAACGCATCGTTCTCGGCATCGCCGCCGACGATGTGAATGAAGGCGTCCTGAAGGGTGTCGTTGAGCTGCTGGATGTCGACGTCCAGGCCTTCGGCGTAGGTGAAGGCGAAGTCGTGGATCCAGAACTCGCGGCCGTCATTGCGGCGCAGCTTGTAGGGGAACTCGCCAAGCACGCGCAGGCCGAGGTTCTCCAGAATCGGTAGCACGTCGGACAGCGGCAGCGGTGTATCGGCGTGATACAGCTTGCAGTGCAGTTGCTGCCCTGTCTGGGCCAATGGCTGGTAGAAGCTCATCACCAGCGGTTTGTCGTTGCTTAGGCTGAGCAGGTGCTGCATGTCCACCACTGCCGAGTGCGGGGCGAAACGCTCGCGGTAACCGGCCGGGAAGCCGCCGGGGAATTCCGCCAGGACGTTGGTGCCCTGGGCTTCGCCGAGGCTTTCGACCATCAGGCTGGCGTAGTCGTCCTTCCACGAACGGCAGGCCTGGATGACTTCCTTCTCCAGAAGCACGGGGTCGATCTGGGTCTTGTTCTTCGGGTCGACGCGCAGGATGAACTGCACGCGTGCCAGCACCGACTCGGAGAAGAAGGTCCAGAACTCGCAATCGGTGGCCTGCAGGCGCTCCATCAGCACCTGCTGGATCTTCATCCGGGTTTCGGTGGAATAGACGTCGCGCGGCACGTAGGCCAGGCAGTAGCAGAAGCGGCCGTAGGGATCGCGACGCAGGAACACGCGAATCTTGTTGCGCTCCTGGATCTGCACGATGGACAGCGCGGTGTTGAACAGGTCGTCCACCGGGGTCTGGAACAGGTCGTCACGCGGCAGCACTTCAAGCACCTGGGCCAGCTCCTTGCCCAGGTGCGCGCTGCTGTCGAAGCCCGAACGCTGCTTGATCACGTCCACCTTGCGGCGGATGTAGGGGATGTTCCATACGCTCTCGGCATACACCGCCGAGGTGTACAGGCCCATGAAGCGGCATTCCTTGACCACGTTGCCCTTGGCATCGAGCTCGCGGATGGAGACGAAATCCGGATAGGCCGGCCGATGCACACGGCTCGGCACTGCAGCCTTGGCGAAAGACAACAGCTGCGGCTCGCGCAGATAGGCCACCGCCTCAGGCTCGATGTGCAGCTCCTCGGCGGACAAGCCGGTGCGCAGGCGCTTGGACAGGCCGAGCAGGGATTTCTCGTCGTAGACGATGCTGCCGCCATCGGCGGTCGGCACGACGGTGAATTCCTCGTAGCCGAGGAAGGTGAAGTGGTTGTCCAGCAACCAGTTCAGGTAGATCTTGATTTCATCCAGTTCGGCCTTGTCCACCTTGAGCTTGGCGCGATCCAGCCAGGCCAGCAGCTCGCGTGCCTTGGCCTTCATCGGCTGGAAGTCGGCGACGCTCATGCGCACGTCACTGAAAACTTCGTGAATGGCCCTCTCCAGGGTTTTCAGTTCGGCGGAGCTGGAGCAGCGGTCGATTTCCAGGAACATCAGCGCTTCCTGCAGCACGCCCTCGCCCTGGGTACCACGCGGCAGGATCTCCAGCAGCTGGCCATTCTTGTCGCGGCGCACGCTGAACACGCTGTTCTGCAGGGTGTGGATGCTGTAACCATGGCGATTGAGTTCCATGCGCACCGAGTCGACCAGGAACGGGATGTCGCCATGCAGGATTTCCACCGCCGTGTGGGTGGACTGCCAGCCGTGCTTCTCGTAATCGGGGTTGAAGGTGCGCACCTGCGGCTTGGCGTGATCGAAATGCTCCAGCATGTGCCAGGCCGACAGGGTGCAGCCGACCAGGTCGGACAGACGCCGCTGGGTCAACTCCTCGAGGGCGATGATGCCGAAGAACTGTTCGGCGAATAGGGCTACTTGTGGCAGCGCCTGCTCACTCACGTGCTGTGCCAGGGCCGCTTGCAGTTGGTGCTGGAAGTCGGCTTTGCTGGCCGCCGTAAAGAACGCCATGGTTTTGCTCCATTGGGCTGGTGGTTCGACAGGAAGTCTGGATCGCTATCGCTGTCGCTGGGTGTTAGTTCAACGTTAGTCCATGAAGCGACGATGACACTTGCGAGTCGCATGCGGACCGGCGTGAAGGGAGCGACCGACTGGTCACATATAGCCAGCGAGCTTAACGAGGGATGGCCCGCAACCGCTTGCGGCGCTGCGACATTTTCTTTCAAGGCTGCACCGGCACGGTGCAAAAAGAAAAGCCTTGGCCCGCCAGCGGAGCGCGAGCGGGCCAGGGAGAGAGATCAGGTGCCGCGCATCGCTTGGGGCAGCGCCAGCACGATCTGCGGGAACAAGGTGATCAGGATCGCCGCCAGCACCAGCAGGAGGAAGAACGGAAAGCTGGCACGCGCCACCGCGCCCAGGTTGCGCCCGGTGAGGTTCTGGATGACGAACAGGTTGAAACCCACCGGCGGGGTGATCTGCGCCATTTCCACCACCAGGATGACGAAGATGCCGAACCACAGCAGATCGATCCCGGCAGCCTGCACTGCCGGCAGAATCACTGCGGTGGTCAGCAGGATGATCGAGATGCCGTCGAGGAAGCAGCCCAGGGCGATGAAGAACAACGTCAGCGCCAGCAGCAACAGGTACGGCGACAGCTGTTTGGCGATGATCCAGTCGGCCAGCGCCGCCGGCAGGCCGGTGAAGCTCATGGCCGAGGTCAGGTACGCCGCGCCGAGCAGGATGAAGAAGATCATGCACGAGGTGGACACCGCGCCCATCAGGCTGGCCATGAAGGTTTCCCGGGTCAGCGCCCCCGAGACCAGCGCGATCAGCAGCGCACCGACCACCCCCACAGCCGCTGCCTCGGTGGCCGTGGCGATGCCGCCGTAGATCGAACCGATCACCGCGACGATCAGCCCTAGTACCGGAATCAGCAGTTTGGCTCGGCGCAGTTTGTCCATGAACGGCAGGCGCTCGCCCTCCTCCGGCAGCTTGCTGCGATTGCAGGCAGACCAGAGCATCAGGTAGCCACTGAAGATCGCCAGCAGCAGCAGGCCCGGCAGAATGCCGGCGATGAACAGGCGCGAGATCGATACCTGCGCCGCCACGCCATAGACGATCATCATGATCGACGGCGGAATCAGCAAACCGAGCGTGCCGGCACCGGCCAGCGAGCCCATGGCGATGGATTCCGGGTAACCGCGCGACTTCAGCTCAGGCAGGGAGATACGGCCGATCGTGGCGGCGGTGGCAGCGGAAGAGCCGCTGACCGCGGCGAACAGGCCGCAGCCGAACACGTTGACGTGCAACAACCGCCCCGGCAGGCCACGCATCCACGGCGCCAGGCCATTGAACATGTCTTCGGAAAGTCGGGTGCGATAGAGAATCTCGCCCATCCAGATGAACAGCGGCAGCGCCGTCAATGTCCAGCTGGCGCTGGAAGCCCAACTGGTGGACGCGAGGATCGAACCGGCCGGCGCACCGCCGAACAGCTCCATGCCGATGATGCCAACGCCGAGCAACGACAGGGCAACCCAGACGCCGCCGCCAAGCAGCACGAACAGCGCCAGCAGCAGGGTGATTGTAATGATTGTGTAGTCCACGGGTTCACTCACGAATGCAGTGCGGCGCTGGCCGCAATTAAGGGTCGAGCCAGTGGGCTCACTCGCTCATCGCCGTACCGGCTTCGACAGCTTCGAAGCGCTTACCCTGGCAGACCAGCACCAGGCGCTCGGCCATCGCCACCACCAGAATCAGCGTGCCCAGCAGCATCGGCAGCTGTGGCAGCCACATGGGAATCGGCAACAGGCCGGACGACACTTCCTTGAACTCGTAGGACTCCAGAACGAACAACGCGCAGTACCAGGCCATATAGGTGGCGATCCCCAAACCGACCAGCGTGGCCAATACATCGACCACAAGGCGACCGCCAGCGGGTAGCAGGCGCAACAGCAGTTCCACACGAATGTGCGCGCCACGTTGCAGGGCGTAGGGCAAGGCGAGAAAGCCCGATGCAGCCATCGCGTAGGCGGCGAACTCATCGGCAGCGGGCACCATGGTGCCCAGTTGGCGGGCGACGATCTGCGCCACGACCAGCACACAGATCAGGACGAGAAACACGCCGGACAACCATCCGGACAGGGTGTAGAGCTTGTGCAGTGGGGTCATTAACAACGGGCTCCCTGGTCAAGCCACGAGAAAAGCCCGCCGCAACCAGCGCGGCGGGCAGCAGAATCACGGCTGGTAGGTATCGAGAATCGCCTTGCCATCGGCACCAGCGCGCTTGAGCCACTCATCGGTCATGCTCTGGCCGATCTGCTCGAAGCCGCTCTCCACCGCCGCCGGGGCCTGCTCGGATACCTGCATGCCATTGTCGGCCAGGGTCTTGACCAGCTCACTGGTCTTTTCCTGGGCAATCGCCCAGCCACGTTTTTCCGCACGCTCAGCGGCAGCCAGCACAGCAGCCTGGGTCGCTTCCGGCAGGCGGGCGAAGGCACGCGCGTTGACGATGACGAAGTTCTTCGGAATGAACGCCTTGACGTCATAGTAGTAGGAGGAGAAGTCCCAGGCCTGGGAGTCCACACCTGTGGTCGGCGAGGTGAGCATGCCGTTGATCATGCCGGTGCTGAAGGCTTGCGGTATTTCGCCGGTCTGGATCACGGTCGGCACTGCGCCCATCAATTCGGTCATGCGCGAAGTGGCCGGGTTGTAGGCACGAAACTTCATACCCTTGAAGTCATCCATGCTCGCGATCGGCGTCTTGGTGAAGATGCTCTGCGGCGACCAGGGCATGGCGTACAGCAGCTTGATGCCCTGCTTGGCCAGGCGCTCTTCCACAGCCGGGCGGCTCGCGTCCCACAGGGCCTGGGCCTGCTCGTAGTTGCGCACCAGAAACGGCACGCTGTCGATTTCGAAGATCGGATCTTCGTTACCCAGTACCGACATCAGCACGTCACCCACCTGCACCTGGCCGGTCTGTACGGCACGTTTGACCTCGGGGCGCTTGAACAGCACCGAGTTGGCGTGCACGCGAATAAGCAGTTCGCCGTTACTGGCTTTTTCCACATCCTGGGCGAACTCCTTGGCCACGGTGGTGATGAAGTTGCCATCGGGGTTCTCGGCGGTCATGTTCCAGCGCTCGGCGGCCTGGGCACCGAAGCCCAGTGCGCAAGCCAGAGCGGTAATGGCGAAACGCGATGCGATGCTTTTCATGGTGCTCTCCTGTTCATTTCATTGTTTTTTGTGCGCCGCAAGGCGCGGCTGGAAGACGATTTCGAGTCTCAGCGCATCGTCCTACCCTGTCCAACTAGAAAAACCGGAGGCGCATGATCGGAAATCGTTATGGGATGAAAAGGGGCGTTTTCGCGACAAATGCACCAGCAGCGGGCAGCCGTTTCCGGGCCCGCAGACCAGCGAATGGAAGTTAATCAGGCGCTTTGCTGTTCCGGCGCTGGCGCGACTCGCGCCATGCAGGCCTCGCCCATTTCCTCGGCGTAGACGTCCAGTGCTTCGCAGGCCAGGGCGATGATGTCCTCGCTGAGTTCCAGGCCCACGCCCGTACGCCAGGTGGCGACCACCGGCAAGGGCGGCGGCTCGGGAACCTCGTCGAGAATGGTCAGCAAGCCTTGCTTGAGTTCGTCATGCACCAGCGCTGGCGGCAGCGCGCCGATACCGAAACCGTCGCGCACCAGACGCGTCATAGCGGCGATGGAGTTGACGCAATTGATGCGTGGCGCACTGACGCTGCCGGCATGCAGCAGGTTGAGTATGTCCTGATGCGGCCGCGAATTCTTCGAGAAGGTGATGATGCGCTCACGCGCCAGCTCCTCCATCGAGGCATAGCAGCGGTGGTACAGCGAACCGGTCGGGACGATCCAGCGCACCGGAAAGGCAGCCAGTTCCAGATTGCGCACGCTGTCGCCGTTGACCATGTCGGTCTGGAACACGATATCCAGATAGCCCTTGAGCAATTGCTCGTTGAGATTGCGTGCGGTGTCGGCCGTCAGCTCGATTTCCACCGCGGGGTAGCGCTCCATCACCCGTGTTACGAACGGACTCAACCAGGTGTGAATGACGGTATCCATCGCGCCGACGCGAATACGCCCCTGAATGTTGCCGGTATCGCTGATCGACTGCTTCAAGGCCTGCATGGTGTCGATCATGCGCTCGGCATATTCGAGCACCTTCTGCCCTTCCGGGGTCAGCGATACGCCCTTGGAATCACGCAGGAAAAGACGTGTGCCGAGTTCATCCTCGAGCGCAGCGATGCGGCTGGAAATGGACGCCTGGGTGCTGAACAGCTTCTCGGCTGTCAGGCGGAAGCTCTTGAGCCGTGCCACCCAGACGAAGGTCTCGAGAAATCTCAAATTCATGCCGTAACGCCTCTTCGCAATATTCTTCTCAGGGGCTGATTTGCAGCGCCCACGCAGCCTCAGGCGTAGCAGGTTGTATGCCAGAGGTTTTTCGCCCAGCCGATGAATTTTCCTATCGCTGGCCCCCTGTTTTTTCTCGTTGGACGCAGCCGAACAACGCTTTGAAGAATGGCGCCGCGCTCTGCGCAGACCACAACAACATCATTCAAAACGCGCTCTGCCAAGCAGCCGCTCTCGTCGGCTGCGCGCTCCCAACAGGAGACACTGCACCATGAAACCCCATTACCCATTGGCATCCGCGCTGCTGCTCGGCAGCGGCCTGCCAACCCTCGCACAGGCCGATTTCATCGCTGACAGCAAGGCCAGCGTCGAGATGCGCAACTTCTATTTCAACCGTGATTTCCGTCAGAGCGGCGCCCGTGACAAGGCCGAGGAATGGGCGCAGGGCTTTCTGCTGCGCATGGAGTCGGGCTACACCGAGGGCACCGTCGGTTTCGGTATCGATGCATTGGGGATGCTCGGTGTGAAACTCGATTCCGGTGACGGCACCGCTGGCAGCGGCCTGCTCCCGGCCGACCGCTCCGGCGGCTCGCAGGATGAGTATTCCAAGCTCGGCCTGACCGCCAAGGTGAAGGTCTCCAACAGCACACTGAAAGCCGGCGCCCTGCACTTTCGCAGCCCGATCGTCTCGGCCAACGATTCACGCCTGCTGCCGCAGACGTTCCAGGGAGCACTGCTGAATGTTCAGGAAATCGACAACCTGACCCTGCAGGGCGGCAAGATCAACCGGATCAAGGCCAACAGCTCCACCGACTACACCGAGATGAGCGGCAACCGCATCGGCGGCAACAGCGACTCCTTCGTGTTCGGCGGCGGCGAGTACAAGCTCACCCCGCAGCTCACCGCCGGCCTGCACTACGGCACCCTCGAGGATATCTACCAGCAGTACTACGGCACCCTGGTGCACGTACTGCCGCTGGGCGATGGCCAGTCGTTCAAAACCGACCTGCGCTACTCGCAAAGCCGCGAGGACGGCAACTTCCGTGACCTCGACAACAAGGCCTTCGGCGCCATGTTCACCTACAGCCTGGGCGGCCACGCCGTCGGCGCCGGCTACCAGCGCATGAGCGGTGACGATCCGTTCCCGTACATCGCCAGCAGCGACCCGTTTCTGGTCAACTTCGTGCAGATCAACGACTTTGCCAACGTCGAGGAGCGCTCCTGGCAGGTGCGCTACGACTACAACTTCGCCAGCATCGGCATCCCCGGCCTGACCTTCATGACCCGCTACATCTCCGGCGACAACGTCGAGGTCGCCGGCCGCAGCAGCGAAGGCAAAGAATGGGAACGCAATACCGATATCGCCTACGTGGCGCAGAGCGGTCCGCTGAAGAACCTGGGGCTGAAATGGCGTAACGCCACCGTTCGCTCCAATTTCGGCAACGATCTCGACGAGAACCGCCTGATTCTCAGCTACACCCTGGCGCTCTGGTAAGCACTTCAACCCGATGACGGGGCCATCACGGCCCCGTTTGCATTTCTCGGGAAGCAAGAAGGCCATAGACTTTTAATCAAGTTGTATGACAACTTGCCGACTCCTGAGAATCATCCTGAAGAAGATGGCGAGGCGTTATCGTGAGCTTTTTACTGTCCTGGCAACAAAAATTCCGCGCCCTTATCGCGCTCACCCTGATCAGCCTGATCTTGATGGCGGCCGCGTCGTTATGGGCCAACCATCGCGTCAGCAGCGCATTACAGGCTAGGGAACAGGCGGCAGCCTATGCCAGCGCCAGTACCCAGTTGATGAACCACTGGTGGCAACAGAACGCACTGCGCCAGCAGATCACCCCCGACCTGCAGGCAGCGTTCGACAGCGGTCTCAATGAGCTGCAAGAACTCATCGGACAACTGTTGACGCAAGCCCAGGCACTGGAAGACGACGCCACCTTGCAACACGCCCAGCAGATCCAGGCCGTGCTGCTCGAGGAATTGGCCCAACAGCGCCAGTGGCTGAGCCTCAATCAGGCCCTGGGCCTGACGCCTTTCGAGGGCCAGCGCAAAACATTGACGGAAAAAGGCAAGGCCTTGGAAGCGATCAGCTTCGACCTGATCAAACCCTTCATTACCAGCGCTCTGAGCAGCCAGCGTGACTATCTGTCGACTTTTGACCCGGCGTTCGCCCAGATTGCCCTGACGGCGATCGGCAAGTTGCAGGAGCAGATCGCGGATCTCGAATGGCAGGACACACCGATCGGCAAGAACGTGCAGGGCTATGCCCAGGCGTTCACTGATATCCATGGCAACATCGAACGCATCAACGCGACCAATCAGCGCCTGCGCCAACTGGGCGAGCAACTGCAAACGCGCATCGACGAACAAGCGCAGGCGCTGCAGAGCGGCCTGTTGTTGCGCCGCACCCAGGAAGCCGAGCAGGCCCGCCTGTCCGCACTGTGGATGATGGGGCTGAGCTTCCTCGCCGTTGCCGCCCTACTCTGCTTCACACTGCTACAGGCGTCACGCACCCTGGTCAGCCGCCTGCGCAACGTCATTCAGCTGCTCACTCAGGTCGCCTCCGGCGATCTCACCGGCAAGCTGCCGGTGGGCAGCAACCCGCGTGACGAATTCAACCAGTTGGCCGACGCCGCCAACCGCATGATCCAGGGTATCGGCGGTATCGTTGCCGAAGTGGTACGCGCCAACGGCGAGCTGAGCCGCCTGCACCATCACCTGGGCGATGCCATGCGTCAGTTGGGTGACAACAGCACCCAGGTGGAAATGCAGACCGAGCAGGCCGCCTCGGCCTCGCATCAGATCAGCGCCACCCTCAACGACATGGCGCAGCGCACGGCGCAAGTCGGCACCGCCACCACCAGCGCCTACGATGCCGCGCGTAACGGCGGCGAAGTGATCGCCGCCAGCGTCGACAGCATGAGTCGCCTGGCGCAGCTGATTCAGGACACCCACAGCCAGGTCGATGCCCTCGGCCAGAGCAGCGCGCGGGTCAGCGGTATCGTCGATGTGATCAACAGCCTCGCCGATCAGACCAACCTGCTCGCCCTCAACGCGGCAATCGAGGCGGCAAGAGCCGGTGACGCCGGCCGCGGCTTCTCGGTGGTCGCCGATGAAGTGCGCTCGCTGGCGCAGAAGACGGTCTCAGCAACCACCGACATCAGCGCCATCGTCGGTGAGTTCCAGCAACAGACCCGGCACATGCACCAGCTGATGAGCAACGGCCTGAACCTGGCCGCCGACAGCGAGCGACATGCTGCTCAGGTGGCCGACGCCATCAGCTCCATCACCTCGGCGATGGAGCGCCTGACCGGCGAGATGAACCAGGTCGTGGTGGCCATCGAGGAAGTGTCCACCACCACCGAGGACATCGCCGACAAGATGGAAACCATCAACGTGCACACCGGGCAGAGCAAGGACCTGCGCCATACTCTGGGCGGCCATACCGAGGGGCTGTCATCCCAGGTCGATGCACTGGGACGCAGCGCCAGGCAGTTCCGACTGGCCTGAATGCAGTCAGAGCCCGGTCGCAATGCCGACCGGGCATTCGCGCAGGCGCTCTAACGTGACTGCCCGTCGAGATACGCCTCGATGATCTGCGCATGCTCATCGCCGGCACGCGCCAGCCACTCCTCGGTAATCTGCTGACCGACTTCGGTCAGCTCCCGGCGCAATTGCGGGTCAATGTCCTGCACCACAGTCATGCCGTGCCTGGCGAGCATCCGCGTCTGATAACCGGTCAAGGCCCAGGACAACTCCCACCCTGCCCGTTCGGCCCGTTCACCGGCATGCAGCAAGGCGCTGCGCTGGGCCTCGGGTAGACGCTGGAAGGCACGCTCGTTGACGATGACGATGTTCTTCGGGATGAAGGCGCGTACGTCATAGAAATGCGAGACGAAGTCCCAGGCGCGCAGGTCCATGCCTGTCGCACTGGAGGTGAGCATGATGTCCACCTGACCGTCGCGGAAGGCCTGCGGTACGTCCTCGGTATTGATGGTTGTCGGTTGCGCATGGAGTAAATGGGCCAGACGCGAGATGGTCGGGTTGTAACTGCGAAAACGCAGATCGCGAACATCCTCCGCAGCCTGCAACGGGCGATTGCTGAACAGGCTCTGCGCCGGCCACGGCACTGCGTAAACGAGGCGCACGCCATCGGCCAGCAGGCGTCGCTCCACCGCCTCACGGCTCACCGCCCAGAGCTTGCGCGCCTGCTCGTAGTCGGTGGCGAGAAACGGCAGGCTGTCCAGCTCGTAGATCGGATCTTCATTGCCCAGGGCAGACATGAACACATCGCCGATCTGAATATCGCCGCGGGTTACCGCAGGCTTGACCTCAGGGCGGCGATACAGGGTGGAGTTGGGGTGAACGCGTATGTTCAGCTGGCCATTGGTGGCCTGGCGAACATTCCTGGCAAACTCCACCGCTACACGGCTGATGAAATTGCCGGCCGGCTGTTCCACCGACATCGACCAGCGTTCGCTGCCGTGTACGGGTAAAGCCATGGGTAGAGCGACAAGCAAGGCGCAGAGCGCGGACAGACAGGGTGCGGTCTTCACTGGGGTTCCCCCGTAGACTGGTAGCCAGGTACTGAGTCGACTCGAAAGGAACGCAAAAGCCCCCGGGTACGGGAGACACCGGGGGGCACCAGAACGGCGCCAAGGAGCGTTCACCCGACTCACTGTCGAGCGCGACGGTCGGCACTGTCCAACGGGAAAAACCGGCGTGTGGCGATCAGAAAATCCGATGTCCGACACCATCAGCTTTTCCTATCTCCGGCGGATGTTTTTATTAGTTGGACGCCTCTGGGCGACGCCGGAAAAATGAGGCCAACTCCCAGAACAGCTCAAAGCTGTCCGGCCATATCCATGCACCTCATGATTAGGATGCTCACTTGAACAGCCTGCTTTTGAATTGCGACATCGGCGAAAGCTTCGGCGCCTGGACCATGGGCCTGGACGCCGAGGTCATGCCCTATATCGACTGCGCCAATATCGCCTGCGGCTTCCACGCCTCCGACCCCAGCGTGATGCGCAAGACCGTGGCCCTGGCCGTAACCCACGATGTACGCATCGGCGCGCACACCGCTTACCAGGATCTGGTCGGTTTCGGCCGCCGCTCGATGGACTGCACGCCGCAGGAAGTCGAAGACCTGATGCTCTACCAGATCGGTGCGCTGGAAGGCATTTGCCGCAGCCAGGGCACCCGTGTCAGCTACGTCAAACCTCACGGCGCGCTGTATCAGGACATGATGCGCAAGCCCGCCACCCTGCGAGCGGTGATGAGCGCCGTGGCCAAGTACGACCGCCAGTTGCCGCTGATGCTGATGTGCACCCGTGACAACAGCGCAGCCCAGGCACTGGGCGACGAATTCGGCCTGACCCTGTGGTTCGAAGCCTTCGCCGACCGCGCCTACGATGCCGCCGGTTTCCTGGTCAGCCGCAGCCTGCCGGGTGCCGTGCATCACGACAGCGAGGTGATCGTCAGCCAGGCAGTCACCCTGGCGCGTGGCGAGGCCCTGCAGGCCAGCGACGGCAGCGCACTGCACCTGGCCGCGCAGACGCTGTGCGTGCATGGCGACAACGCCAGTTCGGTGGCTGCCGTGCAACGCATCCGCCAGGCCTTCGACAGCCTGGTTCAGGCATGAAGGCGCCCAACGCCCGGCTGGAAGTCGCCGGCATCGATAGTGTAATCCTGCGCCTGTTCGACTTTATCGATGAAGCCAACATGCCGTGGATGCTGGCCACACGCACGCGCCTGCAGGAAGTGTTCGGCGGCGCGCTGATCGACCTCGTCCCCTCCTACACCACGCTGTTGCTGCACTACGACCTGTGCCAACTCGACAGCGAGCAGGCGCGAGCGAAGGTCGCCGAAGCACTCGATGGCTTGCAGCCTGCCGATCTGCAAGGCGGTCGCGAACACCAGTTGCCCACCTGGTACGACCGCAGCGTCGGCCCGGAGCTACAACTGTTGGCCCGGCGCAGCGGGCTCAGTGAGGCCGAGGTGATCGCCCGGCACAGCGGCCATGCCTATCAGGTATTCGCCCTGGGTTTCGCCCCCGGCTTCGCCTTCATGGGGCTGGTCGAGGAAATCCTCGCCGCGCCGCGTCTGAGCACGCCGCGCAAGCGCATCGCCGCTGGCAGCGTCGGCATCGCCGAACGACAGACGGCCGCCTACCCGGTGGTTTCGCCCGGCGGCTGGAACCTGATCGGGCGCACGCCGAGCCGCCTGTTCGGTAGCGACATCGAAGGCTACAGCCTGCTGCAACCCGGTGATCGGGTACGTTTCGTGCCCATCGAGCGCGCCGAATTCATCCGCCTGGGTGGTGACGACAGCCCGCTGGAGGCCAGCCAATGAGCGCTATCGATGGCGGCCTGCGCGTATTGCGCAGCAGCCCGTTCATTCAACTGCAGGATGCTGGCCGCTTCGGCGTACGCCACCTCGGCGTGACCCAGTGCGGCGCGCTGGACTGGATCGCCCATCGCTGGGCCAACTGGCTGCTGGGCAACCCGCTGACTGCCGCTGTGGTGGAGATCACCCTGGGCAACGCCGAGTTCGAATGCCGCCGTGACGCCACACTGGCGCTGACCGGTGCCGACCTCGGCGCGCGTCTGGACGAGCAGCCGCTGGCGCCCTGGCGCAGCTTCGAGGTGCGCCAGGGCCAGCGTCTGAGCTTCGCCCAGCCGCGCCAGGGCGCGCGCGCCTATCTCGCAGCGCCAGGTGGATTCCAGGCGCCGCTGGTGCTGGGCAGTTGCGCCAGCATGCTACGTGAAGGCCTTGGTGGCCTGCAGGGCGATGGCCGCGCCATCGCTGTCGGCGATGCTCTGGGCTGGAGCGGCAGCGCCAATGAAACGCGGCAGATGCCCGCCGAGTTCATTCCCGAGTATCAGGATGCGCCGCGCCTGCAGTTGGTGTTGGGTGCGCAGATCGGTGACTTCCGCGGCCAGAGCCTGTTCGACGCCTTCAACAGCCAATGGGTGATCGATCAGCGCGCCGACCGCATGGGCATTCGTCTCAACGGCCCGCAGCTGCAATGCCAGCGCAGCTCGATGATCTCCGAAGGCATCCCGCTGGGCGCCGTGCAGGTGCCGCCGGATGGCCAACCGATCATCCTGCTCAACGACCGCCAGACCATCGGTGGCTACCCGCGCCTCGGCGCACTGACGCCACAGGCCGTGGCTCGGCTGGCGCAATGCCTGCCGGGGCAGACCATACAGCTTGCTCCCACCACGCAGGACAGCGCCCTGCTCACCCAGCGCCGGCTCCTGACGCAGTGGCAATAGCGTCGCACCTGGCTGCATGACCCGCCCTCGTCGACGGTGGGTCATTTCAGCGCTGGCGACATCCCTCGCATTTCTGTTGCCAGACTGTTCATGACCCGCGCCGCACATAGCGGCCGAAGCCGCAAATGCATTAAAGTCGGCGGTCTGCACGCGCGGCAGTAAAAGCCCCGCCCATCCGCCAGAAGAGCCCGACGATGGAACACCGTGAAGCGCTGGTCGCATTACGCCAATTTCTCTCCACCCAGATTCTCGGCCAGGAAAAGCTCATCGAGCGCCTGCTGATCGCCCTGCTCGCCGACGGCCATCTACTGGTCGAAGGTGCCCCTGGTCTGGCCAAGACCAAAGCGATCAAGGAACTGGCCGAAGGCATAGAAGGCGAGTTCCATCGCATCCAGTTCACCCCCGATCTGCTCCCGGCGGACATCACCGGCACCGAGATCTACCGCCCGGAAACCGGCAGCTTCGTGTTCCAGCAGGGGCCGATCTTCCACAACCTGGTGCTGGCCGACGAGATCAACCGTGCCCCGGCCAAGGTGCAATCGGCGCTGCTCGAAGCCATGGCCGAGCGCCAGGTGTCGGTAGGCCGCAGCACCTACGACCTGTCGCCGCTGTTTCTGGTCATGGCCACGCAGAACCCCATCGAGCAGGAAGGCACCTACCCGCTGCCGGAAGCGCAGCTCGACCGTTTTCTCATGCACGTGAAAATCGGTTTTCCCGATGCGGCGGTGGAGCGCAAGATCCTCGCCCAGGCCCGTGGAGATGCGCTCAACGGTGAGGCCAAGCCCGAGCACCGGGTCAGCCAGCAGGCGGTGTTCGCCGCGCGCAAGGAAATTCTCGGCCTGTACATGGCCGATGCCGTGGAGGAGTACCTGGTGCAACTGGTCATGGCCAGCCGCACCCCGGCCAAGTTCGACGCCGAGCTGGCCGACTGGATCGCCTATGGCGCCAGCCCGCGCGGCTCCATCTCCCTCGACCGTTGCGCCCGCGCCCACGCCTGGCTGGCCGGGCGCGACTTCGTCAGCCCGGAAGATATCCAGGCGGTGCTGTTCGACGTGTTGCGCCATCGCATCATCCTCTCCTTCGAGGCGGAAGCCTCGGGCGTAGATCAGGACCGCGTGATCCAGCGCATCCTCGACGTGGTGGCGGTGGCTTGATGCAGCCGCGCCCCATGCGCCTGTCCCACGTAGCCCGGATGCAATCCGGGGCTGATCACGCTGCCTCCCCGGATTGCATCCGGGCTACGGGCTGAAGCCCATGCAAACCCCGGCCAGCCAACCCGGCATCCATATCGCCCTCGGCGAGCTGATCGACATGCGCCACAAGGTGCATGAAGTGCCGCTGTTCTCCACACCGGCTCGGCGCAGCCCGCTGATCGGCCTGCACCACTCCAAGCTGCGCGGTCGCGGCGTGGACTTCGACCAGGTGCGCGTTTATCAGCCAGGCGACGACGTGCGCACCATTGACTGGCGCGTCACCGCACGCACTCAGGAGCCGCACACCAAGCTGTTCCATGAGGAGCGCGAGCGCCCCATCTTCATCATCGCCGAGCAGAGCCAGCGCCTGTTCTTCGGCTCCGGCCAGTGCTTCAAGTCGGTGCTGGCCGCGCGCGCCGCCGCACTGATCGGCTGGGCCGCGCTCGGCCATAACGACCGCATTGGCGGCCTGGTGTTCGCCGACAACGAGCATCACGAAGTCAAACCCCGGCGCAGCAAGCAAAGCCTGCTGCAACTGCTCAATCTGCTGGCCCGTGCCAACCAGGCGCTCGGCCCGGACAGCCAGGCCAACACGGGCCGCGACAACTTCGGCCTGGCCCTGCGTCGCGCTCGCGAAGTGCTGCGCCCAGGCAGCCTGGTGATCGTGCTGTGCGACGAACGCGCCCTCAGCGATAACGCCGAACAGCAGCTGACACTGCTTGTGCGCCATACCGATCTGTTACTGCTGCCGCTGTCCGACCCGCTCGATCACGCCCTGCCCGCCGCCGGCCTGCTGCGCTTTACTCAGAATGGCGCTCAGTTGGAGCTCGACAGCCACAATGGTGACCTGCGCCAGGCCTACCGCACTCAGGCTCAGGCCCGTGAAGCACGCTGGCAGCGTCTGGCGCAGAAGCTCGGCGTGCCGCTGCTGCCGCTGAGCACCCAGTTCGAACTGGTCGAGCAATTGCAGGAACAACTCAGCGCCCTGCATTCGAGAAAGTCGCTATGAACCCCATCGACCAGTTGCAGCCGCTGATCGACCCGCCTCCCATACTCTGGTGGCCGCCAGCTCCGGGCTGGTGGGTGCTGGCCGTGCTGCTGCCATTGCTCGGCTGGGGACTGTGGCGTTTGCTACGCAACTGGCGCCGACGTGCGCCCAAGGTGGCGGCTGAGCAGACACTCGATCCACTGCGTCAGGCCGCGCTCGATGAGCTGGCACGCTTGAGCAAACCCTATGACGGTGCTCCGGCTGGCCCCTGGCTGCAGCAGCTCAACGCCCTGCTCAAGCGCCTGTGCCGCGAACGCTATCCTGAGAGCGCCAGCCACACCTTGAGCAGCCGCGCCTGGCTGGCGTTTCTCGACAACCGCTGCCCGGCAGCCGGCCTGACCCGCTGGATGATCCTCGTCGATGGCAGCTACAGGCCGCAGTGCACGCTGAGCGACAAGGCCATCGTGGAGCTCGATCAGGCCATCGCCATCTGGATTCGCAAGCATGTTTGAGTTCGCCTGGCTCTGGGTCTTTCTGCTCGCGCCGCTGCCCTGGCTGCTGCGCCTGCTGCTGCCTCCAGCCGACAGCGGCGATGCGGCGCTGCGTGTCGGCTTTCTCGACGAATTGCAGGCCCTGAGCGGGCGCCGCGCCCGCGCCGCACTGCCCAGCTGGCGCCAACAAGCACCGCTGGCGCTGCTCTGGTTTCTGCTGCTGTGCGCCGCCGCACGGCCGCAGTGGGTCGGCGAACCGCTGCCGCTGCCGGCCAGCGGCCGCGACCTGCTGCTGGCGGTGGATGTCTCCGGCTCCATGGATTACGCCGACATGCAGTGGGACGACGAGCCCATCAGCCGTCTGGAACTGGTCAAGCGCCTGCTCGGCGATTTCATCGAAGGCCGCCGTGGCGATCGGGTCGGCCTGATCCTGTTCGGCAGCCAGGCCTATCTGCAGGCACCGCTGACCTTTGACCGTCACACGGTGCGCACCTGGCTGGACGAAGCCATGATCGGCATCGCCGGCAAGAACACCGCCATCGGCGATGCCATCGGCCTAGCGGTCAAGCGCCTGCGCCAGCGCCCGGCGCAGAGCCGCGTGCTGGTGCTGATCACCGACGGCGCCAACAACGGCGGCGAGATCGATCCAATGGTCGCCGCGCAACTGGCCGCCGATGAAGGCGTACGCATCTATGCCATCGGCATCGGCGCCGATCCGCAGCAAAGCGGTGCATTCGGCAGCTTCGGCTTCAGCGCCCTGGATCTGGACGAAACCAGCCTGCGCGCGATCACCGACGTCACTGGCGGTGAGTATTTCCGCGCACGCAATCAGGCCGAGCTGGAGCAGATCGAACTGACCCTCGACCGCCTCGAACCGGTCGCCCAGCAACCTACCCTCGCCCGCCCGGCCCTGGCCCTCTATCCCTGGCCGCTGGCGCTGGCGCTACTGGGCTCGCTGCTGCTGGTCGGTCAAGTACTGTGGCCCGACCTGCTACAGCGGCTGCGGAGGCGTAAATGAGCCTGCTCTGGCCGGAATGGCTGCGCCCATTATGGCTGCTGGCAGTGCCTGTGTTGGCCTGGCTGCTCTGGCGCCTGTGGCATCGCGAGCGCCAGAGCGGGCGCTGGCAACTCCTGTTGCCGGCGGCCTTCCATCAGGCGCTGCTCAAGGGTGGCAGCGGCCGCTCCAGCAAGCTGCCCTGGCTGGCACTCGGCCTGGCCTGGCTGCTGGCCATACTGGCGCTGCTCGGCCCCAGCTGGCAGCGCGTTGAGCAGAGCAACCAGAAGCCTGCCGATCCGTTGGTGGTGCTGCTCGAACTGACGCCGCAGATGCTCGCCACCGACGGTCGCCCCAACCGCCTGGAACAGACCCGGCGCAAGCTGCTCGACCTGCTCGAAGCGCGTCGCGATGCGCAGACGGCGATCATCGTCTATGCCGGTAGCGCACACAGCCTGGTGCCGCTGTCCGATGACCTGGCCACCAGCCGCAACCTGCTCGAAGCGCTGAAACCCTCGCTGATGCCGGAGCCGGGGCGTCGCGCCGATCTGGCCGTGGCCCGTGCACTGCAGCTGCTCGACCAGGCGCAACTGGGTCAGGGTCGCCTGCTGCTGATCACCAGTGCCCTCTCTGAAGAGGAACGCAGCGGCATCCAGCAAGCGCTGCAAAAGCGCTCGGTACCCCTGCTGATTCTCGGCGTGGGCAGTCGCGAAGGCGCGCCGGTGGTGCAGGAAGACGGCAGCTTCCTCAAGGATTCGCGCGGCGCCATCCTGATTCCGCGCCTCGATGCGCACGGCCTGCGTGAAACCGCTGAAGCCCATAGCGGCCGCTACGCAGCGAGCCGCCTGGACGACGAGGACCTGCGTCGCCTGGGCCTGCTCGACGGCCCGCAGGCCATGCGCGCAGCGGGTGAGCCGACACAGCTCGACAGCCATATCGACCAGGGCTACTGGCTACTGCTACCGCTGCTGTTGCTTGCCGCCTGCGCCGGTCGTCGCGGCTGGCTGTTCTGCCTGCCACTGCTGCTGATGCTGCCGCCCCAGAGCAGCCATGCCTTCGAACTCGACGATCTCTGGCTACGCCCCGATCAGCAGGGCCAGCGCCTGCTTCAGGCGCAACGCCCGGCCGAGGCAGCGCAACGCTTCGTCGATCCGCAGTGGCAAGGCAAGGCACTCTATGAGGCCGAGGATTATGCCGCCGCCGCAGAACGTTTCGCCAAGGGCGACAGCGCAGCCGATCATTACAATCGCGGCAATGCCCTGGCCAAGGCCGGCGAACTGGAGGCAGCGCTGGATGCCTATGAGCAGGCCCTGGAGCGCCAGCCGGAGCTGGCCGCGGCGCAGCACAACAAAGCATTGGTGGAACAAGCGCTGCGTCAGCGCGAAAATCAGCAGCAATCCGACGAGGGTGATTCGGCCGAGCAGCAGGAACAAGCCAACGAGCAGTCGCAGCCAAATGAATCGCCGGCCGGCCAGCCCGCCGAGAGTACTGCCGCACAGCCTACCCAGCCGGGCAGTAGCGGTGAGAACAGTGAAAGCAGCGACGTACAGGGCAGCGCCAATGGCGCCGGAGAAGACACCCAGCCCAGCACTAGCAGTGAACTCCCGAGCGACGCCGAGCCCGTTGCGCCACCCCGCACGGAAGCCGATCTGGGCACGGCGGCAGAACGCCGGCAAGCGCTGGAACAATGGCTACGGCAGATCCCGGATGACCCGGCCGAACTGCTGCGGCGCAAATTCTGGTACGAACAGCAACAGCGTCAGGACTCGAATCAATGAAGCGTCTGGTCTTCCTGCTTCTTCTACTGCTCGCGGGGCAGGCCCATGCAGAAGCCTTTTTCGCCAGCGTCGACCGCACCCGCCTGAGTGAGGGCGAAACCGTGGTGCTGACGCTGGAGTCGACCGACCCGACCCGCTTCGGCCGACCCGACCTGAGCCCGCTGGATAAGGACTTCGAGGTGCTTGGCAGCCGCCAGGTCAATCGCCTGAGCAGCATCGGCGATACACCACGCGCCAGCACTCGCTGGATCCTGACCCTGCAGCCACGCCGCAACGGCGAGGTAACGATCCCGGCGATCCGCCTGGAAGACGCCGAAACCCTGCCGATCACGCTGAACGTCGAAGCAGCCGTCAGCGCCGGCAACGGCGAACAGCTGGCACCGGTATTCATCGATGCCAGCCTCGATCAGGACAACGTCTACGTCCAGGCCCAGGCCGTGCTGACCCTGCGCATCTACCACTCGGTGTCCATGTACGACGACAGCAGCCTGACGCCCCTGCGCATAGCGGATGCGCGTGTCGAGCAACTGGGCGAACCACGCACCTACGAGAAGAGCATTGGCGGCGTGCTGCACGGCGTGATCGAGCTGCAATACGCCATCTACCCGCAGCGCAGCGGACAACTGGTGATCCCGGGCCAGACCTTCAGCGCCACCCTGGTCGACCGCTCGCGCAACAATGATTTCCTGCCCTTCGGCCCCCGCACCGGCAAGGTCTCGCGGGTCAAATCACCGGACATTCCGCTGCAGGTCAAACCCAAGCCGGCCGATTACCCGGCTGACGCGCCCTGGCTACCGGCGCGTGCCCTGGGCCTGGCGGAAACCTGGAACCCGCAACCGGAGCAGAGCCAGGTTGGCGATTCCCTGACCCGCCGCCTGATTCTCAAGGTCGATGGCCTTTCCAGCGCCCAGCTGCCGCCATTGCCGGCAACCCAGGTCGACGGCCTGCGTCGCTACCCGGATCAGCCGCAGATGAGCGACCAGAAGAGCGAAACGGGCATCATCGGTACCCGCGAAGAACGCGAGGCGCTGGTACCCAATCGCAGCGGCAGTTTCGATCTGCCGCCCCTGGAAGTGCTGTGGTGGAACACCCAGACCGACACGCTGGAGCGCACCACCCTCTCCGCCCGTACGCTGCAGGTCGCGGAAAACCCGCAACTGCAGAACGATGAACCACCCAATACGCCGATGGTAACGACCCAGGTGATCGAGGGGCCGGAACTGTGGCCCTGGCAACTGGCCTGCGCAGTGCTGAGTTTGACCACGCTGCTCGGCTTCGGCTTGTGGTGGCATGCCCGCCGGCAACCGGCGATCCAGCGCGCGGCGCAGAGTGGCCCGAGTCCGCGCACACTGCTCGACGACATCAAGCGTGCCTGCCAGGCCGGCGATGCCCAGGCCACTCGTCATGCACTCGACGCCTGGGCTCGCCAACAACCGGAAACCCTCGCCGATATGGCCGCACGCTACGTGCCGCTGTCGGACGCCCTGGACGGTCTCAACGGCGCGCTGTACAGCGAAGTTGGCCAGCAATGGCAAGGCGAGGAGCTGTGGAAGGCGATTCGCAACCTGCCCACCGCACAGGAGCCAAGCGCAGCGCCGCAGGAAAGCAGCGCGCTGCCGCCGCTGTATCCGCGCTAGGCGCGCGATGGGCTTGCAGGATACGCAGTTCGAGGCGTGCAAGTGGTAAGGTGGGCCGGGCGGCGATCCGTTTCAGCCCACCAACAGCGGCTGACCTTGGAGGGCTGAAACGGATCGCCGCCCGGCCCACCCTACGTACTATATCCGCGCTGATCCCTGGATACGCCGCGCACCAATCGACCATGGCACTGTCCCCGCCAGAGGGTTCGCTCTGCCGTGGCCAGTAGCCGGGCATTCGCCCTGGCCGGTAGCCGCGAGACTTGGGCCTGGCATTGCGGATATGACTGTCGACGACGCCCCCCGGATTTCATCCGGGCTACACGGGGCTGAACATTGGCGGACGGGGCTAGTGCTATGTATGCGTTGAGCGGCGACGCGATCCATTTGTAGGAGCGGCGCCCCGCCGCGAATCTGCACAGCTTGCCTGACCTCGACTGCCGGTCGGGGGCGCCATACAGGCCGGCAACAAAAGCATTCGCCCCGAGGCGGGGCTCCTACCCCAGGCAGCCATCCAGCAGTCGGCTTGCCATCTCGTATACCGGCGCTACGCACATAAAAAAACCGCGGCCCTAGGGCCGCGGTTTTCGTTCTACGCGATAGGCATCAAGCCTTGGCGCGCATTTTCTCGGTGTTGATCAGGAAACGAGCCAGAGCCGGCAGCAGCCAGATCGCACCGATCATGTTCCACAGGAACATGAAGGTCAGCATCAAGCCCATATCGGCCTGGAACTTGATCGCCGAGAAGATCCAGGTCGCCACACCGATCGCCAGGCAGACACCGGTGAACAGTACCGCCTTACCGGTAGACTTCAGCGTCTCGTAGTAGGCTTCCTGCAGCGGCATGCCCTGACGCAGATAGGTCTCCAGACGGCTGTAGATGTAGATGCCGTAGTCGACACCGATACCCACACCCAGCGCGATCACCGGCAGAGTGGCGACCTTAACCCCGATGCCCATGAAAGCCATCAGTGCGTTGCCCAGCACCGAAGTCAGCACCAGCGGCAGAATCACGCACAGGGTCGCTGCCAGCGACCGGAAGGTCAGCAGACACATGATGCTCACCGCCGCGTAGACCGCGATCAGCATGGTGGTCTCGGACGCCGCGATCACTTCGTTGGTAGCCGCCTCGATACCGGCGTTACCCGCTGCCAGTACCACCTGCAGCTCGTCAGTGGTGTGCAGGGCGGAGAACTCTTCGGCAGCAGCCACGGCACGCGACAGTGTCTCGGCCTTGTGGTCTTCGAGGAACACCAGTACCGGCGCCACCGAGCAGTCGGCGTTGTACAGGCCTTCAGCGCGGGCGATGGAGTTGTTCAGTACGTCCTGGTTGCGCGACAAGGTTTCCCATTTCAGGTTGCCCTCGTTCATACCCTTGATCACCTGTTTGGACACGGTGACCATGGAGATGGCCGACTGCACGCCCTCGGTGTTCTCCATCTTCCACATCAGCTCGTCCATGGCGGCCAGGCTGTCATAGGTAGAGCAGCCTTCGGGGCCGGTCTTGATCATGACTACCAGTACGTCGGAGCTGGTCGAGTAGTTGCGGATGACGAAGTCGTTGTCCAGGTTGTAACGCGAGTCCGGATGCAGTTCCGGCGCGCCCTGATCAAGGTCACCGATCTTCAGGTTCTGGCCGTACCAGACACCACCAGCCAGCGCCACCACGGCAACGACAACGGAGATCGGTGCCACCATTGGATGGGCACAGTTGGAAATGGCGCGCCAGACCGGATGATCCTTGGCGGCCTCTTCGCGACTCTTCTTCACCGCACGGTTACCGATACCGATATAGGAAATCACGACCGGCAGCAGAATCAGGTTGGTGAGGATGATCACCGCCACACCCATCGATGCGCCGATTGCCAGCTCACGGATCACGCCGATATCGATCAGCAGCAGGGTAACGAAGCCGACGGCGTCGGACAGCAGCGCCACCAGCCCCGGGATGAACAGTTGACGGAAGGCCATGCGCGCGGCAGACAGCGCATCGGTCGCCTCACCCGACGCCATGGCGATCCCGTTGATCTTCTGTACCCCGTGGGAGATACCGATGGCGAATACCAGGAAAGGCACCAGCATCGAATAGGGATCGAGACCAAAGCCAAGGGTATGCAGCAGACCGAGCTGCCAGATCACCGCGACCAACGTGGTGATCAGTACCGCCAAGGTGCTCTTAATGCAGTGGGTGAACCACAGCAGCAGCACGAAGGTGATGCCAATGGCCACGGCAAAGAACAGCGCCACACCGATCAGGCCATCGATGAGATCACCGACCTTCTTGGCGAAGCCGATGATATGCACCTTGACGTTGGGATTCTGCGCCTCGTACTTCTCACGAATCTTGTCTTCAAGCTCGTGAGAGAACTTCTGGTAGTCCAGCTTGATCAGCTTGCTCTGATCATTCGGGTCCGGGTAGGACTCGAGCAGCGGAATATCGACGATGCTGGACTTGAAGTTGTTCGCCACCAGGCGACCGATCTGACCCGACTTGAGGATGTTGCTACGCAGATCCTCGAGGCTGTCTGCAGAACCGTCGTAGGTCTGCGGGATCACTTCGCCGCCGGCGAAGCCCTCTTCGGTCACTTCGGTCCAGCGCACGCTCGGACTCCACAGCGATTTCAGACCGGAACGGTCGACGCCGGGAATGTAGAACGCCTCGTCATGGATCTGCCGCAGCGTTTCCATGTATTCCTTGCTGAAGATGTCGCCGTCGGTGGCCTCCACCGAAATGCGTACCGTGTTACCCAGGTTGGCCAGGTCGTTACGGTGTTCGAGCATCTTCTGGATATAAGGGTGTCCCAGCGGAATCATCTTCTCGAAGCTGGTCTGCGGACGTACCTGCGCGGCCTGATAGAACAGGAAGATACTGATCAGCAGGCAGATCAGGATCACCGCCGGGCGATTGTTGAAAATCAGCCGTTCGAGGAAGGAAGCAGGCTGTTGTTGATGCTTGGTCATGCAAAGGCTCCCGGCTTGTTATTGTTGGCCCAGATCGGCGCCAGACGAGGCGGCGAGGTGAACGCCGCCCTGCCCCACCAGGATCAGGTTGCCGTTATCCAGTGCAGCTACCCCGGCCAGCGAAAGGCGGTCGGGACGGTTGATCAGGCTGAACGTCTGGCCGTGATCCTTGCTGCGCAGCACGGTGCCACCGTGCCCGACTACAGCGACGCTGCCATCATCGAGCAGCGCGCCATCGGCCAGACCGAATTCCAGCGGACCATTGTTCGGGGTGTTGAGCGTGATCTGCTGCCAACTGTCACCGAAATCGGTGGAGCGGAACAGGTGGCCGCGCAGACCATAGGCCAACAGCGTGGCAGGCTGGTCGGTACCGATCACACCGAACAGCGAACCCTCGTAGGGCAGATCCTCGATGCGCTCCCAGGTCTCACCCCAGTCAGCGGAACGAAACATCTGGCCCAGCTCACCGACGATGAACAGGCCCGAGTCCTTCACAGCGGTGATGGCATTGAGGTGATAGGCATCTTCATTGTCGAGACGATCGCTGACGTCTTCCCAGTTCTGGCCACCATCGGTGGTTTCCAGCAGCGCGCCATAGGCGCCCACGGCGTAACCGGTCTGAAGATCCTTGAACCAGACATCCAGAAGCGGCGCTTCGCTCTCAAGATCTTCGAACTGCTTGGTCCAGGTCAGGCCGCCATCGGTGGTCGTGAGAACCTGCGCATCATGACCGACCACCCAGCCATGCTGGGCATCGACGAAGAACAGCGAAGTCAGCATCTGGCGGGTCGGAACCTTGGCCTGCTGCCAGCTTTGCCCCTGGTCGTTGGAATAGAGAACATGGCCACGGTCACCGACGGCAACCAGGCGCTCGCCGGTGTTGACCACATCGAGCAACAGGCTGTGCACAGCCTTGGGCGACTCGATGGCATAGCCGGCATCAGCCGCAGCCGAGGTCTCGGCCTGCAAGGGTGCGGCAGCGAAAGCCAGAATGGAAAGCACACTGCACAGCGAGAGCGCTTTAGCCAGCGGCGAATGGACACGGAGCGCCGATTTGCGCGCCAGGATGGGCGCCAGACCGGACTGGGTGCGCCGCATGACGGGCTCACTCATATACCTTCCCCCTTTCTTGTTATAGGCGGTACTGCTGATTAGCAGGCCGCTCATCCTAGCGAGCTTCGGAAAGCCCTGACAATTGGCGTGACGTTATGTTTTGTTAAGGCAAAACCCGCGTGATAGAAGCCTATTCGCCAAGCTGATACGAAAAGGCCGCTACTACTGTAGCGGCCTTCGCGTGAGACTACACGACTATTATCGCGTACCGCGGCGACGCAGGGCGGCCGGTTTGAAATAACCGTCGTCGGGAGTGGCCTGGGTGAAGTCGATGGTATTGCTCTCTTCGTTGTCCAGGTTCTGCACGTGGTAACGACGCGCCTGCAGATCATGGAACACATCGAGCGCGGACCAGGTGGTCGGAAGATCGTAGTAGTTCTTCAGGTAGGCGATGGAAACGCGCCACAGCTCACCACGGCCGTCGTACTGATCCACCACCGCAGCCTGCCAGCTGTCCTCGTCGAGGAAGAGGGTACGCTTGGAGTAGATATGGCGGGCGCCGGACTTCAGCGTGCCCTCGACGACCCACACGCGGTGCAGCTCGTTACGGGTCAGCGCCGGGTTGAGGTGACCGACCTGCAGCAGATCCTTGTACTTAACGTCAGGGCTGGTGACCTTGTAGTTGTTGTACGGGATGTAGATTTCCTTCTTGCCCACCAGTTTCCAGTCATAGCGATCCGGGGCACCGTTGAACATGTCGGTATCGTCGGCGGTACGCAGACCGTCAGCCGCGGCGATCGGGGTATCGTAGGCCAGGTTCGGCGCACGACGCACGCGGCGCTGACCAGCATTGTAGCCCCAGGCCTGACGGGGTTCCTTGACCTGATCCAGGGTCTCGTGAACCAGTACCGCACCACCGGCCAGACGCGCCGGGCTGGTAGTGAAGGACAGGTAGTAGAACATGATGTTGTTCAGGTCGGCGAAGGAGCCGTTCTGCAGGTAGTACTTGAACAGCGCTTCCTGCTGGGAAGTAACCAGCGAGTAGGCGCCATTGCGCTGTACTGCCACTTCCGAGGCACGACGCACGATGTAGGTACCGCGGTAGCGGGCGATGTGGTTCCACAGCGCCTCGACACCATTTTGCGGAATCGGGAACGGGATACCGCCGTAGGCATCGGAGAAGCCGTTGCCGCCATCGACCAGCTTGGCGCTGGTGGCGTTCTTGACGGTGTTGTCATAGACCCACTGCGGCGCGGAGCCGGAGCGGCGGGTCTGGTAGACCGGCATCTGATAGGTTTCCGGATAAGCCTTGAACATGGCGATCTGACCGGGGGTCAGGTTGGCCTCGTACTGGCTCAGGTTGGCCGCGGTGATGGTGAACAGCGGCTTGTCTTCCGGGAACGGATTGACGTGGTGCTGGCCAGAGCGAGTGTAGCCAGCCGGCGCCTGAGTGATACCACCGGTCCAGGCCGGAATGGTGCCGGCAGCGTTGCCAGCCTTCTCGGCGCCGAGGGGAGTCAGGGTATCGCCGAGCTTGGCGGCTTCCTGCGGGGAAACGGCAGCCAGCGCAGAACCGGCAGAAAACGCCAGCGCAACGGCTACAGCCATCAGCCTGTGCTTGTTCAGCATGGGTAATTCTCCGTGAAGAGTATTGCCGGGCGCCCGAGAGCGCCCGACGTATTTCTGGTTATAGGTATTAGAAGGAGTACTTGACGTTCAGACCGATGTTGTCGCGGTCACGACCCGAGCTGTTTTGACCGCCGCCGAAGAACTCGGTGTACTGGATCTCCGCCTCTAGGCTGTTGAGATAGCTAGCTCGCATACCGACGGTATAGGCCTGGCGTCCCTCGATAAAATTGCCAGTTTGATGCGAGTTGCCTTCAAAGTCGTGTTTGTAAACAGCAAAGGGCGAGAGGTTCACGCCAGCGTAAACGTCGTTCCAGGTACCAGACAACACAAGCGTATAGCCATAAGCATTCTTATTAATCTGGTCATTGCGATTGTCACGGTCATCGTTTCCGACATAAGAGGTATTGCCGCGACCGGAGTAATAGCGGCGGCTGCCATCGTAAGCGGTGTACTGCAGGCTGCTACCACGAACATGCTCGGAGGCCAACTCAGCCACACCAAACAACGAGTCGAAACCAAGCGACGGGCCGAAGTTGTAGATGGTCCCCAAGGAAGTATTGAACGCTTCTACCCGCTCATAGTTATGAATTTGGTCGCCAAGTTGAACACTTTGACCACCAATGTTCGTTACACCACCGCCCCCTAAAGTAAGGGCCTGCCCAAGGAGGTCACCCAGCAAGTCGTTAGTAGTCGCGACGCCAATTGGTAGATTCGGTCGATAAGCCAGTTCGCCGAAGACGGACGCATTACCGACGGTGGTATTGAAGCTGAAGCCATACATGCGAATGTCTTCGACGAA